>JAEEGI010001095.1_pt1 | contig 68850 bp, 63 predicted proteins | sample 8958751 | NCBI WGS metagenome assembly JAEEGI01 (sample SAMN16246545, study PRJNA631951) | gut metagenome | biome: gut microbiome; feature: rumen; material: KS-attached | host: Bos | place: Iran: Karaj | collected 2018-10
ATAACAACGACAACCATGTAACCATTGGTCACCGCTACCGTCTGGACTATTACGACCGTGACGGCGCACACGTAGTAGGCGAGCAGACAGCCACGACGGACAGCGTGACATTCGGTAACGTCCCCACCGGTGCACTATACATCCTGCATGACCTGACGAAAGGCAGGGAGGAACGTATTTTCACCTACGAGAACGGAGGAGTGAGGTGGTGGTAGGTGATATTCTGTAATGTATATATGAAAAAGGCTGTGTACATTCGGAGATGTCACAGCCTTTTTCATATATAGTGTGTATAGAGTTTATTTCAGGATGAAGTCGAGTGTTTGAAGGTCTTCGTCGCGCGATGAAGTGCCATAAAGTATCTGGTAGCGACCAGGACGTGGTGAAAGCTCATCAATGTCAGAGTTGTAGTATTCGAAGGCCTCACTGTCGAGACTGATAGAGGCTTGTTTCGTTTCACCAGGATTTAGACTTAGTTTTTGGAAACCACGCAGTGACTTGATGGGGGCTTCGGGGTAGTCGAGAGCCTTTACATATACCTGTACGGTCTCTGTACCTGCGCGCTGGCCAGTGTTGGTGACTGGTGCGGTGAGCGTGCACAGGTTTTTTCCCACTTCGCTTGATGCATTGGAGACTACAGAGAGTTCTCCTTTGCCTACGGTGAAGGTGGTATAGCTGAGTCCATAACCGAAGGCATATTGTGGTTTACCGGTGAAGTAACGGTAAGTGCGGTTCTTCATCGAGTAGTCGAGGAAGTCAGGCAGGTCGTTTGTGGAGCGATAGAATGTTATAGGCAACTTTCCGCCAGGTGTGTAGTCACCGAAGATTACCTCTGCAAGTGCTTTTGCTCCGCCCTGACCGGGATACCATGCCTGCAACAAAGCATCATACTGTCCTTCAACGCTGCCAAATGCTATGGCAGAGCCGCTGCAGTTGACGAATATGACGGGACGTCCCGTATCGTGCATAGCCTTGACAAGACGTTGCTGTACGGATGGCAGTTCAATATCCTGCTTGTCGCCGCCTTCGCCTTCCATTCTTGGTGAGATGCCTCCAATGATGATGATGGCATCAGCTTCCTTTGACTGCTTGGCAAGTTCAGAGAAATCTACCAATACACGTTCGCAGATGTCACCGCGCAACATGGCAAACTGTCCGTCACCATGGCGGTATTCTATGCAGACATCGTATTTCTTGCCTTTCTCAACAAGGAATGACTTGTATTCAGCCTGACGACGGAAGCCAAAGCCACGGCGGCCTCCGCCCTTTGATTCTTCAATTACCTTGCCATTAACCTTGAGTGTATAGCCGTTGTCTGTGGACAGCGTGTATTTCATCTCACCGGTGAATGTTGCTTTGTAGGTGCCGCTGATGCGTACGGAGAGAGTGTCGCGGTTAACACCCTGGGCAAATCCCCATGCACCGAATGTGGAGAAGTTAAGCTCGTTGTAGTATTCTGTCTTGGCAGGTTTGCCGCTTAGCTCCTTGTTGTTGAAAAATTCCACTTTCACACCTTTGCCGCCATTGAAGTCAGGCAGGTGGTGTATGGTTTGGTAGTCATCGTTGAGCTCGCAGGCCTTGTTATATATAACCTTGGCATCTGGTACAGCATTTCGGATTCCCTCGAGCAGTGAGTGTTGGTGCGCTTCTGTTGGCGTGCCGCCATAGTTTCCGTTCAGTAGATTCACATCGTCAGCGTTGGGACCAACTACGGCTATTGTCTTGATGGATTTTGACAATGGCAGTACGGCATTTTTGTTCTCCAACAGCACCATAGCTTCTCTTGCGGCCTGTGTTGCCAGCATATCGTGTTCTTCACTGCTGATTGATGATGCAGGTATATTTGCCCATGGTATCATCTCTGCAGGATCAAACATGCCCAGTTCAAAACGTCCCATGAGTGTTTTGCGTAGGTGTTGGTCGAGGTCACTCTCTTTGATGTATCCTTTCTGCAATCCTTCGGTCAGGCTCATGAAAACCTTACCGCACTCCAGGTCAGTGCCGTTGAGTACGGCGTCAACGCTGGCGCTGAGAGGGTCGCTGTGTGTTTCGTGCTGTCCTTTGTTATAGAAATTGTTGATGGCATCACAGTCAGTCACCACCAGACCGTCATAGCCCCATTTGTTGCGTAGAATGTCAATAAGCAGGCGGTCGCTGGTACAGCAAGGCTTGCCTTCAAAACGCTGGTATGCGCACATCACCTCGCGTACATTTCCTTTCTTTACCAGTGCTTTGAAGGCCGGCAGGTATGTTTCCCATAAATCCCTGTTGGAAGGCTCTACATTCATGGAGTGTCGGAGAGGTTCGGGACCGCTGTGTACAGCGTAGTGTTTTGCACATGCATGGGTTTTATAATACGTTTTATTCTGGGTGGTATATGGCTCCTGCATGCCTAATACGGTCTGTACGCCCAGTACTGCGTTCAGATAAGGATCTTCACCGCATGTCTCCTGTCCTCGTCCCCATCGTGGATCACGGAAAATGTTGACATTTGGACACCAGAATGTTAGTTCAGGATTGCCTGGGTAATATGTCACTCCCATAGGAATATTGAAAATGTTGTGGTCAGAGCGGTTCCAGTTGGCACGAGCCTCATCGCTCACCTGTGAGAAGACGTTGCGAACAAGTTGTTCGCTGAAAGCCGCAGCTAAGCCAATGGGTTGTGGATATACTGTGTAGCCTCCTTGACGTACACCGTGGCATGCCTCGCTCCACCAGTTGTATGATGGTATTCCGAGTCTGTCAACCGAAGCCGATTTGTTCATCATTAGTCCTACTTTCTCTTCAGGCGTGAGCAGTGAGAGTAGGTTTTCTACACGTTCCTGATACGTTAGTTTTGGATTTTGAAACGGGAATTTCTCCTGTGCTTGCATCGGAGTCGAGGCAAACAAGGTGCAAAAGATGAGTGATGCAAATACTTTCATTTTTTTGTTTTATTTGGTATAGTAAATATTTTTCGTAAGGCAAAGTTACGATTTTTTTTTGTATTATTATGTATATATACTCGTCAACGAAATATAAAATCAATTTTACGGACAGAAAAATAATAAAATTGATACGTATTTCAAATATAAAATGTAACTTTGCATACAAGATATACGGTATATAATAACTAACTAATATAAGATGATATGGAAGAGCTAATTAGAAAATGGCAAAGTTTTTCATTTATTATACTGGTGTTGTGCTGTTGTGTCGTGACTTCGTGTGGTAATGAGGACTTTGTGATAGAATATGATGATGATGAGATAGAAGAGATAGAAAGGGAACTGCCATTGGTCAATATTACGTCTAAGACGTATGATGCGGAGACAAAGACCACCGTCTATAATATGGAGTATTCGTCAACAGATCCATTTGGAAATCCTGTTATGCTTTCTGGCTGTGTTATCTTTGGTGACGAAGTAATGGAGGGCAAGCATGCCAAGGGCATGGTCTTGTATAATCATTTTACGATTTATCATAAGAATGAATGTCCGTCGAGAGGGGGCATATTCTTTCCACAGAAGGTCGTAGGGAGTGGCTTGGTGGCTGTGGCAGCAGATTATTATGGCTTTGGTTCTACAGAAAACAAGAACCAGGCTTATTGTATGTCGAGGTGTAATGCTCAGGCAAGCATAGATGCATTGCTTGCCGCTCGTGAATTGCTGAAGCGCGAAGGATATTCGTGGGGTAGTTTTCTCTTTAATACAGGATATTCAGAGGGTGCCCAGACATCTATAGGTGTGCTTAGACTGTGTGCTGAGAAATATCCGGATATAAGGTTTACGCATACCATCGTAGGTGGCGGACCATATGATATGGGTATGACATTCCGCGAACTTCTGAAATCAGGCTCCACTATAATGCCGTCTTCGGTCATCAATACACTGTTGGCATACAATGAGTTTTGTTGTCTTGGTATAGAGAGGAGTGAAATGTTAAAAGAACCGACTTTGAGCAAAATAGATAAGTATTTGCTCAGCAAAAATTACTCAACGTCATATTTAGAGAAAAATATAGCAACGCAAAACATCGCTGATTGGATGACAGCGGATTTGCTTGACATAAACAGTGAAATGTCAAGCAAACTGATGTCAGCATTTGAGAAGGATAATTTGACGAGTGGATGGACACCGCGTAGAAAGGAACGTATAACGCTTATACACAACATCCTTGATGATGTTGTGCCTGTTGGTAACACCACGGCGTTGGAGGAGTTCTTTGCAGAGCAAGGACTTGCCGTATCGTCAAACAGTGACAACAAGTATAACCTTGGTAATGTGTATGTGTTAAAAGAATCGTGGACACCGCTCGTCGCAAAAATGGATTATCATGATTACGGTGCAGTGACGTATGTCATGGAACTCTTTACTACCATAAGTAAACACATGAATATTCCTTTGTGGATATCTGTGTCAGATTTGATATAAGATTATACTGGACTCTTGTTATTTGATGTTCAGTTTCTTCAGAATGTCCTTTGGAACTGCATTTTTGTTGACCATGAAGTCCATCAGTTTTGCAATGATATAGTTCTTCGACATATACCAAATGCCATCATATTTGCCAGTTTTGCCCCAGGAGTTTTTTACCAGGTAGTATTCGCGCCCGGTTTGGTCAACAGCCTTGCCGTATAGGTGCATGCCGTGGTCGTCGGTGAGTTCCCAGTTGTCATATTCTTTCTGACGTTGTTCCTGTGAAGGTGTCAGTTCAGGAATGTTTACACCAAGTTTATGCAGTCGCTCATTCTTCTCCGTTGTGGTGAGCTTCAACCAATGTGCCATGTCAGAACTGTCGTTGTCTTGTATCTGTTTGATGTCAGCAAGCATGGCAAGGCCATCACGTGTGAATCCATCTTCACTGACATCGCCACCCCATGCTATGGTGTATCCGTTGCTTAAGGCATTGTCAATGATTCGGCTGATGTCTTCCATAGGAACGTTCCATGACATTCCCTGTCGCCAGTTGTCCTGAATTTCTAATGGAAAAGCAGTATAGAAAGGATGATGTGTGTATGATGTTATGGAAATATAGTCGTTCCAGTCTAACCCCAAACTTGAGGCAAATGTTTGTGGTGTGTATGTCTTGCCTTCATATTCAAACTCTGTCGGTGTTTCTCCGAGGTATGCATTGATGATACCCTGAAGCCCGTTCTTCCATGCAGGGGTCAGTCTTTTGCTGTTGGAGGTGGAGAGGGCCTGTACGTATGGTGTCATGACGTGGAAGAACTCAGTGAAGTTATTTAGAGTATCGCCATACATTGTACCAGGTAATGGCATGGCTTCTTCTGGACAGATGCCGTATTGCATGATGGTGTAGAGAACATCATGTGCAGAACCACCTTGCGCGAATTGACAATCACCGTGCAGACGCACTTTCATGACAGCTCTGTCCATGTAGTTTTTATTTGCAATGAACATCTCTGACAAGTTGTATTCCTTACCTGTTTTCTTCAATATCTCGGCCTCAAAGAAAGATAATGTAGAGTAATCCCAACACGTACCTGAGCGGCTTTGATCTTTTATTGAGGTGATAGGGACTTCAATTATTGTTGTAAAACTTGGTTTGCTGAAATCGGCAGAGTCGGCAGGTATCGTGTCTACGGCGACAGTGTCGGTGACAAGCGTGTCCTTAATGCATGTAGCGTTTATGTTCAAGGAAAAACATAATGTGGCGAAAAGAATTGACAGGGTCTTCATGATTATATGTTTCGTTTGAGGTAAATACTGTTTGTTATACATTGTGGAAGGTTCTCTTCATAGTGTGTGACCATGATGAGGGTTTTATTTCTGCGTTGACAGAAAGTGTCTATGATATCTTTCACTAATGCACCATACTGTGCGTCAAGTCCATGTAGCGGCTCATCAAGGATGAGCAGTTCGGGATCTTTCACAAAGGCGCGTGCAAGGAGCACCAAGCGCTGTTCACCGCTTGACAGTTTCAAGAACGTGCGTTCTGCCAGATGTTCTATGCCGAAAATACGCATCCATTTTCGACAGATAGAGTAATCGTTCTCGGATGGTTTTACATAAAGTCCTACAGAGTCTTTCAGACCAGAGGCAACAATACGTATGGCAGGCATGTCGCGGTTGTATGCACGATGCATTTCTGGTGACACATATCCTATGTGTTTCTTAATGTCCCATATGCTTTCACCTTGTCCGCGCTTTTGGTCAAACAGTGTAATGTTGCATGCATAACTCTGTGGGTTGTCAGCACATACGAGACTCAGAAGTGTTGACTTTCCTGCTCCATTTTGTCCAGAAAGTGCCCATCGTTCACCATTGTGCACAGTCCAGTCAAGGTCTTTCAGTATTGTTCGTGAGCCATACTTAATGCTTACGTTGTGCATTTGTATTACAATGTCAGCCTTGTAGTCATTGTTGTTGTATGGGAGATTGAGGATTTCTTTCCGTGTATTTTCGTCGAGAGGATGGGCACAAGCAGGTTCTGTTTGTGAGAGATAATCGATTCTTGCAATCTTTGGTAGAACTATTTTGTCTCGCACAGGAACAACATGCGTGATGAAATGTGGTATGTCTTCATCTTTTGCAAGCACGAGGATAATCTGCAAGGCACGTTCGTTGCTGATGGTTTCCAATGTCTCGCGTAACTGTTGGCGCGTTTCTTTGTCTAATCCAATGAATGGATTGTCCATGATTATTACTCGCGGGTCACCCATCAGTGCCCGGCAAAGTATGAATTTTCGCAGTTCGCCTGAAGACAATAGAATGATATATTTGTCAAGCAGGTAGTGTAGGTTGAATATGTCATAGAGATGATTACGAAAGGCACGACGTTCTGCAGTGTCTTCTCCCGTGGCATTATATGCACGTTCTAACAACTGACCTACGGTAGGTGTGGAAGCATCTATTTCTGTCTGGTTCCATCTTTGTTGCAGATAATATGTGCGGTCGTTGTCGCCGCCGTATGTGTCGCGAAAAGTAATGTGTTTAATGCAATCTGAAGCTAATGATGATTTTTTCGGGGAAAAATCATATAATACGTCTTGCATCAACAACGGGTGCTTTTGTGTGAGAATGTCAACGGTGAGTGATTTGCCACTGGCATTTGGGCCTACGATAGCTATGTGCTCATCGTCGTTTAACTCGAAATCGACAGGCTCAGTCATTCGCCACTCTGGCATACGGGTGACTCCTTTATGTATATTGATAATCATCTTATTTTATTTTACTCTCGTTTTGTTTTTCAGTACAAAGTCTTTCCATGAAGAATACTTCTTTCCTCCGAGCGGTGTGTTCAACTGAATGAAATGACAATATGCAGCACCAAGAGCGTCTGTGGCATCCATAAATTTTGGCATATCATCGCTTTCTATTTTTAAGATACGTTGTAACATTCCTGCTACTTGTTCCTTTGATGCTGTACCTACTCCTGTTATCGCCATTTTAATTTTTGTAGGGGCATATTCGTGAACAGGCACACTATGTTGTATGGCAGCAGCGATGGCAACTCCTTGTGCTCTGCCGAGTTTCAGCATGGACTGCACGTTTTTTCCGAAGAAAGGTGCTTCGATGGCAATCTCGTCAGGTAGATATTCGTCTATGATGCCTGTCACACGCTGGTATATGTGTCCGAGGCGCAGGTATGGGTCACTTTCTTTGCGCATGTCAATCACTCCCATAGCTATCATCTCTGCTTTCTGGCCTATACCACGAATGATTCCATATCCCATGACGTTGGTACCAGGGTCGATGCCCATTATTATGCGTTCTGTCTTTGTCACTGTGACTATCTGTCAAGGTAAGGGTTTGTAGCAAGTTCGTAGCCTATTGTGGTTTTGCTGCCATGACCGGGGTAAACGTCGGTGTCGTCTGGCAGCTGTGTAAGTTTTCTCAGTGATTGTATTATTTGAAACATATTTCCACCGGGCAGGTCGGTACGTCCAATGCCGTTTCTGAACAATGTATCTCCTGTGAATGCAATGTGTTCTTCTGCACAATAATAAACAACACCACCCTTACTGTGGCCAGGTGTGTGTATCACCTTAAACTCATGTTTACCCCAATTTATGGTATCTCCATCGTTAAGACAATGTCCTATTGGAGGTAAGTCATAATCAACAGTGAATCCGAATGACTGTATGTCATTGCGGAAGTTCTTGTATGTCTCTGCATCCATCTCGCATATAGTAGGTTGCAGTCCATATTTTTCATAGACCCATTTGGCACCCATGATATGGTCGAAGTGTCCGTGTGTGAGAATATGTTGCTTTGGTGTTAATTTGTTTGATGTTATGTATGCATCTATATATTCATATTCTGCTTCACTTGATGCACCACAGTCTATTATTATACATTCCTTACTATCGTCACTGACAATGTAACAGTTTTCAGCAAGCATGTTACATTGTATGTTTTTTATGTTAAGCATATATGATTATTTTAGTTTGGAAGATAAATTAGATATTTTTGTTTGTACCAATCTTCTTGATACCATGTGGTTAATTCTGTCTTTTCTACTATGTTCTTGTATGGTGATATCTCTGCTTGCAGTTCACCGCCTTTAAGACAGAAGATGCCGTTGGGCATTGCATTTTGATGTTTCTTTGAGATGTTCTTTCGTACTATCTTCACAAGGTCGGGTAGGGGCATTACCGCTCTTGACACGATATAATCGTATTGTCCTTTTTCTTCTTCCCCGCGACGTTGTTCTGCTGTAACATTCTTCAAGCCAATGGCTGTTGCAATTTCATTGCATACTCGTATTTTTTTAGCTGTACCATCAATAAGTTTGAATTGACAGTCAGGGAACATGATGGCAAGTGGAATGCCGGGAAAACCTCCACCGCAGCCAAAATCTAAAATCTTGGTTGCAGGTTTGAATTTCTGTGCTTTTGCTATGGCAAGCGAGTGCAGAACATGATGCTCATACAGGTTGTCTATGTCTTTACGTGATATTACGTTGATTTTACTATTCCAGTCGTGATACAGTTCGTCAAGCATGGCGAACTGTTCTTTCTGATGCTCTGTAATATTTGGAAAGTATTTAAGTATTATGTCCATTTGCTTGATTCTTTTTTATATAAGTTTACTGCCGAGGTTGGCAAGTCGTGTTGTAAGATCTTCTTTTGATATGTTGTCCAGCGTTTCTGCCGGTAGATATCTTGCGATATCTCCTTTCTCATCATGGGTTATTTCCGCTATGAGGTGTATCTTTTGCAGATCATAGAGCAAATTGTTGAGATTACGCATGGATACCTTTATGTGTGATTTTATCTCTTCTGCAGTGATGGCTTTCTCTCCATTGTGAAATCTTTCGTTTATTAACGTTATGATTTTCCAAGATGCTTCTGTTTTTGAGGCAAAACTTGGTTCCGATGGGATGTCAACGAAGAAATCTTCAGAGTTTTGTCTTGTATATGACAATTCTGCTCCAACAAGACATATAATCCATGATGCTTGTAGCCATAACAGAAAGAATGGAATGATTGCAAAGGAACCGTATATAGCGTTGTAGTTGGATATCCATATTTGTGAATTGATATATATGGATTGGAATAGTTGCATAGAAACACCAGCTATTATACCTGGTATTGCTGCAGATTTCAATTTAACCTTAGTGTTGGGCATGAATATGTACAACACGGTAAATGCAACAGATAAAAGTAAGTATGGTGACAATTTTATTGCGAAAGACATTAGCGGTCCCAACACTATAATGTCTTTCAACTGATGGTTGAGTGCAGCGACGAGAATGGAGAGGCCTGAACTGACCACAATGACTACAGGTATAAGAAACAGCAATGCGATATAGTCTGTAATGGTTCGGAAGATACTTCTTTGCCTTCTTACCTGCCAGATGTCATTGAATGCAGTCTCTATGTTAGAAATCAGCATCAGTGTGGTCCATAGCATAAACAGAAGACCTATGCCGAGAAACAGTCCTTTTTTCGTGTGTATCAAGTATGAGTTGACAAAACCTATTATGGTATTTGCCGCATCTGGTTGTGATGACAATGAGTCCTTGAACCATTCCTCTATATATATAGAATATCCAAACCCTCGTGCTATAGCAAAGACCACGGCCATAATAGGAACGAATGCCAGCAACGTTGAGTATGTGAGGTTGCTGGCTGTCCATATTATGCGCTTTTGGTTTATATCTTGCCATAAAGCACGTAAGAATGTGAATATAGTGTTTCTAATGTCTTTCAGACTCATTTGTTTTTTTAAAAAAAAGAAGGCAGTGCTCCTATAAGCCGGGTTCTGTTGTCTGCCACTTTTCTCAAAGTGGCAGATGTCCTATCATTTATCTAATCATCAGGTCGCCCTGATGCTTTAGCGTTCTACCCTCCATCGTTTGATAAATCAATCGAGCGGGCAGCTCTTTTTGACGATGGTTTACTCGAACTTACAGCCTCCAGTAGGCACAGCCCGCAGATCACCCTGCAGCTGGTGGTCTCTTACACCACCTTCTCACCCTTACCTCATGATATTGTGAGGCGGTTGTTTTCTTCTGCCTTAAACCTACTGTCACCAGTAGCTTGTAGTTTCGCAAGTGGAGTGCCCTTTGCTGCCCGGACTTTCCTCTCGCATTCGTGAATGCCAGCGATAGAACCGGAGCGCTGCCGTCCTGTTTGTCTTGTGTCGGTTATTTCTTTTTGAAACCTTTTATGGCTCCATTAAATTTGCGGTATAGCTTCCATCCTAATATGGCTCCATCTATAACGCCTGCATAACTGGTTATCAGTGTAAGCGCACGTTGGGTAGGAGAATTGTGGTTTCGAGGAGTTTGCTTGTGAAAGATGTCATCCCATATTACTCCAAGTTTTTCTTCACTCTTTGTGAGATGTTGCCTTAATTCTGCTTGATGATTTCTCAGAGCAGTCAGCGAGTCTATGTTTGATGCATTGTCTTGGGTCATTTCTCCGTGATGATTTTTTCTTCGTTGTTTTTATTGTTTATGAGGATTTCAACAAGGAAACGCACAAGTGGTTTTTCTACCCATGAATGACGTTTGTAGAATGTCAGTATCAGCAGCAATACATAAAATATGCTGACGAGCAGGAAGCCCAAAGGAAGCGAGCCTATGAGAGGCTCCAGTGCATAAGCGGCTGCAAAAGAAAGATAGATAAGTATTATGGTCACGAAGAACATGAAAATGATAGTCAATACCAATATAGTGCAGATTTGTACTACTTTGTCTATTATCTCAAGTTTCGTGTATTCTGTGCGAATAGACAACCAGTCTTTCGCTTCCTCCACAAAATCTGCTATCCGTTCTATATTTTTATCGTTTGAAAACATAATGCTTGTCTATCTTTCTTTATAAAAAAGGTTTAAGCCTCTGCTATTTCATCTGCTAATTCCTCAGCCTGTTTGCTTGAGAGGTTGATTTTGTACTTGTCGCAGAAATCCTTTACAGTCTGTTTTATTCCCTGAATGTCGTGCTTGTCGCAAAAGTCTTTTACAGAGTCTTGTAATTTTGCACGTGTGTCCTCACCTTTTTCTGGAGCGAGAAGCAATGCTGCGGTTGCACCAGCAACTGCACCGCCAAGTATGGCTGCTATGTAACTAAATGTTTTCATACTAATAATAGTTTTAATGGTTAATATTACATTGCGAATGCTTAATTAAATGCAAATGTAATAAAAAATAGTTGAAATGAACAACAAAATGTGTTAAAAAAGGCGAATTCCCTCAAAAATACGTCTTTTTTTTATTACCTTTGTATCATATTTCAATGAAAAGAATAATTTTACCAAGTTTTGAGAGTATGAAGAAATACACATTTGTTTGTGCAGTCTTTGCTGCTACCTTGTTATTTACATCGTGTGGAACATCAAAAGAAAGTGCTTATCGAAAAGCCTATGAAAAGGCAAAAGCACAGGAGATGGCTCAGCAGCAGGGACAGCAGGCATACGGACAGCAGCAACAGCAGTACGTACAACAAGATCCGTCACAATATCAGCAGCAAGTGCAACAGTATCAGCAGCCGATGCAGCAGCAGGTGCCACAGTACCAGCAGCCTTCACAGCAGCAAACTGTTCAGCAGCAGGCTCCTACAGTGACTCAGTTGGCTCCTCCTACAACTACTCAGGAAACTGCAACGGCTTCTGTCGTTACCAATAATGTTAATACTAATACTGTAAGCAGTACGTCTAGTGCTAATACTGTTGGTAACGGAAACCTTAAGGCCTTCTCTGTCGTGGTTGGTGCATTTGGAGTTCGTGCCAATGCAGAAGGTCTGCAGAATACGTTGCGTAATGCAGGCTATGGTGGCGCTCAGGTAATATATGATGGTAAGATGTATCGTGTTATAGCCTCTACACATGATTCTCGTGAGGCGGCCCAGAAGGATCAGAATGCTTTGAAAGCACAGTATTCTGGTGCATGGATAATGGCAAAATAATGGCACGCATCTTAGCGATAGACTATGGAAAAAAGCGCACGGGGCTTGCTGTGACGGATGAGTTGCAGATAGTGCCCGGTGCGCTTGATACTATAGATACGCCAAAACTGATGGCATATCTTGAAGCATACTTGAAGAAAGAGAATGTTGAACGTGTAATCATTGGTGAACCCAAACAGACGAATGGTCTTCCTTCGGAGAATTTGCAACGTGTTTTGGCATTTGAAAACCAATGGAAAAAGAAATTTCCCAACATTCCCATACAAGGTGTTGACGAACGCTTTACCTCTGTCATGGCTCACCAGACGATGATAGATGCCGGGTTGCATAAGAAAGCACGGCAGGATAAGGCGTTGGTGGACAAAATATCTGCCACTATAATGTTACAGGAATATTTGATGAAGACGAAATAAAAGTGAAGATATAAATATATGATATTACCTATATATACGTATGGCCAGCCTGTTTTGCGTAAGGTTGCCCAGGATATTGATGCAGATTACCCGGAGTTGTCAGCTTTGATAAGTGACATGTGGGAAACACTTGCATCGAGTGAAGGAATAGGGTTGGCTGCCCCCCAGATAGGTCGTGACATACGTCTTGTCGTAATAGACCTTGATGTGCTCAAGGAAGATATGCCTGAGTATGCAGATTTCAAGAAAGTGTATGTTAATCCGCATATATTGGAATATGATGAATCTGAGAAACAATCATCAGAGGAAGGGTGCTTGTCATTGCCAGCCATACATGAGAAAGTGCTTCGTCCCACGCGTATTCATGTAAAATATATGGATGAGGACTTTAATGAGCATGACGAGTGGGTGGATGGCTATCTTGCCCGTGTCATGCAGCATGAGTTTGACCACCTTGAGGGCAAGATGTTTATAGACCGCTTGTCACCGTTGCGCAGGCAGTTGATAAAATCAAAACTGCGCTCGCTATTACAAGGTCGTTTCCGTTGTGGCTATAAGGTGAAAGTTCCAAAGACCAAGTAAATATTTACTGCGAAATGTCAACCATAGAAGCAATAAAAAGACACATACCATTGCTCTTAACCGAATTTAGAGCAGTGGTATGTGTCTTTTTTTTGTTGCTGACATCGTCGGTTGATGCTCAGTATAATGTTGACAGATTGATTCTTAGTGGTAAGGTGGCTATGCATTATGAGGATTATGTACTGTCAATACAGTATTTCAACCAAGCCATAAACCAAAAGCCTTTTTTATGGGAACCATGGCACTTGCGTGCGGTCTCAAAGTATTATCTTGAAGATTGGGTGGGTTCTGAGGCTGATGAGACAAAGGCGATAGAACTCAATCCTTATATCACAGGACTATATGACTTGCGTGGCATTTCGCGTATTAATCAAGGAAAATTCTCAGATGCCATTGATGATTATTCAAAAGCTATTAAGCTGGAACCACAGAATAAAGGTTTTTGGTATAACCGCGCTGTCTGTTACATGGAATCCAAGGATTATCATAAGGCAAATGAACAGTTTGACAGTATAATAGCCAAATGGAGTGACTATGCTCCTACTTATCTGATAAAGGCAGAGAATTATCTTCATTTAAAAGACACTGCAAATGCTGTGACGTGGGTTGACAAGTGTCTTTCTATAGACAAGCATCATGCAGAGGCGTGGAGAATGAAGGCATACATATCAATGTCGCAGCAGAAATGGGAGCAGTCAGAAGAAGCGTTCGGCAAAGCCCTGCATTATAAGCCAAAGGATATTGGATGTTATGTCAACAGAGCGGCTGTTAGACTGCACATCAATAATCTTCGTGGAGCAATGGCGGATTATGACATGGCATTGGAACTGGCTCCCAATAATTTCCTTGCTCATTATAACAGAGGACTGCTTCGTATGCAGGTGGGTGACAATAACCGTGCTATAGAGGATTTTGATTATGTGCTGTCACTTGAACCTGGTAATATCATGGCATTGTTCAACAGAGCCACACTTTTGGATAAAACAGGTGATTTGCGTGGAGCGGTACGCGATTATTCTATCGTGATAGAGAAATTCCCTAATTTCTGGACAGGTCTGCAATATAGAGCGTCGTGCTATCGACGTATGGGCATGGTTGGTAAGGCGCAACAGGATGAGTTCAGGATATTCAAGGCGCAGATGGACAAGCATCTAGGTGTGCAGCATAGATGGAGTCGCAGTAAATTGACGGCAATGAGAAAACTCAATGACATCGATATTGAGAAATATGACCAGCTTGTAATGGAGGACAGTCAGGAAACGCTTCACGACTATAAGAGTGAATATCGTGGTAAGGTGCAGAATAGGAATGTCGAGGAAACGTTCCAGCCATACATTGCGTTGTCATTGGCTATGCAGGAGAATGGAGTGGCAAAATATACACCTTACGACAACAATATGGATATGTATCTTGATAGTCTGAAGAATATGGGTGTATTACGTGGTATGAATCTTCCACGATTGTGTGGAGTGGGAGAGGGAACGGGTACTCTGTCTTTTGAACAGATAGATAAGATTTCAGAAAGTCTGGATGGGGTGTCCAATGGTGTGGATAAGTGCCTGTTGTTGATATTGAGAAGTATAGCCTATTCTTCTGCACAGAATTATCAGGATGCTATCAGAGATTTGGATGATGCCTTGTCGTTTAATAAAAACAATATAGTGGCTATGTGGCAGAAGTCTGTGTGCAATGCTCTTATGATGGAGTATGAACAGAGTATTTCTGTTAAAGATACAAAAATGCGTGTTGCAGGAGTAGTAAGTGATTTTGAACGGTTGAAGGAAAAGGATTCTAATGACGCATTGTTGTATTATAATCATGGTACCTTCCTGGCGCGCACCGGTAACTATAAAGAGGCTTCTCAGTTACTGAGCAAGGCCATAGAGAATGATGCAAGTCTTCCGTACGCATATTACAACCGTGGTTTGGTTTATATAAAGTTGTCTGATTTCGAGAACGCAAAGAAAGACTTTGGCAAGGCTGGTGAACTGGGCTTGTATGGTGCTTATAGTTTAATGAAAAAAATAAAGAAATGAAATTAAAAGTAATATTTATTGTTTTCTTCTCTCTCTATTTGTTGAACGTTGGTGCAAAGAGCGTGGCAGAAATGTTTGAGTCAATGCCTGACTCATTGATGCCTTATGTGTCGAATGAACAACGTGTTGACTTGGTCAATATGAAGAACATTGACCCGACAACACCGGCTAAACTCAACACCATGTTAAAAGCTGACATAGTAATGGATTCTTTGTCGGAAGACAGAATGAAGATTATAGCAGGTACTGTGCGTTATGATATGATTAGATTACAGATGAACGGCAGGTCTGATAGCATATATTGTGTGTTGTGTACTGTTTCCACTCCTGTGAAAGAAACCACATGTACATTGTATGACGATGCATGGAATGTTGTAGGATATATTGACTTGTGCGATGTTGTCAAAAGGTCTTTTGAAGGAAACGTCGATGATATGCAGACATTTGAGAAAATGGAAATTCCTGCAGTCGAAGCCCTTATGGAGAATGATAACATGACATTGAGTATAGAGTTAAGGGATGCCTTGCCATTGAAGGAAGAAAACAATGATAGCAACGTTGTTTTGCAAAGAAAATTAAAATGGAATGGCAAAAGTTTTAAAGAATGCTAAAATTACAGATAAACAATACATTTTTTTTGTAGTTTTAAAAAAAATGCGTAACTTTGTGACGTGTTTTTCATGGTATTAGATTATTAAGGTTAATAAAGATTGGTTGTCGTGAGACAATCAATTTTTTTTTGTATATATACATATACCCCTATAGAATATATTATATATGTCTTTGCATTGTTGATATAGACACCTTGTTATTTAATTGATTTTAATCGCGTAAGATATTGTCCGGTGATGCTGCGTGGCTCTTTCTGTATCTCCTCAGGAGTGCCACAGGCAACGATTTCCCCTCCTTGTTCGCCTCCTTCTGGGCCCAAGTCGATGATGTGGTCTGCGCATTTTATGACATCCATGTTGTGTTCTATAATTAGTATAGTGTGGCCACGCTTTATGAGTTCGTCAAAAGCATGTAGGAGTCGTTTGATGTCATGGAAATGCAAGCCAGTGGTCGGTTCGTCAAAGATGAAGAGTGTATGTTCCTGATTCTCCTGTGCAATGTAGTAAGCCAATTTTACACGCTGGTTCTCACCGCCTGACAGCGTTGCTGATGATTGTCCTAGCTGGATATACCCAAGTCCGACCTCCTCAAGTGGTTTCAGTCTGTTGACAATAGTGCGCAGTTGAGTGATGATGACTTTTCCGTGTGTGCGTTGGCGAGCATCAGATAATTTCTCGTTGTCCTCAATTTCTTGTTGAAGATTCTTGTAAAAGAAACCGATGGCTTCGCTCACGGTCATGCCAAGAATGTCATTGATATTCTTTCCTTTGTATCTTACTTCTAGTATGTTGCGTTGGAAACGCTCTCCGTTGCACGCCTCGCATGTCAGTGTGAGGTCTGCCATAAACTGCATTTCAACGGTTATCACACCCGCTCCCTTACATTCTTCGCATCGTCCACCGTCAGTGTTGAATGAGAAATGCTGTGGTGTGATGCCCAATTGCTTGGACAGCGGCATTTCACTCATGAGCTGACGTATGGCATCGTATGCTTTGATGTATGTGGCTGGATTGCTGCGGGTGCTCTTGCCTATTGGGTTTTGGTCAACCATCTCGATGTGGTGTATCGTGTTGATGTCACCGTCGATGGAAGAATAAGCACCAGGAACGTCTGCCACTTCGCCAAGCTTCCGTTTCAAGGCAGGATAAAGGATGCCGCGAACGAGTGATGACTTTCCTGAACCGCTGACCCCCGTAATGACTGTCATGACGTTAAGCGGAAATTCTACGTCCACACCTTTCAGGTTGTTCATTGCAGCTCCATGGAGTTTTATTGATAGGTTCCATGGACGGTGTTGAGTAGGCACGGGGATAGTCTCTGTGTGTGTAAGATATTCAACGGTATGGCTTTTGGGAAATTTCTTTAGCGAGGCTTTGTTGATATCTTCAGCATTACCTTCAAATACTATCTCACCACCATTTGTTCCTGCGTCAGGTCCAACGTCAATCAGATAGTCTGCAGCACGAAGTATGTCCTCATCATGTTCTACTACAACGACGGTATTGCCAATCTGCTGCAGTTTCTTTAAAACATTGATAAGACGCTCTGTATCGCGGCTGTGCATACCTATTGAAGGCTCGTCGAGGATATATAGTGATCCAACGAGCGATGAGCCCAGTGATGTGGTTAGGTTTATGCGTTGGCTTTCTCCGCCCGACAAGGTGTTGCTCGGCCGATTCAGAGTCAGATAGCCAAGTCCGACGTCAAGGAGAAACTGGAGTCGGCTGTTTATTTCTGTCAGTAGTCGTTGCGCTATTTTTGCCTTGTCTTCATCAAGGTTGAGGTTCTTAAACCACTGGGCCAGTTCTGTTACAGGCATTCCTACCAATTCTGTTATGGTTTTGCCCGCCACCTTGACATAGTTCGCTTCCTTACGCAGACGGCTGCCGTGACAATCGGGACAAGTGGTCTTGCCTCGGTAACGGCTTAGCATGACACGATACTGGATTTTGTATTGGTTTTCTTTCACCATCTGAAAGAAATCATCAATGCTCACTCGTTCATATTTATTGCGTTTTCTGTCACTTGGCAGACCGTGCCACAGCCAGTCTTTATGCTTTGCTGACAATTCACCGTAAGGGGTGAATATAGGGAAATCATCAGCTGCGGCGCGTCGTATGAACTCTTTTTTCCATTCGCCCATTTTGTCACCACGCCAGCACTGTACACAACCGTCATAAACACTCAGTGAAGGGTCAGGTATCACAAGTGATTCGTCTATGCCCATCACTTTGCCGAAGCCTTCACACGTGGGACAGACACCCAATGGAGAATTGAATGCGAATAATCCGTCGGATGGTGGCTCGAATGTCATGCCGTCTGCCTCCAGGCGTGTAGAGAAATCAAATGATATTCCAGATGGAAGAAATACTAATTGGCAAACACCGCCACCCTCGTAGAACGCTGTTTCACATGAGTCAGTCAAGCGTGATATGGTTTCCTGGCTGTCATCAACAGTCATGCGGTCGATAAGTAAATATATATCGTTTCCTGTGGTAGATGTTTTGTTCTCTTCTTCGTCTTGCAGGAAGTCGTCGATGCGCATAACCTTGTCACCTATCACGATACGTGAGTAGCCTTGTTGTATTTCCATCTCCAGTTGTTGCTGTATGGTTCGTCCCTTGACAATATTGAGTGGGGCTAACAACATGAATCGTGTGCCATGTGTAAACGTAAGCATTTTGTTAACCACATCCTCTGGAGTGTGTTTCTTGACTTCCTGGTTAGAGATGGGGGAGAATATTTGGCCTATGCGAGCAAAGAGTAACCGCATGTATTCATATATCTCAGTACTGGTACCTACTGTAGAGCGTGGATTTCTACTGATGACTTTTTGCTCTATGGCTATTGCTGGTGGTAATCCTTTGATAAAGTCACATTCGGGTTTATGCATTCGTCCAAGAAACTGACGTGCGTATGCAGAAAGACTTTCTACGTAACGACGCTGGCCTTCTGCATATAGAGTATCGAATGCCAACGATGATTTGCCGGAGCCACTGACACCGGCTATAGCAACAAATTTGTTGCGTGGTATATTTACAGAGATATTTTTAAGGTTGTTTACCCGTGCTCCTTTTATTTCGATATAGTCGTTTGTTTTCTTCATAATATGCAAAGGTAATAAAAAAAGGTGGAATGACCAAAGTTAATCTTATAATAATAAAAAAAGGAAGTTTGACATCTTAAAGATATCAAACTTCCTCCTAATTGTTCAGCGGTGCGTACGGGACTCGGACCCGTGACCTCCAGCGTGACAGGCTGGCATTCTAACCAACTGAACTAACGCACCTCTTAATATTTTTTTAATCAGTAGAGGCGGTGCGTACGGGACTCGGACCCGTGACCTCCAGCGTGACAGGCTGGCATTCTAACCAACTGAACTAACGCACCCTTTTCTGATTAGCGAGTGCAAAGGTAGTTATTTTTTTTGAACCTTGCAAATATTTAGAGCGTTTTTTTGAAAAAAAAGTCATTTAAGCTGTTTTTTCTTCATTTTTTGCCTGTTTTTTGCTTTGTGGCTTCCTGCGTTGAGGTCTTATTGCTTTTGTGGGATTCTTTTTTGTTGTATCTGCAGTATTTGATTCTTTGGGTGTTTCTACTGCTTTTTCAATGACCTCACCATCTTTTTTTTCTTCCGTTTTAACTACGTTTGTACGTTCTGTGGAATTTTTCTGTTGACGTGAAGGATTATTTTTCTGTTGTTTTTGTTGTTTTTGTGTTATCTGTTTCTGTTCAGATTCAGTAAACAGATTGTCACCTTTATGTTTGTCGCCAGGTCGGAATGCATCCATCCACAAAGTCAGCGGTTCTACAGACGGACGGTTTACGGTCTTGCTGATTTCTGACATCCAAGGTTGCCCGGATGCCATCTGGATGTAATGATACTGGCGTGTATAAAAGTCAAGTAGTTTTAAATCTTCGAATGTAAAGACCATTGGACGTAGTGAAACGTATTTTTCGTTCCATATTTCGTCACTGATATTGTTGTGGCGCTGCAAATCATCACAAATGCCCATGGAGCGTATAGCTACAGAAGTGTCATTGGTGAGAAGTAATACTTTTTTTCCTTGAGAGAAATAATCTGCAACGCATTTGATTATGGCAGGGTCTGCAAATGAAGCATGGTGTGATTCTGCTCCGATGTTAGCAATATGCAAACGATTCTCTCGTTGTTGAGATAGGATAAGTCGCTTGGCTAAACGTGCTGCTGCATTTAGATATACTATATTGTCAGTAAAATCAGCTTCTTTGTGGTTGGTTGGGTCTTGCATCGTAGCGAAACGGTCGATTTCCTCGTATGTTTCAGACATCATCATAAAATGTCCGCCACGGTATTTTGTCAGTTTGGATATGAATTCCAACTGACGTTCAAACTGCAGGCGTGCATTGATGCGAGGGTCGGAGTGGCTTGATGTGTGTCCGATAAGCAACTCCAGCCAAATATTTGTATCACTGATTACAATGTCATAATCAAGTATGTTGGCAAGTGTATGTTGAAGAAATTTATGTCGCTTTTCTATTTCGTCAAGCGTTAGGGTTTGTATTTGCTGATCAGTGAGAACGATGTTGCGTAATGGCGCTTGAGAAAGTTCTATAATGTTGGTAATGGTGATGTTAGGTAGGGTAGGGACTTTTATCTCCTGTTTCGTTTTGGATTGCTCCAATGTTTCTTGCTCAGTAGGAATGGGCAATGTGTTTTCTGTATTCTCTGTTTTGGGGTGTTCAAATTCGTTGACTGTGATTACAGCTTGAGTTTCTTTTGCCTCGTTTGTAACAGGAATGTCAATGACTTCTTGTTTTATATTTTCAGTCTTAACATCATCTGTTTTTGTAGTTACAGTTTTTTTTACGGTTGTTTTTCTACTAGAGAGAGACTTGGAAACGGTTTTCTTGGCTGTGGCCGTTTTCTTTGCTGTTGGTTTTTTGTCTGTAGCTTTTTTCTCTGTAGTTTTCTTGGTAGCAGTTTTCTTTTCGGTGTTTTTCTTTTCTGTTTTCGTTTTTTGTTTTACAGTGTTATTCTCGATTATCTCTGTTGTATTTTGTTTCTTGTTCATAAGTATTTTCTTTTTGTAGTAAGCATTCGTTTAGTCCTCATCTGGTTCCAGATGTTCAGGATTTAGAATGTGCAGTTGGAAAGCGCGTGTTACCAGCCTTACCGCATTGACTCCCTTGCTTGCGCTGTCAGGAAATAATTTGTGCACGAGGTCCGCTTGTCTCTTCTCTAGACTTTTTACTCCAAAAGGCATTCCACGCAGGGTCGTTATTTGTTCTTTGGTGTACCCCAAGGCAAGATGGCGCAGGAAGCGTTCATCGTATTCGTCTATGTCATATCCTACGGATGCCTCTTGTTGAATGATTTCGCCTGTTATGCTTTTGCGGAATTTATTAATGATAATCTCAAGTATGGGTTCATTAAAGACGTATCTTTTACCTTGCATGACATTCATGACATCTGTTCGTGTCAGCATTTCGCCTGTTTTCAGTATAATTCCGTCTGCTCCTGCATCAAGAACATCCACCCATAGCTTTTCGTTGAGTATTTCTCCTGTGAAAACCAGTATTTTTATATCTTTGTGTTCGGCTTTGGTGTTTCTGCATATTTCCACACCTATTGTCGTGTTGCCTTGTAATCCTAAGTCAAGGAGTACAAGGTCAGGAGTCACCTGGCGTATGAGTTTCAGGTATTCACCTTCAGTCTGTGCTTTGCCGATGATTTCTGCTTCTGGTACCTCTGCTTTGAGCAAACCTTCCGTACCTTTCATCTCCAATGGTACGTCTTCGACTATTATTACTTTGAATTTATCCATAGTGGGGTATTATGTAATAAACAAAAAAGGTTACATACGTTTGTGTAAAACGAATGCAACCTTTTGTATCATTAAGTGTTTTCTTTAAGAATGATTACTTAAAGAAGGCTTGAACGTCCTCATTGCGAACCATTTGCTCGTCAAAGATGTACGCACCCGTCTTAGGGCTCTTCACCATCTTTATTACTTTACTATATGCGCGACCATCCGTAGAACCTTCGTGGAGGGTAGCGACCGCTTTCTTTGCCATAGTTCTTTTTTGTTAGAATTTGATGATTACTTAATCTCCTTATGGAGCGTCATCTTCTTGAGGATTGGATTATACTTCATCAACTCAAGACGCTCTGGAGTGTTCTTGCGATTTTTAGTTGTGATATAGCGGCTTGTACCTGGCATTCCGCTATTCTTAATCTCTGTGCATTCAAGGATTACCTGAACACGATTACCTTTTGCTTTCTTTGCCATTGTACTATTCTCCTATTACCTTTATATCTTTCCAATCTACATAACCTTTTGCCACGGCCTGCTTAAGGGCTGCATCAAGGCCTACCTTGTTAATCATGCGAAGACCAGCAGCAGAAATCTTGAGGCTGATCCAGCAATCTTCTTCTACATAGAAGAATTTCTTTGCAAACAGATTCACATCGAAACTGCGCTTTGTGCGGTGCTTTGAGTGTGAAACGTTGTTACCGATCATTGCTTTCTTGCCGGTAATTTGACAAATTTTAGACATTGCTATCTCTTCTTTTTTAAGATCGTTAAATGATACTTATTCCAAACAGTGTGCAAAATTACTATTTTTTTTTGAGATAGACAAAAAATATTATAGTTTGGATATGGATATTAATTTTTTTTAAGAATTTATGGCTTGTATAACGATTTTTTTCTGGTTTTCCTTGCAAGAAATGTTTTTTTTTTATACCTTTGCAGTCGCAAATGAGGAAATGCCGATATGGCTCAGTTGGTAGAGCAACGCATTCGTAATGCGTGGGTCACGAGTTCGAGTCTCGTTATCGGCTCAGTTGTAAAAGAAAAGGGAGATTAATACAGTAGTATATATCTCCCTTTTTTCTTGCGGTAATAGCTCAGTTGGTAGAGCAGCGGCTTCCCAAGCCGCAGGTCACGGGTTCGAGCCCCGCTTACCGCTCTTCTTAAAATCAGTTAAGTTCTGTTTTTAAGAATTTTGCTGTTATGCTTTTCTTGTTTTTTATGATTTCCTCAGGTGTGCCAGTCGTTACAACAATGCCACCTTTACGTCCGCCTTCTGGTCCCATGTCTATAATATGATCAGCAAGTTTGATGACATCAAGGTTGTGTTCAATGATAATTACAGTATTGCCTTTGTTGACAAATTCTTGTAATATGTTCATAAGGACGCGGATATCTTCAAAATGTAGTCCGGTTGTTGGCTCGTCAAGAATATACAGTGTTTTGCCAGTGTCTTTCTTGGATAGTTCTGTAGCTAATTTTACACGTTGACTTTCTCCACCAGATAAAGTGGTAGATGACTGGCCAAGTTTAATATAGCCTAATCCGACTTTTTGTAGTGTCTTAATCTTATGCAGTATTGTTGGTACTGCATCGAAGAATTCTACTGCTTGATTGATTGTCATGTCAAGAACGTCAGCGATAGATTTTCCTTTGTACCTGACTTCCAGTGTCTCACGGTTGTATCTTTTTCCATGGCATGTCTCGCATGGTACAAAAACATCTGGTAGAAAATTCATTTCTATTGTCTTGTAACCATTTCCATTGCAGGTTTCACAGCGTCCTCCCTTTACATTGAATGAAAAACGACCGGGTTTGTATCCTCGAATTTTCGCTTCAGGTAATTCAATGAACAGTTTTCTAATGTCAGAAAAAACATTTGTGTATGTGGCAGGTGTGCTTCGCGGTGTGCGACCTATGGGAGATTGGTCTACACTGACTACTTTGTCAACCAAATCTAAACCTTCTATGCTGTCATATTCTAATGGTTTTTTCAGGGAATGGTAGAAATGTTGTGACATTATTGGAAGCAAGGTGTCATTAATCAATGTCGATTTGCCGGAGCCGCTTACTCCTGTGACCAATATAAGTTTTCCCAAAGGAAAATCCACTGTCACATTTTTCAGGTTGTTGCCCTTGGCACCTTTCAACGTTATTTTTAATGTGTTACCCTTTTCGTCTTTTTTATCTTCGCGTCGTTTGGCAGGAACTTCAATGTTGCGTTTCTTGTTAAGATAATCTGCTGTAATAGTGTTTTTACAGAGCATATCGCTGACAGTTCCTTGAAATACAACCTTTCCACCTTTCCTCCCTGCTGCTGGACCTATGTCAACAATATAGTCGGCTGCCAGCATCATGTCTTTGTCGTGTTCAACTACAATCACAGTATTGCCGATGTCACGAAGTTGTTTCAAAGAGGCAATGAGACGATTGTTGTCTCTTTGATGTAGTCCGATTGAAGGTTCGTCAAGTATGTATAGTACATTTACTAACTGTGAACCGATTTGCGTCGCTAAACGTATTCTTTGGCTTTCACCTCCTGACAATGTTTTTGTTTGGCGAGAGAGTGATAAATAGTTCAGTCCTACGTCAAGCATAAATTTTAAACGTGTTTGTATCTCTTTGATTATTTCTCCAGCGATGACAGCTTGGCGTTCACTCATGTGGCTTGGGCATTCTTGTAACCAGATGTAAAGTTGGTCGATGTCCATATCTGCCAGTTCCATGATATTCTTATCATATATCTTGTATGACAAGGATTCTTGGTTTAAACGATGGCCGTTGCATGCAGGACAGGTGGTGATTTCTATTTCAGAATCATCATCATCATTGTTTTCTATTTCAGTTAAAGGATCATCACTGTTTACAAAACCCAAACCTTTGCAGTATGGACAGGCCCCTTCTGGTGAGTTGAACGAAAAAATGTTTGGTGCAGGGTCTTTGTATGCCATACCTGTAGTTGGACACATAAGACGTTTAGAATAGAAACGAGCTTCGTTTGTATCCTTTTCTAAAATCATTATGAGGCCTTCACCCTGTCGCATAGCTACTTCGACACTTTTTGTAATGCGTTCGGCATCATCATTGCCGACTCTTAGTTTGTCTATAACAACCTCAATATTATGATTTTTATATCTGTCGAGCTTCATTCCTGATGTGATTTCCTGTATCTCATCATCAATGCGTATTTGAATAAAACCTTTCTTGCGCATTTGCTCAAACAGTTCACGATAATGGCCTTTCCTATTTCTAATGAGTGGTGCCAATATGAAAATACGTTTCCCGGAGTAATGTTCGAGTATCATGTTGACAACCTGCTCTTCTGTGTACTTTACCATTTTCTCACCTGTAGCCCAGCTATATGCAGTCGCTGCTCTTGCATATAAAAGTCGTAGGTAGTCATATATCTCTGTGGTGGTTCCAACAGTTGAGCGTGGATTTTTATTCGTAGTTTTCTGCTCGATGGAGATAACTGGTGACAGACCTGTTATTTTATCGACATCAGGTCGTTCCATATTGCCAAGAAAATTACGTGCGTATGCAGAAAATGTTTCGATGTATCTCCTCTGTCCTTCGGCAAATATTGTGTCAAAGGCTAATGAGGATTTTCCGGAACCGGACAGACCAGTGATAACTGTAAGGCTGCCGCGTGGTATCTTTACATCAATATTTTTTAAATTATGAACTCGTGCCCCAAAGATATTAAGGAATTTGTCTTCTGACATATTAGATTGGCGTTAGGTGTTGATTATAAATCGTGAAGATATGTGAGTTTGACGAAAATGGTGTTGTTGTTTGATGTTCCAAAATAATCTTTTTTTGAATCACCGTATATATTTCCGAGACCATAATAGTATCGTCCCTCAATGTCAAAACGACCAACGTGATTAATATGTACTTCTATTCCACCTCCGACAATTATACCATAGTCGAATTTGTTTTCAATGGGCATATTCTCTTGAGCGATGACGTTGCTTGTTCTTATTTCGTCTGAATTTCCAGATATGTTTGGGGTTGTGTAGTTCTTGTCTGTTTTTTCGTTGAGTGAGATGCCAATCTGAGGGCCAAGGTTGATGAATGCATTTACTCCTTTATTCTCTTTTCCCCATGATAGATGGGCAAAGATTGGTATCTGCAGATATGTTTGATGGCGTTGGTATTTTTCTTCAATGCCGGTCTCGGCATTTATAACTGATTTGCCATTAAGAGTCTCTATTTTCTCTGTCCAACCTAATTGTGTTATATTTGCTTCCATCTGGATAGCGCATAGCATTGTGAAATACTTTTCGCAAGTATATCGGCCTGTCATTCCTATGCTGTAACCTCCATGCATCTTCTGAGTGACTTTAGGTTGAAAATTAATGCTGTTAAGGGCATATCCTCCTCCCACTCCGATGCAGAATCGATTACGATACTCTCCAATCTGGGCATAGCTTGCCAATGTTCCCCAAAATACTGATATTATTAAAAGAAATTTTTTCATATTAGTAGCCTATTGCCTCTATACTGCCATCTTGTTTATAGTGTATAAGCATGAATGCTTTGTTGCGATAACCACCACCATTTTGTTGTATAAAATTAAGAGGTGTCTGAATCCAATTTCTATTTCCTGCCAAGAAATACATAGCGTGGTCGTATCCGGTTATTGCGAAACGAGGCAGTGCAGTCATCATGTCCTGATGAAAGCGCCAACGGTATTTCTGCTCAAGTTCTTTTGTTGCCTGTGATGCTTCATTATAATAGAAATGTGTTGGGACGAAAGCGTTGAATCTTGCGAATCGTTCTTTGTTTATATGAGCATACATCAACCATTCTGTATATCCGAAAAGTGTTATCTGCACCCCTTGGTTGGTCTGTTGCAACAGTTCCAGTTTTTTCATTGCAGCAGTTAATTCTGGAGAACGTCCGCTATTGAGTATGACAAGGTTTGGCTGAGAGAGGGAAAATGATTTGGCAAACATCTCATCAGAAGACTTGATATTTGTAATATTATATTGAATACCACGTTGTTCCAATGCTTTTCGTAGAGTGTAAGTGAAAGAACCTTTATTGGACGTTGTATCGTTGCAGTCAATAAAAACAGGGTGGCAGTTGTTGAAATGATCTACGATTTGCTGTATCGTAATGCTGTTTTGGTCTTCTTTAGATTGATATACTTGATAAATAAAGGGGTTGTTGTCAACTTCATTACCATTTATAGAGAATGGAATGACCATTTTGATTTTATATGCACGACAGAAATCAGATAATTGTTTTACCTGTTTTGTGTATAGCGGACCAAATATTATGTTACATGTATTAGCACCTTCCTGAAGCAGTGTGGTTCTAATATCGGCATCCTCTGGTACATTCCAAGAATGAATGTTTATGTTTATTCCATCTTGTTTCATTTTTTCCACAGCCATAAGAAACCCGCGATAGTATTCCAACATTCGCTTGCCATCACCATTGACATTGTGTAACGGCAACATAATACCAACATTTATGGGATTCTGTGTCGGTTGTGCTACAGACATTATGGGACATAATATTATTATCCCTATAATAACGTATAATATTTTTCTTGCGTGTGTCATGTTCTTATAAATGGATTTCACATCTTTAATATATTTCGATGTGCAAAAATATAAAAAAAACTTTGAAAAATCGAAGATATTAGAAAATAATTGATTAATTTTGCAAAAAATATTATTTTTACATGCGAGTTTCATTATTTGTTATATTAGTATTTTTGTTTACGCAGGTTTCTTTTACGAAAGCGACCCCGAGTATTTCCATCAATTTTGATGCAGTATCAAGTGATGACAAAGAAGCGAAGAATCAAACTCAGTTTGAGGGCTCGGCTCCTATTGAGGTCACATTCAATATGGAAATATATGATGCAGATGAATGGACTTATGATTTCGAATGGCGATTTTGTCATGAGGGAGGTTCACTAGAGGAGCCTTATATGATAAGGTATGAAGAAAATCCAGTTGTGACTTTTTCTCAGGCGGGAACAGACAGCATTGCACTTTATATAAGATTTGTTAAAGGTGAGGAAGAGGTTTTATTTAAACGTAACTATTGGACGCCAGGGAAGCCTTTGACAATCAAAGCAAGTGAAAGTAGTCTGACGTTTCCCAATGCCTTCTCTCCAAACAATGATGGTCGTAATGACACGTATAAACCGAAAGCATTTAAGTCAATTGTAGAATTCAATGCGAAGATTTATAACCGTTGGGGACAGAAATTGTATGAATGGGATGATGTTAGCAGTAATGGATGGGATGGCACTTTCCATGGAGCAGATGTCAAGCAGGGCACTTATTTTGTATATGTCAGAGCTCGTGGTGCTGACGGAAGAGAATTTATTATAAAGAAGGATGTCAATCTTTTACGTAATTATAACGAGTACGAAACAGGGGCTTCAAAGTAAACTCCTTTTTGAAGACAATACCTATTCCCTGTGTGTTTAGAGAGTTTTTCGTGAAATATCTATCGTTTGATTGATTGTAAACTTTCAGGGATATGTTTCCGTTTGGAGTGAGTAGGTATTGAATGTCGAAGTCTCCGATAAAACTTGAATTTTGTGTCAGAATATTATCGCGATAACCAAATTGACCATTGAATATCAAACGATTGTTGAACATTCTACCGCTAAGTGTGCCTTCATATTCTGCATTGCTTAATCCGTCAGTTCCAGTGGCTATATTAGCACCGAATGACCAGTTGTTGTTGTGTGTGAGTTGGTTGAGAACTTGATTGAGTTGCTGAGAGAAAGTGCCACTTAGGAAACTTTGCATGGCAAGAGATGTCTGTCCAATGTGTTCACTGGAAGTTTCACTGTAGCTGGTAGAATAGAATCGTCCAATGGCAAGCAGGTACAATACCTGTTGGTTCATGGATTCGTCACTATTGATTATAGAATAAACCATTTGACGTGCATCATTGCTGAGAGATGGAAGGTCGAGGTTGAAATCTACGAGTGGCTTGCCAGCAGTTCCAGTGATATTCATTATACAATTTACAGGCACATTATTCGCTTTGAATGAAGTGCCGATATTTAAGTCCGCTAAAGATACACTATTTAATTGATACATGGCTTTCATACGCAGTGATGCTTCAAATGGGTCTCCGCCGAAGGCTATGATGCTGCCATTCTGGAAAGTGAAATCACGGCGTAATAAATTTTGTATGGTCATTCTGTATGTACCATATTCTATGTCGTAGTTTCCAAATATCTCAAATGCGCCTTTGTTGTAGTAACTAATGCGAAGTCCTCCGTTTCCATATAGGTCGATATAGTCTCCTGTTATTGCATCCATGATGAGATGTAGTTTCGCATCAGGAGTTACGTTGACCATGAAGTTCATGCGTATGTTTGTACGTTGGTTCGTAGCATTGATGTTGTTGTCTTGGCTTTTGACTTCGTTTGTGTTTATAGAGTCCTCCTCTATATGTATTTTTTCTTTTTTGTCGTTTATTCCTCCCCATCTGATGAATTCCTGTGATGTGATGGCATCAGGTGATGTGGTGTTATATACAATGTAGCTTTCTTTCAGTGGGGTCGCATTAGCTTGAATATATAATTCGTTTCCTTTACCATGTATGCCTACTTGGCCTTTTATTATGGCCTTTCCACAATAGGTGGAATTACCTAATGTTTGGAAATCATATACGAGCAGTTTATCTGTCGTTGCATCAATGTCGTATGACATCTTACCTAAGTGGACATGGTGTATGCCACCTGTGACGTGCGCAATGTTGTCATACTTGTCTTTTATGGGGACATTATTGAATAGTATGTCTCCAGGGATCAATCGTATTGTGTCAGACAATAATGTGTAACGGCAATTTGTTGAGGTTAAAGTCAACTGTCCATTGGCAGTTATCTCACCCAATAGCTCTAAATTGCTGAAATCTCCGCATAGTCTGACTTCTCCGTTGCCATGAAGATCCGTGTCGGTCATAAATGAGCTACAGAAATCTTGCATGAACTCTAATCGTGTACTATCTGCTTTAATATTTAAATCAATATTGTTATGTTGTGGTGAGATATAACCATTAATAAAAGTTTTGGCATTCGCTTCTTTGTCGTCTGCCACCGCAGAAATGTTTATCTGTTGACTTGTTGCTGAATAGTTTGCGTCAGCATACAGTGTTCCCATTCTACCATTTTGAAACAGAAAGTCAGAAACCTCAAGATGTGCTTGAGAGTTTAACTCTTTGAATGCACTATTGACAGTAAGTGTACCAGATGCTGCACCATCGAATTCTACGGAATGAAAATTTACAAGGTCAAGAATGTAACCTACATTTATATTTCTCAGTTCCGCAGTTATTGAGTCTTGCGTTGACTCCGATGCTATGCCGTTTATATACAGATGCTGTGTTTCGTTTCCAATGTTTAATTTGCTGATGTCTAAGCGTCCGTTCGTGTATGTGATTTTATTAGAGTTAATTGTCCATGTGGTATCTCCTATTTCAAAGTGAGAATTAGGAATATTGACGTCGAATGCGTCTTTTCCCTCAATAGTGTGGTAAAACAAGGTATTCGTGTTCAACTTACCACGAAAGATATTGCTTTTATTGTTGTCCCATGATATGGCACTTTGCAATTTGTTGTCTTCTGCATTACAGTTAATGTGTATATCTATTGCTTCATCATCATTTTTCAATGTTGCATATAACGATGAATTAATACTGTTGTTTGGTGTCCACAATAGAAGTTTTATGTTTTCAAACTTTTTGTTTGTAATTGTTACGTCAGCTGCGGTAAGTGTAATGTTTGCGAATTGGTCATTGTCATTTACGTATCCTTTGATAGTGACAGGGCTGTTGAGTGTAAGCGGAAGGTCTGTGATTTTTTTTATAAAATCGGTGTTGTCGATCGAGGCATTGATGGAGTAGTTGTTGTAAGTGGGTTGGTATTTCTGAAGTCCAGGTACTTGTGGGAGTCTTTTTGTGATAAGGTTAGATAATGATAATGGTAGTGTGGAAAGTTTTATATTTCCTTCCAATGTGATGTTGGCAAAGTCAGAATTTAGACTTATTATTCGCTTTCCATTATCATTATGATTAAGTGACAAGTTGATGTTGTTGATATGTGCGTCTTCTTTCGCCAGATATAAGTTGTTTATGGTGACATCGCCATCAACATCGTCAATAGAACCCTTTTGAATGTTTCCGTTAATATTTGCTGAGAAACGTATGTTTGGATCATTGATGTTTACAGCACCATTGAACAGGTTGTTTACGTATTTTCCGTCAATGTCAATATCTTTATAATTTTGTTTGTCACTACTTATTTCGTCTATGTGTCCTTTTGCATATAGATTTGTCAGTGTATGTGAGTTGGTGATATCTCCTTTGATTTCTAATTTACATTTTATGTAATCAATGCTTGGCTGTGTGATGATGTTTGAAAGATTGAGTCCAGATGTAGCTAAAATAGCATTGAATGAGCCTCCATTTTCATGGGGTTCATAGTGTGCTTTGATGTCTGCATCTCCCGATGTCGTTGTATTTATATTTGCATTGATGTCGTATGTTTTTTTACAAGCAGTCAGGTTTCCATGTAGATTTATTCCCCCTAAGTTCACTATTTGGTCAGGGAGTGTATATACAGCATTAATTTCTTTTATGAAATTGTCTGTTGCCGATAAATGGTTTATTTTCAGATTTACACATGGTGTGCTAAATAAGTGTTCAACAATAACGTCTGTATTTAAATTGAAAGCATTGGAGTTTATGGCGTTGGCATAGAGTCTGGCATTAAGGGTCTGGTTATTTATTTTGATGCCAATATTTAGGTTACTTAATGGCAGGCGACTTAATGATTCCGTTTGTGGTATAAGATGAAAATCGCTGGCAGATATGTTTCGTGCATTGATTTTTGTTTTTAGCTCTATTGAGTTTTTATCTATTTCTCCATTTGTGGTGTTGTATGAAGCAGTCAATCGGTCGATGGCAATTTCTGTCTTTGGCATTTGAAGAGTGAAATCATTCAAGGAAATCACGTTGCGATTACCTTGGACAGAATATTTCGCATTGGCACGTAGCTCCTTTATTTTTATTCCACATGCTTCATTCATTGATAATCTTTTTACTTCTATGTTGAAGTCATTATTTGTGATTTTATCAATGATGATGTTTGTGGATAATTTTGAGATGTCAATATGACTTGGTGAAAATACGCCTTTTTTGTGGGGAACGTAAACCTCATCATAAGAAAAAAAACCGTTTCTTATGATGAGAGATGAAATGTGTAGATTTAGTTTTGACTCAGTATTATCCTTGGAAGCCAGAGAGTCAAGCATGAATTGACAATTCAGAGGAGAGTCAGGTGTGTCTTTGAAAAGATGTACCTGAGTGGCGAATAATTGTACTGAGGATAATGAAATACTCTGATCTTTCAGCAATGGCAATATGTCGATGGTTGTTGACATTCGCCCAGCCTTGAGCATTACTCTATGGCTTTGGTCATATATTATTACATCGTCTATTATGACACGGTTGAACAGGCGTATGTCTACCCGTCCAATGTGTACTTTGCTGTTAATCTTTTGTGCAAGTGCTTGTTCAATGTTCTTGCCTACGAATGTTTGTATTGATGACACCTGCAGCAATACTATGGGCAGCATGCAAACACTTATTAAGGTTAACGCAATGCCAATGGCAATATTTCGTGTTTTTTTTTTCAATTAAATATTTTAGAACCTACTCTGACATGGTTTGAACCACATTCTTGTGCAAGAAGATAGTCGTGGCTCATACCGTATGATTTTACAGAGAAATAGTCTTCGTTGAAAAAGTATTTCTGTTTGGCCTCAGTAAAGAAGGCTTTTGCAGTCAGAAATTCTTGTTTTATACGTTCTTCGTCATCAGTGTTGCTAGCCATCATCATTATGCCGCATATACGAATGTTTTTCATGTTTTTCCATTCGCCTTGCTCGAGCATCTGACGCATGTCATCACATGACATCCCGCTTTTAGTGTCTTCCTGCGCAAGGTGCAGTTCCAGCAAGATGTCAATAACTCTGTTGTTCTTCTCTGCATGTCGGTTTATCTCTTTCATTAGTTTTAGAGAATCTACCGTCTCAATCATTGAGATATATGGAGCAATGTATTTCACCTTGTTTGTCTGCAGGTGACCAATAAAATGCCATTTTATGTCTTTGGGCAAAGCATCATATTTTATGCGCAGTTCTTGCTCACGACTCTCACCAAACACTCGCTGGCCTTCAGCATATGCCTCTTGCACTGCTGATATGGGGTGATATTTGCTTACAGCAACCAGTTCCACACCGTCGGCAAGCGAGTCTTTAACAACCTTCAGATTATCTTTTATCATCTGTTTGTATTTATTCTTCTACTGAGTTTTCTTGTGACTGTTGTAATTCAGCGTTCAGTGCATCTTCATATTCTGGACGGTCATCAGGTTCTTTCATGTTTTTCTTTACCATTCCGTCGTGCTCAAAAACATCCATAAGTGCTGTTTCTGCTACCTGGGCCAGTTTCCAATCCTGCATACCAGTATTCATTACTTCTTCCACATTCTTGACTGCATTCTGAAGTGTATTGCTCTGCACAAGAAGGTTTACGGCAGAAAGTTTCTCCTTGCTCGTTTTCTCGTCAATTATGATGAACTGCAGTTTTACCTTGTACCACTTGTCGTCACTTGGATTATCGCTGAAGAATATTTCCTTGTATGGTGCTTTCTTTATGTCGGTGATTACAAAATCACCTGTTATGTATGCAGTCATTTCCTCGGTGATGGTTTCTTCTGCTTCAGTGAATGTTAGAGCATCAACGACGTATGCTTCAGTCGTCTTTTTCTGCATGCCATCCTCCATCAATTTCTCATAACGTATCTTGGTCTCAAACCACTCAGCTGTTCTTGATCTCATTTTTGTATTTTTATTTATTCTGTTGTGTTTCTTTTTGTTTGGCAAATAAATAGTGTATGTCAGCCTTTGGCCGGTGCACGTCTTTGATTTGTGAGTGCAAAGTTACAAAAAAAAATGGAAATCCTCGAAAAATAGTACGAATTTTTTTCCAAATTATTTTGGAATATTCAAGAAAAAAACGTAACTTTGCGGATAATAACCCATTAATCCATTATTGCTATGAAACATGTTTTTTTACTTGCTTTGGCTAATCTGATGACAATATCTATTTCCGCACAGTCTATACCGCCTGTATCTAACCCTGTTTGCGCATACTGTGGTGTGAACCTTCCCAGTGGAGAAAAACATAAGCAGAGTTGTCGTTATTATGAAAAAAAACAATCTACAAAATTAAAAGACTATACTCCAATGACGGAAGTGAGTAGCAAGTATTCTCAGGCAGATCTCAAACGGCTGTATGGATACGGCAACGGATTAAAGTGTCCTCATTGCGGTGGCGTTTCGGGACATGTTGGTTCCGATTGTGTCATTAAATATTCTCAAAATCGTGCGAAAGAACTCCGTCAGGAAGCAGAGATGGCTAATGACGAGAAAGTACGGAAACGTATTTTGTTTCAGTACCATACGATGGAGGATAATATTAATACGCTTGCTAAAGCAGGGACGCAAACTCAAGTTACGCAGTTACAGCAAGAAAACAACAATACTCCTTCGTCGTCATCCTACACAAATATTGTTTCTCCCAATGTGTATGTCCTCAAAAATTATGACAAGAAACTGTCATACGGAAGTGGATATGCTACCGCTTTTGGTGCAACGATGCCAAATGGCACGGAACGCTGGCTGCTTACTGATCCAGAAGGCAATGAGGTAGGGATGTTTTCCAAAATCGAATTTGCAGAGGTTAATGGCACAAAACAATTCATTTTGGTGAGAAATGACAATGGTCAATGGGGCATTTATAGTAATAAGGGAATTCTTGTTTGTGAACCTCGGTATGAAAGTGTTAAATTGCTTACTACTCCCTTAGGCTCTGCCTCGGAAAATACTTTCTTTGATGTAACAAAAAGAGACGATAGCGGGGTTTTAAAACATGGATTATACAGCAGTGTTTGTGCGCCAGAAGTAAGACAAGGAGAAAACATCCCATGTCAATGTGACCAGATAGAACTGATAGACCGTTGTCCTGTATCTCTTGGAGTTCTTGCAAAAGTAATGGTGGAAGGTAAGGCGGCTGTGTTGAATGCCTCAAACGGTAATGTCGTTATTCAGCCTGTTTACTCATATGTGAACACTTATTTTACTCGTAAGAGAGGCATGTATTTCATCATTGGTGATACGAATGGTCTTGGAGCATGTCATGCGGAAAGTATGGAGGAGGTTGTACCTGTCACCAATGGATTCACTTTAGATAAAGTTCGTAATTTAATAGATGAAAGGGATAGATAATGAAGACTATTTTAACTATATTATTTGCCGTTGTTACTCTGCATGTGTCTGGCTCGCCAGAAGATATGTACAGTCTGTATGACAAGGAGGGAAAATATCGCGATATGCAGGAGCAGATGGACAAGGTGATTCAAAAGCGGGAACAGACAGAACAGGAAAGAAACGCCAAGACGACTGTCATTGTCGTCATCTCTGTTATTATGGGACTTGTTCCTATGGGATATATTGTCTATATGATTTTGAAAGAACGGAAATGGGAAACTAATCCACAGGGAACGAAACAGGCATTGGGTATCGCTTTGCTTGGTGGACTGCTGCTATTTGCAATCAACTTTGTATCACTGTATGTTAAAGTCATTTATGAAGATGAATTTTACAGATACGGTCCAGTTGTCTTTGGGCTGGTGATAGTAGTAGGCACAATAGTGCTGTTATGCAAAAGCATGAAGTCGAAATAATGTCAAACTAACATTCACTTAACACCAACCAGTCTGTCTGTACGGTCAGCATTACCACGATAGTAAATAAGTACATTGTATCTGTTACGGGTTTCATAAAATGAACCTTCAGAGGTGGGGATGAGGCTTCGCCCCTTATCATCTACGCAGAGGTATTGATAGGAATAATATCCATATTTAAGTGGCAGGGTAAGTTCATATCGACCTGCTTCGTCATCGTATGTCATTAGAAAGTTGTCTGTCTGCCAGTTGTTGGTCCACATACCGTTTACATATATGGGATATGGTTGCTTCTGGGTTTTAAGATAAAAATGTACGTTTACATATTCTGATGTGATGTCTTTCTCTGAATTGTCGGAATTTCTTATGTAAAATGCTCCGTTAGCAGTTTCGTCATATACATATGAGTGACGCTCATAGTCGGGCCATAGACTGGTGTGCCATTCTTCTCCGTCCCAGTAGTTTTCCTCTACATTCATTGAGTTGAGATGCACGTCGAGTATCTCAAACTTGTGGTATTCGTTGCCGGCATCAAATATAAGGTTACGGCAGTGCGTCCATTCCATGTACTGTTGGTTTAGACGCGAAGCTGTTGGCAATGATATGGCATTGTCCCAGCGGTTGTTTTGCAATACATAGCCTTTTATTTGTTCATTAGGGCTTGTAGCTCCGAGTTTTGAATAATCCACAATTACTTCTACCTGCTGATGATTCTTGCGCGTATCAATGTCGGTGTCGGCGGTATAGTTGAGGGCTATATTAGCTTTGTCTTCGTTGACCATGAAGAATACGCTAAACAGTAGGTCGTCGCCATTGTCATTGTCTGTTATGTCCAGGCGATAGTTTCCGCTCATTGTCAAACGGCAATACCTGTTTGGTATCTGCAATTTGTAGTGCGTGTAGTTCTGGACGGTATTGATGGACTGTTCATAGTTGTCTATCGTCAGTCCATTTTGAAAACCACTCAGATAGTCACTGGTAAATAGAGTTTCAGACTCGGTAAAGTCTGCATCGAGATGCTTGATGCTATATGTCAGACGACGATAGGTGTGCGACAGCTCGTCGAAGTCAATGTTAATTGTTTCGTTACCGCCCAATTTTATGATAGGCAAGTCCTGCCACCTTGTGCCTGCGACGACGCTTAGTGATGCGATGTCGTCTGAATAAATAATGTGGCGTTGCGCAAACATTGTTACGCAACACCACATTGTTAATATAGATAAAAAGTATCTCATTGTTTATTTGTTATTTCAGCAACTCTGCAGATCTCTTGAGGAACTTATCAAGTGCAGCGCCCTTTAGCATACCATTCTGCAGCAATGCAAGGTCAATAATCTGGTGTACTTTGTCATTTGCTGCGGCATACGATGTCAGTACACCATCCTTTTTAGCCTCCTGCTCGGTAATGTTTTTACGAGTGTCTTCCAGTTGCTTCTTGTCGTTTTCTGAAATATCTTCTGGCTTTTTGTCTTTTTGTTCGTTTTCAAGCACTTGCTCTTGAGCCTTCAAACTTCTAATCTCTGCGAGGATTGGCTTCAACTGCTCGTCAGTTGATGTCTTGGCATCGGCAAGCACAGCCTTCACAATCTCGTTCTCGCTGTTTAGCACGAGAGTGTATGTGTCTGGCATTTGACCGTAGAAAGCCATGCCGCTCTGATATTTTGACATATCCTTCATACGGCGCATATATTCGCTTTGTGTGAATACGGCTGGCATCTGGTCGGTTCCCAGTGCTCCAACCTCCACATTGAAATGCGCTTTGTCCATTTGCGGCAACTGTGAATTGAATATCGCTGACAGATTGGCACTCTCGTCTGCTGACAGCTCCACTTTCTTTGCCTCGTCCTTAGGTATCAATCGTTCTATGATGTCGCCGTCAACACGCGTGAAGCGAGATTTCTCGAACTTCTGTTCAAACAATCCTACGGTTGGGGTGTCAAGCTGTCCGTCGAACATCAGCACAGAATATCCTTTCGCTTTGGCTGCCTCGATGTAAGAATATTGCTCATCTTTGTCGTTGGCATAGAGGTAAACAAGTGTACCGTCTTTGTCTGTCTGTTGGTCTTTAATGAGGTTTTTGTACTCCTCGTATGTGAAATGTTTGCCTTCGGTGTCTTTAAACAGGGCGAAGTCTTTTGCACGGTCATAGAAAGCTTCGTCTGTAAGCATTCCGTAGTTGATGAACACCTTAAGGTCATCCCACTTCTCTTCATAGTCCTTACGGTCTGCTTTGAAAATGCTGTTCATACGGTCAGCTACTTTCTTTGTAATATATGTTGCAATCTTCTTCACATTCTGGTCGCTCTGCAGGTAAGAACGGCTTACATTCAGAGGAATGTCCGGTGAATCGATGACACCATGAAGCAATGTGAGGAAGTCTGGCACGATACCTTCCACCTGGTCGGTAACAAACACTTGGTTGCAATATAGCTGTATCTTATTGCGCTGCAGGTCGATGTTTGACTGTATGCGTGGGAAATATAGGACACCAGTGAGATGGAACGGGAAATCCACATTCAGGTGAATCCAGAACAGTGGTTCGTCCTGCATTGGATATAATGTGCGATAGAAGGACTTGTAATCATCATCCTTCAGACTTGATGGTGTCTTTGTCCACAGAGGCTCAACATTGTTGATTATATTGTCCTCGTCAGTATCAACCATCTTGCTCTCTTCCTTTGACCATTCCTGCTTTTTGCCGAGTACGATGCTTACCGGCATGAACTTGCAGTATTTGTTAAGCAGACTGGAAATCTTTTCCTTTTCTAGGAATTCCTTGCAGTCCTCGCTGATGTGGAGCACAATGTCTGAACCACGCTCTGCTTTGTCTGTATTCTCTATTTCATATTCGGGACTGCCGTCACATGACCATTTTACTGCCTGTGCACCGTCTTTGTATGATTTCGTAATGATGTCCACTTTGTCGGCAACCATGAATGCAGAATAGAATCCCAGTCCGAAGTGACCGATGATGGCATTTGCATTGTCCTTGTATTTTTCAAGGAAGTCTGTGACGCCAGAAAATGCGATCTGGTTGATGTAGCGGTCTATCTCCTCCTCGGTCATGCCGATGCCGTGGTCGGATATTGTCAGTGTACCTGCTTCCTTGTCAAGGTTTATTCTGATGTTTGTATCACCAATCTCACCTTTGAAATCACCCTTCTCAGCAAGGGTCTTGAGTTTCTGCGTAGCATCAACGGCGTTGCTGACCATTTCGCGCAGGAAGATTTCGTGATCTGAGTAGAGAAACTTTTTGATGACGGGGAAGATGTTCTCTGTTGTAACCCCAATATTTCCTTTTGCCATTTTTTTATATTGTTTGAAGTGTTAATTCTTCTCGCTAATTACGCAAAAGGTGTGCCAAGATATTCACTGACCATTTCTGCTGCTCTTTCTCCATCGATGCCGGCAGATACTATTCCGCCAGCAAAACCTGCACCTTCACCAGCGGGGAAAAGCCCATTTATTCTTATATGTTGTAGAGTTTCGTTGTTTCGCAATATTCTTATTGGTGCAGAAGTGCGTGTTTCAACACCGATCATTAATGCTTCGTTTGTAAGGAAACCACGACGTTGCTTTCCAAAATATTCAAAGCCTTTTTGTAATCTTGTGGAAATCCCTTTTGGCATCCAGAAGTGGAGTGGGGAAGAGATTAGTCCAGGTGCATAACTACTTTTTGGCAGGTCGTAACTCAGTTTTCCCTTCACGAAATCTCCCATACGTTGTGCGGGAGCAGTCTGTTTCATGTTTCCTTGCAACCAACATTCTTTCTCTAATTTTTCCTGAAAGAGCATGACTTTCAATGCTTCGTCAGTATTTCCGTCGTCACGAATATCCTCTGGCCTTACTTCTACTACCATTCCAGAGTTGCTCCATTTTCCTCCACGACTGCTGGGCGACATTCCATTCACTACAATTTGCTCCTTGTCTGTTGCTGCAGGTATTACGAAACCTCCCGGACACATACAGAAAGAGTAAACACCGCGTCCATCCACTTGAGTGACAAAAGAATATTCTGCAGCAGGCAGATATTTTCCTCGTCCTTGTTTGTTGTGGTATTGTATTTGGTCGATAAGATGTGATGGATGCTCTAACCTTACGCCAACGGCAATGCCTTTGGCTTCCATTTCTATATCTGCTGATGAAAGATAGCGGTATACATCCCTTGCACTGTGTCCTGTAGCCAGTATTACAGGACCATGATATTCTTTTTCTTCTCCAGTTGATGTTATTGCCGCTATTCCTTCACATTTATCGTTCGTTATGAGCAACCGAGTCATTTTCGTTTGAAAATGAACCTCCCCACCACATTTGATTATTTGGTTGCGCATGTTTTCTATCACGATAGGCAACCTGTCTGTTCCTATATGTGGATGTGCATCGCTGAGAATGTTGCAAGAAGCACCAAACTGACAGAAAACATTGAGTATATGATTTGTATCGCCACGTTTCTTACTGCGTGTGTATAGTTTTCCATCAGAGTAAGCACCAGCTCCTCCTTCGCCGAAACAGTAATTTGATTCGTTGTCAACTTGTTGTGAATGCTTTATCTTTGCCAGGTCTTTCTTACGCTCCCTTACATCTTTGCCTCGTTCTATTATTATGGGGCGTAGTCCGCATTCTATCAATTTTAGAGCAGCAAATAATCCACAAGGGCCTTCACCTACAACGATAACTTGTTTTCCTTTTTGTACGTCAGGGTATTCGGTCCTGGTGAATGTTTCGTCTGTTGGTTCTTCGTTGATATATATTCTAAGAGTCAGATTGATGAAAACCTGTCTTTGTCGTGCATCAATGCTTTTCTTCAATGTGCGTATGTGGCATATAGAATTAAGATTTATGCCCAGTTCACAGCTTATGTGTTCTTTTAGGTTCGCTTCGTCAAAAGCGATATGTGGCAATATTCGAATATTGATTTCTTTTATCATCTTTGAATTGTTGAGTAGCGAGAATTATATAATGTACGGTGGTGTATCAGATGGTAATGCCGAAATGGTGCTTAATCTCTTCCATGACGAAAGTACTTTCGAGGGAACCCAAACTTGGGATGGCTCCCAAAACATTTAGTATGAATTCCTGATAGTATTTCATGTTTGGCGAGTGTACTTTAAGGAGGTAGTCAAATTTTCCTGATATATTGTAACATTCTGTTACCTCTGGTATATCTTTAATTCTGTTGCAGAAATCCTCCGCCACAGATTTGTTCATCTGTGCCAATTTTACACTGCAGAACACAATGAAGCCTCTGTGCAGTTTTTCTGCATCAAGTACTGTGATATATCGCTTGATATATCCTTCGTTCTCCAGTCGTCTTATTCTTTCAAATACAGGTGTGAGGCTGAGGTGACACTCAGCGGCAACCTGCTTTGTCGTTAGTTTCGCATTTTGTTGCAGCGTGCGCAGAATAAGAATGTCTTTTTCGTCGAGTTTTTCTTGTGTGATAATCTTTTCCGTCATGATAAATATGAATGATATAGACCTCTTTTCTATATATCGTTGCAAAGTTAGTGTGTTTTTCTATAATATACAAATATATTGGCATAAAAATCTATAATAGAGTCTTCAAAAATGCTTTTTCTGCATATAAGGGGAAAAGTTGTCGGTTTGTTTGCGTATTTTCTGTGTATATAGGTGTTGATGGATATATTTTCCAAATATTTTAAAACTCTTGGTAGATATTTCTAAATGTTGTAATTTTGCAGTTGAAAAGATTATTTAATCAGAAGATACTTATGGGGTATATTTTATATATGTAGTATAATATTCTGTAATAATCTAAGAAACAGCGAGTTGCTGATTGTGCGCCATAAAAGCGGTATGCAGAATACCATATACATGGGATTTCCCAGTTCAGGAAAATGCAGTAATTTTGCACTCACAAACATCACAAAAGAATAAATTAAACAGAAAAATAATTATAAATTTAAAAGAAAGGAATAACAAGTATGAGTACACAGAAATTTGCAAACTTACACGTAGAGACACTTGCCCTCCATGTAGGCCAGGAAGTAGCGGACCCAACAACAGACTCTCGCGCTGTTCCTATTTATCAGACCACATCTTATGTGTTCCATAATTCTCAGCATGCAGCAGATCGTTTCGGTCTTCGTGATGCCGGTAACATCTATGGACGATTGACAAACACTACTCAGAGTGTTTTCGAGGACAGAGTTGCGGCTCTTGAAGGTGGTGTGGCAGGATTGGCAGTAGCTTCTGGTGCAGCAGCCATAACATATGCATTGCAGAATATCGCTACTGTTGGTGATCATATTGTTGCTGCAGACAATCTTTATGGTGGTTCATACAACCTCATTACGCATACTCTTGCTAATCAGGGCGTAAGTAATACAATAGTAAATGTAAACGACCTTGATGCTCTGGAAAAGGCAATCCAGCCAAACACGAAAATCATTTATGCAGAGACATTTGGAAATCCTAACTCTGATGTAACAAACCTGGACGCCATTGCTGAGGTTGCACACAGACACAATATCGTGTTTATTGTTGACAACACATTTGCACCATTGGTGATACGTCCATTGGAGCATGGAGCTGATATTGTGGTTCATTCTGCAACAAAGTTCATTGGCGGTCATGGTTCAAGCCTTGGAGGTGTGATAGTTGATGGCGGAAAGTTCGATTGGAAAGCTAATGCTGACAAATATCCTACTATTGCAAAGCCGGATCCGTCATATCATGGCACAATATTTGCAGATGTCGCAGGTGCAGCTGCTTTTGTAACACGAATTCGTGCGGTGATACTGAGAGATACAGGTGCAACAATTTCACCATTTAACGCTTGGATACTGTTGCAGGGTGTGGAGACTTTGCCTCTCAGAATAGAGCGTCATGTTGAAAATGCTTTGAAGGTTGTGGAGTATCTTGAGAAACATCCAAAAGTTAAGAGCGTATCTCATCCTTCACTTTCATCACATAAGGATAATGCTCTGTACAATAAGTATTTCCCTAATGGTGCTGGATCAATATTTACATTTGAAATAAATGGTACACAGGAGGATGCATGGAAGTTTATAGACTCTCTGAAGATATTCTCTTTGCTGGCAAATGTTGCGGATGTTAAGTCACTCGTGATACATCCTTATACAACTACACACTCACAGCTAAGTCCTGAGGAATTAGCAGCTCAGCACATTACTCCAAGCACTGTTAGATTGTCAATAGGTGTGGAGAATATTAGTGACATATTGGCAGATATTGAACAGGCATTGGGACAGATTTAATGATATAATCATTTATATATAATAGAAGTATAATCAGTTAAAAAAGAAAGGAATAAAAAAATGGCAATTTCTAAATCACTTACAGAGCTTGTGGGTAACACACCGCTCTTGGAACTTGGAAAATTCTCGAAAGAGAAAGGTATTGAAACTCCAGTCATTGCCAAGGTAGAGTTTTTCAACCCTGGTGGTTCAGTCAAGGATCGCATTGCTTTGGCAATGGTTGAAGATGCGGAGAAAAAAGGTATTTTGAAACCTGGTGCAACAATTATAGAACCGACATCTGGTAACACTGGTGTAGGCCTGGCGCTTGTCAGTGCTGTGAAAGGGTATCACCTTATTCTTACCATGCCTGAAACGATGAGTGTGGAACGTAGAAACCTTGTGAAGGCATACGGCGCAGAAGTTCGCTTGACCAGTGGTAAAGAGGGTATGTCTGGTGCCATTAAAGCTGCTAATGAATTGCGTGATTCCATTCCAGGAAGTGTAATACTGCAGCAGTTCGAGAACGAGGCCAATCCTTCTAAGCACTATGCAACCACAGGTCCTGAAATATGGAATCAGACTGAAGGTCAGGTTGACATATTCGTAGCAGGCGTAGGCACTGGTGGTACTGTTTCAGGTGTTGGCAAGTATCTGAAGGAGCAGAATCCTAACGTAAAGGTTTATGCTGTAGAACCATCTACTTCTGCCGTTCTTAATGGAAAACCCAGTGGTCCACATAAGATTCAGGGTATTGGAGCAGGATTTGTGCCTAAGACTTATAATGGCGACATTATTGACGAGGTAATTGATGTTGATAATGATGATGCAATCCGTACAAGCCGTGAGTTGGCACAGCAAGAAGGTTTGCTTGTAGGTATTTCCTCTGGTGCTGCTGCGTTTGCTGCAACTGTGTTGGCAAAGCGTCCGGAAAATAAAGGCAAGAAGATTGTTGCCTTGCTGCCAGATACTGGCGAGCGTTATCTTTCTACAGTGCTTTATGCTTTTGATGAATATCCACTATGATTATAAATAGCTGACAAAGAAAATCTCATTCTGTTTATCTCTTGAGAGAAACAGAATGAGATTTTTTTTTTTCTTTTAGGTGTCATAAAAAATACCGTAACGCTTGTAGTCTTTGTGAGACAGAAGTGTTACGGCATTTATTATTTATGCAATTATTATTGCATTATAAATTAGTTGTTCTCTGGACGGAGCTGGCGAACAGTCTCAGCAGTACGCCACATCTCTGAGTCGTGGAGAGCCTTGAGCTCTTTCTCAAGACCTACGCGATAGTCAGGCTTAGAGTTTGCATCGATAGAAATCTGTGCCTCGTTACCAGACTTAACAGAAGCGTAGAGCTTCTCTACTACAGGCTTGCATGCATCGTGGAATGGGCCCATCCAGTCGAGAGCACCACGCTGTGCAGTTGTAGAGCAGTTAGCATACATCCAGTCCATACCCTTCTCAGCAAAGAGAGGCATGAGTGACTGTGTCAACTCCTCAACGGTCTCATTGAATGCCTCAGAAGGAGTGTGTCCGTTCTCACGGAGAACCTCATACTGTGCAAGCAGCAGACCCTGAATTGCACCCATCAGTGAGCCACGCTCGCCAGTGAGGTCAGATGTAGCCTCGCGCTGGAATGTTGTCTCGAACAGGTAGCCAGAGCCGATACCGATACCAAGAGCAAGTGTGCGGTCAAGAGCCTTGCCTGTTGCGTCGTTATATACTGCGTATGAAGAGTTAAGGCCACGACCCTCAAGGAACATGGTGCGGAGTGATGTACCAGAACCCTTAGGAGCAACCATGATAACGTCGATATCCTTAGATGGTACGCAACCTGTGCGGTCAGACCATGTGATGGCGAAACCATGAGAGAAATAGAGTGCCTTACCAGGTGTAAGGTATTTCTGCAGTGTAGGCCATACAGACATTACAGCAGCGTCAGACAGCAGACACATAATGATTGTGCCCTTGTCGGCAGCTTCCTCGATAGAGAACAGTGTCTCGCCTGGTACCCAACCGTCGTTGACAGCTTTCTCGAATGTCTTGCCCTGACGCTGGCCAACGATTACGTTGAAGCCATTGTCACGAAGGTTGCATGCCTGGCCTGGGCCCTGCACACCATAACCGATTACTGCGATAGTCTCATCTTTCAGGATCTCACGAGCTTTCTCAAGTGGGAACTCCTCACGTGTCATTACCTCTTCGATAACGCCACCAAAATTCATTTTTGCCATAGTTTTTTCTTTTGTTTATATGGATTTTCTAGTTGTTATACTTTTCAAACTGCAAAGGTAATAATTTATTTTTGAATAAACAAATAATTATTCACTTTGTTTTGAAATTCATCATTATACGAGCCAATTCTGTGTCTTCATCGCCTTCATTATGACGTACAAGGCGGAAATAATACATTCCATTGTCGTCTTCCTTGTGGTATATGCGCACGGTGTCGCCCCAGTGTCCTTCAGCCACGTATGCTATCTCTATACGATGAACCTGATGAGACAGATAGAAATCTGGTGAAAAGATATCCATTACATGGTCTATATAACGCATGGAATTGAGGTGACCGTTCACATCAAGGTCTCCGTAAAGTACTTTGAATTCTGTGTAATCTGTCATTTCTGGTGTTTTGACGCGTGACACATCCTTAATCGGGCATTCCTTCTCAGGATAAAGATATTCATTTATCTTGCCGTCATTGATGGCGAGTATGTCTTGTGGCTCGCGTGTCACGGTATCTATCATCGCCCAGATGCTCTTGGCATGGCCATAAATCTTGCTGCCGTCTTCGGAGCGTATCTCCCAGTTTCGTTTTGTGAAGAACTTCATGGCATTCTCTACCCAGGTCTCTATTACAAAATCATCATGCTCCACAGGTATGTCGTCAAGTTCCAGTGCAAGACGTGAGAGTACCCATGTCTTGTTCTGTGTCCACAGATATGTCATGCCGAATCCGCGTGCAGTGGAGTGCATGTCTGAAGCGTTGAGCAGGTCGTTGCCCAGATGACCAATGCACAGTTTCTTTGCAAAGTCACAGTGGAAGGCATTTGCAGTAGTGTGGTACAGTGGACGTGTCTTTTCCATTTCCATATTATTATGTTTTTATAGTACTTTGTTGAAAAGCAGATGCAAAGTTAGCATTTTATTTCCAAACATACAAGTTTTCTCTTAACTATTTATACTAATACAAGAATACTGGTGCAGATTCAGTATAATCCGCACCAGCATTGATAATATGTGGGTGATATTTATTTTCGCATTCCGTGAGGACGGTATTTTGCTCCTTGTGATGTGGTAGATTTTGGAGCGTTGTATATACCTCTGTCATGTATGGCGTATGTGTATAGATTGTCGTCGTAATCTACAACGTATAGAACCTCCATGTTGTTTCTGTACTGTATCTCCATATAATGCACTTTCTTCGGCATCAGAATCTTACTGTACATCTTGCCTGTCTTTTTGTCAAGCATGTATAGATAGTCTTTTTCATTGGTAAAGCCGTATGAGCAGAATACGTAGTCGTCGTTGAGTATGAAGATGTCGTTACTTACCAGATAATCCGTCTGCCATACTATATATCCGTTGTTTACGTCATAGCAATATAGTTTGCTTCCTTTGCCGTTTATGCTTGAGGCATAACTTGGACAAGCCATGTTGAAAAGCAGGTAGCCGTTGCTGTCGTCCCATCTTACGTCTTGTACCTCACAGTAATGGTTGTTGGCAATATTACAGAGGTCGTGTCCGCTGATGAATTCCTTTTTCTCATTGTATAGAGAAACAATGAAACTGTATTTGTCGCTGCTGGTGGGCAGACGATACATAGCCAGCCATCCTATGTTTATAGGTTCGGCTATATACAGTTCGTATCCATCTCCTGCAGTCCAGGGAAGGTCGTTAGCCTGGATATCCTCACGCAGTCGATAGATGTAACCGTTGGGTTTGTTCTTACATGTTACGATTTCATTACCCCAATTAGCACCGTATTTCCTCAACAGTGATAACCCCTGGGCATTAGCTGTAATGGCAAAGATGAATGCCGTTATTAGTAAAACAACTTTTTTCATACGAACATATTGTTTTTAGAGTTAGATAATGTGGCTGTTTTATAGTTTGCTTCCGTCCATTTTCTTGGGACAGTAATCATTGAATGGACATTTAGTACATTGTGGCTTAAGGCTTTTGCAGATATATCTGCCATGAAGAAGAAGCCAATGGTGGGCTCGTGACAACATATTGTTCGGAATATGTCGTATCAGTTCCTGTTCCACCTTGTATGGCGTGTTGTGTCTCTTGTTTACGAGGCCGAGGCGGTGACTGACACGATATACGTGTGTATCAACGGGCATGGCGTTTTTGGTGAATGCGACAGCCATTATTACATTGGCGGTTTTGCGACCCACACCGGGCAACTGAGTCAGGGATTCCATATTGTCTGGCACATCCCCATGAAAATCAGACATTATCATCTTGGACAAGTCAACGATATGTCTGCTTTTGGCGTTTGGGTAGGAAACGCTTTTGATATATTCATATACATCATCATATTCTGCCAGAGCCATTTTTTGAGGGGTGGGGTAGGCGGCAAACAGCGCCGGAGTAACGGCATTTACCCTTTTGTCTGTACACTGTGCAGAGAGGACAACGGCAATAAGCAACTGAAAGACTGATGAGAATTCAAGTTCTGTGTCAGCTGTAGGTTGCGTTTTGCTGAAATAATCCAGTATCGTGTCATATCTCTGTTGTAGTGTCATGATATATTTGAATATATAATGTAAGACTTTGTAGAACTATTATAAATATAAAAGGTAAAAAGGTAAATAGATTACTCCGAAAATCTAATACGGGGCAGTCTTTTTACCTTTCTACCTTTTTAATATAATCAGTTCAAATTATTCGCCTTTTTCCATCTGGGCCTTGAGGGCAGCCAAAGCGTCAAAATCTCCAAGAGATGTAGCGGCTGCAACATTGTTGATCTGTGTTGCATCGTCCTTCTTGGCTGTGCTGCGCTTTGCACCACTGCGAGCCTTCTTCTCAGTCTGCTCGAGTTCCTTGTCAGGCTCGAATGTGCGAGAGTGAGAGAGAATGATTCGCTTGCTGTCCTTGACGAATTCAATTACCTTGAAGTCGAGCTCTTCGCCCTTCTGTGCCTGAGAGCCGTCTTCCTTGACAAGGTGCTTAGGAGTTGCGAAACCTTCGCCGCCCTCGTTGAGGGTGATAACGGCTCCGCGGTCCATGATCTCAGAAACAACACCTTTGTGTACAGAACCTGCGGTGTAGATTGTCTCGTATGTATCCCATGGATTGTCCTCAAGCTGCTTGTGACCGAGAGACAGACGACGGTTTTCCTTGTCGATTTCCAGAACAACAACCTCGATTGATGCACCAACCTGAGTGAACTCTGAAGGATGCTTAACCTTCTTGGTCCATGAAAGGTCTGAAATGTGAATCAAGCCGTCAACACCCTCTTCCAACTCAACGAATATACCGAAGTTGGTGAAGTTGCGAACTTTTGCAGTGTGCTTAGAACCTACAGGATATTTAGTTTCGATGTCAGCCCATGGGTCTTCCTTCAACTGACGGATACCGAGAGACATCTTGCGCTCCTCGCGGTCGAGAGTGAGGATTTCAGCCTCAACCTCGTCACCAACCTTGAGGAAGTCCTGTGCTGAGCGAAGGTGCTGGCTCCATGACATTTCTGATACGTGGATAAGACCTTCAACACCAGGTGCAACCTCAACGAATGCACCGTAGTCAGCAATAACGACAACCTTACCCTTGATGCGGTCACCAACCTTGAGGTTAGCGTCGAGTGCATCCCAAGGATGTGGAGTGAGCTGCTTGAGACCAAGAGCAATACGCTTCTTCTCGTCGTCAAAGTCGAGGATAACGACGTTGATCTTCTGGTCAAGCTGCACAACCTCGTGTGGATCGCTTACGCGGCCCCATGAAAGGTCTGTGATGTGTACGAGACCGTCAACACCTCCGAGGTCGATGAATACACCGTATGAAGTGATGTTCTTAACAGTGCCCTCGTAAACCTGACCCTTTTCAAGCTTAGACATGATCTCCTGGCGCTGTGCCTCGAGCTCAGCCTCGATGAGAGCCTTGTGTGAAACAACGACATTGCGGAACTCCTGATTGATTTTGACAATCTTGAACTCCATTGTCTTGCCTACGAATACATCGTAGTCGCGGATTGGATGAACGTCAATCTGTGAACCTGGCAGGAATGCCTCGATTCCAAATACGTCAACGATCATGCCACCCTTAGTGCGGCACTTAATGAAGCCCTGGATAATCTCTTCATTGTTGAGAGCCTCGTTGACACGCTCCCAACTCTTAGCCATGTGAGCTTTCTTGTGTGAAAGGACGAGCTGGCCTTTCTTGTCCTCCTGGTTCTCAACGTACACCTCAACAGTGTCGCCAATTTTGAGATCAGGATTGTAACGGAACTCAGAAGCTGCGATGATTGCATCGCTCTTGTAACCGATGTTGACGATTACTTCCTTCTTGTCCAGTGAAATTACGGTACCCTCTACCACCTGGCCTTCAGATACCTTGTTGAGTGTTGCATCGTAAGAAGCCTGCTGTGACTCCTTGCTTGCGTTTGAAATACCGCCGTTCTCGAACTCTTCCCAGTTGAAATCCTCGAGTGGCTGTACATTTTTAAAGTTAGACATAAGTTAATTAATTAATTTAAATGATGTGTCTTCGTTGACAAATCGAGTGCAAAGGTACAAACTTTTTTATATATATTGTTCGCGTATGACTGTGAGACACCAAAGATTTATCTTTTTTTAACAGAATTGCAGATGAAATTTGATTAAAATGTATTGTATTCTGAATTAATTTATTACTTTTGTGCCGAAATTTTGATTAACTATGAAAAGTAAGAAACTTTATTCCTTGGGTTTGGGGGCATTTATCGCAATTATAGTTGCTTTAGTGGCTCTTTTTCTTTTTTATCCTGTCAACAAAGTAGGTAAGACATCTTATCTTTATATAGATAATGATGATAATGTTGACTCGATAACGCAAAAGCTTGACACAGTGTGCAATGGTATTGGTATGGCAACATTGAAAACGCTTATAAGACATACTGATTACGCAGATAATATGCGAACTGGCCGTTATGCTGTTGATACCAAAACGGGCGCATTTGTATTGTTCAGACATCTTCGTGCTGGACAGCAAGAACCTGTTATGTTGACAATTCAACCGGTTCGAACTAAGGAGCAGTTAGCTGAACGTTTGTCTGGAAAGTTGATGATTCAGAAGGACGAATTGCTTGCAATTATGAATAATAATGATTCTTGTGCGAAATTCGGACTGGATACAGCTACTATAATAACTCTCTTTATGCCAAATACATACGAAGTATATTGGAATCTTTCTGCTAACAAGTTGCTTTCAAAGATGAAGCAAGAGAGTGATAAGTTTTGGACGAAGGAGCGTATGTCAAAGGCAGAGGCTTTGAATCTTACAAAGGAAGAGGTGATGACGATAGCCAGCATTGTAGATGAGGAAACCAGTAATAATGGTGAGAAACCTCGTGTTGCAGGTATGTATTTTAACCGTTTGCGTAAGCCGATGCCTCTTCAGGCAGATCCTACGATTAAGTTTGCTCTCAAGGATTTTGCTATTACGCGAATATATAACAATATGCTTTTTGTTGATTCTCCATATAATACATATAAAAATGAAGGATTGCCACCGGGCCCTATTCGTATTCCAAGTGTTGAGGGCATTGAGGCGGTACTAAACATGGAACATCATGATTTCCTGTATATGTGTGCCAAGGAGGATTTCTCAGGTACGCATAATTTCGCCCGTACATATCCAGAGCATTTGTTGAATGCTGCGAAATATAGCCAGGCGCTGAACCAACGTAATATTGGCAAATATGGTTCAGAAGGAAAATAAGCGTCTTGTAGCAGTTTTTGATTTTGATGGCACATTGACGTCACGAGATACCATGTTTGATTTCATTGGTTTTGCTTGTGGCAGGTTAAAACTTTGGCTCGGATTGATTTTGTTCGCACCAATCATTGCTGTTATGTTTATGAAAATCATAGACAATAACAGTTGTAAGCAAATGCTTTTGTCTTGGTTCTTTAAGGGGATGACCTATAACGAGTTCCGTGCTTTAGGTGAAAGGTATGCTGAAAGGGCGTCGAAGTTATTGCGAAGTGATACCGTTCAGTATCTGCGTGAACGTAAAGAGGAGGGGTGTAAGGTGTATGTGGTCAGTGCAAGTATAAAGGAGTGGGTTGCTCCTGTTTGTCATTCGCTTGGAGTGGATGAGGTTTTGGCAACAGAGTTTGCAGTTGACTCGGATGGCTTGCTAACAGGACGTTTTGCTGTTCATAATTGTTTCGGTCAAGAGAAAGTGAGGCGTTTGATTGATGTTGAACCGCAGCGTGACGACTATTATCTGTACGCATACGGTGATAGCCGTGGAGACAAGGAAATGTTCGAGTTTGCTGATGAATACTTGAAGGTTTAAAGCCAAAAAATGTAATAATTATAACAATTCATGTTAAAAAAAGCAGAATGTCAAAAAAAATGTGTACCTTTGCACTTGATTATTTATAATGTAAAACGAGTAATTAACAATCATTTTGACATTCAAATTGCGTAGCTTACCACGACATATAGTTATCATACTGTTTGCATTGTTTTATGCATTGCAGACTCAAGCAGTATTGAAAGAGGACAGTTTGACCAACACATTGCGTATATTGCGCAATGAGTTGATCAAGTATCATGATGAATACGGTGAGAAACAGAAAATGAGGCACAATGCAGACCGCAATGTGTTAAAGACATTGATGGAGACGATGAAAAACTCCAACCAGAATGCTTTGATGCTTTATTCTCAGCGTGAAGGGTATGTCTTTGATCTGACGTACGCTTGCCATGAAGCCATAGAACAATACAAAGAGTTTGAACGACATCTTGTGCCTTTCACCAAATATGTTGACAAAAGCAATGGTGAAGTGGCACGTATTGACAGTTTGATACAATGCCTGAAGACCATGCCGGAAATGGCACTTGATGAGCAAAGCAAGGTGGATCGCAATGTGTGTCTGGCATTGGCTGTCAATATACGCCGCATGGTTGTGGAAGACAGAGACCAGTTGGCTGAATACATCACATATTACAAGATGACAGAAAACAAACTGAGAAGTTTGAACGACTATGCCAACATGCGATATGGAGAGATTCAGAACAGCATATTCAAGAATGGTGAGGAGAATTATTTCAGGATACTGTCGCGTTTTGGCAGTTATCTGACGGAAACGAAGGAAAGTGTTGACGAGAAATATTCATCCTACGATAATGTTCGGTCGCAATGGGACAGCCGTTGGATAATACGTTTGTTTGCAGTTATATTGTTTTATGCTTTCGTTGCTATAATCATTAATCAGATTATAGTACACTGGCTGATATCGCGTCTCATACAAAAAGGTATGCTGACAAGAATAGCCAAGTGGTTTATGGAAAAGCGTAAATGTATAATATACGCTTCTACAGCTGTTGTCTTTGCTGTCATTCTCGGTATTGTCCAGGCGGTTAGTAAGCAGAACTTTATAGTAATGGCATCATCGCTGTTAGTACAGTTCGCTTGGTTGCTTAGTGTTATAATTATATCTACATTGCTGCGTGTTAAGGCAGAACAGACGATGAAAACACTATATGTGTATATGCCTTTATTGGTCAATGGCTTCATCGTTATTAGTTTCCGAGTAGTTTTGATACCTAATACACTCGTAAATCTTATTTTCCCGCCAATACTCTTAATCTGTTGTATATGGCAATGGCAGGCATTGCGCAGCGTAACCGGTATAGAAAAAACTGATCGTGGATATGCATATTTCTCACAGATAATCTTTATCACTTCACTGTTGTGTTCTGTAATAGGCTATACTCTGTTGGCTGTGCAGATACTTATATGGTGGATAATGCAGTTGACCTGTATATTGACGATTACGTGTTTGCGTGATTGGTATCGTGAATATTCAAAAGAGAAGAAACTGGTGGAACGACCAATTACGGAAACGTGGTATCATGCCATTATTTACTGGGTTGGACTTCCGACGGCAGCTGTCGGCTCTGTCGTGCTGAGTTTGTATTGGGCTGCAGATGTATTCAACTTGTCAGATTTGACATGGAAGATGTTTACGGAGCGTTTTATTGATACTCCTAATTTCAAGGCAAGCATCTTCGGCATTGCACAAGTTATAATATCTTGGTTTGTATTCAATTATATCAATCATACAGCAAAAGCTTTCTCAAAGCATTATCTGGTATTGCATGATAAGTCAAACGCAGAACAGCGTTTTATGATGGTAAAGAATGTCATGCAGATAATAATTTGGGGAATATGGTTCCTGGTGGCAATGAATGTGTTCCACGTATCGAATACATGGCTGGTAGTTGTTTCTGGCGGTCTGTCAACAGGTGTCGGCTTCGCATCAAAAGATATACTTGAAAATATCTATTACGGCATATCGCTTATGACTGGTCGTATAAAGATTGGTGACTTGATAGTTTGTGACGGTGTGCGTGGACGTGTTTCAAGTATTTCGTACACATCAACGACCATCGACACTATCGACGGTTCTGTGATTGCATTCCAGAACTCGCAGCTGTTCACCAAAAACTATAAGAATATGACGCGCAACCACGGTTATGAGCAGCATATCCTTGATGTAGGCGTGGCGTATGGAACAGATGTGCGTAAAGCCAAGGAGGTAATAGAAAATGCTGTGGTACAACTGCGTTGCATAGACCAGCGTAAAGGTGTAAGGGTCGTACTGAAAGAACTTGGCGATTCTGCTTTGGTGTTCAAGGTATTGGTATGGGTCAATGTGTTTACGCAATATATTGATGATGGTGAGATCTTTGAGGCAATATACAATGCCTTAAATGATAATAACATAGAGATTCCATTCCCTCAGACGGATGTTCATATCAAGACACAATTGGAAGAAACTGTTGATTAATGACAAATCGTATATTTAACATATTGTTTTTACTGGCTGCATGTCTGTGTGTGCAGGGGCAGACCTCTGACTCTCTTATCGTGAATGATTTGAGAGACAAGGGTGTGACGTTCTCACACGACAACAGTATAACCCTGTTTAACAGCGGGCAGAAGAAATACGACGATATGTTTGCGGCTATACGACAGGCTCGTTCCAGTGTTCATCTTGAATATTTCAACTTCCGTAATGATTCCATTGCGAATGCGTTGTTTGACCTTCTTGCAGAAAAGGCTCGTGAGGGAGTGGAGGTAAGGGCGCTGTATGATGCTTTCGGCAACATGTCTAACAACCGTCCGTTGAAGAAAGAGCATGTAAAGAAATTCCGTGACCTTGGTATAGAATTGTATGAGTTTGATCCAATAGGATTTCCATGGATCAATCATGTATTTCACAGGGATCATCGCAAGATTGTTGTCATTGACGGCCAAATAGCGTACACGGGAGGTATGAACGTGGCAGACTATTACATACATGGTACTGATGTAGTGGGGGCATGGCGTGACATGCACTGTAGGATTGATGGAGAAGAGGTAAATACTCTGCAGAACATCTTTCTCAAGATATGGAACAAGCAGACAGGACAGAGGGTCAGTGGCGCGAAGTATTATCGTGGCATCAGTCCTGCTACATATTTTAAAGGTATAAAGCCCGATACAACTGCAACGGCATATAAGAAGATGGTTGGTATAATCAATCGTGAGCCGCATAAGACCAACCGTATCATGAGGCAGTTCTATATTTCTTGTTTTGACAATGCCAAAGACAGTATAAAACTTATAAATCCATATATGTCGCTTACTCACAGCGTAAAGCGTGCAATCAAGAGAGCGTTGAAACGAGGCGTGAAGTTGCAGGTTATGATGGCGGAGAAGAGCGACATTCCTATGGAGCCAGATGCATCGTTCCATCATTTGCATTGGATGATGAAACGTGGTGCGGAGGTATATATATATCAGGATGGTTTCCATCATACCAAGGTAATAATGGTTGATGGGAGGTTGTGCACCGTAGGTAGTTGTAACCTTGATGCAAGATCTCTGAATTGGGACTATGAAGAGAATGCAGTGATAGTGGATAGAAACACCACTGCAGAACTTGAACGTCTTTTCGAAGCAGACACGAAGAAAAGTTTTCTGTTGACTCCAGAGCGCTGGGATCAGTGGCGCACTCGTGGTCAGAAAACATACGGATGGTTTGCGAAACTATTATCAACATGGCTTTAAAATTTAATATTATGCAGAAATACGACACACTTGATGCCTATTGGCATGACATACATGGTATTCCGACTCTGAGTGATGACGAGGAGCGTGCTCTCTCTGAGAGAATAAAGGAAGGTGATGAGAAGGCTTTGGATAAGCTGGTGACGTCAAACCTGCGTTTTGTTGTCAGTCTTGCTCGACAGTATTCAATGAAGACAGACGATGTGAGTATTGATGACCTGATAAGTGAGGGTAACATCGCATTGATGATGGCAGCACGCAAGTGGAATCCGGAAAAGGAACCGCATTTCGTCAGTTATGCCGTTCATGATGTGAAGCGTGCCATGCTTCAGGCTGTTTCACAACAGGATAATACAGTAACGCTTGATGCTCCAGCTCACCAAGGTCAGACCAACACCCGTGGCGATATGCAGAAAGCCGGCAAGCCTATGACGGATGATGCAACTGAGGAAGGAGAAAACTCCCAGTCTCTCGCCCTTGCCATGCGTTACCTTGATGACAGGGAAAAGACCATTATCAAATCCTTTTACGGTATAGGAACGGAAGATACACGCACTATGGCGGAGATAGGAGAGGAGATGGGCCTGAAGCGTGAGCGTGTAAGGCAGATTCGTAAAACAGCAGAACGAAAGATAAGAAAAAAGTTAAAAGACTCAAAGTAAATAATGAAGAAAATTGTTATATTCTTGATGGCATTGTTGACGATGACCGCATCCTATGCGCAAAAGTCGAAAGCAAATGTCAAGACAAAAAAGGTACAGGTTGTAAGTGACATTGTGGATGCACACGGCATGTATGTGTATGGTGTCGCTTTTTCTCCTGTTGACTCTGTAGTTTATATCACCGACGAGCAGGAACTTGATGGTGCGCAGATGCATCTCAGAACCAAGTTCATTGTAGGTCGTGACGAATTGTCAAAACAACTGCAAAGGCAGATGATGCTTGAAGGAGAAAAGAATTTCAGTTGTTGTGTGGTATATAGTCAGGATATAAAGAAACTTGACAAGAAATATCAGAAGCAGATATCATATTACAAAAAGCGTGGTTTCACGGTAAATCAACTTAGCAGAGACCGCTTCCTTTTCAAGGCAGTGAGAAGGGAATATACCGAGGGCGGTTATGCTACAGAGGAGATAGAAGTACCAGTGGAGGAGTAATGACTTATATCATTGGTGGACATAAGGTTACTGTGAATCTGTATTGTGGTGACGGAATGCTTGACAGACTGTTGCCATCGTTTTCTTCTTTCAAGTCAGAAGAGTGCGGCGAACAGTTGTTTACGCTTGATGTATGCAAGACGCTTGGTGCGATAGATTCCAATGACAGTCGGTTGATTCGTGAGGTAGATACGGGCAATGGTATCACACGCGTGTCTAAGTTGAAAGACGGAGGCTATCAGTTTAACGTCCGGAATGTAGATGGCGTGGAATGTGCCTTGATAATATGCAATGCTGAGTTTGACAAATGCCGATGCAGTCTCAGCGGCACTTTACCGATGATGCGGTTTGCCCTGAACAACACATTGATGCTTGTATATGCTTTCAGTGCAGCAAAGCACGATACATTGCTTGTGCATGCATCTGTTGTCAGACATAATGGCGTGGCGTATGCCTTTACTGCAAAGAGCGGAACGGGAAAGAGCACACAGGTTGCCAACTGGTTGCGCAACATAGAAGGATGCGACATGGTGAATGACGACAATCCTATATTCCGTTTCATTGACGGCAAAGCGATGTTGTTCGGCTCACCATGGAGTGGCAAGACACCATGTTACAGAAATATCGTTGTTCCACTTGCCGCCTTGATGATGATAAAGCGTGATGAACGCAACTATGTGAAGGTGCAGAGTCCGATAATGGCTTTCTCAACCCTCTTGACTGCGTGTTCGGCCATGAAATGGGATGAGGCATTGTTTGAGAATGTGTGTGGTACTGTGTCAAAGATTGTAGAAAACATAAAAGTGGCAGAGCTTCACTGTTTGCCAAATGCAGAATCTGCGTTTGTTTGCAGGGAATATCTTGAGAATGATACAACTGACTAATGACATACTCATACCTCAGATAGCGGAACAGATAAAAAACGGCTATACTGTCACGCTGCCCCTCAAGGGATTCAGCATGCGTCCATTCCTTGAAGACGGGCGCGACAAGGCATTGCTCGTTGCCGTTCCTGCAGAGCTTCATGTCGGAGATGTTATACTTGCAGAAATCTCGCCTCAGCGATGGGCCTTGCATAGAATCGTCAATATCAGCGGTGATGACATCACCATGTATGGAGACGGAAATTTCTCGCCAGAGTATATAAAACGCAAAGACGTGATAGCGTTAGCTACGGGATTCTACAGGAAAGGGAAAGATACTCTTGACAGTGTCGATTCCACCTTATATATAATATATTGGAAGATGTGGGTTAGGTTGCGTCCTGTCAGACGATACCTGCTCGGTATTTGGAGACTGTGGCACTATCCAAAAGCTACAATAAAGTTGATAAGTAAAAAGATAAATAAATCATAAACCATAGAAATGAAAATAAAGTCAGGATTCAAACTCAACACTGTCTGTGGTCAGACTTTTCTCGTACCGATGGGGGAGGGAAACATCGACTACTCCAAACTCATAGCACTCAATGAATCATCGCTCCTCATGTGGAAACGCATGGAACAAGGAGACTTCGACACAGATGATTTGGTCAAGGTGCTTCTTGAAGAATATGATGTAGAAGAAAGTGTGGCACGCAAGGACGTAGAGAATATAATAGAACAATTCAAGGCAGAAAAGATAATAATAGACTAAAAGATATGTATAGGACTAATACCTGCGGAGAGCTCCGCATAGAGAATGTAGGCCAGAAGGTAACACTGGCAGGCTGGGTGCAGGGTGTTCACAACCTTGGAGCACTTACTTTTGTTGATCTTCGTGATCGTTATGGCATAACACAGCTGGCTTTCAATGAAGATGCCAAGGAAGAATTGAAGGAGAAGGCTGCCCATCTCGGTCGTGAGTATGTAGTGCAGGCTGTTGGCACTGTGGCTGAGCGTTATTCCAAAAACAAGAAACTTCCCACTGGTGACATTGAAATTATCGTTGACGAACTGAATATCATCAGCGAGAGTCTCACTCCTCCGTTTACCATTGAGGATGACACCGATGGTGGTGACGAACTGCGTATGAAGTATCGTTACCTTGACCTGCGCCGTACTGCTGTGCGCAAGAATCTGGAACTGCGCCACAAGATGACAATCCTGATACGCAACTTCCTTGATGCACGCCAGTTTATTGAGGTGGAGACACCTATACTCATCGGCTCTACTCCAGAGGGCGCTCGTGACTTCGTTGTGCCTTCACGCATGAATCCAGGACAGTTCTATGCTCTGCCTCAGTCACCTCAGACACTGAAGCAGTTGCTCATGGTGTCAGGCTTCGACCGTTATTTCCAGATTGCCAAGTGCTTCCGCGATGAAGACCTTCGTGCTGACCGTCAGCCGGAGTTCACACAGATAGACTGTGAGATGTCGTTTGTTGACCAGGATGATGTTATCAACATCTTTGAGGATATGGCGCGCCATCTGTTCAAGGAGGTGCGTGGTGTTGACCTCCCTGCCAAGCTTCGTCAGATGACATGGCACGAGGCAATGTCAAAATATGGTTCTGACAAGCCAGACCTTCGTTTCGGCATGGAGTTCGTTGAACTGATGGACGTCTTGAAACTTGGTACCTTCCAGGTATTTGACAATGCAGAGTACATTGGCGGTATCTGTGCAGAGGGTTGCGCCAACTATACACGCAAGCAGCTCGACCAGTTGACAGACTTCGTTAAGTCACAGCAGGTAGGTGCTAAGGGACTTGTATATATAAAGCTCAACGAAGATGGAACAATCAAGTCATCTGTTGACAAGTTCTATACTCCGGAGCAGCTGCAGGTCGTTGCCGACAAGATGAATGCTAAGAAGGGCGACTTGATACTTATCCTCTCTGGCGACAATGCCAACAAGACCCGTGTGCAGTTGTGCTCTCTGCGCCTTGAGATGGGTAAGCGTCTTGGACTGATGGACAAGAACAAGTTTGAGTGTCTGTGGATTATCGACTTCCCACTGTTTGAGTGGAGCGATGAGGAGCAGCGCCTCATGTCAACCCACCATCCGTTCACTATGCCTAATCCTGACGATATTCCTTTGCTCGACACAGCTCCAGAGAAGGTACGTGCCAAGGCTTATGACTTCGTATGCAACGGCATCGAGGTGGGCGGTGGCTCACTGCGTATCCACGACGGTAAACTTCAGGCAAAGATGTTTGAAGTATTGGGCTTCACCCCAGAGCGTGCCATGGCACAGTTCGGATTCCTCATCAATGCCTTCAAGTACGGAGCACCACCACATGCCGGCCTTGCCTTCGGTCTCGACCGTTTTGTCAGCATCATGGCTGGTTTGGATTCAATTCGTGACTGCATTGCATTCCCGAAGAACAATAGTGGACGTGATGTAATGCTTGATGCACCGTCAATGATTGACAACAAGCAACTTGAGGAATTGCAAATTTCATTGGATTTAAAGGCATAAATTATGGTATAAATTTTGACATCTGTCAAATATTGGAGTTTTTAAGGGCACTTTTTCTTGGAAAAAGTGCTCTTTTTCGTTGATAATGAGTATCTTTGCATTGTAAAACAATTTATAAGTTAATTTTTGCAAAGAAAACATAGAAAGGTAAAAGAAAATGGCAGAAAAGAAAACAACAAAAGCTACAGCAACCAAGAAGGTAGCTGCAGAGAAGGCAGCCACTAAGGCTCCTGCAAAGAAAGCTCCTGCAAAGAAGGTTGCAAAGGAGACTGTATTATATATCAACGCAGAGAATGCCGGTTTCCGTGCTGGTGATGTTTACCAGGTTCTGGCAGCATCAGAGAAGGCGGTTACTGTTGCTGAGATTTCTAAGGCAGCCAAAATCACTGAGGGCGAGGTTGTTCTCGGTCTTGGATGGCTCCTTAAAGAGGGCAAGGTTGCCTCAACAGAAGACAACAAGGTTGTTCTTGCATAAGATATAGTAAGAAACATTTTATTTATCATTAGGAAGTGAAGGATGGAGATTATATACATGCTTCACTTCTTTTTGTAAAGTTATATATTGAAATACGAAAAAGAAATATTGGTAGTATTGCGTGAGGCTGGCACCAACGGCTTGCCGCTGAAGCGTATTGTACGAAATGTATTCAATATTGCTAACTCTTTCTTTTATCAACTGAACGAGGAAGACGTATATACTGATGTCGCAGCATACCTGCGTACCAACAGCCGCAAGCGTGGCGCGCTGGTCAAGAAGATGGACAAACGCGGCTGGTACAGCATAAATTATTCCTCCATACAGGTGCAGCAACTGCTCTTTGATTTCGGAAATCAAGAGGAATCAGTGTGATACCAGACGTTGGTACTGCTCGTACCAAGTGTTGGTACCATCTGTACCAGATGTTGGTATTACAAATACCAAGTGTTGGTACAAATAATGTTTTAGAATTTATGTAATGACATTATAAGAGTGATTTACTAATTTAAATGGCGTTTTATTGTCCCACCTTATACATATATTAAAAATGAAAAAGATTATCTTTTCGATGCTCCTGCTTGTTATTGGGGCAGTCATTAGCAAGAGTTATTCAGCTCCAGAAAAATATGCACTTCGTATTGGAGATGTGCAGGTTTCTTCCTCAAATGCCTCAGACATAAGGCCAACAGGTCTTACCAGTGGAAAAATCAGTTATGATCATTATAATAATAATTTGATGCTCGAGGATATTTGTTTTAACAGCAGCGGCAGTGATGTAAGAGATTTCCTCAATAGTGACATTGAAGGAATGTCAATTCTGGTCAAGGGATTTTGTCGTGTTAATGTCGATGGGACCGCATTTAGATTTGGCAAGAGAACAGTTCTCAGTAGCCCTAACAACTACGCTCAATTGGAAGTGAGGGGTGATACTGGCTTTTACATTGACAATGATGTCATTGTGTCTGCTTATGGGCTTTCTATTAGACTTGATGCAGATCATTATCCAGTTGTTGGAGGATCACCCTTATCAGCAGAACCGACATCTATCTTGGATTTAGTATGTTCGTCTTTGTCTGCATATGTGACTGACAAAGATTGGACACATGGTGCCATTACTAACTTGAGAGGCCTGGTTTTACTGCATGTCCACTATGCAAACGAATATAACCGGTTTGATACAGATAAACGATGTGTTGTTGATAATTGGCAGGGGATGGGTGTAGAGGATAAAGATGTAAAAATTGAGGGAGATTTGGTTGTTGGCAACCAGATTATTAATCTCAATAATACTACTAATATAAGCAATTATGCTGCAGGTGTCACCAGTGGTACTATAACCTATGACAAAAACAAGCATGAACTGCATTTCGACAATGTAACGCAATCTGGTGATATTGCTTGCAATGTGGATAATTACAGTGTTGACAGTTTGATATTGTCATTTTCCGGTACGAACAAACTTACATCAAAAGAATTAGGCAAAAGCATACATTCCTGTAAGCATCTGACATTGCAGGGGGAGTCCTTAAATGATAATTTGACATTGACGGGCAATAATGCGGCCATTGTTATGTATGACAATGAACACTTGAAAATATCAAATATGACGTTAACAGCCTCTGCCTCAAAAGACGTAATCTTGGGGTATGGAGCGGCGGAACTCTTTATCAATAAAGCATCAGTGGACCTGATAGCAACAAATTCTGACGGTTCTGTTGTTTCAGATTTGTTAAATTGTACATTGTATGATTGTGATGTCTTGTCTCCAAGTGATTGCTGCTTCCGCAAATCCCTGCGTGGTTTCGGCAATGCCAGCGGACTCAGCAATAAGGTTCAGATCAGAAAAGTTACAAGCTATTATCCTGTTTCTATTTTCGGTCATCAAATGAACAATGTCAATACAAGTGCTTTTGATGGTCTGACATCAGGAACGATATCATACGACAATAGTCTGAAGAAACTGACTCTTAACAAAGTGAAACTGGAATCGCCCAATAAAAATAATAAAAGTGCCATAGAGCTTCTTGCTTCAACAGACATTGAATTGAAAGGTGTAAACTCAATATCTTCCACAGGTAGCTGTATCTCTGCTACAGGTACAGTAAACATAACTGGAACTGGTGACATGAATGCTGTATCAACAGAAAACAATGGTGTGGAAATAAACCATTCAAACGCCAAGTTTAAGCTTGCCACCAGCGGATATTTCTTTGCTGAAGGCGCAAAATACGGTTACTGGGGCATGGGAGATGATGAACTGGTGCTGAAAAAGGAAACATCCGACGGTTATGGATATGGTTTTAAAGGCAGCAGTGGTTCCATATTCAAAGTGGGAAGCCTGACGCTCGACAATATGGATTACGCAAAGAGGTTTAAAACTTCACGTAACGACTATTACTTTGATGACCATGCAGTATGTATGAACGGTGGTGATGTGGTGAAAAATGATGACGTTTTTTTCATGTCCATTAAGGAAAAACTCGATGCTATAGTTGCAGGCAAACAACTGTGTCGCGTACAGGATGCAAGCTACGACATCAATGTGGGCAGTCCATACATCATTTCGTCAGGCTCAACACCGACAGTATCCTACCGTCCGGATACCAAAACTTTGACGCTTAATAATTCGATGATAAATTATAAAGACAACGACAGTAACTTTAAAACACTACAGAATGGAGTGGATGGACTGCAAATAGTGTTGGATGGTCACAACTTCATTATGTCGAAAGCATTCTCGGCTATGTGGCTCACTAATAATACTACAACTAAAATAATCGGTAATGGCACTCTGTATGCTAAAGGAGAGAAATTCGGTGCTTACTTAGGTCCTGGCAATAATACACTCGAAATTGCAGACAGTGCACAGGTCGCATTTGAAGCGGAAATGATGTATGGCATTGGTGGCAATAACGGTGGCAAATATGGTGAGAAACTTTCCATACGTGGCAATGCAGCTGTTTTGGCTTATGGTCCGGGAGCCGTTGGCGAACTGAAGACATTCAGTCTTGGTAAAGGTATTAAACTAAGGGAGCCTGAAGGTGCGACCTTTAAGAGAACAACCGATAATGGCTATTGTGTCTATGTGGATGGACACATGTCAAATTCGGCGTTGTTCAGCAATGGTAGCTCGATTTTCGACCCAGAGGAAGTATTGGGTGACGTGAATGGTGACGGCGTGGTTACAATGGCAGATGCTAATGTTGTTGTTAATTACTTCCTTGCTGACGAGACGACAAAAGCCCAGATGATACAGGATGGTTTCAACGTTGAGAAAGCCGACGTTAACGGCGATGGCTCCATTACCATGGCTGATGCCAATCAGATAGTGAACATATTCTTAAATGGTGATTAAATGCTAAGGAAACTGCGCACCATCCACCAGACAGCTGCGCCGAATATCATCGTGGCTATGGGTACAGCGCATGAACTGACTGCCTCGGAACTATTGTATGAGGATGTTACGGACTACTATCTTGGCGGCAAACTCACTGTGAAGAACGGAAGTATGGACAAGTATTTCTTTGATGGTGGATATGCGCAGGCAAAGACAAATGAAGCCACTCTGACGGACAATTTCTCTTTGTATTACTATAACTCCGATCACCTTGGTAACATTCGTGAGGTAATAGACGAAAAAGGCGACGTGGTGCAGATAACCAATTATTATCCTTTTGGTACTCCTTACAGTGCAGAGGACTGCGCCACTCATAACCCCGACCAGCAAAACCACAAATACAACGGCAAGGAGTTTGACACCACGCATGGCTTGAATACCTACGATTACGGTGCACGTCAATACTGCTCATTGTTCGGTCGTTGGGACAGAATGGACCCATTGTGTGAGAAATACTACTCAGTCAGTCCGTATGCGTATTGTGCGAATAATCCGATTAGATTTATAGATAATGACGGAAAGGATTATGATGTTTATTATAATGGTTCATCTATAACCATAAGCGCTACTTATTTTACAAATGAGTATTCCGCAGAGTCAGCAAGAAATGCTGTTAGTTTCTGGAACAATTTAAATGGACAGTTTACAATGGATGGTTTACCAGTGAACTTTGATTTTAATGTTTCTGTTGTATCGTCTGCGGATATTCCAGAAGGTATTAGCAGTATAAGTTTTATAAACGCAAAGGTTAATGCTACCGTTTCTGGTAATAGCTATATTATAAAGGATATAGGAAACACTAATATAAACGGTCAAACTGGCTCAGGACGTCTTGTAACTGTAGCAGAAGGAAGAGCAACATCTTCAACTGGCGCACATGAAATTGGTCATTCTGTGGGGTTGCAGCATTCTAATGCAGTTCTCATGACACCTGCATCAAGTGATCCCAGCAGATCAAACAAGGTAAGCAAAGGAGAAATTAAGACCATTATTCAAAGAGCCGTCAAGGGAAAACCATTAAAAGATGAGAAAGGAAATTCTGCTGGAAAAGGACACTTTCATAATAATTCAGAGGATTCCAATATAAAATTCAAATATAAGATGGAGGAATTAAAGAAATGAGAATATTAATTATATGTCTAATGATCTCTTGTACTCTTAACATTATGGGACAAGACAATAATGGAGAGATGTTTTTAAATACTGATGGGTCACAGAATGCTTATTTCATTGATACATTACATATTGACAGCCTCGTCATTGTAAGATCTAAAAAGAATGGTCATTTCTTTGCAATAAGAAATCCTTCAAAAAAAGATTTGAAGGGTAATATTTGGAACTCTCCAGAAACTTATTTGTATGATTATGATCCTTTTGATAGTTGGTATTTAACAAATATGCCATACGATGCAGTTCCATATGCCATAGGAGCTAGTAATCGAAAACGTGGAGTACTATATGAGAAATATAGTCGATTAAATACAAAGTCATACCAAATTATGGGACATAGTATAGTTCCCAAATATTATTGGCTTGTTTTAATCAGGGGGGATGCATATAATTTCCTAACGGTACGTAGTGTTATAGACGGAGGATGCGAGGCAATAAGATTCAAGTATGAGAAGTCTTATTACAAGTTGTTAATACCTGTGTGGGAATAAATTATAAAGCCGCAGAATACGACAATATGAGCAATCCGAGCAGAATACAGTTTACTAACGGCAATGTGACGAAATATGTTTACTCCGCCACTGGCGGAAACTGCGCACAGTGCACCAGACAGCTGCGCCGAATATCACCGTGGCTGTTGGCACTGCGCATGAGCTGACGGCATCGGAACTGCTGTATGAGGATGTTACGGACTACTATCTTGGCGGCAAACTCACTGTGAAGAACGGAAGTATGGACAAGTATTTCTTTGATGGTGGATATGCGCAGGCAAAGACAAATGAAGCCACTCTGACGGACAATTTCTCTTTGTATTACTATAACTCCGATCACCTTGGTAACATTCGTGAGGTAATAGACGAAAAAGGCGACGTGGTGCAGATAACCAACTACTATCCTTTCGGCACTCCATACAGTGCGGAGGATTTCGCTATGCATAATCCCGATCAGCAAAACCACAAATATAACGGCAAGGAGTTTGACACCACGCATGGCTTGAATACCTACGACTACGGCGCAAGGCAATATAACTCCCTTGTCGGCAGATGGGACAGGATAGACCCGCTGTGCGAGAAATACTACTCCGTAAGTCCGTATGCATATTGTGCGAATAATCCAGTGAATCTGATTGATCCAGATGGATGTGATTGGTATTTTAATACGAATAACACGTTACTATGGAATCCGCGCGTACATAGCCAAGAAGACCTGCAGGAAGGTTTTAAATACGTGGGAGTGACGTATAATGATAAAAAGAATGGAATACAATATAGGGATGATGGTACTGTTATGTGTCCTAACGAGACTTCTGGTATAGCAAGAATGAAATTACAACAAGAAGTCAGTCAATCAAGTAAAAACAAGCATGGTAAAGAACAATCAGCTTGTCTTTTGGATGACAAAAATGGTAGCATGCTTGTTTTTCCTGATAATTGGAATAGTGGTTCTGAGTCAAACTTGCCAGCTGGATATAAATTGACGAGTGATAAATTAACCAATATAAAGGGAAGAGATTTAGTGTCGCAGCGCACATACACAGTCATCCAGGGGCAAGGTCGGATGCACATTCTTACACAGATAGGGATTTTGGAGTAGCACGTCCAAATCTTCCAATGTTTGTGCTTCATGCGGATGGCAATATTTATTATCTTGTAGGAACTCCTAATGGCAAAATCATGTCAGGTAGAATTCCGAAAGGTTATGGTAATCTATTACATTTCTCTAAAGAAATACGAAAAGCTCCTAAATAAAATTGTTATGAAAAATATTATTTTATCTTTTTGCACTGTAATAGCTTGGCTATGTTTTTGTAGTTGTCAGAATAATTCCACAGATGTGTGTAACAATGAGATGGATACGTTAAGGTTTCATCCTCAATTTATAAAAATAGTAAAAGAATATGTAGAAACTCACCCTGAATATGATTCATATATAGTATCTTCTCAGTTTGTTTTGACCAAGCATCTTAAACATGAATTCGAATATAATAGTGCTCATAAATACTATATTACCCCAGCAACTTATAGATATCACATTGAATTGTCCCCAGATTCTGTTTATACTTTTGATTGTTTTGCAGATGAATACTTGTCGTCTTATATGATTATTAATAGCAAAAAAGTGTTCTTAAGTTCAGATATAGACGAACTTTCAAAAACGAGATATTATGAGAATTCTATCCCTCATTTGATAGAAGCAAAAAAAAGCGGGGGAATTTGGTGTTTCGCAACAAAAAACGACAAGTATTATATTGTCTCGAAAGATGTAGAGAGGCATGAATCCTTATGGCCTGGTATAATAGAGATTAAAAGTACGGTTAAATTTAGCGCACCATAAAGCCTTTGTTGTAACAAATAATGACATTAGTTCACTTATGCATGAACTATAATGATATTGCTGTAGATGGTTGAAAACAAACAAAAAAACATTATTGACAATAAAAGATGATGAAAAAGATATTATTATTAGTTGTTCTGTTTGGAGTTACAAACAGATTATCTGCTGATTTGGGCGAAGGTGAATATCTGTGCGTATCAGAGTAATCTGTGAGCGTTGAAACCGTTGATTATTAGCTTGGTGTCATAACAAAATAAGACCTATAGCTCATTTTGCAGGATGGAACAGCCCTCAAAGGCCGATGTATACAAGGGTTTTGAGCAATTCAAACGTTTCAGCACGAAATTGACGTTCAAAAATGCTCAATAGCTCATTTTGCAGGATGTAACACGCTCCAAACTACGATAAATACTAACTTTGTAGGCATTTGAAAAGCCTAAAAACAGAGTTGGTATGAACAAAAGGAAGTGTGAGGTATGTGGTTCGTCACATACCGTAAAGAATGGGGTACGCAAGGGTGTACAGTTGTACAAATGTCAGGATTGTGGGCATCAGTTTCGTGCTGGTACTGTTGTGAGTGAGGAGGAATTGTGGGCAGCCTATCAGGATGGGAAGCAGACCATCAGGGAGTTGTCTGAGCGATATAAGGTTAGTGTGTCTACCGTCAAGCGCAGACTGCACGACATCAAGCGTGAGTGGAAGCAGCCTCCGCTCTCAGGTGAGGGATTCGTGCATCTGGACGTAACATACTGGGGACGCAACTTCGGAGTGCTGCTGGCCCTGGACAGCCAGACAGGAAGCCCTCTGTACATGGCCTTTGTGAGGAGTGAGACCGTGAAAGATTATGAGGATGCAGTGGGCAGCATAACAGGACGCGGATACCTCATACGCGGACTAATTATAGACGGCAAGCAGACTCTGTTCAAGACTTTCTCGGAATATCCGATACAGATGTGTCAGTTCCATATGAAGCAGATTGTCAGGCGTTACCTTACGCAGAATCCCAGGATGTTGTCAGGCAGGGAACTGAAGGATCTGACGGCCAGACTTCACAGAATTGGCGAAGCAGACTTCAGGAAGAATTACCAGGAATGGAGGGAGAAGTGGAAGGATACGATTAATCATAAGAGTCTCCATAAGGACGGGAAGATGCACTATACGCACCGACGTCTGAGAGCAGCGATGAACAGCCTTGACTTCTATCTGCCATACCTCTTTACTTTCCAGCGGGAGGACTGCAAAGGGATGCCCAACACGAATAACAAGATAGAAGGCACGTTCACTGACTTGAAGAAGAACCTGAACAACCACAGCGGACTGACACAGGAGAACCGCAAGCGGTTCATTTCTGGGTTTTTCATGGCATTGACAGAAACTCTAAGCATGAAAAAGCAGGAGCCCCGCCAATAGAGACTCCTGCCCATGCTTGTCGTTTTGTGCAATCCTATTCCTCATGGAGTTGCTCCCCAGCATAGCTCCACTATGCTTCAGACTGCGGTAGCAAAGGTACTAACTTTAGTCCAAAAAGCCAAGAAAACGGCAGAAAAAGTCATCCTGCAATTTGAGCTATTGAATACCTACTACTCAAAATCATCCTGCAAAATGAGCTATACGCCGAAATATAACTAATCTATTTCTGTTTTCGTTTTCGCCATCGTCTTGACATTTTGTCACAAAACAAGCGCTATTTATGTCACTTTGATTTTTAGAACTGTTAGTCTCAGGACACAAAACAGAGAAAAGAGACGCCGAAAACAAGAGAAAAAATGCCCAAGTTGGTGAAATCCATCGTCCGAATTGGTCGTTTTTGGCAGTTTTTA
>JAEEGI010001097.1_pt1 | contig 68733 bp, 51 predicted proteins | sample 8958751 | NCBI WGS metagenome assembly JAEEGI01 (sample SAMN16246545, study PRJNA631951) | gut metagenome | biome: gut microbiome; feature: rumen; material: KS-attached | host: Bos | place: Iran: Karaj | collected 2018-10
CTGACTTCTCACCCCCAACGGCATAAATCTCTAGCAAAGCTACAAAACTTAAACCGTATTGCACCCATTTACAAGAATTATTTCATAAAAATGGAACAATCTCTATAATCGGATGCAAAGGTAAGAGGTACCTGACATCATGCCTCTGTCCGAAACCATGTACATCATGGCCCAGATGGACGAACTCCGCCGCCGCATGGGCGTAGTCTATCCGATGGATTAAAGCTCCTTGCGCTTTCCCGCTCGCTTTCGTCTATGAGATAGTACGGCACTTTCTGTCAGATTCTCGTAAACTATCTACCAGATTCTGCCGTACCACTCAAAATGTCCTAATTATTTGTTCACGCTAGTACGCTGGTACGCTGGGTCATTTGGTAAAAACTATTGGAAGGACTTCAGTGTCTCCTTCTTATTTAATATTATGTATATTTTAATATATATAATATTAATATTTAACATACTATGGTAGGTTACGACTTGCAATCCCCCGATTCATTCCTTGGACAAGACTGCTATATGTTTGAAATCGCAAAATGAACCAGCGTACTAGCGTACCAGCGTCAGTGGTAGGTGCATATATTAACGATTCTTACTTGCGAGATTATTCGGCGACGCTTGCTAAAGCAAGAATCGACGAAAAATTATGCTTTTTAATGCTTAAATTGTTGGTGGATTGGAAAAAAATACCTAATTTTGCACACTGAAATGAAAATTAAGAACTATATCACTATAATGTTACTGCTGGTGGCTAACACCGTGTTGTTAGCAAGACCACAGCTACATGACCTGGATATAAAGGTGGTGCTGAGCCGAAACGGCGACGCGCGCATAACCGAAACCCGACTGATGAGCATAGACAGTGAGGGCACTGAGTGCTACATCGGTCTGGCTAACATGGGCGAGAGCGAGATACGCGACCTGGAGGTATATGACGAAAGCGGCACAAAATTCCTGAATGTAGATTGGGACATACACGAGGACCGATCGTGGAAGACGATGAAGTGCGGCATAGTGCGCACCAAGAGCGGCTACGAGATATGCTGGGGCTTGGGCGAGAGCGGCGAGCGAACATACGTGACCACATATACGATGACAGGACTGGTGCGCGGATATCCTGACGCTAACGCCATACGCCACGTATTCCTAGACGAGGGCGTGAACCCGAAACCAGACCACGCCAAGGTGACCATAATGGGCGAGGACTCGACAATGGTGTTTGATGCCGATAGCTGCAACGTGTGGGGATTCCGCTTTAACGGTGAGGTGTGGTTTGAACGTGGTATGGTGATGGCCGAGACCACCGACGGGCCGATGAGCAGCGAGGCTGGACTGTACGTGATGGTGCAATTCCCCGTGAGTCAGTTCGAGCCGCACGTGATGGAGAACGTGACCTTTGAGGAGAAAAAGGGCGAGGCCTTTAAGGGCAGCGACTACGTGGACAACGGCGACGAGGAGGTGGACTGGAGCGATCCTGAGACTTTCTTCGGATTTATATTCGTGGTGGGCCTGTTCCTATGGCCTATCGTGGCTGGTATATGGAGCGGAATAAGCAAGTGGCGTGCCCGCAAGCGTGTGAACAAGGATCTGCTGTGGTATCGCGACATACCGCTGAAGGGCGACCTGCAGGAGGCTAACAACATAATGAACGCATACAAGTGGGGCAGTCCGAACTACAACAACCTGATGTCGGCGTGCATACTGAAGCTGATAGACCTGGGGGCCATCGCCATAGAGACGCACCCCAACAGCAAGGGTAAGCTGGAGCCAAACTTCACCATCTACCGACTGCCTAACACAGACAAGCAGCCACAGCTGCTGCAGTATATCCACAAGATATTTGAGCAGGCTGCGGGTGGCGACAAGGTGCTGGAGGCAAAGGAACTGAAGCAGTATATGAGAAGCAACTTCAACACCAAGTTGAAGGACGCATTCCTGAACGCGCTGCACAAGCAGACGTCGATAAAGAAATATAAGGACCGCGAGGACGAGGTGCGCCAGGTGTTTGGTCTGAAGAAATTTCTGCAGGAGTTTACGCTGCTGGACGAGCGCGGTGTGGACGAGGTGAAGCTGTGGAAGGACTACATGGTATACGCCACGCTGTTTGGTATAGCCGACCAGGTGATACGCGACATGAAGAAGATAAATCCTGCTTACTTCGAGATGGACCGTGTGGCCGGACAGATGGCCGACGATATGACACTGCCTACCATATACTCGACGATGCACCGAGGTACGTCGCATGCTGCAATGAACAAGGCGGCTCGCGAAAACCGTGCACGAGGCGGTGGCGGACACTCGTCGTGGGGCGGCGGCGGAGGCGGCTTCTCTGGCGGTGGCGGAGGCGGAGGAGTTCGCTGAGGAAAATGTAAAAATGAAAAAATGTAAGAATGAAAAAATTGAGATATGACTAAGAGACTAATTTTATCAGCTGTTTTGGGGCTGGCGATGCTGAGTGTGTCGGCCCAGGAGCGTAAGGAGCTCCACATATTGAGTACTAACGATATGCATGCGGCTATAGAGTGCATGCCACGACTGGGATTTGTGGCCGACTCGCTGCGTGCGCTGTATCCCGACCTGCTGGTGCTGAGCGCTGGCGACAACCGTTCGGGCGAGCCACTTAACGATATGTACGAGATACCTGCATACCCTATGGTGGCGCTGATGAACATAATAGGATTTGACGCCTCGACACTGGGCAACCACGAGTTTGACTCGGGACAGAAGGGGCTGGCTAAACTGATCGGGCTGTCATCGTTCCCGCACCTGTGTGCCAACGTGCACCCCGACAAGAAGTGGAACATGCACGTGAAGCCTTATCAGATATTCGATTGCGGAGGCATAAGCGTAGGTGTGCTGGGCATAACAGCCCTGGGCACTATGGGCATACCCGAGAGTCACCCCGCACGTATGACAGAGATATCGTTTACCGACCCGCTGGAGACTATCAATAAGTATAAATTCCTGCGCGAGAAGTGCGACGTGGTGCTGCTGCTGAGTCATCTGGGATATAGCACCGACACTACGTTTACAGCCAGTCTGCCATGGGTAGACATAATCGTGGGCGGACATAGTCACACACAGTTGAAAGGTGGCGAGATGCACCACGGAGTGTTTGTGACACAGAACACCAACCGACTGGCATGCGCTACACACACCACACTGACCGTGGAAAATGGAAAGGTGGTGGACCGCAAGGCTGAGAACATAGCCATACGCGGCGAGAAAAACGTGAACGAGGTGGTAGGCGGTCTGGTGGAGTTTATATCGCGCAACCCATACTTCCAGCGTGTACTGGCCAAGGCCGACACTCCATTTGAGAGCTACGAGGAACTGGGCAACATGATGTGCGACGCATTTATAGCCGAGGGTAAGGCCGACCTGAGTTTCCAGAACGCTGGCGGTGTGCGCTACGAGAAGCACGATGCAGGCGACATAACAGTGGCCGACGTGCTGCGACTGGACCCATTCCAGAACGAGGCTGTCATGCTGCAGCTTACTGGCAAGGAACTGGCAGAAATGATGATGAAGTGTGCCGAGAATGATAACAACGGTTTCCCGTACGTGGGCGGAATGAAGGTGGAGTACACCCGCGACAAGCAGACCGGCAAGGTGACCAAGGTGACGCTGCTAGACCTGGACGGCAAGAAGCTGAACATGAAGAAGACCTATCGTGTGGTGTCAAACAGCTACACTGTGGCCATCAGTCCTACCAACCGCAAAGACCCCGGCACAGGCTTGGGCCGCGTGACACCAGAGCTGACTATGGACTACCTGCAGCACCAGGGCCACGTGAGCTATCAGGGAGTGAAGAGACTAACCGAAAAATAAATTTTTTATATAAAACAATCAATATCAATTTTTAAATCTTAAGACATTATGGCTTATACAGAAACAACGACAACGGGTTATGGAACCCGAGTAGGAAATTCGTTTAAGGCGATCGGTACAGGAATCTTACTGTTCTGTGCTGGTACCGCCCTGTTGTGGTGGAACGAAGGTCGCGCCGTGAAAACCGAAGACATGCTCAACGAGGTTGGCAAGAACTACGTTGAGATGGAGAATCCTAACAAGAAGGATGCATCGCTTGAGGGTGAGCTGATTTGCGGAACAGCAATGGCCACCACCGAAGACTCTCTGGTAGACAAAGATTTTGGAGTAGGAGCAAAAGCCATCAGCCTGAAGCGTACCACCGAGTACTATCAGTGGGTGGAGCACGTAAAGGAGACCAAGAAGGACAAACTGGGCGGCTCTGAAGAGGTGACAAGGGAGTATACCTACACAAAGTCGTGGGTGAGCAGTCCTGTTCAGTCGAGCGAGTTTAAGGACCCCGCTTATCAGAACAAGAATATGGTGCTGACCACCGTAGAAGACGACCAGCAGTATGCCGAGAACGTGTCGTTTGGTGCGTATAAGCTGAACGAGAGTCTGATTAAGAGCATTTCATCGCGCGAGGATATGGAGCTGGCTATCGCCGAGGATCTGCTGAAGCAGTTTGACGGAAGCACTAAGGCCGCCTACGAGCGTTTCTATGGTGTGCAGAAATCAAGCACCCAGCAGCCCGCACAGCAGCCTGCACAGACAACAGCTATCCCCGACTCGGTTCGCGCTATGCTACCCGACTCTGTAAAGGCTCAGCTGGACTCTATCCAGGCTGTTAACGACAGTATAGCAAAGGCCATGGAGGCGGCTGCCAACAAGAAGGACCTGGAGTATGTACACCAGGCTGGCAACGTGCTGTACTTCGGTCGTGTGCCCGGAAGCCCAGAGGTGGGTGATGTTCGCGTGACATTCGAGAAAGTGGTACCTGCCAAGGTAACAGTGATGGCTGTGGTTGATGGCGACACATTTAAGCCTTACAAAGCAAAGAACGGTAAGCGCTATCAGACCCTGAGAATGGGTAAGAAGAGCGGCGACGAGATAGTAGAGGCCGACAAGGATGCTAACACCATGTTTACTTGGTTCCTGCGACTGATCGGCTGTCTGATGGTAATCGGCGGACTGAAGGGTATCTTCGGATTCGTAGAGACTATACTGAAGGTGGTTCCATTCATCGCTGGCATCTTCGGATGGGGCGTAGGTATAGTTTGCACCGTGATAGGTGTGGTATGGAGCCTTATCATCATAGCTCTGGCATGGCTGTTCTATCGCCCACTGCTGGGTATCGCTCTGTTGCTGCTTGCCGGATTCCTGGTATGGGTATTCGCATTTAAGGGCAAGGATAAGCTGAAGGAACTGGCCGCCAAGGCTAAGGCCAAGAACGCTGCGCCCGCTGCAGCCCCTGCAGAAACACCAGCAGAATAAAGGCTTATGAAGAAATCGATAGTATTATTCGCAATGATGTGCCTGTGCGCCTTGACTGGCGTACGGGCACAGGTTGTGAAAAACGGAACCAAGTGGTGGGACGGCTCGGTGCTGTATACCGCCACTGTGGATAAGGACGGCGACGTGGTGATGCGTGGCGTGAATGCGCTTGACGATCACTATAAGTTCTCGCTCTCGAAGGGTGAGGCTGCCGGCATGTACTACCTGACCAAGGAGAATCCTGACGACTATATGCCAGTGCGTGGCATCATGGGCGACAAGGTGCAGCTGGTGAACAAGGAGGGTATGAACTTCCTGGCTGTGCGCAAGAAGAACAACGACGCCAGCCACATACTGGTGATGACACCCGACAACGTGCAGCAGTGCGTGGAACAGGAGGTGAAGGCCGAACAGGAGCCAGTGAGCGATATGCTGGCCAACTGGCTGATGAACACCGTGTATCTGAGCCATTACTCGAAAGACGAGCTGCGACTGATGCGCAATGAGATACTGGCACGCCACGGATGGAAGTTCCAGGCTAAGGATCTGCAGGACTACTTCAGCAAGAAGGCATGGTATCGCCCCGTGGAGAGCAATGCCAAGATACGTCTGAGCATAATCGAGGAGACCAACCTGCAGCTCATCCGCAGCGAGGAACAGATACCCGACGACGAGCGTGGCTACGTGGACTACACCAGTGGTGAGTACACCAAGGGACTGCGCGAGCTGGTTGACGGTCAGGAGAGCGACTTCCCTGGCGGACTGGCCGACGACGGACGTGGACCTGACGAACTGGATGGTGGCGTGTATACCGTGAGAAACGAGGAGGAGTTTCTGGCTCTGCTGGGTAACAACCGTACCGTAATCATCGGTGAGAATGTGCACCTGAACCTTTCGCGCGTGCTCGAAAACGAGAAGATGTTTAAGGGGTATCCCGATCGTAAGTGGTGTGTAGACCCAACGGAAATTCAGGGCATGAAACCAATCATGGTGAGCGAGAGCGAGAGCGACGGACAGCAGCTGGTGCTGGTAAACTTCCAGAACCTCACCATCAAGGGTGCCGGACACTCTAGTGTAGAGGTGGATCCACGATATGCATTCGTGTTCCGCTTTGTGAACTGCTCGAACATCGTGATAGAGAACCTGACGATGGGACACACCGAGGGCGGATTCTGCTCAGGTGGTGTGATTGGCGCCAATGTGGCCAGCCATCTCACCATAAAGAACTGCGACTTGTACGGCTGTGGCACCTACGGACTGGATCTGTGGGAGACCTACGACTTTAAGCTTATAAACTCTAATATCCACGACTGCACCTACGGCATAATGCAGCTGAACAAGTGCACACTGACAGCGTTTGAGCATTGCGACTTCTTCAACAATCGCGAGTATACGCTGATAGAGGGTTGGGGATGCAACGGAGTGAAGTTTGAGGACTGTCGTATCTTCGCCAACTGGGGCGATGCCGACCTGTTTAATTTCGACACCCTGTTTGTGCTCAACGGATGTAAGATATATCACCCCAAGGAGCACCTGGGCAAACTTGACAACTGCAAGCAGACTGGGGCGAAGACCAAGTTTGTGGATAATCCACTCGACACAAGCATCGAGGCACGTAAAATAGGACCTGATCAACAATAAAAACCTAAGAACAATGAAGAAACTAGCAATAATAGCAATAGGCATGGCCGCAGTGATGATGGCCTGCACCAATAAGGGCAAGACTGCCCCTGGCGACGGTAGCGACAGCGACTCGGTAGCCAACGACTCACTACTGGCCGAACAGCCCGACACTACACCACGCCCCATGCTGATATGGATGCAGGGAGGCAAGAACATGCAGATGCTCTACTGGGCTAACATAGCGGAACTGAAGAAGGATGAGAACAATGCCGAGTACTTCGACGAGATGATGACCAGCTGGACACTGCAGGACGGTTTCCGTAGAAATCGTGCGATGTACACCAAGCTGATAGGCGAGAACAATAAGTGCCTTGGAATAAAGTACACGGGCGAGGTGCTGAAGGATCCCGACGGCAACGATGCATCGTATGGCGAGATTCACGGTCGCGAGGAGATACCCGCAGCCGGACTGAAGTACGAGTTTACCGACAAGAAGTTCAACGCCCGCGAGATGACTGGTATGTACGTGGCCGTGACCGACGAGTATCTGGCTACACGCAAGCTCATCGATATGCGAATGCTGGATGGCGTGAAGCCTCTGCCCGCCAAGGTGGTGAAGCAGCTGGAAGGCGAATACAAGATGAAGGCCGAACGCTCGCGACTGGCCAAGCAGGGCAACAAGTACAGTTACGGTGTGCTGCAGTTTAAGGGCAAGTACAAGACCGTGAAAGAGGGCAGCGAGAAGGTGGACAAGTGCTTGGCACTCGAGGTGATCATCGCTGGCGACAAGGTGTATTCGTATCCTGTAGAGGGCTATATGTACGAAGGTATGAGCACGTGGCATGCCGATGATGACGGAGAGTATCATCCCAGTGATATCACACTGTTTGAGGCTCCTGATGATGCCATCGAGATAGCCTACGCCGAGGGTGCACCTGAGAGCATCACCACAGGTATGTACTACATTCGCGACGGCAAGATGACTCGCGAGCGCTACGAGGTGTATCACGCACTGATAGATGAGGAGGTGCCTCTGTGGAAGAAGGATGCAGCCGAGCTGCAGAAGCTGTTTGTGGCTGCCCATCGTGACAACAAGAACCAGAAACTGGTTAAGTATCGCTGGATAGATGTAGACAGTGATGGCGAGCAGGAGCTGTGGATGCGTGCTGCCGATAATAAGCATGGAGCGCTGTTCTGTAAGGGTAGCGGCAAGTGGCAGGTGATAGGTTGCGAGAATGCTGACTTTGGTGCTGAGTTCCGTATGGACTACAGCGGTGGCGACAAGCCAGGTTATGTGGTTATCGGCGGTTCGGCAGGTGGCCCTTCAATCTACGCTACGTTCTACAAGATACAGAAGAGTAAGGTGACGAGCAAAATGACAACACTGAGTGTGTATGGCGAACTGGACGAGTGTACGCTGAACGGCAAGACCATCAGCAACGAGGAGGCCCAGAAGCTGCTCGACGCTATGCCTAAGGTACAGGAGATGGCTGAGTACTGGCACGAAATCGGAAAACAATAAAACACGGAATATATGGATTGGAAAGAGTTATTTAATAAGGTATGTAAGGGTTGCGGATGTATAACCATCGGATTCTTCCTGTTGTGCTTCATCATCGCTCTGTTTGACGATGACGACGATAAGAAGGACGACGACACCAACGCCACAGCCAAGACCGAACAGGTGGAAAAGAAGGACAGCGTGATAGTGAACGAACCGCTGGAGGGCGACCCATATCAGGAACTGGACGACCTTATAGGACTGGGAAGCGTAAAGACCGAGGTACGATCGCTGGCCAACTTTGTGAAGCTGCAGAAGGAGCGCGAGGCCAAGGGCCTGAAGACGGCCAAAGTGAGCTACCACCTGGTGTTCTACGGATCGCCTGGTACTGGTAAGACCACAGTGGCACGTATCGTGGGTCGTATATATAAAGACCTGGGTGTGCTGAAGAAGGGACATACCGTAGAGACAGACCGTGCCGGACTGTGCGGACAGTACGTAGGTCAGACTGGTCCGAAGACTGATAGCGTTATCGCCAAGGCCCTCGACGGAGTGCTGTTTATCGACGAGGCTTACTCGCTGGTGCCCGAGGGTGGTGCTGGCAACGACTACGGTCAGGAGGCTATATCTACCATACTGAAGCGTATGGAGGATTATCGCGACCGACTGGTAGTGATTGTGGCTGGATATAAGAACGAGATGCAGAGATTTATCGACTCTAACCCAGGACTGCAGTCACGCTTTAACCGTTACATCGACTTCCCCGACTACTCAGGCGATGAGCTGGCTAAGATATTCAAGATGTATATGAAGAAGAACCAGTACACCTTGAGTAAGGATGCCGAGGCATATCTTAAGGAGCGTTTCGAGTATGCAGTGGCCCACAAGGACCGCAACTTTGGTAACGCACGATATGCACGTAACGTGTTTGAGAAGAGTATCCAGGCACAGGCCAACCGACTGGCAGGCGAGAGCAATCTGGATAAGGACAAGTTGACTGAACTGACGGTGGACGACCTGAAGGGTGGTTTCGCCTCGCGCGCTAATATATAATATAGGTATCGCAGATGAAGAAAATGATAACGATATTGGGGCCAACGGCTTCGGGCAAAACGCCCGTAGCCGCCCACCTGGCCGCAAAGATAGGAGGAGAAATAATCTCGGCCGACTCGCGCCAGGTATATCGACGCATGGATATAGGTACGGGTAAGGACCTGGCTGACTACGGCGAGGTGCCTTACCACCTGATCGACATCTGCGAACCAGGCACGAAGTACAATCTGTTCCAATATCAGCAGGACTTCTTCGATGCCTACCAGGACATACAGAGTAGGGGAGCAGTGCCCGTGCTCTGTGGTGGAACAGGTCTGTATATCGAGGCTGTGCTGAAGGGCTATAAACTCTCGCCCGTGCCACAGAATCAGGAGTTGCGCGATAGTCTGGAAGGTAAGTCGCTGGCAGAGTTGACAGCTATGCTGGCCGAACTGAAACAGCGCACTGGTTCGAACATGCACAATACCACTGATGTAGACTCGTGCCAGCGTGCTATCCGTGCGATAGAAATCGAGACATATAATCTCGAGAATCCAGTGCCACGACGCGAGCTGCCACCAGTAGATTCGCTCATCATCGGCATAGACATCGATCGCGAATTGCGTCGCGAAAAAATCACCCGCAGACTGAAGGCGCGACTGGATGAAGGCATGGTCGACGAAGTGCGAAAACTTCTCGACGAAGGAATAGCGCCCGAGGATCTGATTTACTACGGATTAGAGTATAAATTCTTGACAGAATACATCACTGGGCAGCTCACTTACGATGAGATGTTCAAGCGCTTGGAGATAGCAATACATCAGTTTGCCAAGCGCCAGATGACGTGGTTCCGCGGAATGGAACGAAGAGGCTTTACTATCCACTGGATAGACGCCACACTACCTATGGACGAAAAGATTAAAACGATAATAGATTTATGGCAGTAGAAAGTTCAAGATGGGGCATACTATATTGCCCAAAGACAAGTTTTCTATCCAACCCACGCAAGCGTTGGGAGAAGATACAGAAGGCACTCGACGAGCGCAACGTGCTATATGACTTTGTGCAAAGCGAGACGGCCGAAAGTGTGGAACGACTGGTGAAAATGATGATTCAGAATGGCTACAAGACCATTGTGATAGTAGGCGGCGACTCGGCTCTGAACGACGCTGTGAACTGCCTGATGATGGAGGAAAAAACAGTGCGCGATGAGATAGCACTGGGTGTGATTCCTAATGGCGTGCTGAACGATTTTGCCAAGTTCTGGGACCTTGACGGCGACGACGTAGAGCAGACCGTAGACTGGCTGATACAGCGTCGTATCCGCAAGATAGACCTGGGCTGCATACGCTATACCAACAAGCAGGGCGACAAGTGTCATCGCTACTTCCTGAACTGCATAAACATAGGACTGACTGCCGACATAATGAACCTGCGACGCCAGACACGAAGTCTGTTCGGTTCGCACACGTTGTCGTTTATCGTATCGGTGTTTGTGATGCTGTTCCACCGTATGGAGTACAAGATGAAACTGAAGATAAACAGCGACGTTATCGACCGTAAGGTGATGACCGTATGCATAGGTTCTGGTCCGGGTTATGGACAGACTCCGAACGCTGTGCCATACAACGGTATGCTGGACGTATCGGTGGTGTATCATCCTGAGGTGGTGCAATTGATAGAAGGTCTGTGGCTACTGGTGGCAGGACGATTCCTTAACCATCGCAGTGTGCACCCATATCGCACCAGAGAGGTTGAGGTGGAATATGCAAAGAAAGCCATCGTGGGTATCGACGGACGAATGATGAAAACACCTGTGGGAAGCTATCGGATAAATGTGGAACAAGAAGTTGTAAATTTCTTGATACCAGGATAAGAATTAAGGCGTGCAACAATTGCTCGCCTTTTTCTTTAAAGTATCAATAATTGTTAAATAACCCGTGCAAATACTTGCACATTGCGGGAAAATTACTACCTTTGGAAAATCAAATTGATATTCACTAATAATAAATACCTTTAGACAGGAACTATGAGCTATCTACGATTAGAAAAAGCCGTGATGACTAACCTGCAGGAGAGTCTTGTCCGTGAGTTCCTCCGAACAAACCGTTCGGGCGCATATAGCAGCTCTACGCTTGTAGACTGCAACACGCGTAAGTACCACGGATTGCTGGTAGTTCCCGTACCCGAGCTGGATGATGAGAACCATGTGCTCTTGTCGTCGCTCGACTGTACGGTTATCCAGCATGGAGCCGAGTTTAACCTCGGACTGCACAAGTATCAAGGCAACAATTTCAGTCCTAACGGACACAAGTACATCCGTGAGTTTGATGCCACCACTGTGCCTACTACTACCTATCGTGTTGGTGGTGTTATCTTAAAGAAGGAAGTTATCTTCCAGCACTATGAGGATCGCATCCTGATTCGTTATACTCTGGTAGATGCACACTCAGCTACTACACTACGTTTCCGTCCGTTCCTGGCATTCCGCAGCGTTCGCCAGTTTACCCACGAGAATTCTACTGCTAGCAGAGAGTACACCGAAGTAGAGAACGGTATCAAGACATGTATGTATGCCGGATATCCCGACCTGTACATGCAGTTCTCGAAGAAAGCAGAGTTTATCTTCCAGCCCGACTGGTATCGCGGCATAGAGTATCCTAAGGAGCAGGAGCGTGGCTACGCTTCGAACGAGGACCTCTATGTACCTGGATACTTTGAGGTGCCAATCAAGAAGGGCGAGAGCATTATCTTCTCGGGTTCTACATCACCCATCAAGGCTACGGCCATGAAGAAACTCTTCGACAAGGAAGTTGATGAGCGCGTGCCACGTGATAATTTCTACCACTGTCTGGTAACGGCTGCGCACCAGTTCCATCGCAAGGAGAAGAACCACGACCGCTATCTGCTGGCCGGCTATCCCTGGTTCAAGTGCCGTGCTCGTGATACATTCATCGCTCTGCCAGGACTTACCCTTGCCATCGGCGAGATAGACTACTTTGAGAAGGTGATGAAGACGGCCGAGCGCGATCTGAGAGCCTTTATGGCCGACAAACCTCAGAGTGGAAAGATATACGAGATGGAACAGCCCGATGTGCCCCTGTGGGCAGTTTGGGCTATGCAACAATATGCCAAGGAAGTAGGTCGCGACAAGTGCTTCGAGATGTATGGCAAGCTGTTGCAGGATATCATAAGATTTATCCTGGACGGCAAGCATCCTAATTTGCGTCTCGACGACAATGGACTGCTTTGCAGCAATGGTCGCGACAAGGCTGTGACATGGATGAACTCTACAGCCAATGGCAAACCAGTAGTACCACGTTCGGGCTACATTGTAGAGTTTAACGCCCTGTGGTACAACGCCCTGAAGTTCTGCGCCCTGATGGCCAGCGAGAATGGCGACGTGAAGGGTGCTGCCACTATCGAGACCCTGGCCACACAGGTTAAGGAGTCGTTCGTAGAGACATTCGTTAACGAGTACGGCTATCTGCTGGACTACGTAGACGGAACGATGATGGACTGGAGTGTTCGCCCCAACATGATATTCGCTGTAGCATTCGACTACTCGCCGCTGAACCAGCAGCAGATGAAGAGTGTGGTAGATATCTGCACACGCGAGTTGCTCACACCTAAGGGACTGCGCTCGCTGTCGCCAAAGAGTGGTGGTTACAACCCAATCTATGTTGGTCCGCAGACACAGCGCGATTATGCCTACCACCAGGGTACAGCATGGCCTTGGCTGGGTGGATTCTATATGGAAGCCTGCCTGAAACTTTACAAGCGCAGTCGACTGAGTTTCGTAGAGCGACAGATGGTGGGCTATGAGGACGAGATGGACTATCACGCCATCGGAACAATTTCTGAACTCTTCGACGGCAACCCACCATTCCATGGTCGTGGAGCCATGTCGTTTGCTATGAACGTGGCCGAGATTCTCCGCACGCTCAAGTTGATGGAAAAGTATTCATATCAAAAGTAAGGAGGAACGACTATGAAGGTATTAATGTTTGGATGGGAGTATCCTCCTCACGTATTCGGTGGACTTGCCACCGCTAACTATGGAATCTCTGAGGGCTTGAAGGCTCAGGGTGATATCGAGACGGTGCTTTGCTTGCCTCACCCGTTTGGTGATGAGAGTCAGCACGCTTGCCGTATTGTAGCCATGAACGCAGTGCCCATTGCCTATCGCGACGTAGATTACGACTACGTAAAGCAGCGTGTGGGCAACATTATGGATCCTGATTATTATTTCAAGCTTCGCGAGCATATTTACGCCGACTTTAACTATATGAACGTGAACGACCTTGGTGCAATGGATTTTGCTGGTGGTTATCCTGGCAACCTGCACGAGGAGATTAACAACTACTCGATCATCGCTGGTCAGGTGGCCCGTGCCGAGGAGTTCGACATCATTCACGCTCACGACTGGCTGACATTCCCCGCAGGAATACACGCCAAGCAAGTAAGCGGCAAACCTCTCTGTATCCATGTTCACGCTACAGACTTTGACCGTTCTCGTGGTAAGGTTAATCCTACTGTTTACAGTATCGAGAAGAACGGTATGGACTGGGCTGACTGTATCATGTGTGTATCCGAATTGACACGACAGACGGTTATCAACCAGTATCATCAGGACCCACGCAAGTGCTTCACCGTTCACAATGCAGTATACCCCCTGCCACAGGAGTATCAGGACATTCCACGTCCTGACCACACAGGCAAGGAGAAGGTGGTAACCTTCCTGGGACGTATCACCATGCAGAAGGGACCTGAGTACTTCGTAGAGGCTGCCACGATGGTGCTGCATCGTACACGCAACGTGCGCTTCTGTATGGCAGGTTCGGGCGATATGATGGACGCAATGATCCATCTGGCTGCCGAACGTGGTATCGCCGACAGATTCCACTTCCCCGGATTTATGCGCGGTAAGCAGGTGTATGAGTGCCTTAAGGCTTCAGACGTTTACGTGATGCCATCGGTAAGTGAGCCGTTTGGTATCTCGCCTCTGGAGGCTATGCAGTGTGGTACCCCAAGTATCATCTCTAAGCAGTCTGGTTGTGCCGAGATTCTCGACAACTGTATTAAGGTAGACTACTGGGACATCCACGCACTGGCCGATGCCATCTACTCTATCTGTCACAACGAGTCGCTCTTCAACTATCTTAAGGACGAAGGCAAGCGCGAGGTTGACCAGATAACATGGGAGAAGGTTGGCGCCTGGATCCGCACCCTCTATCGCCGTACACTAGGCTGGGAAGATTAACATTAAACATTAAAAATTAAAGATTAAACATGTTATGAAAACAATTTGTTTATATTTCGAGATACATCAGATCATCCATCTGAAGCGTTACCGTTTCTTTGATATCGGTACCGATCATTATTACTACGATGACTACGAGAACGAGCGTAGCATCACAGACATTGCTGAGCGCTCGTACATGCCAGCACTCAATGCTCTGCATGATATGATAAATGAGCACGGCAAGTTCTTCAAGGTTGCATTCTCACTCTCGGGTACAGGTATAGAGCAGTTGGAGATGCACGCTCCACAGGTGCTGGAGAAGCTCCAGGCTCTGAACGAGACAGGTTGTGTAGAGTTCCTGGCCGAGCCATATAGCCACGGTCTTTCATCGCTGGCCAACCCCGATAGCTTTGCAGTAGATGTGAAGAAACAGTGTGCTAAGATCGAAGAGTTGTTTGGCAAGAAGCCAACTGTGCTTCGCAACTCATCACTCATCTATAGCGACGACATCGGTGCTCAGGTAGCCTCTATGGGATTTAAGGGTATGCTGACTGAGGGTGCAAAGCACGTACTTGGTTGGAAGTCGCCACACTATCTGTATCACTGCAACCTGGCTCCAAACCTCAAGCTGTTGCTTCGTGATATCGAACTGAGTGACGACATCTCTCTGCGATTCAACAATAGCGAGTGGGATGGTTATCCACTCTTCGCCGATGCTTATATCGATCGTATTGCCCGTCTGCCAGAAGAGGAGCAGATTATCAATATCTTCATGGAACTTTCGGCTCTGGGTATCGCTCAGCCACTTAGTTCAAACATCCTCGACTTCCTGAAGGCTCTGCCTGCTCAGGCTAAGGAGAAGGGTATAACATTCTCTACACCAACTGAGATTTGCAAGGCATGTAAGAGCGTTAGTCAGATCGACGTGCCCGATACATTGTCGTGGGTTGACGAGGAGCGCGATGTAAGCTGTTGGTTGGGTAATGCTATGCAGCGTGAGGCTTTCAATAAACTCTATTCAGTAGCCGACCGTGTGCGTATCGCCAATGATCCACGTATCAATCAGGACTGGGATTATCTGCAGGCCTCAAACAACTTCCGCTTTATGACCACCAAGCCATCTAATGTAGGACTGGATCGTGGTATCTATAGCGGACCATTTGATGCCTTCACCAACTATATGAATATTCTGGGTGACTTCATCAACAGAGTTAATGCCCTTTATCCACTCGACATCGATAATGATGAGCTCGAAGGACTGCTCACCACCATCAAGAATCAGGGTGACGAGATAGAGATGAAGGATAAGGAGATTACCCGCTTGAAGGCTAAACTCGAGAAGTTGGAGACTAGCAAGCCAAAGGCTGCAGCTAAACCAAAGGCAGCACCAAAGGCTAAGGCTGCCAAGAAACCTGCAGCTAAAAAAGCTGATCCAAAGGCTGAGGAAACCAAGTAATAATTCCCCCAAGGAATATAAAGAAAAGGGAGGCGAGCATATCACTGCTAGCCTCCCTTTATTAACTAAAACTTAAAAACTATTTTTTGCTTTTGAATCGACACGCCCTTACGCAATCGCTGCGTCTCTGTAGAGCGCATAACAACAAATTATATTTGTCGAGTGCAAAATTACGCAAATATTCTCATTTACGCAAAAGTATTGTAGCAAATGTTGCGTGATTTAATGTATTTTTATGAGTTTTAATAAAAAAACGCCTTGTTTTCTGTGTATTCTCGAATAATTGCCCTATTTTTGTAGCCAATAAAAACATAAAGGTATGAAATTTGTAAGTTGGAACGTAAATGGCCTCAGGGCTTGTGAGGGTAAGGGATTTAGTGATATATTCCGTGAGTTGGATGCAGACTTTTTCTGTCTGCAGGAGACTAAGATGCAGGAAGGACAGCTCGACCTGCAGTTTGATGGCTACGAGAGCTATTGGAACTATGCCGAGAAAAAAGGCTATAGCGGTACAGCCATTTTTACTAAACACAAGCCTCTGAACGTAACCTATGGAATAGGTATAGATGAGCACGACCACGAGGGCCGTGTGATAACACTCGAGATGGACGACTTCTATATGGTGACATGTTACACTCCAAACTCGCAGGATGGCCTGAAGCGACTGGACTATCGAATGACGTGGGAAGACGACTTCCGTAAATATCTGATGGCACTGGACCAGAAGAAGCCTGTGATACTATGTGGCGACCTGAACGTGGCCCACGAGGAGATTGACCTGAAGAATCCTAAGACCAATCGAATGAATGCTGGATTTACAGACCAGGAGCGCGAGAAGTTTACCACTTTACTTGAATCAGGTTTCACCGACTCGTTCCGTTACAAGTACCCCGAGCAAGTAACATACTCATGGTGGAGCTATCGTTTTCAGGCCCGCCAAAAGAATGCAGGATGGCGTATAGACTACTTCGTGATAAGCAATCGCTTGCGTGAACGTATGGATGATGCCAAGATACATACAGAGATACTTGGAAGCGACCATTGTCCTGTGGAACTAACGATTGTTTAATTAAAAAGTAGCTTTTCGCACTTCGAAAGGTTACTTATAACAAACCAAAAAGCTACTTCTCGGAATGCGAAAAGTAGCTTTTTGAGTATTATTGAGTTGAGTTTAGAGACCCAGTCCCTTCTTCAGCTTGTTGGCACCATCGTCGATGGCATCGTTAGCCTTCTTCTTGGCATCCTCCTTTGCAGCATTAGCTGCATCCTCAGCTGCCTTCTTGGTGTTTTCTACTGCATCCTGACCAGCCTTTTTGGCACCCTCAACAGCTGCATTAGCTGCATCAACGGTCTGGTCTACAGCGGCCTGACCTGCCTCCTGAACGCCACCTACGGCTGAAGCAATACCATTAACGAATGTCTCAGCAGGAGTAGTGGTGATAGCTGTTACAGCTGAAGCTACAGCAGCATTGTCGCCAGCGAATGCCTTAATCTGATCGGCGTTAGTCTTCAGGAACTCCTGAACCTTGGTTACATACTCCTTAGCGAGCTCTGGGTTGGTGGTGATGAACTCCTTAACCTTCACCTGAACTGTGGCAAGAACCTCCTGGAACTTTGTGGCGTCCTTAGCCTCGATCTGCTCTGACAGAGCGGCTGTGATAGCGCCTACAGCCTCATCAACGTTTGGCTCTTCAGCAACTACTGTACTGTCGGCTGCCTCGGCAGGAGCCTGAGTTTTGTTACCACAAGATGTGAAACCAATGGCCAAGCAGGCCACTACTGCGAAAAGAACTTTTTTCATAATGCTTTCAATTTAATTTTTTAGTAAAACAATAGAATGACTTGATTTTTGGCAACAAAAATAAGGTTTTTTAGAATACGTTGGCGCGAAAGTTGCCGAAAATTTGTTTTTTTTATACTTTTGCACGCGTTTTTTCAAGATAACATGTTATTAATAGAAAGATGATGACAACATTTGCATTCAAGCCGAAACTGTTGCAGACACTTCTGCACTACAACAAACAACAGTTTACCACCGACCTGCTGGCCGGTATCATCGTTGGTATCGTAGCATTGCCATTGGCTATTGCCTTCGGTATCGCATCGGGTGTAACCCCTGAGAAGGGTATTATCACTGCCATCGTAGCCGGACTTATTATTTCTGTATTTGGTGGATCTAAAGTTCAGATAGGCGGACCTACTGGCGCGTTTATCATTATTATCTACGGAATAATTCAGCAGTACGGATTTGAGGGACTGACCATCGCAACACTGATGGCAGGTGTGTTCCTGATATTGTTTGGCGTGCTGCATCTTGGAACCATCATCAAGTATATCCCATATCCTATCGTAGTAGGCTTTACCAGTGGTATCGCACTGACCATCTTTACCACACAGATTAAGGATCTTTTCGGACTAACGATGGAGAGTGTGCCAAGCGACTTCATAGAGAAGTGGATAGCTTATATTGGCGACTTTGGCACCATCGACTGGTGGAGCACTGCTGTAGGTGTAGGTTCAGTAGCTGTGATTGCTGCATGGCCTATGGTAGCTAAATATAATAATGTATTGAAGAAATTGCCCGGATCGCTCATCGCAATCATTGTGATGACCGTAGCCGTGCTGCTGCTTAAGCAATATGCTGGAGTGGAGAGTGTTGAGACTATCGGCGACAGATTCTCGATTTCGAACAAGCTGCCCGGAGCTGAGATGCCTGCACTCTCGTGGGATGTAATTAAGGGTCTGGTGTCGCCAGCTATCACTATAGCCATTCTTGGTGCAATAGAATCTTTGCTTTCAGCCACTGTGGCCGACGGTGTGATTGGCGATCGCCACGACTCTAACACCGAACTTATCGCTCAGGGTGTAGCCAACCTGGCCAGCCCGATCTTCGGTGGTATCCCTGCAACAGGTGCCATCGCACGTACAATGACCAACATCAACAATGGTGGACGTACCCCAGTAGCTGGTATCGTGCATGCAGCAGTGTTGTTGATGATATTCCTGTTCCTGATGCCTCTGGCCCAGTATATCCCAATGGCATGTCTGGCTGGTGTGCTGGTAATCGTAAGTTACAACATGAGTGGATGGCGTTCGTTCGCTTCGATAATGAAGAATCCCAAGAGCGATGTTATCGTACTGGTAGTAACATTCCTGCTTACTGTAATCTTCGACCTTACCATCGCTATCGAGGTGGGACTGATCTGCGCTTGTCTGCTATTCATGCGTCGTATGGCTGAGACTACCGACGTGAAGATTATCAGCGACGAGATTGACCCAGAGGAGGAACAGAGCGACTTCCAGATGGGTAACCTTGAGCACCTGACAATACCTGATGGTGTAGAGGTTTATGAGATTAACGGTCCTTACTTCTTTGGAGCTGGTAATAAGTTTGAGGATCTGATGAGTACCCTGGGACATCAGCGTCCTAAGGTGCGTATCATCCGTATGCGTAAGGTGCCATTTGTTGACTCAACAGGTATCCACAACCTTACCAACCTGTGCTTGATGAGTCAGGCTGAGGGTATACAGGTAGTGTTGTCGGGTGTTAACGAGAATGTTCAGGCCGTACTGCACAAGGCTGGATTCGACCAGATGCTGGGCGAGGAGAATATCTGCTCGCACATCAATATAGCCCTGGAGCGCGCTAAGAGTTTGATTTAAGAATTAAGATACGGATTATAGTTCAATTCTTCGCCTACGGTGGTCTGTGGACCATGACCACAATACACTTTGGTATCGGCGGGGAGTTGAGCTATAACGTTTTTCAGACTGTCAAGTATATCAGCGTAGCTGCCCCGTTCGAAATCGGTACGACCTATGCTCATACGAAACAGAGTGTCGCCTGTAAAGGCGATACCTTCTTCGGCACAATAAAAGGTTACACCACCAGGTGTATGACCAGGTGTACGAAGAATCTGCAACTGATGATTGCCAAAACGAATAACTTCGTTATTTTCAAAAAAGTGTCCTGGTTCAGGATACGTCCATTTAAGTTTCACTCCCGCCATAGCCAAGAACTGCCCGGGTATGTCGCTGATGAGCCAATCGTCGTCAGAGGCTATCTCGGGCTTTAATCCCCAAGTGTCATACACCGTGTTTATGCCAAAGTTGTGGTCGAAATGGCCATGAGTGCATAACAGGTGTGTGGGCTTGAGATGGTTGTCGTTGATATAGTTAACCAACGCATCGCGTTCCTCCTGATAGTAAGCACCACAATCGATGATGACACACTCCAGAGTGTCATCGCTCAACACGTAGGTATTCTCCTGAAGGAGATTGAAACAGAACGTCTTGACAGTAATCATAGTGGCAGGTAGATTACATACTTTTCTTTGAACCACTCTTCGCTGAAGAACTGCGAAATGTCAGTAGTCTCAACTATCTTGTGGAAAGGTTGCAGTTCGTTCTGAAGATTGCCGCCCTTAAGACATATTACACCATTAGGCAGTGAATTCTGCTGTGTCTTTGAGATGTTCTTACGCATCAGTTTTACTAGATCGGGTAGGGGCATAACGGCACGAGATACGATGAAGTCGTACTTATCCTTTTCGTCCTCGCCACGAAGATGAGTGGGCGAGCAATTCTTTAGTCCGATGGCATCGCACACCTCCTGTGCTACACGTATCTTCTTTCCAGTTCCGTCGATGAGCTTAAACTTACACTCAGGAAACAGAATAGAGAGTGGAACACCAGGGAATCCTCCACCTGTGCCAAAATCAAGAATGTTGGTGCCAGGACGGAATTTTATTATCTTAGCGATGGCCAATGAATGGAGCACATGATGCTCGTACACGTGGTCGATATCCTTACGCGATATAACATTGATCTTGGCATTCCAATCGCGATACAACTCGCCAAGTGCAGCAAACTGTGTGAGTTGTTCATCGCTAAGATGTGGAAAGTATTTGTAGATAATCTCTGCGTTCATTGTAATGACTTTAAGAATTTGGGTTTGATAAACTTCTCCATCTGAGCATAAGTAAGCACAAGCTGGATGGTGCCAAGCTCGAGCGATGCAATCTCGGATGGATTGTAAATAAATGTGATAGTGTTGTCGCCCACGATGAAGTTCTCAGAAGGATAAATATCGACAGTCTGCAGGTATCCCTTCTCCTTGAGTCCTTCAATGCTCTCGACCTCAACTCTCTCCATCAGTGCTTTTAATAATATAGGAGTGAGTTGGGTTTCGTAGCCATCCACAAAGATATCCTTGCGTGTAATCTCATCGCCTGTATCGCTGTAGAAATTAAGCGGAATGGTCTGGTGGATACTGTTGGTATGTCCTTCGCTATAATCGACTGTAGCCAGATAAGCAAGCGTACGACGCGATGTCTGTTCGGTGGTAGAGTTGATGATATAGTGGAACTCGTACCACTGACGTTTAGTGGTGTCGGCACGATCCTCATTGTATAGCGGAAGCATATTGCTTTTATACGTCTTTACGTAGTTGTCGGCAAACTGCTCGATACAGCCCTTGAGACCTACGCTCTCCTGATTAAACAGACGGTAAGCCACACTAGCATTGATTTTCTCGCCAACCTTGCCACTCTCCTTTGTAGCTGCTGCTATCTTTAGGCTAACACTACACAGAGGCGAGCGCTCTTCGTTAGAAAGGCGCGTTGACTGTTCGGCTTCGAGAATCTCGAAAGTCAGTCGTGGTTCGTCATTATTTCTACAACTTGATGATAACACCAGAACAAGCAGAAATAGGGCTGTTTTTAGTAGGTTCACCATATTATTTGCACTAATTTTTGCGCAAAATTACACTAAAAAAGCGAAAAAAGCAAATTTCTCATAAAAAATCATTAATTTTGCACCCGAATTAATATCAAATCATATAAATTCGATGAATTCACAGAGTACGCCCGTACATATAAGATTGTGGCATAAGGACTTCTGGCTGATGGCAATAGCCAACTTCCTGCTGGCCATGACGGTATATATGCTGGTACCCACGATGCCTAAATGGTTGCTGGAAACCCAGCAATTCAGTATGACTGATGCCGGCATCGCTATGGGAGCATTCGGAGTAGGGCTGTTTTTGCTTGGAGCATTCATTTCATATCTGGTTCAGCACTATCGCCGTAATCTGGTATGCATATATGCCGTAATAGCTGAGGCATTGCTGATAGGAGCGATTTACTATATCGACGGATTGCATATGCGTGTGGCCGATCCTATGATAGTCATCGTACAGCGATTGGCCCAGGGTGCTGCATTCGGACTGGCTCAGATGGTACTTACCAGTACGCTGATTATAGACACAAGTGAATCGTTCCAACGTACCGAAGCTAACCACTCTGCAGCATGGTTTTCGAGATTTGCTTTGAGTATGGGACCTATGGCAGGACTGCTTATAGGTCGTCTGGCAGGTTTCCACTATGTGCTATTGAGTACGATAGCTTGTGCCCTAGCAGTAGTAGTACTGGTGTTGGTGGTAAACTTCCCATTCCGCGCTCCGCAAGACGACATCCCCACGGTTAGTCTTGACCGATTCTTCTTGCCTCACGGATTCCCACTGTTTGTAAATCTGCAGCTCATTACGATTGCTGTAGGTATAATATTGAGTGTGGTATTGAGCGAGCATTTCTACTCGATGATGATGGTGGGATTTGCTGCTGCCATACTTAGTCAGAGGTTTGTGTTCAAGGATGCCGAGTTGAAGAGCGAAGTTGTGACAGGACTGATACTTATCGGTGCCGCACTGCTGATGATGATTACCCGTAATCTGCCTATAGTAATGATGGCTGCTCCATTGTTTATCGGTATGGGTACAGGTTTGATCGGATCGCGATTCTTGCTGTTCTTTATCAAACTGAGTCGCCACTGCCAGCGTGGCACATCGCAGAGTACATTCCTGCTAGGATGGGAGAGTGGTATCGCATGGGGAGTAGGTATAGGCTTGGCTGTATTTCAGGGCGATACATCGCAGGCTTTAACGGCTGCATTGGTATTGGTGGTTGTAGCACTTGCTATGTATCACTTTACACATAACTGGTTTACTAATAACAAAAACAGATAATGAATATGGAGGCTAATTGGCGTAAGTTTATCCACGATATCGTGAAGACGCCTAAGGTGAGTACGGGATCGCGTATTTATGGCGCAGTGATGCTGATGGCCATTGTTATTGGTGTGTTCCCGCTGATGTTCCGTCATTATAATGAGTTATTCTGGTGGATGGATCTGATATCGAGTCTGCTGTTTATCATCGACTATTTCTTCAGATGGTGTACTGCAGATTTTGAATCTAAATACAAGGATTGGCGTGCCTACGTGGTGTATCCGTTTACACCAATGGCCATTATCGACTTACTATCAATCCTGCCTGTATTCAATATGGTATCGCCAACGTTCAAGGTGGTCCGTGTATCGCGCCTTCTAAAACTATTGCGTATATTTAAGGTGGTAAGATACTTTGAACCTCTGATGGTTATCGTGGCCGTTATCCGTAAGCAGGGCAAGATACTCTGGACTGTAGCATCGCTTGCACTATTCTATATATTCATAACGGCGCTAATCATGTTTAATGCTGAGGAAGAGATAAATCCTGTCAATGGTCAGCCCTTGTTCCGTGACTTTTTCGATGCATTCTATTGGGCTGCATGTACGCTTACAACAGTAGGATATGGTGACCTTTATCCTATATCTAATACAGGACGTGTTATCAGTATTCTCTCGTCGATAGTAGGTATTGCTATCATTGCCCTGCCCTCAGGTATTATCACTGCGGGATATATGGACGAATTGAAACAGCGTAAGGAACTAAAGGAACGCGAAGAGAATGCTCCTTTAGCTTCGGCAGAGTGATGCGAAGGGACACGTCTCGCATCGCCTACGATCATCAGTAGGCGTGAACTGCAACTCGGAATTGAGTATCTCGGCAAGCAGACAATCCAATCGATTAATATATTCGTCTGAGTACGTAGCTATATCAGATACGGGTTCTTTTCCAATTTTAAGCGTCGGATCGTAATCTTCGCCTCCAGCATGCTGTATAAACATTAGACAAGGAGATACAGCTTGTTTTATCTTGGTACGAACTATATGAGCATAGAGGAACGTCTGCAGGTAATAGTCGCTATGTTCGGCTACAGCCTCGGATGTGAAGATAGCCTCGATATTGGGCATAGGCTTAAGAACCTTTGAACCTGTCTTATAATCGATTACGCGAATATACTCTTTTCCTGTTTCGCTGTCTATGATAGCATCCAGACGATCGATGATTCCGCCGACCTTAAGCGGTCCAACTGTACTATCAACCCATTTCTCGAGTCCAAGTATACGGAATGGTGTACGTTTGCGGTCGAACTCAAGGAGTTGGCGTATATACTTGATGATGACCTCACGATTGATGAGTTGCAAACCATCAAGTGGCGGCAATGGGCGTGAAGGATCTTCTATCTTGAAGAGCTCCTGCTTAATAGCCTCGTCTACGCATCGTTCGATGGTGACCTCCTCTTTAAGCATATTATCAATCATCATCGAAGTGATGGTGTTCTGGGAGAATCGCTCATAAAGCAGTTGTGCGGCCTTGTGGAATATGTTTCCAAACAGGCGATTGTCAATCATATCATCCTCTGTGCTATCCGGTTCGGAAATCTCACAGACATAGCGGTAGAAGAATCGCAACTGACAACGTATGTAGGTGTTTATTGCCGTGGGACTGATACCTCCTTTGTTATTGGTAAAGTGATGTTCCATTTGCCGTATAACCTCCGGTGTCTTCTTAATTGCTTTTGGAGAGTGTAGCTGTGGTGTCTGACCTGCCTTGAGGGTGTAGAACGAGATGGGTATCTTGTTCTCGACCATAAGCTGTAACATAAAACGCGACATCTCTGCAGTCTTGCCATCGTTGGTAGCATTGTTGTAGAGTATGGTTACGTCCTTGGCACGTTGCAGTAGTCGGTGGAAATAGTGCTGATAGATGGCTACCTTGTAATCGACGGTAGTTAGTCCATAAGCTTTGCGCAGAGCATATGGAATGAACGACGTATCGTTGACGCCACGCGGCATATTGCCCTCGTTGCACGATAGAAGTAACACGTGGTCGAAATCAAGGTTACGTGTCTCGAGCACTCCCATCACTTGTATACCTTCTGCTGGTTCGCCGTGGAAGGGGATAGATGTGGAACCGATTAATTGAGTGATTAGTCGTTGCATGGTAATCACATCTACAGTAAGCGTACCGCTATCAACAAGTCCGCTTAACCTATTTAATAAGGTGTACATACGGAACAGGCTCTCAGTATCCAAAGGCGAATCGATGATATTGCTCTTAGATGTGGCGATAGTCTGGGTGATATTCAGTAGCCAATGTAGAAGTGGCTGAATCTCCATATATCGTTGATTGTAGAGATCATCGGGCATAAGTGATGCGTATGGATGGCGTTTAACAGTATCAATCCATCTACGGGCAAACTGCTGCTTGCGTAGCGAGTAGCCATGAACCTGCATATTGATAAGTGTGGTGATAAGTGATGCTATCGAGGTCTGTGAAAGTGGATATCCCGTCGTGATGTTTACTTTGTCCACACTTTCGGGCAGACAATGTATGACAGTTTGTAGCAGGCCTTCGTTGCAAAGTACTATTGCAGTCTTACGACCATCGTTGATGCGATTACTATCAAGCCACAGACTTATGTATCGTGCCTGGATATTCTCGGTAGGAGCCGAGATGAAGTTGATATGGGCAGGCGGAATGTCATCTGAGTCTTGATAGAATAATGCCTTGCCCTGTGATTCTAATCTGCGGAAGAGAGTTTGCTCTACCTGCTGCATCAAGTTGAAACCTATAAACACATAAGTGTCGTACTCAAACTGGATGCTCTCATCGGTAGCAACTTTACGATACAATGCTCCCTCGTAGGCCATCTGTTTATCGGCCAGTTGTGCGTTATATTTTTGATATATGTCGCCTATCTTACTCCATAGTCGCAGAAATCGCTCCTTGAGTTCGGAATTATGTTCTTCAGTGAAATTGCTGAAGAATCTTTTTATCATCTCAGTCTGTTCGGGAGTGAGATACGATGTGTCATCAAGTTCATGGATGTCGCTAAGGTTGGCCAGTACTTTATCTGCTGGAGCCATGTTCTTATCAAGATCATCAAAATCAGATAAAAGAAGTTGGCCCCAACCATAGAAGTGGTCCAGTGTCTCATCGATACCTGTACATGCGGTAAATACGCGATGTAGTTCGCATACCAACAAGATAGGATCGGCCACCTGGAGTGATGAGTGCGATCGAAACAAATCGCTGATAGTGATATATGCAGGACTCCAAATGGGTTTGCCTGCCAATCGGGCTAAATGCTCATTCAGAAAGAGCGATGCACGTTTGTTGGGGAACACCACAGCTACACGTGATAGATTGGTGCCGTATCTCGAAATCAAATCTTCGGCTACATGTTCTAGGAAACTCTTCATACTTCTTCAATCTTATTACTATACACATACCACAAGTAACCCTTGATGTTCTGATGTCCCATCGATGCAAGTAGGTCCATATAGCCACGGACTTGCTTATGGTATTCTGGGTCAGGGTGTCCAAACTTGAAGTCGACTACTATCCACTCGTTGCCATCAGTCATCACACGGTCGGGTCGATGTTCTTTCACCTCTCCATTCTCAACCGACAGAATGGTGCACTCATTGAATAGAGTCCATCTAGACGAAAACCAAGAAGCAACACGTGGGTCAGACAGACGTTTGCGAAGCATCGTGGTAATGCGTTCGGCAGTCATCTCCTCATCGTAGAGTATACCCTCGAACTGCAATCGTTGCAAGGCTTCAGGTATGTCTTTCTCAGTTTGGATTGTAGAGAATATCTCATGGAGCACGCTACCTGCCTGGATGTATCGGTGTTGCTGATCGATATCATCGCCCATAATGAAATCGCGGCTTCGATTACTCTGACGGAAGTTAACCATGCTGTCGTAGTTGCGGATAGAAACGGTGACAGGTTCTGATTCTTGCAAGAAGGGGTTCTTGCTAGGGCTTGTTATACTAGCTCCACAAGATTGGTTTGCACCATAAACCATTTCGCCAAATGTGAAAACAATCGATGCTTTGTCATCCTCCACACCATCTAGTAGGGCATCAGGAATATCCTCTACTATTAGTGGTAGACACATCTCAATAAGTGCCGATCTGGAATTCTTTGCGCCACGTTTGCCGATGACGTTAAGGCTCTTTGCTGCACGAGTAAATGCTACGTAAAGCAGGTTTAGATTGTCGACAGTATTCTGCAGATGTTCGTGCAGATAATCCTGTTCGTAGATAGTACCTATTAGTTTGTTCTGAGAATAGTCGATGGGCACAATAGGTAGATCGCTGAATGGCGCCTCCTGAGGCTGGCACCAGATAATGTTGTCTGTCTGCTTCTCTAGCGTCCAATCGCAGAATGGAATGATGACATGGTCGAACTCAAGTCCTTTGGATTTGTGAATAGAGATAAGGCGTATACCATTGGCTTCATCACTCTGGATGGTCTTCTTGTAGAGCGACTCATTCCATTCGTTAAGGAAACTCTGTATATCGGTAGTGTTCTGATTCACAAAGTCGGCTAGCTGATCGTAGAAAGCGCAGAGATATGCCCCCTGTCCATCTATGCGATGAAGTTCGAAGATAGAGTATATCTTCTCTGCCAACTCATATAGAGGTAGTGTTGATAGTTCATCGAAGTGTGCGATATATGCCTCGGGCAGATAATCATCTAGATTGTTGCCTGCAATCATGTACTCGTTGTCATTCAGCTCTCGTCCTTGAATAGTACAGAGCCAAGTCTTTACTATCGATGCCTTTGTAAGTATATCGTCAGGATGTATCAATAACTGTAGGGCTTGAATCATCAGACAAACAGCACTTGAAGCATCCAGACGGAATGCCTCATCGCTAACCACGTTAACCTTAGGTAGATGCTCAAGGAAATATTGGGCGATTAGTGGTATCTGATTGTTTATTCGTACCAATATCGCTATGTCCTTTTGCTCTACACCTTTGTCAATTAGTTCTTGTACGCTGTCAACAACGTTTTGCAGAACTGCCTGTTGGTAGTCTTCGCTGGGCAGCAGGGTTATAGTGATTCTGCCTTTATCTGGTCTGTTGTCAGGCACCTTCTGCTCTACGTCAGCATATGCTTTTTGTAGCTGTTCGCGTTCCGCGCAGTTAAGTTCGCCAAGTGCCTGATACTCTATTTCTGCGGCATGACGAAAGAAGATATTGTTGAACGTGATGACGCGACGTGTAGATCGATAGTTGGTAGAAAGTGACTTTATCTCCATAAACATCTGATTGAACTGCTGTTCTATGCCATTAAGTAGTCGCCAGTCGCCTGAGCGCCAACGATATATGCTCTGCTTCACATCGCCTACTATCAGATTACTACCATTCTCATGACTCATGGTCTCCGTAAGTAGTACCTTGAAGTTCTGCCATTGTATGGTGGATGTATCCTGAAACTCATCAATCATCACGTGTTCCAGTTGTGTGCCAATCTTCTCGAAGATGAATGGTGAATCGCTACCATCTATAAGTGAGTGCAATAATTGCTGAGTGTCGCTAAGTAGGAAACGATTGTCAGTCTCGTTAAGTTCGCGCACCTTTTGCTCGATGCTGCTAAGCAATCGTAGCTGATTGAGATGGCGTAATGTAAGATTGGCTGATTGGAAAATCTTCCATTGTTGTTCGCGTGCATCAACTGCGTATCGCAGTATATCGCCAAGAGTGGTGTCGGCCAGTTGGACAATCTGCTCACGTTTAGGATGGTTCTTGGCGCACCATTTCTCTGCATTATCAAGATGATTAGCTACGGTTGTATTAACGATGCTAGGATCGAAATCGCCCTTCCTTATTTTGTTGAAGAAACTAGCTATACCACGCTGCTTGTTGCTCAGGTCGTCTATGGTGAGACCTTCGCTCTCTAGTGTGTCGAAGAAGGATTCGCCTATTTCCTTCATATGCTCCTCGGCAGCCTTGCGGAGTTCACGCAGATGTGTGGTGTAGTTCTCAAAGAATCCCTCTTCGCTCATTTTCTGATTGAGCGTATCACTTACCTCCTTATAATAGTCCTTGAAGATGTTTTGCCCAAACTTTTTTATCTGCGATATTACATTCCATGTCTTGTCATCAGAGATGTTCTCCATGATGTATTTTAGAATCCACTGCAGCATCACATCTGTAGTGGTAAGGTCTTCGATAAGTTGGTCTACGGCCAACTCCTCAACTTGATAGTCGTTCAGCCCGATGCGAAGATTAGTAGTCAGGTCAAGTTCACGTGCCATATTGCGCAGTACACTCTGGAAGAACGTGTCAATAGTTTCTACACGGAAATAGTTGTAGTTATGTGTGAGATTGCTGAGTGCGATGCCTGCACGCTCTCTGATTACTCTAGTTTCGAGCCCTGTCTTCTCCTGGATGTTGGCCAGGTAGTTGTCCGACTCGGGTAGCTCCTTCCAGATGCCATACAGCTGACTGAGAATACGCATCTTCATCTCTTCAGTAGCCTTGTTGGTAAAGGTTACTGCCAGGATGCTACGATAGCTTTGTGGATTCTCCACAAGCAATCTGATATACTCGGTAGCTAGCGTAAAAGTCTTTCCGCTTCCTGCGCTAGCTTTGTATACGGTAAGTGGTCTTCTTGATTCGTTTACCATCTTCTGAATAATTCAAATTCGATTTCTACGCCTATGCGGTCGAAATGGGTGTTGCGGAAACTGGCAAAGGCTCCGACAGAGATATATCGGTTTGTGAAGCCATAACCCAGTTCGTAGTATGGACGAGACTTTTCCAAAAGCACTGTGCTGAGATAAAAACGCTCTTTCTCAATATATTTGCCCACGTATGGCAACCATGTAGCCACCAACATGGGAGACTCATAGGATATGTTACCTCGCAGATAATAGTCTGAGCGGTTATACTCATGACTACTTAACAACTGGAAATTTCCGCTCCAGTCGTCGTCCCAGCCTTCTGGCAGATTTCTATCGCGGAAGTTGGCGTAGTCTACAAACAGGTTGTCTTTCTTATTGGTATACATTCCAGCTCCAACTCTCAGGTTCAGTAGCCGCAGTCCAGGAATCTTCTTCTTCCATTGTGCATCAAACTCCCATCGCTCGTACTCCAGATCAGATTTGTTTACCCCCTTAATACCTCGTTCGTAGTTGATAGATAATAGTGGTCCACGATTCAACCAAGGTAGGAATTTAAATCCGATCAGAGGTGCAAAGCTGCGATACTCCGTAGGCATGTCATATTGGATCATGACATCCTTGTTTACTGCCGATCGTCTGTGATATATAAAACCTGCTTCAATGTCCACCCAGTCAAACAGCATGATGTTGTTCTTGAGACTTAGATGCTGATCATTAAAGCGATCAATGTTGGTGTTGTTGAAGTTGATAGTGTCCTCGTGCGCTTTGCTGATGACCTCTTGTACGCTTGAGTTGCTGATGCGATTGCCATTACCAAACTCCAGTTCTACATATCCGTTGCGTTTAGGGTTGTATGTCATTCGTAGAGGCGCAGTAAAATAGAACTGGCGTTCCTTGAATGCGTATCCGAAAGTTGGGTTTAAAGTCAGGTATCGGTATCGTGAGAATGAGTATCGTGTACGGAATTTCATCTTATATCTCACTCCTCTGCTATGAGTATAGCTAAGATATAGTGGGTTGATGATTGGCGACATACTGAACGAGGCTTCTTCCGATTCTGCACTGATAGGTGTAACCAGGTTGTCACCGATAGTGTCCCAGAATATTTTTTTCCATAGTCTCTGTTTTTTTTCTTTTGGAGCTTGCTCGGTAGTGTCCTTCTGATGTGCAATGTCGTAGGCTTCATATATTTGCTTGTCAGTCTCTGACAAAGTAGACGGACGAACCTCGTCCATCAGTTCTCTACTCGAAACATTCTTGATTGAATCCGGAAGAGTCTTTTCGCAATTGTAGTTCGCGTCAAATAGTGCAGCAATCCTATTCCCCATGAATCTGAATGTTGCCACTGTAGTACATTTTGCGGGCATCACAGAACGTACTCCTTCCTTGCCCAGAGTAATCTCAGTGCGTAAGGTTAGCATATCAAACTCTCCATTTAGCAGGGTACGTATTATGCGTCCCGTCTTGGTGTCCACTATCGCATAACCATTCAGTAGTTGGGTGTTATAGTTCTTTGGACGAAACTCCAGTCTTGTAGTACCGTCGCTCTGTAACTTTTGTGTGTAGCGATAGAATCGACGATTCACTTTGTTAAAGGGTGATAGCATATGTCCATCATACAGGTCGATATCATAGATATTGGGCGTCATATAATCAAGTAGCGTGGGCATAGTGCTGCGACTGATTGTACCGGCTTGTACCTGACTTGTGATATCGTATTCGTGAGCATTATTGAACTTAACCTTACTGTACGATTCTCGTATGTATTCCCTCTCATCCTTTGCCATTACATACATCGACGGTATTAGCCATAGTATAGGGTTACGTTTTTCTACATTGTAGCGGAACTTAGCATACACTTGTTCCTCTATACTGTCGATTGCTGCGTTGTTGGTCTGCTGATAATCATAGATACGATTCAGTATAAGCGAGTCACGTTTGTTCGCCGCTGATACACTGATGGTGATACTTATCAGTATCAAGGTCAGTAGGTTTTTAGTGAATAGTTGATCGTATCTCAAAGTTGATGTTCTTTTGTTAAAGTTTCTCTTTCAGGTATTTTCCCGTCAGACTATCCTTGCATGCTGTTACTTCTTCGGGCGTGCCCGCCACTACCAGGTTTCCGCCTTTGTCGCCTCCGTCGGGTCCTAGGTCTATCACATGGTCGGCACATTTTATCACCTCCATATTATGCTCGATAATCAGTATGGTGTGTCCTCGGGCTATAAGAGCATCGAATGCTTTCAAGAGTCTCTGTATATCGTGGAAATGCAGGCCTGTCGTAGGCTCGTCGAATATAAATAACGATGGCTCCTGCTTCTCTTGTCCGATGAAATATGCTAGCTTTACACGCTGGTTCTCACCACCTGATAGTGATGACGAGTTCTGGCCCAGTTTGATATAACCCAAACCAACGTCCTCTAGCGATTTCAGACGCTTAACAATGGTCTTCTCGTCATGTTCGTTAAAGAAATCGATAGCTTCGCTGATAGTCATGTTAAGCACGTCATCCACATTCTTTCCGTGGAAGTTTACGTCTAGGATCTCTTTCTTGAATCTATGTCCATGGCACGCTTCGCACTCAAGCACCAAATCGGCCATAAACTGCATCTCGACTGTTATCGTACCTGCACCCTTGCACTCCTCACATCTACCGCCATCAGCGTTGAACGAAAAGTACTGCGGTGTGAATCCCATCTGTTTTGATAGCGGTTGCTCAGCGTATAGCTCACGTATAGCATCGTAGGCCTTAACGTATGTAGCTGGGTTTGAGCGTGTGCTCTTGCCAATAGGGTTCTGGTCTACAAACTCTATGTGACGTATAGCGTCCATGTCGCCATCCAGACCCATATATTCTCCTGGCGCATCGCACGCATCGCCTAAACGTCGGCGCATAGCAGGGTAGAGTATGCCCTTTATCAGACTCGATTTTCCTGATCCTGATACGCCGGTTACCACAGTCATCACGTTTAGAGGTATTTTCACGTTGATGCCCTTAAGGTTATTCATTCGTGCCCCCTTGATTTCGATGAATCTGTTCCAAGGTCGGCGTGATGTCGGTACAGGTATTTCTTCCAGGTGTAAAAGGTATTTCACAGTATAGCTCTTTGGCCACTTTTTAAGTGAAGCCTTGTTCACTTCCTTGGCATCACCATCGAACACTACCTCACCGCCCAGTCGTCCTGCATCGGGACCGATGTCAATCAGATGGTCGGCTGCGCGCATTATGTCTTCGTCGTGCTCTACTACCACCACTGTGTTGCCAAGCGACTGCAGTTCCTTAAGTACATGTATCAGTCGGTCGGTATCTCTAGAGTGTAGTCCGATACTAGGCTCGTCTAGGATGTACAGCGAGCCTACTAGCGAACTACCAAGCGATGTACACAGGTTGATGCGCTGGCTCTCTCCACCCGACAGCGAGTTTGACAGACGGTTTAGTGTAAGGTATCCCAGACCAACATCCAGTAAGAACTGTAGTCTGTTCTTTATTTCTGTCAACAGGCGCTTTCCTATTTCAGCATCATGCTGGTCAAGTTCTAGATGCTCAAACCAATCTTTCACCTTTACCACAGGCATCTGTACAAGGTCGGTAATGCTTCGCCCGCCTATCTTTACGTAGTCGGCTTCGGGCTTCAGACGCGTACCATGACACTTCGGACAGTTTGTCTTGCCGCGATATCTGGCCAGCATCACTCTGTATTGTATCTTATACTGGTTCTCCTGTACCATCTCGAAGAAAGTGTCTATACATGGTCGCTCCTTCTTTCCCTTGTCAGATGGTAGTCCGTGCCACAGCCAGTCCTTGTGTTTCTGACTCAGGTTCATGTATGGCTCAAAGATTGGGAAGTCGTCTTTTGCAGCATTGCGACAGAACCACTCCAACCATTGCTTCATTCTCTCGCCGTGCCAGCATACCACGCATCCGTCGTAAACTGATAACGTAGTGTTGGGGATTACCAGTTTCTCATCGATACCAATGATTCGTCCGAATCCCTGACACTCAGGACATGCTCCTGCAGGCGAGTTAAACGAGAACATCTGGTCTGTAGGCTCTTCGAATGTCATTCCATCAGCTTCGAACTTCATAGAGAAGTCGTAGAAGATGGTTGGTGGGAACAGTAGTCTCAACTCACCATGTCCCTCGTAGAACGCCGTCTCGGCCGAATCTACTAGTCGGGCTATAACATCCTTTGTGTCATCTACCGACATACGGTCGATGACCAGATAGATTTCTTCTTCGTTAAACTTACCTGCTGCCAGATAGTCATCTATCCTCTGAAAATCGTTGTTTACGTAGATACGTGCGTAACCTTCCAGCTGATAGGTCTTCAGCTGCTGTTCCATAGTGCGCCCCTCGTGCAGATGGATAGGAGCCATCACCACAAATCGCGTACCCTTTGAGAACTCCAGCATTTTCTGCACAACGTCCTCAGTAGAATGCTTCTTTACCTCGCATCCACTTATAGGCGAGTATGTATGACCTATGCGTGCAAACAACAGTCGTAGATACTCGTATATCTCGGTGCTTGTGCCCACAGTGCTTCGTGGATTTCTTGATATCACCTTCTGTTCGATGGCGATAGCTGGCGGTATACCGCGTATGAAGTCGCACTCAGGTTTGTTCATTCTTCCAAGAAACTGTCGGGCATAGCTCGACAGACTCTCTACATAACGGCGTTGGCCTTCGGCATACAATGTGTCGAAGGCCAAAGAAGATTTGCCGGAGCCACTGACTCCGGCAATTACTACGAATTGGTTTCGGGGAATCTTTACATCAATGTTCTTTAGATTATTGACTTTTGCCCCTTTTATCTCTATTGAATCATTCATTCATTACAAAATACTCTTAACGGCCTCGAGCATGCCTACGCTCTTGATGAGGTCGAGATCCTGCTTCACCATAGCGTTCAGTCCAGGAATCTTGTTCAGATCCTCCTGCCAGATAAACTCGGCACCCAGTACTCCGTCGGCCACCTTCTGCGTGTCGCCTGTTGCCCAGAGTTCCTTCAGCAGGTCCATTATCTTCTGGTCGTCGTTTGGTACAATCTCAACGCCGTCCTCACGTTTGCCACCATTGTAGTAGGTAATGATAGCAGCCAGACCGAATACAAGTCCCTTAGGCAGTTCGCCCTTGCGCTCCAGGTAAGTCTTTACTCCTGGCAGGTCGCGAGCCTGGAACTTGGGGAATGAATTCAGCATGATGCTTGTTACCTGGTGGTCTACGTATGGGTTGTCGAAACGTTCCAGCACGTCGCCAGCAAACTTCTCAAGCTCCTCCATTGGGAGGTCAAGTGTCTGCATCAGCTCTTCGAACTGTACCTTGTGGATATACTTACCGATAACCTCGTGGTTGCATGCATCACGAACGATGTTTACGCCACTCAGGAATGCCACAGGGCTCAGTACAGTGTGAGGACCATTCAGCAGTGTAACCTTACGCTTGTGGTATGGCTCCTCTGATGGTACGAACAGTACGTGCAGTCCAGCCTTGTCAGCAGGGAACTCCTGTGCCACCTCTTTTGGAGCTTCGATTACCCACAGGTGGAAGTTCTCTGCCTGTACTACCAGGTTGTCGCGATAGCAGATCTTCTCCTGGATTTCCTTTATCTCATTACGTGGGAATCCTGGAACGATACGGTCTACGAGTGTAGCGTAAACGCCGCAAGCCTCTTCGAACCACTTCTTGAAGTCGTCACCAAGGTTCCACAGTTCTATATACTTATAAATGCAATCCTTCAGCACATGGCCGTTCAGGAATATCAACTCGCATGGGAAGATGATGAGTCCCTTAGTCTTGTCGCCGTTGAATGTCTGATAACGACGATACAACAACTGAACCAGTTTGCCTGGATAGCTGCTTGCTGGAGCATCCTCCAGTTTGCATGATGGGTCGAACGCAATACCAGCCTCGGTAGTGTTTGATATAACGAAACGAATCTCTGGCTGATCAGCCAAAGCCATAAATGCTGCATTCTGTGTATATGGGTTCAGTGCACGACTGATTACGTCGATACGCTCCAGTGTGTTAACGGGCTTGCCGTTCTCACGTCCCTGCAGGTTTACATGATACAGACAGTCTTGAGCGTTCAACCAGTCTACCATACCTTTCTCGATAGGCTGTACTACTACTACCGAACCATTGAAGTCGGTTTTCTGGTCCATGTTCCAGATAATCCAATCAACAAATGCGCGGAGGAAATTACCTTCGCCAAACTGAATCACCTTCTCAGGCATTACGCTCTTAGGAGCAAACTGTTTGTTTAGTGGTTTCATTTTTCTAATATTGTTTTAATTGTTATTACTTGCGAGTGCAAAGATAGACTTATTTTACGAAACCTCCAAATTTATATTCACTAAATCCTTAAAAAAACACGAAAACCTTTGCGCTAGATTTTGTTGATATCTACGTACCCATGCATCACGGCATAGATGGTAAGTGCCGATACACTCTTCATGCCGAGCTTGTCCATAATGTTCTTGCGATGGGTGATGACTGTTGCCATACCGATGTTCAGTTTGTCGGCTATCTCCTTGTTGATGTATCCTTGTACTATCAGCGACATCACCTCTATCTCTCTATCGGATAGAATCTTCTTGCTCAGTGCTGCTGGCATAGCTGGCAGATTCTTTCCTTTGCCGTGTGCGTGCTGTTCTAGCATCAGCAGCGATCGTACAAGTTCCGACTCTGGTACGTTTGTACATAGGCAGTGGAAGTCTGACAGCTGCGACATGGTGTCGAGCGATAGTGTTAACACGATAGTTTTTCGCTTGCGTTCGTTGAAGAACTGCATGTTCTCCAGTACCACAGCCATTGCCGAGAAATAGTGGAAATAGCTGTCGGCATCGTTGGCCTGCAACTCTGATACCGATCCGAATGTGTCAACCGTCATTATCGGCATCACATTCTGTAGGATAGCTTTCAACCCCAATGCCGATAGGGTATTGGGGTCGATTATTGCTATCTTGGGTCTATTCGTCATGATAAGAATCCTAATAATGCGCCTGCTGCTACAGCCGATCCGATGACACCAGCCACGTTAGGACCCATAGCGTGCATCAGCAGGAAGTTATGACGGTCGTATTCCAGACCGAGGTTGTTACTAATACGTGCTGCCATTGGCACAGCGCTCACGCCTGCGTTACCGATCAGCGGATTAAGTTTCTTGCTTTCAGGCAGGAACAGGTTCATCAACTTAACAAAACATACACCCGATGCAGTGGCAATCATAAATGCCATAGCTCCCAGTGCAAATATCTTGATGGTGTTGAATGTCAGGAACTCGCTAGCTTGTGTAGAACATCCCACGGTAAGTCCCAGCAACATCACTACTATATCGTTTAGTGCTGCACCGGCAGTCTTAGCCAGACGTGTTGTCTTGCCGCTTTCTTTCAGCAGATTACCAAAGAACAACATACCCAGCAGGGGCAGACCTGAAGGCACGATGAATGTGGTAAGTAGCAGTCCGATGATTGGGAACAAGATGCGCTCTGTCTGCGATACCTCACGTCCAGGCTTCATCTTTATTACACGTTCCTTCTTAGTGGTAAGCAGTCGCATGATGAATGGCTGTATCACAGGTACCAGTGCCATATAGCTATATGCGCACACCGCGATAGCACCCATTAGGTTGGGCGAAAGCTTAGAGCTTAGGAAGATGGCAGTAGGACCATCGGCACCACCAATGATAGCGATACCTGCAGCCTGTGATGGCTCGAATCCCATAGCTAGTGCCACCATATAGGCTCCAAAGATACCAAACTGTGCAGCAGCGCCTATCAGCATAAGCTTAGGATTAGCTAGCAGTGCAGTAAAGTCAGTCATAGCACCGATGCCAAGGAATATTAGTGGTGGATACCAGCCTTGGCGCACACCTTGATAGAAGATGTTAAGTACCGAGTTGTCCTCGTACAGTCCAATCTCCAGTCCTGCATCAGCTCGGAAAGGGATGTTGCCTAGTATAATGCCCAGTCCGATTGGGACGAGCAGCAGCGGCTCAAAGTCTTTCTTGATGGCTAGCCAGATAAAGAAGGCTCCCACCGCAATCATGATAAGATTTCCTACCGTAGCATTAGCAAAAGCTGTATAGGTAAGAAACTCATGAAAGTTCTGTATGATAAACTGTCCTAAATCCATAATTGTCAACTATCAATTATAAACTATCAACTATCCGATTGTCATTAGGACAGAACCTTCCATAACGCTCTCTCCAGGCTTTACAGTGATAGAGGTAACGATGCCAGCATACTCGCTTTCGATGTTGTTCTGCATCTTCATAGCCTCGAGCACCAGCACCACGTCGCCCTGCTTCACAGTGTCGCCTACGTTCACCTTAACCTCGGTGATAGTTCCTGGCAGCGGAGCCTTGATTGCAGAACCTGTTCCTGCAGGTGCAGGCTTGTCGGCAGCCGGAGCTGCAGCAGGTGTCACTGCTGGGCGTGCCACTGTCTTCGGAGCCTCTACGTGTACCTTCTTCAGCGTGCTTGTTGGGTTGATGGGCTGCTTCAGTTCTACGTCGAAGCGAACACCATTAACTACAACTTTGGCTACGTTGCCCTCTACTTCTTCTATCTCTACGTCGTAATCTACGCCTTGTACTTTATACTGATACTTATTCATAATGTTCAATGGATTTCTGGGGTTGTTGGGATTTTGGGTGCGTTATGCATTGTTGGGATAACCGGCTTCGAGAAGTGAGTCATCTGACTACCTTCGTCTGCCCATCCCGTCTCGCGTGCCTTGATGGTGATGATACCGCTTTCTACATCGTGTACATCGTCCTGATACTGTTTGAGTGCCATTGATATTACAGCGATGTAAACTTCCTTGTCGATACCCTTGGTCTTCAGACCGTCTTGTAGTATGTTACCCGTGGCATGAGCCAGATCGTGAGTCACCTCTACTGTCTTAGTGATAGGCTTGATGGGCTGGGTGTTAACCACCTTCTTGGCTGTCTCGATGTTGCGCATAATCAGACCAAATACCCAGAATGTAAGGAAGAGCACTGCCAGACAGAAGAATACGATACCCATGGCAAGCAGAGTGATACCGAATCCGTGTGGATCCTCGCGTTTCAGATAGGCATCCTTTGTCTCATCGGTTTTGATGAAGTTCTCTGTGCCAGGTGTCACGTTTGCTGCCGATTTTACACTCCATGTATTGGCTGTCATACGTGCATAGCTCTGATCTGCAGCCAGTGCAGGAATGCTTACTGAATCGATAAGTTCAGTGGCATTACCATTGAAGAATCCCAGCCAGAGAGGCTCCGACATGGGAACGTTGAGAGACAGATGCAACTTACTTTGTGCAGGGTTTGAGTTGCAATAGAAGATTAAGTGCTGACGTCCGCCAATCTGCGTACGAGGATCACCGCTGGGAATCACACTCATACGCTTTATGCGCTCGGGAACACTCATCTGCGGGTCGAGTACAGACTTGTCAGTAGTAAAATACATACCACGCACGTTGTAGGTTGTGAACGAGGTGTTCTCCAACTCTATCCATGCGTGGCACTGTCCGTAATCGTCCTGAATGCTGGCGGTATTGTTGGTCAGCACCTCGTTTATGCGAATGTTTTTGGCTCCCTGTGCCATCATCGCCGAAGTGCTTACCAGCAATAGTCCGCTTAGCAGGATTTTGGTTCTTTTCATTTTGTTTGTTGGTGTATTATTATTAGTTCTAGATTCTCTAGTTAGTCTAGTTCTTAGCTGCGGCATCAGCCGCAGAAGAACAAGACTACTATCTGTGCAGTAAATATTCTCAGGAACATCGCCAGTGGATAAACCGTAGAGTATCCCAGTGCAGGTGCCTCCTTCGAACAGATGCTGTTAGCGTAAGCCAGTGCAGGTGGATCGGTATATGTACCAGCTATCATACCTGCCAGTGTAAAGTAGTTGAAACCAAACTTCCATCGTGCGATAGGACCTACAATCAGGATTGGGATGATTGTGATGAGGAAACCTGTCAGTACATAGAGCAGTCCGTCGCCCTGAACTACGGTCTCAAAGAATCCTGCTCCAGCCTTGATACCTACCGATGCAAGGAATAGTACCAGTCCGATCTCGCGCAGCATCATGTTTGCCGATGTAGTGGTATAGGTCACCAAATGAATCTTATAGCCATAACGACCGATAAGGATAGCGATAATCAGTGGGCCACCAGCCAAACCAAGTTTAACAGGTACAGGCATACCTGGGATAGCTACAGGGAACATACCGAAGATAAGTCCGATGAAGATACCCACGAAGATTGTTGCTATGTTAGGTGCATCCAGTCGGCGGATAGAGTTACCCATCTTGCTGGCTACATTGTCTACAGCGTCCTCAGGACCTACTACCATGATGCGGTCGCCCACCTGCAGTGGCAGTGTTGGCGATGCGAAGATGTCCATGCCATGACGTGTCACACGGGTTACGTTCACACCGTGTACGCTCGAGAAGTGGAGCGATGCAAGTGTCTTACCGTTCACCTTAGGATTGGTGATGACGATACGCTTCGATACCATTGGCTGATCCTGCTGCTCAAAGTCGATGTCGAGCTTAGGACCGATAAAGGCTGTGATAGCCTCCTGGTCGGCTTCTGCGCATACGATAAGCATCTGGTCGCCCAGGTGGAATATTGTGTCCTTGTTAGGGATAAATAACTCGCCCTCGTGCACCAGTCGTGATACCACAAAGTCGCGGTTCAGGAAGTCGTGCACCTGCAGCAGAGTCTTTCCCTCCAGATACTTGTTTGTTACCTCAAGGTGCATCTTGTAAGGCTTCTTGTTGGCGTTTGTCTCGTCCATAGCCTCCAGCTGGTGCTCCTCCTTATCCAGCTTAATCTTGCATATATACCTTATTAATATAATAGCTCCGATGATACCGAGCACACCCAGAGGGTATGCACAGGCATAAGCCGATGCAATCTGTGGAGCGTTGCTTCCGAATACTGTAGAGAGTGCCTCGTTGGCAGCACCAAGTCCAGGAGTGTTAGTCACGGCACCATATAGAGTACCAACCATCATTGGCAGATTGGTCACGTTGCTAGTGTCGAAGAAGATGTAGTAGCAAGCAAACATCACCAGGATGTTTAGCAGAATGGCACTCGCAGCCACTCCATTGAGCTTGATACCCTGTGTTCCAAAACTCTCAAAGAATCCAGGACCCACCTGCAGACCGATCATGAATACAAAGAGGATAAGTCCGAAGTCCTGTATGAATGTCAGGATTGGGGTAGGGGCTGTAAAGCCGATGTGTCCGGCCAGAATACCGGCGAAAAGTACAAAGGTTACACCAAGTGAAACACCAAATAACTTAATTTTTCCTAGGTAGACTCCGATTGCTATCACAATAGCATAGAGCAGCACGATATGTGCCACCGAGTCAGTTGTCGTAAAAAGGTCCTTTAACCACTGAAATGATTCCATAAATAAATCTAAAAAATACCTATTCTTTATAAATTCTCAAATTTCGAGTGCAAAGTTACTCAAAAAATGCTCATCTTTTGCATTTTTGTGCATCAAATTTCGTATAAATGATGATTTTTTGTTTCTTTCACACTTCAAAACGCCTTTTTGACCAAAAAAGTTGTAAATTTGTCCGCTGATAATGGTATAAACTTAAAACATAACTTATATAATATTAAACGTAACAAATCTATGGCAAACAAAGAAAAACTCTTTACCGAGTTCGCTGCGCCTACCCGTCAGGAATGGCTCGACAAAATCGAGGTCGACCTGAAAGGTGCCGACTTCCAGAAGCGACTGGTATGGAGAACAAACGAAGGTTTTAATGTACAGCCCTTCTATCGCCGTGAAGACCTGGCGAATCTGAAAACACCCGATGCTCTCCCAGGAGAGTTCCCGTTCGTGCGTGGAAACAAGAAGGACTCTAACGAGTGGTACGTACGCCAGAATATCGAGGCTGCCGATCCTAAGGCTGCTAATGCCAAGGCTCTCGATATCCTTAACAAGGGCGTCGATTCGCTTGGATTCCACATTCCTGGCAAGTTGGTTTCGATGGATACTGTCGAGACTCTGCTCGATGGCATTTACTGCGAGTGCATTGAGGTTAACTTCTCTACCTGTCAGCGTCATTCGCTTGAACTGGCTGAGATACTGAAGGCTTATTGGCAGAAGAAGGGCTATGATAAGGAGAAGATAGTTGGTTCTATCGAGTGGGACCCAATGAAGAAGATGGTACTCAAAGGCAAAGATGTATCGCCTGTGCTCGCATTCGGGCCTAAGTTGGCCGAGTCGCTCAAGGAGTATCCCAACTTCCGTAGTATCATCGTTCATAGCGATGCACTCAACAATGCCGGTGCTTACATCGTGCAGGAACTGGGATATGCGCTTGCTTGGGGTAATGAGTACCTGCAGCAGCTCACCGATGCTGGTGTAGATGCCGACCTTGCTGCAAAGAGCATCAAGTTTAATATGGGCGTAAGCGAGAACTACTTCATGGAGATAGCCAAGTTCCGTGCCGCCCGTCTGCTCTGGGCTCAGATTGTTAAGCAGTACGAGCCTAAGTGCGACTGCGCTTGCAAGATGATTATCAACGCTACCACCTCTACTTACAACCAGACAGTATTCGATAGCTACGTCAATCTGCTCCGTTCGCAGACCGAGGCTATGAGTGCTGCCCTTGGTAGTGTACACTCTATGGTTGTAACACCGTTCGATGCTCCTTACGAGGAGGCTACCGACTTCTCTGAGCGTATCGCCCGCAACCAGCAGTTGCTGATTAAGGAGGAGAGCCACTTCGATCGTATCGTCGACCCATCTGCAGGTTCTTACTACATCGAGCACCTCACCGATGCTCTTGCCACAGAGGCTTGGAAGATATTCCTGAAGGTAGAGGATGAGGGTGGATTCCTCGCTGCCATCAAGGCCGGAACCATCCAGGACGATATCAATGCTACCAACGTTAAGCGTCATGGCGATGCTGCCAAACGTAAGGAGTTCCTGCTTGGTACCAACCAGTTCCCTAACTTCACCGAGAAGAGCGAGGGCAAGCGTGCCTACAAGCATCAGTGCGGTTGTGGTGGTGTGCACCATCAGGGTGAAGAGAGCGTTGCCTTCAAGGCAATCGAGACTACTCGTCTGGCTGCCGACTTCGAGGATCTGCGCATCCATACCGAAGAGACCAAGGTTCCTACAGCCTTTATGCTCACCATTGGTAATCTGGCCATGCGTCAGGCCCGTGCACAGTTCTCGTGCAACTTCCTGGCTTGTGCAGGATACAAGGTGATTGATAACCTTGGATTCAAGACTGTCGAAGAGGGTGTTGATGCAGCTCTCGAGGCTAAGGCCGACATTGTAGTCATCTGCTCTAGCGATGACGAGTATGCTGAATACGCTATCCCTGCCTTCAAGTACTTGAATGGTCGTGCCATGTTCGTTGTAGCTGGTGCTCCTGCTTGTATGGAGGATCTTAAGGCTGCAGGCATCGAGAACTTTGTACACGTAAAGTGTAATGTGCTCGAGACTTTGAAAGAATATAATCAGAAACTTGGTATCTAAAAATATAGGAGACTTGAATTATGCGTAAACAGTTTAAAGATATTGATATCTATGCAGGCATCAAGGCTCAAGATGGTGCCAAATGGATTAAAGATAATGGTATTGAGGCCAACTGGAAGACCCCAGAGCACATCGAGGTTCGCCCAGTTTATACTAAGGAAGACCTTGAGGGTATGGAGCACCTCGACTTTACAGCTGGTATCCCTCCCTATCTGCGTGGTCCGTATTCGATGATGTACCCCTTCAAACCTTGGACTATCCGTCAGTATGCCGGATTCTCTACCGCTGAGGAGTCGAATGCATTCTATCGCCGTAACCTGGCTTCTGGTCAGAAAGGACTTTCTGTAGCCTTCGACCTGCCTACACACCGTGGTTACGACCCCGACAACGCTCGTGTAGTAGGCGATGTAGGTAAGGCTGGTGTGTCTATCTGTAACGAAGAGAACATGAAGGTCCTCTTCTCTGGTATTCCCCTCAACAAGATGTCTGTGTCTATGACCATGAACGGTGCTGTGCTGCCTATCCTGGCATTCTACATCGTGGCAGGTCTTGAGCAGGGCGCTCAGCTTGAGGAGATGGCTGGAACCATCCAGAACGATATCTTGAAGGAGTTCATGGTGCGTAACACATACATTTACCCACCTGCATTCTCAATGAAGATTATCGCTGATATCTTCGAGTACACCTCGCAGAAGATGCCTAAGTTCAACTCTATCTCTATCTCAGGTTATCATATGCAGGAGGCTGGTGCTACTGCTGATATCGAGTTGGCTTACACCTTGGCTGATGGTATGGACTACCTGCGTACTGGTGTAAATGCTGGTATCGATGTGGACGCTTTCGCACCCCGTCTGTCGTTCTTCTGGGCTATTGGTATGAACCACTTCATGGAGATTGCAAAGATGCGTGCTGGCCGTCTGCTGTGGGCAAAGATCGTTAAGAGTTTCGGTGCCAAGAATCCTAAGTCGCTGGCGCTGCGTACTCACTCTCAGACTTCAGGTTGGTCGCTTACCGAGCAGGACCCATTCAACAACGTAGGTCGTACCTGTATCGAGGCTATGGCAGCCGTATTGGGCCACACTCAGTCGCTGCATACCAACGCTCTCGATGAGGCTATTGCACTGCCTACCGACTTCTCAGCTCGTATCGCTCGTAACACCCAGATCTACATCCAGAATGAGACCAAGGTGTGCAAGCAGATCGACCCATGGGCAGGTAGCTATTACGTAGAGACACTTACCAACGAACTCGTACATAAGGCTTGGGAGCATATCCAGGAGATTGAGAAGCTTGGTGGTATGGCTAAGGCCATCGAGACCGGTCTGCCTAAGATGCGTATCGAGGAGGCTGCAGCCCGTACTCAGGCTCGTATCGACTCAGGCGTTCAGACCATCGTTGGTACCAACAAGTACCGTCTTGAGCACGAGGATCCTATCGATATCCTCGAGGTTGATAATACCGCTGTGCGTAAGCAGCAGGAGGAGAGCCTTGCTCAGGTACGTTCTACCCGCGATGAGGCCGCTTGTCAGGCTGCCCTCAAGGCTATCACCGAGTGCGTACGCGACTTCAAGGAAGGTCGCAAGTCCGAGAACAATCTGCTCGATCTGGCTGTCAAGGCCGCTCAGTTGCGTTGTACCCTTGGTGAGATTTCAGATGCCTGCGAAGAGATCGTAGGCCGTTATAAAGCAGTAATCAGAACAATTTCAGGCGTGTATAGTTCAGAATCAAAGAACGACAAGGACTTCGAGGAGGCTAAGAAGCTTACCGACGAGTTTGCTCAGAAGGAGGGTCGCCGTCCACGTATCTTCGTTGCCAAGATGGGTCAGGACGGTCACGACCGTGGTGCTAAGGTAGTGGCAACAGGTTATGCCGACTGTGGCTTCGACGTGGATATGGGACCTCTGTTCCAGACTCCTGAAGAGGCTGCCCGTCAGGCTGTCGAGAACGATGTGCACATTGTAGGTGCATCGTCGCTCGCTGCCGGTCATAAGACCCTTATTCCACAGCTCATCCAGGAGCTCAAGAAGCTGGGCCGTGAGGACATCATGGTAACTGCCGGAGGTGTTATCCCTGCACAGGACTATGACTTCCTCTATAAGGCTGGTGTAGCTTGTATCTTTGGTCCTGGTACCCCGATACCGTATTCTGCTATCCAGATGATGAAGATTCTGATGGACAAGGACTAATTAATATTAAGGTATAAAGTAAAAATGAAAAAGTTTCTTTTGTTGATAGTCGCTCTGGTGTCGTGCTGCTCGCTGTGGGCCGATGATAAGGTCGACACCAGTATCCCCGTCACAACCGAGGTTAAGGACAAGACCTTTGTACTCGTAATCTCAAACGAGAACTACAAGCACGAGGAGTCAGTACCCTTTGCCAACAACGACGGAGAGGTGTTCGCTGTGTATTGTGAGAAGACACTCGGTGTGCCCGCTAAGAACATCCATCGTGTGCCCGATGCCACGCTCAATGATATGAATCATGAGCTTGAGTGGCTCACCCAGGTGGTGAAGGCTTTCGACGGACAAGCCCATGTTATCTTCTACTATAGTGGTCACGGTATGCCCGATGAGGCCAGCAAGGAGGCCTATCTGCTGCCTACCGATGCCTATAGCAGCGACCCTAAGAGCGGACTAAGCACAAAGAAACTCTACGACCGACTGAACAGCATGCAGGCCCAGCGCACACTGGTGTTCCTGGATGCCTGTTTCAGTGGATCCAAGCGTGATGGCGAGATGATGGCATCTAGCCGTGGTGTGGCCATCAAGGCCAAGACCGAACCTGTAAAGGGCAATATGGTTGTGTTCTCGGCTGCCCAGGGCAATGAGACCGCCTATCCCTACAAGGGCAACAATCATGGCATGTTTACCTATTTTGTGCTCAACAAGCTTAATGAGACTGGCGGTGCTGTATCGCTTGGCGAACTCAGCGACTACGTCATCAAGGAGGTTAAGCAGAAGTCGATTGTCGACAACGGCAAGAGTCAGACCCCAAGCATCAACGGTCCTGTGGGCGATGACTCATGGCGCTCGTGGCGATTTGCCGACCGTGCTGCCAAGAGTCGCGAGACACGTGTGGCCAATGCCACCACCAAGGCCAGCAAGGATGGTCCTGCCATCCCGTCGAGTGCCGAGCCTTACACCATCCCCGATTACACCATCGAGGGTGCAGGCACAGGCGTTCAGGGCACCTATCTGGTAAAGGTTACTATGGATGCTAAGAAGGTTGAGGATGCCACCGATCAGGAACTCACCAAGGCTGCCATTCATGGCGTGCTGTTCCGTGGATTCGAGAGTGGTGCCAACCGTCAGCACCAGCGTCCGTTGGCAGGTAGTCCGCTCGTAGAGACTCAGAACTCTGGTTTCTTCAGCCACTTCTTCCATCAGCCTTACCAGCAGTACGGTCAGGCCGAGACCACCTCTCGACAGGTTGTACGTATGGGCAAGAATCAGTTCAAGGTGTCGGCCACTATCACCGTTAAGGAGGAGCAGCTACGCAAGGACCTCACCACACAGGGCATACTAAAGGGCGACAAGCTCGGTGCGAGCAAGCGCCCCACACTGATGGTTATCCCTGCCGACTCGTGGTGCACGGCCAATGGATTCGTCAAGGACGATGAGAATGGCAAGAAGGTATCCGACTTCGAAGCTGCATGGAGCGGCAGTCAGGATCTGTTCAGCGTTGTGTCTAAGATAGGCGAGCTTATGTCTGACCGTGGATTCCCGCTCAAGGATCTCTCGCAGTCGCTCAAGAATGTTGGTGCCGCACGTACCGACATGTTCCTTGAGGTGGGATGGAAGATCAACAAGACTGGTCCTAAAAACTCTGTTACCTACACCCTGCGTGGTCTCGATGCCTATACCATGAAGCAGGTGGCTAATACATCGGGTACCGGCAAGCCATCGTTCTCTGCCGAAGTTCCTGTACTACTCGAAGAGGCTGTGCTTGAGCGTATGGACAACTTTGCCGACCAACTGCAGCAGCACTTCGACGATCTGCTTAAGAATGGTCGTGAGGTAGCTGTCACCATCCGTTGCGAGGGTGCGCAGAGTCTTGAGTTCGAGTACGACGGTAAGGAGCTCTCTGAGGTTATCGACGAATGGATGGCGCTCAACACTCAGAACCACAGCTATAGCATGGGCGACAGTAGCGATAAGTATATAGAGTTTGAGCAGGTGCGCATTCCGCTCTATGCTCAGAATGGTATGGCCCTCGACACCCGTCGCTGGCTCAATGGCCTGCGCAAGATGCTTAGCGCCGAGCCTTACAACATAGCCGTGCAGATAATCTCCGACGGCTTAGGACGCGCCACGCTAGTGCTTGGAAGCAAATAAATAGAAAAAAGCTCACTTCGAAATAGTGAGCTTTTTCTTTTCTGAGGTTACATAAATGAGTCGTGTTCGTCTATCCTGTACGCTTTGTTATCTGCCTTTATGTATATCTGCAAGTCTCTGAAGTAGCCCGTGTTCTGTATTTCTGACAGATCGTACTGGGCGTCTTCTTCCTGCTGATATTCCTTTGCGCTTGCCAGAACGCTTATGAACTCCAGTTCCTTTTTGTCTGTATCCAGAACCGATATCCACTCGTTCTTTTCGCGGTTGCCGATAACAAATTTACTACTCATAACTGTTCTCTTTATTATTGTGATGTAGTTTGTTGTTTTGCATATTTGCAGTTGCAAAGATAAGCACTTTTTGCTTACCATGTATCACTACACCATCAAAAATCTATGTAAACGTTTGAGTAAACGTTTCGGCACGCTTCCGATTTTTTAGAAGTTCTTTCTCACGCCCTGCCACTCAGGGAACTTCATCTTCAGATACTCATCGTCAAGGAACAGGGCCGATTGTCCCACCTTGTCCTTAAGCTGCCAGTCCAGCCACTTCACTACAGCCTTGGCATAGTTGCCGCCATGCTTCTCGTAGTAAGTTCCGCTGTGTCCGTCCTTCGAGTTCAGCATCACCACTGGTATGTCGTTGCCTATGCGCTCGTAGTCCTTCTTAGCGTTCTCATGAGCTATGTCGGCAGGACCGCCTATCATGTAGAACATAGGCTGATGCAGATTCTTCAGACACTCCTTGGTAGCTCCCATCATCTCCATATCGCCGATACCTGTGTTCAGCATCACGCAGGTCTTGATACGTGGATCGTATGCGATAGCCAGCACCTGTGCACCTCCGCACGACTGTCCCATAGCAGCCACACGGTCCAGCGCCAGACAGTGATAGTACTCCGAACCCTGAGTAGCGTTCTGCTCCGTCAGCCAGTCCAGCACCTCAAGCAGCATCTTGGGGTATGTGCTGAACTGTGGTGCAGCAGGTTGCTGCTGCTTCTTTGCCTTCTTGGCTTTCTTTGCGGCCAGTGCTCTCTGCTTGGCCTGCTCCTCCTGCTGTGCCTTCTTCTCCTCGGCTGTCATTGGCAGAATCTTCTCGCCGTTAGCCATTACCACCTCGCCCTTAGTAGCAGGGTAGGCAGCCTTAAGCACACCGCGCCACTGCGCCATCACATCGGCCTCGTCATACGGACCGATAGCTGCAGCTACATAGCCATACGATGCCACCTCGCTCAGCAGCAGTCGCATCTCCACGTTATTATTAAAACAAGCACCATTGGCATACACTATCACTGGCAGTGCACCCTTCTGTGCCACCACCTCTTTCAGGTTCTGCGGACGATAAACCGTAAATCCAGTGCACGAGGCGTCGCCCACCACTTCCGACTTGAAAGGGCCAGTACCGCCTTCTTCTACTACTTGTCTCTGAACTGTCTGCGCACTTGCGCCCATACTCATGGCGACCATCATCGCCGCAATAAATACTTTCTTCATAGTTGATAATTTATTAATGATCATGTAATTGCCTGCAAAGGTACGATGATAATTTGAGACTAGCAAGTGTTTTGCAAGAAAAATGCCTCGCATCATATTCCGATGCGAGGCGTTTACGTTAGTTGTTATGTGTGATATGATCAGGAGCGCTTGACTCTGTGATCGTCTTGATCGAACTTAAATAAAGATCAAAGACCTGTCCCCGTGATCTCAGAATAGCATTTTTCTTAGAAGGTCTTGATTGCGCCGCACTTCGCGCACGATCACATTGTTTTTCTTTCGCAGCTCGTCGCTCTTTCTCATGTGGCTCCATACCAGTGCCGCCACAATGGCTATAAGCATCACTACGGCTGCTGAGAGCAGGATAATAATAGACGTTGTCATAGGGTTAATAGATATTATTGCGGGTTAGTACTTTTGCTTGCAAATATAAAATAAAAAGTCCGCACTTGCAATAGTGCGGACAATATTTATACCTATATCAGACAAGATTTAAACCCCTGATAACGGATTTCAAACACCGATTATCGCATTTTAAACATCGTTTTGGGAGTTTTGTCTGAACTCTGATGGTGTCATACTGTAGTACTGGCGGAAACAGGCACTAAAGTATGTATTGCTGCCAAACCCGCATTCGGCTGCTATCTGCACTATACTCTTCTCGGGTTGTTCTAGCAGTAGTTTGGCTGCATATTCCAGTCGCAGCTGCTGTATGTAGCTGGTCAGCTTGGCGTGAGTGCTACCCTTAGAGAATATAGCCCCTACGCGCTCCTTCGACAGTTGGAAACGGTCGATGATAGTCTGGCGCTCAAACTTCGGGTCAAGAAACAGTCGCTCGCGCATTATTACATCGTGGATGTGCTTAAATAGCTGTTCGTCGGTCATAGCATTCAGGTCGGTGATAGTTTGTTCTGGCTCTTTCACCTGTCGGCTTATATCCTTGTAGTTCGCCTCGGCCATCTGCTGTGCCAGTATGCGGTTCTCTCGCCTTATAGCCCTGTTTCTGATATGCAGCATCACGGCATATGCCAGTATCAGCAGTGCCGCTATGCCTACGCCTATGCTTATCAGGTTAGCTATGTCAGTCTGTGTCATAACTTTTTAGTCTTTGGTTCTTGCGTGCAAAGATACGATGATTATCTGAAACTAGCAAGTGTTTTGCAAGAAAAAATGCCTCGCACCATATTCCGATGCGAGGCGTTTGCGTTAGTTGTTATGTGTGATATGATCAGGAGCGCTTGACTCTGTGATCGTCTTGATCGCACTTTAATAAAGATCAAAGACTGTCCCCGTGATCTTTTAAAACAGATCAGAGAACCGTCCCGTGATCTATTTAATCCTCGCGCAAAAAAAGCCTCCCCGCTGCATTTCCGCAGGAGGAGGCTCTGTATTAATCGCACAGAGGGTAGGCCCCGTGTGTTACTGATTAGAATGCTATGATTGAGCGGACATAGTTGTTAACACTCTTAGCGTAGCCTGTTGCATTGCCGTTCCAGAAATCCATGGCCCATACGCGGACATGAGTTTCCTCCGTACTCGTCCAGTAGCTGTCTGCCTTTAGCCCAGTACCACCGGCATCGGTGATGACACTGTTGAGGTTGTTGGCCTTGTAAGTGTTGTTTTCTACATCTTCGGCGAGGTCGGTAGTGATAGCGGAGCCGGCTTTCTTGGTGGCAAGACCCTGCACAATCAAGTTCCACTGACCCATGGAAGGCATGAACCAGCCACTAGCACCCGTGGGGGCGGCAGTGCCGTTATTGCTCGCGGCAGCAGTGGCGGCAGCGTGGCCATGGCTGCTGTGGCCGGCCGCGGTCAGCGTACTGGTACAGGTGATACCGTTCATGAAACCGAGGGCGGTAGCAATAGCATCGGTCTGGCCGCCGATGCCGTTCAAACAGTATACATTGCTTCCTGCCCACTGACAATCGTTACCACTGTTAGCATCGCTCAAGGCGATGGCCAGGCCCTTGTAGCTGGCGCTGCTGGCATCGACGCTACCGGCACTGCCCACGTAGGCGATTACGGCCACGCGGCCAGCTGTACAGGCTGCATCCTCGCCATAGACATGGATGTGTCCATCGGTACAAATCAGTTTGCCCACATCCCCTGCGGTGGCATTTGCAGCCATCGTGTAGGACGGAGCCGGAGCCGGATAGGTGTACGGGCTGTCTGTGATATTACCAGTTATTACGCCACCGATGGTTACTGTGCCGCAAGTGCCGTCGCCACCTGCACCGATGCTATTGGGGGCTATGTTGCCCTTTGTGGCGGTGACGCGGGTCACGCCGCTGGTGATGGTGATGTTTCCACAGGTACCATCAGTGCCGCCGCCGATTCCTGCAGCGTTATTACCGCCCGTGGCAGTGATAGTGCCGCCCGTGATGGTGATGTTACCGCATGCTCCACTGCCGCCGCCGATGCCTGCTCTACCAGAACCACCCGTAGCGGTGATGTTGCCGCCCGTGATGGTGATGTTGCCGCAGTTTACCGTATTGCCGCCGCCGATGCCGGCAGCCCAGCCGTTGCTGCTGGCTGTGAGCGAGCCAGTGCCTTGGATGGTCACGGTCTTGTTCTCTGGCACGTAGATGCCAGGATAATCCTCATAGAATCCCTTCACAGTATTCGTCCCGCTCAGGATGATGGTTGCATCGCCATTACAAGTGATGCCGGCATAGTTGCCACTTGTCCATGTGCCACTGCCATTGATGTTCACATTATGGAGTATCACCGTAGCGCCGTCGGCAATCGAAATCTTCACGTTATTGGCCAGCGTACCAGTGAGGGTTTCGCCGTTTTGGGCGGTATAGGCTGTATTTTTTGTTGAGAGGTCAACAGTGCCCCCTGTACCCCTCGTGATGTTATAAATCTTGCCGGCGGTGAGCGCTGTGCCGCCAGGAAGGGTGAAATTACTACTACCCACGGTCAGGTTGTTATCCACATTTTTAATTACTCGATCATTGGTTACGCCTATGGCAAATGTGGCAACGCCCGAAGCATTGGGAGTCACGCTTCCTGATATAGTCACACCATATGACGCCCCGGTATAATTTGTAATTAATGTCACGGCCTTTTCGCCAGCCTGCAAGCCGGAGATGGTGAAGTTGAGAACGGCATTCGCGGGCGCCAGAGCAAAACCACTGCTGTAAGTAGATGCTTTCTCCCAACTTAACTGCTCTACGCCTGTTTTCTTTGCAGTCTCTGAGGCAACAAAAGCTTTCGGCATACTATATGCTACTACATCGTCATATAAATCATCGGAACTATTGTTGTAAATAGATAAAAAGTTATAGCTATCATAGCCATTAGGCAGCAGGGTGGCGAGAATAGAAGTAGCATCCGAGAAAAGCGCATCGGCAGTGCCAGTATACGGATTCTGGGTATAAATGGTGCCGCTGAATGTTCCGCCAGACTGCCATGTCAGCGCGCCGGCAAACTGGCCTGCACTTGTGTGGCTACCACTCACAAACAGCTTGTCGCCTGCGCTGAAGCCGAGTGAGCCAGTACCATTGCCGTTGTCGGTATAGGTAGCGCGGGTAGTAGCGTCGCTCTGACGGGTTACGTTGACGGTTACTTGAAGTGGGTAGCCTTTCTTGTTGTCACCGTTGTTGATGGCATCATCCTCGTTGCTACAAGCGGTTGTCAGCAGCATGGCGGGCATCATCATAGCCATTGCCAGCGCCTTGAAGATATTCTTTGTTTTCATTGTTCTTCTTCTTTTTTAATTGTTAATACTCAGAATGCGGCGAGGCATCAGATAGTCTCCTCCTCCCATGTTCCATCGTTATACAATGTGGCATTCACATCACCTGTAGCACTGCCAGCCAGCAGCGTCGGCTGTTGTTTCAACTCGAAGACCTGCATCGAGGGTTTCTCATACATTTTCTTTTTCATAAACTAATAGAATTAAATTGTTATTAATTTGATCGATTAGGTTTTGTGGTTTTCAGGCTGCAATAATAGTTATTAGTAATTTGGCTACAAATATACTAAATTAACTGATAAGTCAGTTAGCTTTTTTTAACTACCCCCCCCCATTTTTAATAAAGTTTAACTCAAGCTATTGAGTATCATCGTATAGTCTAGATGACAAAAAAATCCCCGCCAAGGCATTATATTCAATTATTGCCTTGGCGGGAAAATGTATTAGGTGATTAAAACGCTTAGCCAATGATGGTCTGTGCCCAAAGGGGAATGTCATCAGTGTAACGCTTGAAGGGCTTGCCATCGGTCATGCGGAATAGCAGACGGGCCTCGGCATCATCCACGGAGTTATCATATACGTACACACGGTCGGCCATGGCTGCTACGCGCTTGCAGTTGAGTATCGACTTCTGGTAGCGCGAGATAATCTTGTTAATAGGTACATCGTGCCCGCCTTCCATTACTCGTTGTGCAATACGTGCGGCATTGATAGTAGGGTGAGCGGTTGACACGAAGAAGATGCGGACGAAGTAGCCGGCCTCGTGAGCGCGACGGATGAAGTCAACCTTGCCCTCGCTGGAGAGCACTGTCTCGAAAATCAGGCTCTGCCCCTGTCGCAGGCATTCCTCGCGCAGCTCCTCGCAGTACTGTGCGGCCTTAAGCACGGCCTCGGGCGAGTTCCAGTCGCCGAAGCAGTCCTGCGCCACCTGATCAGGATTCACGTAGACAGCCCCTTCGAGCCACTCGTGACGCAGTATCTTAGAGGTAATCGTGGTCTTGCCTGACCCGTTGGGACCGGCAATCACGATGAGTACGGGCTTATGATTCTCCTTTACCATACGGCTTCAATCTTTTGTGCGTCGCTCTTCAGCTGGTTAAAGAATTGTGCCGTGGCTTCGGCCCTTTTCTGTGCAGCCTCCTCGGCGGCCTCGCGCATCAGTTGCGAGAGCACCTCGTCGGTAGGTTCCTCTGTGCTTGTCAGTTTATAAGTGTCGATGCTCATAATCGTCGTTGTTTATATGTTCTGGCTGCAAAGATACGAATAAGTGAGTAATATTCCAAATTTTTTTGCTACTTTTGCACTCCGGAATGATTCATAGACTAATAACTATAAAGAACTACCGCAGCCCAGGTTCGTGTTGTTGGGCTGCATTTCTCAGGGCTGGGGCCCTGCACGAGAACTCGCCTACATAGTGGCTGGGCTTAACTCGTAGTTTTCATTTTTCTATAGCTTTCTTATTATCAACGAGACTGTATTTTTACGGCCTCTAGACAGTCATGCGTTTACATGTTGAATTAAATATTTAGTTAGATGATAAAATCTTTTAAAAAAGTTATAAGAAAAGCTATGCCCAAGAAGGCTAGCGCAGTAGTTAACCCCGAGATGCCAAGATTGGAGTGGACGGCTACACAGGCCGACCTGATGGAGTTTGTTTACTCACTCTATCTCTCGCGTAAGGTTAAGGATGCTAATGGACGTACCGCCACCATCCATGCGATAACCACGCAGGTTTTTTCGCTGTTTGGAGTGGAGCCGCCTAAGAATCCCACTAAGATTGTCGACAACCTGAAGCATCGCAAGAATCCCAAGGATATAAGCATGATGTATAAGGCTGTTTCCGATTTGTATCAAAACATTTAATATCCGTATTTTGTGATGGGAGTAAGCTAATTTACTCCCATTTACTCCCTTGACATAGCTTGCAAAATGTATTATCTTTGCAGCGGATTTCGGAATCAACCGCGTCCACTAACAGTAATCATTAAAAACAATAAGAGTCATGTATCAATTCTCAAATCTAATTAGATTATTACCTTCGGGCGTCACTCAACAAGTGGCGCCCTTCTTAAGGTTGCAATTATCACAAGTATTTACTCTAAAAACTATTATATTATGCAAAAGCAAATAGTTGACATGAGCATGCGCCTCTCTGCGCATTTCACTCTCGGCGAGATGTGCTACTCTGGCACTGCTGCTAATCACAAGCCGAAACCTATCCCCAACATCCCTCTGAAGCTGCACATCACTGCGCTGCAGAATCTGGTGGACCGCTGCCTGGAGCCTATGCGTATGGCCCTAAAGCTGCCAATACAGGTTAACAGTGGCTACCGCTGTCAGCTGGTAAACACGCTGGTGCATGGCGTGTCCACATCGCAACACATGCGTGGCGAAGCTGCCGACCTGACCATCCCGAAGAAGCATCGCCCCTTCAGCGTGACCACCGACGAGCAGGCCGCTCGACTGCTGCTGATGTACGCCAAACAGTATGCCGACTACGACCAGCTGATACTGGAGCACTACACCAAGTCAAACGGCCGCGAAGTATGGTGGCTCCACATCAGCTGCCGTATAGACTACCGCCGCAACCGCCACCAAGTTATTAACGATTTGATTAAGAAATGAAGAACAAAGGATTTGTAAAGTTATACCGCAGCATGCTGTCGAAGCCCGAAATGACCGACCTTGTAAACGAACAGGGTGCGGTCGGCTTCGGCGTGTACATGATGATAGTGCTATATCTGGCTCAGTGTGATGATTTCGAGGGGATGTTCACCAATGGACAGCTCAGTGCCTTTGCTGCCCAGGCCAAAACTACCCGTAAGAATGTGCGCCATATCATCGAAGATTTCGGTCTGTTCGAGATACGTGGAAACCGATTTAAAACCGCAACAAAATCGGAAGAAAGTCTTAGCAAAACCGAAACTAAATCACCACACTCACGTGCGCGTAAAAATATGTACGCACGCGAAGATATAGAAATAGATAAAGAAAAAGAAAATAAAGAAAAAGGCACGAAGGTTCCCGATATGATCGGACCTTCGGCCTACGAGACAGTAAGCCGCGCGGGTGTGCGATGTGGCAAGCATGGCGAGCCAGTGCCCTGGTGGGCGCCGCCGCAGCAGGATGTGTACTCGGTGTGGAGTCTGGTGGCCGACGCCTGGGTGGCACCATCGCAGATAGACAGCCAGGCCGAACGCGACAAACATCAGGCGATGCAGCCCCAGGACTTTATGATGAAGACCGCCTGGGAGCTACTGCCCGAAGACGAACATAACAGAATACAGGATTATGCAAAACGACAATAGTTTTATACCACAAAAGCAGTGGGAACAAACCGGCACGGGCTACTATATAGTGCCCATCGACAAGCTGGACGTGAAGGGGGCCCAGAGGGATAGTGACAATAAGCCCAACCTGAAAGCGCTGGGCAAGACGATAGTGCGCTGCAAATGTCCCGACTGCTCCGACAGTCGTAAGCACAAGGACGAGCACTGCGTAAGGCTCGACCTGACCACGGGTATGGGCAAGTGCTACAACTGCGGCTTCCAGTTCATCATCGGCACTAAGGTGGCCGACTACAATAAGAAGCGCGGCTATCAGAAAAAGAACTTCAAGCTGCCCGATACCACCAAGCTACGACCGCTCGACGGCATCGCCATCGACTATCTGCTGAAGCGGAAGATACGGCCCGAGACGGCCGCGAAGGCTGGTGTGCGTTCGGCCACCCGTACCATCGACGGCATCGACCGCTCGTGTCTGGCTTTCACCTATCGCGAGGGCACTAAGGTAGTTAACATCCAGTATAAGACTACCAGCAAGGACTTTGCCGTTGAGACCGACTGTGAACTGATACCCTGGAACATCGATGCCGCCATAGGGCAGGACAGTCTGATCATCACCGAGGGCATGATGGATGCGCTGGCACTGATGGAGTGCGGTTTCGACAACGTGATATCGGTATCGAACGGTGCCAAGAGCGATGTGCGAACCTTCGACCGATTCCGTTATAGTCATCTCGACGGCATTCGTACCATCTATCTGGCGGGCGACATGGACGAGGAGGGTGTGGAGCTGCGCAACAAGCTGGCCATGTATTTCGGCGAAGCCCGTTGCCGTATAGTGGAGTGGCGAGTGGACGCCGACGAGCAGTCGATAACAGCCAAGGATGCCAACGAGATGCTGATAGAACACGGCCCCGACGCTGTACTGCAGTGCATCAACCACGCACAGCCGTGCCCCATCATCGGTGTAGAGACCATCAACGACTATCGCGAGCGTGCCAAGCAGATATGGGAGCACGGCATAGAGCCGGGCAAGACCGTGGGGTGGGGCGAGTTCGACGACCACATACAGTTTGAGCCAGGGCGCACGGTTATCATCGTGGGAGAGCCTAACACGGGTAAGAGCACCTTTGCCGACGACCTGATACTAAACCTGGCGCTGCAGCACGGATGGAAGGCGGCGCTCTATTCGCCTGAGATGTTTCCACCCGAGCGCCACATAGAGCGACTGGCCACCACCATCGCCGGGCGCAAGTTTCGCAAGGAGTTAGTCGAGACCGAGCGTGGCATAGACTATCACAAGCCGCAGATACCAGAGCGAATGGCCGACCGCATACTCGACTGGATGAGCGAGAACATATTCTTTGTCACCGAGACGTCGGGGCGCACCATACACAAGCTACTACATCGTGCCGAACAGCTACAGCAGCGCTACGGTGTGCAGCAGTTGCTGCTGGATCCGTTCAACTACATCCAACTGCCTGAGGGTGCCAAGAGCGACACGATGAAGATAGGCGATGTGCTGGCCGAGATAGAGCTCTGCGCCCACCGCACAGGACTGCTCATCTTTGTGGTGGTGCATCCATCCAAGCCGCAGAAGGGCGAGCAGATAGATTCGCTGTACAATGCCAGTGGTTCGGCCGAGTTCCGCAACCGTGCCGACTACGGTCTGGTGCTGGTTAATGATGATAAGGCCTATGCGCATCGCAGTTATCATCTGCTGAAGGTGATAGTGGATAAGGTGCGTGACGATGCCATGGGACATAAGGGCATCTGTCATCTGTCGTTCGATCCCAGCAACTATCGTCACGGCATGGTGCAGACCATCCACCTTACAGGCGACGTGAATCAATACAACATTCTGGACATCAGCCCCCACTGCTGGCTGGACCGAACCCAAGAACCAACTCTATTTTAATGTATGGAATACATAACTTGTATGCGCTGCGGACAGACGCTGCCGCGCAGCAAATTAGAACGCATGAAGACGGGCACCTACCGCCGGGTATGCAACCACTGCAAGTGGCTCTACTACGTAAAGCCCGCCCGCGACCGCCGCATCCTCCGCGAGCTAGCCGCCCGCAAAAAGTAAAGGTAAAAATGACTTTTCTTTCTTTTTTTTAGTGTTTTTTGCGAAAAACATTTGGTGGAATAAAAAATTGTTCGTACCTTTGCACCGTCAGACTCCGCCACGCTTCCCGATGAACAGCGTACCAGGGCGGACCTTTTTTTGTATATAAACTTATGGAATATAATAAACCTGCCCTTAGCATAAATGACCAACTTGCTGTTTTAAAGCAGCGTGGGCTCGCAATAAACACCCCTGCAGACGCAGAACACTTTTTGAACAATGTCAGCTATTTCCGTATAGCAGCATATTTACATATCTTCGAACAGCCTGACCGTACATTTAAAAGCGGTGCTTCGTTTGAACAGGCTGCTACGCTATATTCATTTGATGTAGAACTACGTAAGCTGCTTTTTGGTGCTGTACAGCGAATTGAAATCGCTTTACGTTCAAGGGTAATTCATCAATTCTCTTTGGAGCATGGGCCGTTTTGGTTTCTCGATGTATCGCTGGCGACCGACAAAAGAAAGTTTTCCGAGAACCTTGCAACGTTACAAAGAGAGTTGGAACGCACTAAGGAGGAATTCATCAAGGAACATACTGCAAAATATGGTAATACAAGTTTTCCTCCAGCATGGAAGATGTTGGAATTAGTCTCATTTGGATGCTTGACAAGGCTGTATCGTAATTTTGCAGATACGCCAGTAAGAAAACGCATTGCACGTAGCTTTGGTATATCTAAACCTGAAGCCTTAGAGAGTTGGATGGTTGCTATCAACGTACTGCGTAATCATTGTGCACATCATGCTCGTGTCTGGAATCGTAACTTACCCAATAGGCCGCAGCTACCTTCGGTTATGCGTAATCCGTGGGTTAATGTTAGTGGTATAGCGCCTACCAGCTTATATGCTATACTATGTTGTATAACCTATTGGCTTAATGGTATAGACTCTCAAAGCACATTTGTGGCAGACTTAAAGGCTTTACTAGCCAAGTATCCTTCAGTGCGGCCCTCGGCAATGGGATTTCCAAAAGATTGGGAGCAAGAACCATTGTGGCAATAAACAGTATTCTAAAATAACTCCAAAAAGTAGCTTTTCACCCAACGAAAAGCTACTTTTTGCATTCCAAAACCTTACTTTCCGCAAGGTGAAAAGCTACTTTTTGGAATTGGCCTGATATTGCCTTGTGCTATGTTAATTTATGATAAAAATGTCTTTCTGGGAGTATAAGTTTAAAAAATAAACATTATATTTGCAATATCTAATAATTTATGCCGATGACTGCTAACCAAGAGCTTGATATTATAGCCCAGATCCGTAGCGAGGTTAAAAGAGAGGATGAGCTTACAGGCGAGAATTTGTTTCTTGTCTGGGGGTATCCTACGGTCTTTTTCTTGATACTTGAATTTGTGGCTCTCAAGTATTTTGATGAGAACTGGTGCTCATGGTTATGGGTCGGTATACCTATTGTCGGAGCCCCTTTGATGTTTTATTATCTAGAGAAGGACTATAAAAACACGGGGCACAGGACTCTTGAGGCAAACATAGCGTTGAAGATGTGGATTTTTGTAGGTTATGCAAGTTGCCTTGGTGGCTTTACAATGGGATTTGCAGGCGTGTTCGAACTCTGCTACTGCGCTTTTCAAGGACTGCTCATAGCTATGGGCTGTTTTGTAACAGGTATAATACTGCGTTACAGGCCTAAGACTATATGTGGAATCGTTGGTAGTGCTGTTTCTTTTTTATCTTTATTCTTTCAGGGTGACTTATGGCCATGGCAACTGCTGATTGCTGCTATCGTTGCTGTAATAACTCTTATCATACCTGGACATCTGTATAACCACTACGTTAAGACTCATGGCATTTAAGTTTCCGATAATTAATCCTCTGCTCCACAACGAGTTGCGACTGAAGATAATGGTGGCACTAGATAATCTTGAGAGTGCAGACTTTGTGTATCTTTGCGAGATAACAGACTCTACACGCGGCAACCTTAGCGTGCAGATTAAAACACTGCAGGAGGCAAAATACCTGGATGTTAACAAAACCGGGTTGGGGCGGATGTCGCACACCGTATGTAGGATTACAAACCTGGGGCACGAAGCACTTAGAGCGTATGAGCTGGGATTAAGGCGGATGTTTACCGAAGGCATACCAGACCAGGAAGAAAACCAGAGAATCGGATAATATGTGATTTCTTTTTTTAAGACCTATTATATAACTAAAAACTTATTATTATGCAAAAATCTACTCGAAAAACCTTTCTGACGCGAATGGCAATGATATTGCTGTTTGCTATGGTAGGCATGGTTGCATCGGCGCAGACGTTTGTCGTAGTCGATAAAAATGGCAACCGAGTGACCTACGACGTGAGTAAGCTGCAAAAAGTAACCTTCAAGGAGGATCCACCTGCCTTCACTGTTCACGAAGTGACCGAACAGGCTAAACACGATGATGCCACATATTCCTTTAACGATGTGGCTAGTTTCGCAGGCGATCCCGATTACTTGTTTGCTCATCCTGACACAGTGTATGTGGGCAATGAGACTCAGGACTTTACGTTCCAGTTCCGTTCCAATGTAGACTACAGCTATAAGTTGTCTGAAACATGGCTGTCGTTTGTAGAGGATATGAAGGACGTAGACTCACTGCGCTTCAATGCCACAATAAATCCGATGACGTCGGAGAGAGTGGGTTACGTGGTGCTGCTCAGCAAGGATGCTCAGATTACAGATACGGTATGGGTGGTACAGAGAGGAAAACTAGACTCTCGATACATCAATATCGACTGGGCCAAGACCACGCTCGATAGTTTCGATGAGGAAAGTGGTAAGGCACAGCTTACTTTCAATGGCGATGTGCCCGTCATGGGCGACTACGATGTAGTGCTGCTGCCTAGCGATGGCTCGTATGTGATACGAGTGATTGACGAAGTGAAACAAGCTGAAGACTCTAAAACTGTAACTCTTAATACCCGACAAGGTGTGATGGGTAATCTGTTTAAGGGTACTAAGTTTAATCTGGCTACCGAGAAGAATGCTCAAACACGCGGAATGACTGATGACGACGTGCCAACGTATCTGCCTACTAAGGTTGAGGCATTCACCGGTGATAAATACGTAGAGATATTCAATGCCGACAAGCAAATGACTCGTGGTACAAGGGCTCCACAAGAGTTTGAGAACGAGTTTGTTAGTTGGGAGTACAACGACGATGGCAAGGTGCTATGGGAGAGTGGTGTACAGTCGCTGTCGTGGGATAAGCTAAACTTCAGCGTAGGATTGAAGGGACTGTTCTCGTTCGACTTTGGTGATATTCCTTGGGAGAAGGTACGTATGGGCGACCTGCAGAACCTGAAGATTTCGCTCGAAGGCGGATTTGATATGAACCTGATATTGAAGTACGTCGTAGCCAGCGAGGTGAAGTACGAGAAGGAGTGGACTCTGAAGGAAAATGCTATTCCTAATCTGAAATACACCTTCATGGTAGGTACGGTGCCAGTCTATATCACTGTTGGCGCTGACCTGATGGCAAAGGTAGAACTTGGCGCATCGGGCGAGGCTAGCATTACTACAGGTGTGCAGGCCTCTACCAGAGTGAACTATGGAGTAGAATGGGATGCTGAGAAGGGACTCTCGAAGATCGCAGAATGTGAAAAGAATTTGGAGTTGGTTGGTCCTGATCTTGATATCAATGCACATGCCGAAGCACGTGCTACGGCATACCCCAAGATAGAGATTGGTATATACAAGGTGCTTTGTCCTACTATCAGTCCACAACCTTACATCAAGGCTGAAGCCGATGGACGACTGGTTGATAATAGTAAGGTGGCTTGGAATGCAGGCGTAAGCACAGGAGTCGACCTTGGACTAGGGCTGTGTCTTGACCTATTCTTCTGGAAGAAGGATCTGGGCGAGATTGATCCTATCAACGTGTTCGACTTGCCTTTGGTAAGTCTGCCTGACGAGATTGAACTCCAGAACGAAAAGGAGGAGCAGATGCTGACCACCGAACAGAAGGAGGTGAAGTATCATGTAACGAACAAGAACTACCTGACAGGTACTACTTACAACGCTCCTGGTGTACTGGTACACTTCGAGGCCGAAGGTGGTGAGATTAGTTCGGAGTACGATTATACCGATGCACAAGGTAACGTCAGTGTGAGGTACACGCCTAATAAGGGAGAAAAGGGAGGCGTAGTAAAAGCCGAAGTTATGCTGGGTGCCGAGCCTGAGAATGATGAAGATGCTATGAAGGCTGATGATTACGCCATCGAGGCTATCGACTATCGACTGACAGGTACATCAGCAACAATTCCTGTAAATGAGCAGTCTGTGGACGTAACATTCCAACTTGATAAGTATACATCTAAGACCGCTACATGGGCCGGTGAACAGGGACGTACAGTTTCGTTTGCAGCAACAGGTGGTACGTTATCGGCAACGTCGGGCGTTACCGATGCTAACGGTAAGGTAACGGTTACCTTTACTAAAGCTGAAGACTCTAAGGAAGGAACCGTCACTGCATCTGCCTCAGGCAGCGATCCAAGCGCATGGAGCAAGACTGGCGATGCAGCAATCACAATCGAGGTTCCAGTAGAGCCGGGGGATGATGATGACATCACCGACGAGGCACTGAAGAAAGCCAAAAGTAAAGGTGAGAATGTCTATGTAATCGAAGATAAGAATGGCAAGACTGAGGAATTCTCTTATTCTCAGGAGTGGTCGGATTGGAGAGTTAATGAAGATGGTATTATTTCATTCCAACTTGAGAACGCTGACGAGAATGGAGGTACGCTTGGTGGATTCTGGGGTAATATTCCTTTGTCGCTGGTAGGCTCCAACACTGCAATTACTCAGGAGTTCCTCCAGCAGAATCCTGGTTTCTACGTTAACTTCGGTCATTATATCAGTACTGAAACCAGTAACGGGGTCGACGCTTATGTCATGTCCAAGGGAGGTGAAATAGGAGGTAACATCAAGACTGATGGAAGCAGTAAGTTCTTAATAAGGGAGGTCAAAACCTCACAGAGCAGAACTCGTAATGGAAATCCTGATTTTGTAGGAAAGTATGAGTTTATTTACTACTTAGTCTTTACAAATCAGACTTATAATCCGGAAACCCAGCAGGTGGAAACTGGCGACGAATATATAGTATTTGGCAATGGTATAATTAACAAACACGTTCCAACTGTAAGCAGATTTGAACTGGGTGCTGATAAAGACTGGGTGAAAGTGGGCGAAACTACTAAGGTTACCCTTGAAAGCTACCAAGAGAAAGAAGCTGCATGGGACTGGAGTGATGTGGAACTGGTAGGACAGTCTTCTTCGTATTCTGGTGCTGACAATGAAAATCTGGGCTTCTTTACATGGGACGCATCCACACAGACACTTACATCTACCAAGTCGAACGATAATAAGGATGTGTACTTGAAGTTTGCCTTGAAGAGCAAACCGGGAGTAAAGGATTACATTAGTGTAAAGACCGGCGAGGGTTGGAAGTACACTTCGATAACGCCGAGTCAGAGTGAGTTTACTTATACTGGCTATGGTTATATGTCATTTAGTATCGATTTTACACCTAAGGATAGTGAAGACGAGAAGTTTGATTACAACGCTCTCGAAATTGATCCCGAAACTAATCCTAACGGTTATTTCAAAATCCCTATGAGCTATGCGGCACAGGGGTGGCCTCTGTACGTAGACAACGCACCAAAGGGCGAATACATCGTACGCTTGAGGATTAAGAGTAACCACGATGTAAACTGTACGGTTAAGATCATCTCCAACCCTGAGGAATGATTAAACGGTTAAGGAATTGTAATAATAATCATTTAAATAATGAACATTATGAAACGATATAAGAATTTAGTGAGGACGACAATGGTATTGCTACTCACAGTGCTCAGTAGCCTGACGGCGTGGGCTGATGATGCGAAGATAACTGTATGGTTGAAGGACGGAACAAAGACAGAATTCTTGTTTGTCGACAATCCCAACTTCTCGTATGCTGATGGAAACTTGACCATCAAGAGTGATAAGGCAGAAAAGACGTGGCCGTTGTCACAGCTTAATGAGCTTACGTTTAGTTATAAACTAAAGAAGAGCGTGACTGTTGCTACCGAAGATGGACAGACTATACCTACTCGTGTAGAGGTGCTGACGTCGAACGATAGCGATGATAAATCGGTAACATTAGTTTCTGCTTCAGTTCCGGATTCATATGGTAAAGCCGGTAATGTGGCGATTCCTGCAGATGTGACTATCAATGACGTGACTTACAAAATCACAATGATCGGCGATAATACATTTAATGGCAAGGAAGATATAACAGATATCTGGTTGCCTGTAACCGATGAAATGATATCGTTTGGAACAGACGCTCTTATGATTAGTAATGATAAGATGGCAATGGTTCACTCTCCATTGGCATTGCTCGACGACTATTCTCTGAACGAAAACCTTAAGCAACATGTGGATGCAGGCAAACTATCGGCTGCTGTTAAGTCTCCATCTAGATACTGGACTTTCTCATGTGGTGTAGATGTGGCGATACCCGATGATATAAAAGTGTATACATGTGTAATTGCTGATGAGAACACTGTTGTTATAAATGAAATCAGTGACGAGAAACTTAAGGTTAATGGCAAACGTGTGATAAAGGCAAACAATGGTGTGCTGATAGCAAGTGCAGATGACAATGTAAATGTCTACGATATGGTGGCCATCCCTGGTGAGAATGCCGTAATAACAGTCGACAAGGATGCAAAGAGCTATGGAGAGAACTGGCTTGAGCCAGTGATTGAGCCCAAGAGTTATGCTGCTGACGATTACTATGTTCTGTATAACAACGAGTTCCGCGCTATCAATAATAATGATGAGAAGGTTCCGGCATGTAAGGCTGTGCTGAGGAAACCCGCTGGTGTGAATGCTGCAAGTTCGCTTGGAATAACTGAGGGCAATGGTTCAACGAATATTGATGCTACTATGTCGGATAATGACACCAAGAATGAGGAGAAATGGTACAACCTGAACGGACAGCGTGTGAGCAAGCCGGCTAAGAAGGGTGTTTACATCAATAATGGAAAGAAGAAAATCTCACAAGGCAAATAAATAAAACAATAGTGTTTACTCTATCTTTGCAAGGCTGATTCTTAGGGAGTCAGCCTTGTTTATGATTGGGGCTACGCTTGTTGCGGAAGTATAAAATGGAAGAAAAACTGTGCAAAAAACGATGAAATGACGCATTTTGGAAGATTCTGCACAATGTTCCGCGCATTCTGCTGAAGGACTTTGCCCCTTTTTGTCGTAACTTTGCAACCGAAAACAACAAGTGACGCGACAATTAAGTGAATTATTCAATACATAATTAATTATTAAAAAACAAAAGTTATGAAAAAGTTTATGAAAGTTTCAGTAATGGCATTCGTTGCCATGTTCGCAATTAACACAGTGGCTGACGCACAGACAAAGAAGCCGGTGGCTAAGGCCAAGGCTGTTGTGAAAGCAGGTGCTAAGGCCGGAGCCGCCGCTGTGCAGGAAGTTGAAATGACAAGTTATACCGGCGATTTATTCTCCTTTGAGTATCCTGCCGACTGGAAATCTACGGAAAATACCCTCAAGGATGTCGCATTCAGAGCCAACGACGGCGTGACCATGGTCGAGGCTTCGTCCGAATGGAGTGCATTCGATGCTAATGACTTGAAGGACTGGGCTGCAGAGATGAAAGAGAAGAAGGCCATCTGGTCATTGAAGGGCGGCGATGTTGTGACGAAGGGCGACATCAGCACCATCCGCTTTACTGGCGTGCAGGAGACTTATGGCTCGATGGGCTTGGTGAAGAATAATATCGTAACCATCTCGTTCGCCGTGAATAGCAACGGCAAGACTGTGACTGGCGATATCACGTATCTGCAGAAGAATGAGGCTAAGATGAAGCCTGTGGTGGAGAAGATTCTCGCATCGCTGAAGGCAAAGTCTGGAGAATAATTTAAAACCATTATCATCATGAAGACTACATTGAAAACTACAGTAATGTTGCTGGTGGCTATGTTCGCATTCTCGACCCCAGCCGATGCGCAGTTCGGTAGCCTGAATGCGCTCCGCAAACAGATGGGCATCAAGACGAAGAAGGAGAAGCAACAGGAGAAGGCGCTGGAGGAGGCAAGGCGCAAGCAGGACTCCATTCAGGCTTACATCAAGAGCATCACGCCGACCATTCCGCAGCCTCGGGCAGATGCCAAGCCAATTGACGTGAAGTGGAATAAGAACAAGGTGGGGCAGTGGGACCCTGCTACGCTGAAGCTGACATTTGATATGACTTACGACGAAGGTGAGTATGCTGGTAAGAATATCCAGTACCAGTTGGACCCACAAACGGGTAAGTGGACCAACATTGCGGGTAATGTGGTTGGACAGATGAGCAACGACGGTACAATGGAGACGCCGAACCTGGGCACTCTCAAGCTGAACACGCAGAATAACAAGGTGGTGTGGAACGGTGAGGTGATAGGCGAGGCCACGAAGACGTCAGCCATCTGCTATGGTACAAAGATGGGCGAGTTTAGCGACTACGTCAGTCCGCTGCTTATGGCTTACGTGGTTCACGGCACCATGCTGTCGAAGGACCAGGTGGGCAAGCTGAAGATACTGAAGCAGCAAGCCGACGAGAAGGCTGCCGCTGAGGCTAAAGCCCGTCAGGAGGCTGCGAAGAAAGCTGCAGCCCAGAGTAGCAATGGACCTAAATACAAGGTGCTTTACTACAATGGCAAGAAGTGTGAGATTGACTCGAACGGTAAAATTATTTCCGGTTATAACGGTATTGGCTGGTTAAGTGGAAATCGTATAACGAGATTCTCTTCCGGTAATATAGTTGGCGAGATACGTTCGGATGGTACCATACGTACGTTAATCGGTAATACGATTGGCGAGGTTCGCAATGGTGAACTCTATCTTAACGGCAGCGATTTGTTCTAAGCACAATTTCGTGCTCAAGCTAAAGAAATAATACCATTATAAAATTTCAAAGCCCCTATGAGGAAAATCCTAGCCCCAATCGCCGGCGGCGACAATGGAGGCGGCTTCGACTGAGTCGAAGAATTTGAGCCGACTGTTTGGTCGGCTCAATCTTTTTTTGTAATTTTGCACCCAAAATCTCAGAAATATGAATATAGAAGCATTGATTAGCAAGGCTGCAGGCGAGGCTGTAAAGGCACTCTACGGTATGGACGCCACAGAAAAAATGCTGCAGCTGCAGAAGACAAGAAGTGAGTTTGAGGGTAACCTGACGCTGGTCGTTTTTCCTTTCGTAAAAGCTGCCAAGAAGAGTCCTGAGCAGACCGCCCAGGAGATTGGCGAATATCTGGTGAACAACTGTTCGGCAGTAGAGAAGTTTAATGTGGTCAAGGGCTTCCTGAACCTGAGCATCGGCGACGGTGCATGGGTAGAGTTGCTCAGTGCCATCGACAAAGACGACCATTTCGGAACGAAGCGCGCTGACGAGAACTCTCCTCTTGTCATGATTGAGTACTCATCGCCCAACACCAACAAACCCCTGCACCTGGGTCATGTGCGTAACAACCTCCTGGGTTGGTCGCTGGCGCAGATTATGGAGGCTAATGGCAACAAGGTGGTAAAGACCAATATCGTGAACGACCGCGGTATCCATATCTGTAAGTCTATGCTGGCCTGGCTGAAGTACGGCAATGGTGAGACACCAGAGACCAGCGGCAAGAAAGGCGACCACCTCATTGGCGACTACTATGTAGCCTTCGACAAACACTATCGCGAGGAGGTCAAGGAGCTCGTCGCCCAGGGTATGGACGAAGAGAAGGCCAAGCAGGAGGCTCCCCTGATTAAGGAGGCTCACGAGATGCTGGTCAAGTGGGAGCAGAACGACCCCGAGGTGCGCGCCTTGTGGGAGAAGATGAACAACTGGGTATATGCCGGCTTCGACGAGACCTACAAGAAGATGGGCGTTGGCTTCGACAAGATATATTACGAGAGCCAGACCTACCTGAAGGGTAAGGCCAAGGTTGAAGAGGGACTTGCCAAGGGCCTCTTCGAGCGTCACGACGACAACAGTGTATGGGCAGACCTTACCAATGAGGGGCTGGATCAGAAACTCTTGTTGCGCAGCGATGGCACCAGTGTCTATATGACGCAGGACATCGGTACGGCCGAGATGCGCTTCCAGGACTATCCCATCGACAAGATGATCTATGTGGTAGGCAATGAGCAGAACTACCACTTCCAGGTGCTCTCTATCCTGCTGGACCGTTTGGGTTTCAAGTGGGGTAAGGAACTCGTTCACTTCTCTTACGGCATGGTGGAACTGCCCAACGGTAAGATGAAGAGCCGTGAGGGAACCGTTGTTGACGCCGATGACCTGATGGAACTGATGGTCGAGGATGCTTACAAGACCTCGATGGAATTGGGTAAGTTCGACGATATGACCGAAGAGGAGCGTCGCGAGATTGCCCGTATCGTAGGTATGGGAGCCTTGAAATACTTCATTCTGAAGGTCGACGCCCGCAAAAACATGC
>JAEEGI010001100.1_pt1 | contig 68487 bp, 54 predicted proteins | sample 8958751 | NCBI WGS metagenome assembly JAEEGI01 (sample SAMN16246545, study PRJNA631951) | gut metagenome | biome: gut microbiome; feature: rumen; material: KS-attached | host: Bos | place: Iran: Karaj | collected 2018-10
TCGGACTTGCGCACATGGTTGATGAAATCATGCTTGTGGAGCAGCTGAGCCACCTGCACACCGTCAATCTCTAGGATACCACCATAGTTGGTCTGGACCAATACGCCGATGGTATATCCACCCAACGACTCGGGCAACACCCGCGATGAGGTACCGATACCTCCCTTAAAGCCAAAACAAATCGTGCCAGTGCCAGCGCCAACGCAACCCTGTTCCACAGGACCGCCATGAGCCCGGTTGATGGCATCGATGACCATCTGGGGCGTCACATGCATGCCACGGATGTCGTTCAGGCGACCATCATTAGTCTCCCCTACCACGGCATTGACCGAGCGCTCCTGCTCGTTGCCGGGCTGCATGAGCGTGTAGCGCACCACGCCCTCGATACCCGCTGCCACACTTAACGTGTTGGTGAGAATGACAGGCGTCTCAATATTGCCGAGTTCTTGCACCTGGGTCACCCCCGCCAACTTTCCAAACCCATTGCCCACATAGATGGCAGCTGGTACCTTTTGGCGGAAAATATTGCCCTGATGGGGCACGATAGCAGTGACTCCCGTGCGGATGCTATCACCCTCGATGCAGGTCACATGACCCACTGTCACTCCAGGCACATCGGTAATGGCATTATACGGCCCCGGCTCAAAAATACCAGTCGGGAACCCCCACTCACGCAACGTCTTGTGTGGCTGCGCCATGATTGCCAAGACCCCGAGCATTGCAGCGGCAAGCAGTGTAAATCTCTTCATCTTCAATAGACATTAGTTTATCTTTCACAAAGATACATCAATCATCCCAATCATCAACTCATTCACCCTGAAAAACTTGTTAATGCAACATAACTACAAAAAACGGGGGAGCGCATGATTCCAAAAAAATAATCTGGTTTTGAGCAAATGAAACAAAAAAGAAAAGCAAGGACTTCTCAAGGAAACCGTTAGTGCAATTATTTCCAAATAAAATGATTATCTTTGCAGCCGATAATGAGACGTTGCATACTGATATTGTCGCTTCTATTCACTACCGCGATGCTGTCTTGGGGACAAGTATCGGGAGATTCTGTCGCGTCTAGCCAAGATACCATTCAAGAGCTCAGCAAGCTGCAACAAATGAAGTCGCGCTTCAAGCAACGTGTCGAAGAGAAAATCAACGAGCCCTACGATACCACCCGTAACAGCGGATACTGGTGGCGGGCGCTCAAGCACGACCATGTGGACTTCAACGACAGCACGATGGGCTATCCCAAATTTGTGATGTTCTGCTATAGGACCTACGTGTGGGGCGACCGCACATTCAACAGTTACGACAGCACCTATGTCGTGAGCACTGGCAAGAACTGGAAACTCTTCTTGAAGAGCAACAACTGGGTGGACTCTTACATCGGCCGTCCCGTCAAGGGCGTGACCCAGATCATCAACAGCAATCTGGTGTCCAACATCGGTGTCACGCTGTCGTTCATGGCCGTCAGTGTGGGCTATTCGCTGGGTGTGAGCAACCTGATATACGGCGACAACGTCTCCAATAAGGTCGACTTCTCATTCACTTGTGCCCGCTTTACCGCCGACGCCTACTATTGGGAGAACAACAACGATATCAATGCGACCTATAGAATCAAGAGTCTGGATAACGTCACGCACAAGGTCAGGCAGTCGGGCGTCAGCCGTAAGGCGATGGGCTTGACGGCCTACTATTTCTTCAACAATAAGCGCTATGCCCAGGCAGCCGCCTATTGCTTCTCCAAGTACCAGAAACGCAGCGCCGGCTCGTGGCTGGCAGGCTTCAGCCTCCAGCACTACGACGTGAAACTGGATGTGGAAAAGTTGTCTGAAGATGTGCGTCCTTACTTCTCGACGCAGGCCGACGACCCCCGCATCCTTTATAATGACTATTGCGTGCTCTTTGGCTACGGTTACAACTGGGTGGTAAACAAGAAATGGCTACTGAACTTCACGGGAACCCCCTACATCGGCTACCGCTACAACCATTTCCACCAGGGTGACAACATGGTGAGTGCCGTGTCGATCAACATGCGCGCCCGCATCGGTGCCGTGTATAATCACAAGCAATACTTTGTAGGCCTTCAATCTTTTGCCGACCATCACCGCTACAAGTCCAAGATCAGCCGTCTAGTCAATTCCACACTGGATTTCAACGCATTGGTGGGAATCAGATTCTAAAATAAGATGAGCCCACTTAATGATATTATTCTCTGAATATCAGAGAATAACTCCCACACATGGCTTTGTAGAGCCTCAAGATTTTGCGGCTCAATAGATTGGAGGCACTGGTTATCATTACTCTATTTCATCGAGTTCACATAAATCCACTTGTTCAAAAGGATACAATGAGTCCCCCGTGGGCATAGCACAAGTTCTCGGGGAACTGCTGTCATTTAACACTTGGGCACTCGTTAAAGTCACAAAGCACACAATCATTAAGAAGTCAAGGTTTTCGCTATGAGGCAGTTATCATGAGAATAATTTGCAGTAAAAATGGTATTTTTTTCGGTAAAACAATTATTAAGATATAACGACAGTTGAAATAATTTTGCAGAGCAAATAAATGATTAGTGATACTTTTTATAAATAATTGCAAAATGAAAAAAATACTCCTTCTTTTTATGTTATTGATGTCAGTATGTGCCACATGTCAGGCTGTTACTGCTTCCGAAATCCGCACACTGGTTGTTTATTACACCTATAGTGGCGTGACCGAGACACTGGCACAAAACATTGCCAATGAATGTGGTGGCACACTGCTCCAAGTGGTGGATCACGGTAACTATCCCCGTCCTGAAAGCCAACAGACATACAACTACGCTAACAATGAGCGCAGCCAGATCGACGCAGGAAACTGGCCCGAAATCCTAACCAGCGTTGAGAATTTTGACAATTGGGATGCCATTATCTTCTGCACCCCGCTGTGGAACGGAAAAATGGCCAACCCGATGCTCACCTTCTTGCACAACCATGCCGACAAACTTAATCGCAAACAGGTCGCCCTGGCCGTGACCAGTTGGAGCAGCGGCATCAGCCAGGTGACTGTCGATGCCCATAACTATCTGCCGTACTGCACCTTTATCGGTAATCCGTTGCACATCGACTATAATCACCGTAGCCAAATGCAGGAGATGGCTACCCAATGGCTCGCCACACTCGATTTTGAGCTGCCCAAGTCCAACAAGATGCGTGTCATAGTTGGTGATAAGGTCTTCCCTGCCACGCTTGCCGACAACAACACAGCCGAGGAGTTCAAGGAACTGTTGCCGCTCACAATCGAAATGAAAGAACTTAACGGTAACGAGAAATACTACTATTTCAACCAAAATTTTACCGTCGATAGTTCCGTCCCTGATATGATCCATGCTGGCGACATCATGCTCTATGGACGGAATTGCCTGGTGTTGTTCTACGATACGTTTGAAACCACCTACGCTTATACCCGCATTGGCGCCATCAATGACCCCACAGGGCTTGCTGAGGCACTGGGTAATGGACCAGCTACCGTGACTTTTGAACTAATTGAGGACGTCATCGGTGATGTGAACAATGACGGCAGCCTCACCATCAGCGATGTCACTACACTCATCGACCTGTTGCTGGGAGGCGACACTATCGACAATGAAGCCGCTGACGTGAATAACGATGGCAATGTGAACATCGCCGACGTAACCATCCTGATTGATATGCTATTGAGCGCCAATTAACCTGACGAGACAATCCAAGAATCTTAATCAATCCATGAGGGTGAGACATAACTGAATTATGCTCACCCTCTACTTGTTGATAAAGAACAAGATGGGTATTTGGGAGATAGGTTAAAGCGCTCAACTGCAGCAGATATCACTACAGCGCCAGCCTCAAACCTATGCCATAATTGCTGCTAGCGGGCGATAAGCCATTGCGGAACGACACGCGGCAGAACCAGTCGTCGAAATACCAGTTGCCACCACGATAGACACGAGTGGTTCCCGTTACTGGCCCAGTAGGATCAAACTGCTCACCACTGGTATAATCACCATACCGATCTTGACACCACTCGTGAACATTGCCACTCATGTCATATAGTTGCAATTCGTTTGGATCCCTTGTGGCCACCTCATGAGTGCCATAGTAACCCGTTCCACGCAATTCCCACGAGTCGTTATAGGAATACCATGCTACTGAAGGCAGGTCATTGCTTCCAGAATATTTGTAGCCCTGGCTTTCATTGCCACCGCGAGCTGCAAATTCCCACTCGGCCTCGGTGGGAAGCCGGAAACTCTGGTTTGTTATCTCGTTCAACATCTCGATAAACGCCTGGCAATCTTCCCAAGATACCCGTTCTACCGGTAACTGGATCCCGCTAAAATAACTGGGATTGCTACCCATTACCGCAATCCATAATTCTTGAGTAACCTCGGTCTGCCCTATGGAATAGGAAGATAGCGTGACTTTGTGTACAGGTTTCTCCCGACTGCTGGCATCGCTGCCCTGCTCGGCTGTCGCGCCCATCATGAACGAGCCGCCATCAACGGGCACCATTACAAAGTCCACACCGTTGACTGTGAACGTTTGGACAGATGGTCCAGGCCATTGTCCGCTCAGGAGGTAGTCAATCAACGAAGTCACATCATTGATTGCCACGTCGCCGTCACGGTTGGCATCGGCACCTATTAGGCTGATAGACGAGGTATCTCCACTCAGCAGGTAGTCGATGAGCGCCGTCACATCGGCGATTGTCACTTCGTCATTGTTGTTCACGTCGCCTCGCAGGGTGGTGCCAGCAAATGCCTGGAGCGATAGCGCCATCATCAAGGCCAACAGCGTTGCCAGCCCTCGATGATTATTGTGCATTGTACTTTTCATCTCTTTTGTCGAGTTTTAACGCAAAACCTTTTTGGCACTGCGCGTATTATCATCCCCAGTGGTGACCTCGATGTTCACACCGTCAAACGGACGGTCCATCTGCTGCCCCTTAAGGTTGTAATAGCGCGTCTTTTTATTGCCGCTAGTTCTAGTTACTGGAACAGGCTCGACATTCACCTCCTCTACAGATGTGGGAATGTCATACCCCTCCTCATCGATAGGCTCAAGGTAGAAGGAGCGTAAGGGCTCATAACCTTTTTCCTCCATGAGTCCGTCCCATGCCGCAGGCAGTTCAACGGCAACCGTCGACATGGCACCTCCTGGCAAGGTCTGAATTTTGTTGCGTGAAGCGTCACCTGTAATCAAGAATGCCGTTTCACCCTTGACCATCGTAGGGATGGTCATCATCTGTTCCTCGTCGCTGGCATACCACTCGGGAGTTGGGGTCATTTGTGCTTCTTCCTCGTCTTTTATTTGTTCCATATATTCCTCAAGTGAGGTGTGGTTTGGGTTGAAAGAACTGCCAGGATTGGCGTAATAGTTAGCATAAGCACGTTCATACAACGGTCGGCGGGCGGTAGCGATAAGCTGGTCCTCGAGATTGCCGACATTGCCATATTTCTCCTGAAGAATGGCGCCAACCTCCTCGGTCATAAGTATAGTTCGGTGAGTGAATTGAACACCGCTGCCCAGGGCCAACTGGCACCGCTCGGTGATATCCCAAGCGAGCAACTGCATGATCTTTTCCCCATCGGTTGTTGCAGGTGGCATGTTGTTGCCCCACAACAGAGTGGAAGCCACCGTCATCGCGCTCTCGTTAAGGCCTATTCCCTGGCGCACGTGATAGGGATTCCACCCTACCCTTAGGCAAGCCTCATCATCCTCGGCAAGGCACCAAGACATGGGGTACCCGAACGTCCCCATTCTATCCTGCTTGACGTAGTACCCAGCCAGGTTGAGCATGGCGAGATTCATGAATCGCCCGATGGCGACATTGGCCTGCTCGTTGATTTGTCCTTGCCCATGGTCCAGCCCCAACTGGCGAGCCACTGGTCCATTGGCCCAGCAGTAGGGTATCCAAGCATGAGTGCTGCCCAAAGTGCGGCGGAATTCACCTGAGGTCATGGCTTTGGTGATAGCAATCAACAATGGCATGTACTCAGGTTTGCAGCCCGCCATTACCCCATTGACAGCGACATGCCACACCAAACTCTGGCGATAAGAGGGCGACAAGACAGCAATCGTCCTGTTCCAACGGTAGTCGGTGTACTTCATGAATTCCTCAACACGTTCGACAGTGGGTGGAATGATGGGTAATCCATCACTCCACAACATATCACTGTAGAATTCATTGATTTCATCGATAGTTCCGCTGAAGACGGGACTTTGGGGATCGGTAGGTTCCAGTTGCTGATTTTCGATAAACTCGGCTGCTGTGATAGGCGTGGTCAACATCTCAAGAATCTGGGGCCAAAGCACCTCGCGCGTGTTCTGCTTGAGTTCCTCGACCGTGTGGGAGGCAAAAGCTCCAGGATATACCGCGACGCGCAAAACGGGGACGCCGTTGTTAAAGGCAGTTGTTTTGGCTTGGGAATCAAACCCCGGCGCAGCAATCATTACCGATGGAATGCCAATATATTCAGCAGCAATACAGTTGCCCGTTTCCTTCGGTGTGCAGATACCGCATCCGCCGTTACCCGAGATGACAGCATCGACGCCATATTCCTGCAGGCGCTGCTGGAATTGCTCCACCTTAGGCTTGCGCACACGAGGGCCAGGAAACAATCCTGCCGACCCGATTTCACTTAACACATAAACCGTAGTCGTGGGGAAGTTCTCCTGGATGAGCCTCTTGAGTTCATAATGGGTTACACTTGCCATAAACGACCCACCCACCAGGGCGATGGTTTTACCTTCCAGGGACTCGAGACGGGGAGCGAGTTCAATCATGTCAACCGATGACTGTCCCACGGGTGCCAGCACCTCATAGGTCCCTAACGTCTCATCACCGCTGCAACTGCCAGTAGTGTCACAGGATGCCTGGGCAAACGCCACAAGACCCATGAAAACAAGGCTCAATGTCAACATCAATCGTTTAAACTTTTGGTAAATCATATTTTTGTGTTTTAGAGGTTTTACAATCTAAAGATGCAGCCATACGGACAAAGTTAAAACTTAAAAAGAAAAATGACAAAAATATCCTCATGGGTTTTAACTTTTCCTACTTTTGGTAATCATATACATATATGATGGCTATTAAGACCGAAGGCAACTCATTGCATCACATGCTTATGGGCTCTTCTCAGCGTGAAGAGGGCTTTAGATTGCTCATGAAGCAGTATGGCCATGCCCTTTATTGGCACATACGCCGCATCGTGGTTGGGCATGATGATGCCGAGGATGTGTTGCAAGAGACTTGCATCAAGGTATTGAATAGCATTCATACATACAGGGGTAACGGATCACTGGCGACATGGCTCTATCGTATTGCGACAAATGAAGCCCTACAACACCTCCGTCGGCAGACGCACATGTTCCAGCGCATCGACTCATTGAATGATTCTCTCGTAGAAAAACTCGAAGCCGAAGCACTTCTTGACGGTGATGAATTGGCGATAATGCTCCAAAAAGCACTGCTCACCTTGCCCACCCAACAGCGCATAGCCTTCAACCTGCGTTACTATGATGAGTTAAGCTATGAGGACATCGCCGCTATCACGGGCAAAACGATTCAAACACTGAAGACTAATTATCATTACGCAACCCAGAGAATCAAAAACTATATTAAAGAACATATGCAATGAATCAGATTCTCAATGACATAGGAAGAAGGATGCCTTATCGTGAAAATGAAGAGTACTTGAACAATCTGATTGAAGTGAGTACCGAAAAGGCCATCCAACAACAATCAACGGCAAAAAGAAGCTGGCATCGAAGATTGATGTTCACCTCGGCCGCCGCAGTCGCGATTCTCATCGTTGGCTTTGGCATAGCCCTTTTTAATAGAACAAACGACCCTGCATTGCCCATGAGCGAACAAGGCCCCCTAGATGAGTTCCTAAGCACGTTAAGCGATGAGGAAGCCGCTCAACTACCATTCTATGAGATGGAAGAAATTCCAGAATACTAACCCATAATATTTGAAAACAATGAAAAAGATAATGATATTGATGGTTGTAATGCTCATTGGCCTCACATCAATGGCCAACGATAACAGCAACGGTTCTCTCAATGAAAGGCTGTATAAAGCCAAGGTGCGCGAACTCGTTTATCGGCTACACATTACCCCCGACCAGCAAAAAAAGTTTGAGCCTATCTATCGCAGCTATTGCGAGGAAATGAGGGAATTGTGGGCTAGCCGCAAGCGCCCCATCAAGCCTAGCACTAGCAACGATGCAGCGGCCATTGCCAAGCGCAAGATGGAAATGCAACAACGCGCCCAAGGCATCAGAATCAGATATATTGACAAGTTGGCGACAGTCCTCAATGCCGAGCAGGTTGACCGCTTCTTTGAAGTGGAGAGCATCATCCAGAAGAAGCTCAAAGAAAAGCATGACAGTGCATCAAGCCATTAATCTTTCTCAATAATTTCAATAGCAAATCCGGCGCAAGTTAATTCATGATGACTGGTCGAAAGGGCAGAGTCAAAATAATGGCTTAAAGAGCAGGAATATGCACGTTAACGCTTGGGCTGCAGGCTTTGGCGGTAACTGCTGGGCGACTGGCCAAGGTGCTTGGTGCAGTAGCGGCTGAAGTAACTCAATGAGGTGAAATTCATGTGGTCGGCTATCTGGGTGAGCGACAGGCGCTCGTCGTTCAGATAGTCTTTCAGTATGGGCACGGTGTGGCGGTCGATGTAGGAGGTGACGCTGTGGCCGGTCACGCGCTTGATGGTCGCCGACAGGTATTTGGGCGATACATTCAACCGCTGGGCATAGTAGCTCACGTCGCGCTCGGTACGACTGATGCCTGTAGCGAGCAGTGCCATCAATTGCTTCACGATATGGGCCGTGCGATCGGTGTGCGTGTCGGTGGCATCACGATCGGCATGAGCCTCAAAGATGTCATACATCATGGTCAGGCACAGGCTGCCCATCAATTCGCTGTAAAACTGCATGTGGCGATCACCCATGCGGTCACGCAGCCTGTGGAAACTGTCGAGCAAATGTCCTGCCTGCTCATCGGTCAGTGGCACGACGGGATCCTGGTTTAGCGAGATACTGCCCCCGATGCTGTAGTTGTTGGACGGCAGCAGATTTTGCAGGAATTTATAGTCAGCGGCAAACCACTCCACCTGCATGTCAGGATGGGCAGCAAGGTTGCTGACGCGATCTGGCCTGGGAATCACCACCAGGTCGTTCTTCATGATGTGATAGCAATGTTCATTGAACACAAAACTGCCCTCACCCGCGGTGCACAACAAGTGCATGCAGGTGTGACTCAACTGCGGGGCGTTCATCCCGTAGAAATCCGTCGAAAAAAGAAAATTAGCCTTCATAGCCACAAAATTAGGCAAAAAAAATCACCCTTTCAAAAGATTTGTGCAAAAAGTGAAAATAATAGTGCTTTTTGTGAAACCACATCCTCATGTAATTACTGTAATTTTGCATCGGCTTAGATAACTAACATCTAATGTCTAACAGCAATCAAATGGATATTTTCAAGCAATTAAGTTCAGGGGCTGGCGTCGACATGGCGACGCCCGAGTATGCAGTAGCCATTCAGGAGATGGGCCGCTGCAACATGATTTGTCACCGCATCAACACCACCGAGCCCGACATGGCAACCATTCGCCCGATGGAAGAGGAATTGTTCAACGGCGGCCTTGACAAGACGAGTTACATCATGCCGCCGATGCAGATTGACTTCGGCTGCCAAATGAAGATTGGCAAGGGGGTATTTGTGAACCACTCGCTGACGTGTATGGCAGCTGGCGGCATCACCATCGACGACGGTGCGATGATAGGTCCCAACGTGCGCATCGTCACCGACAACCACGACCTTGATAACCGCATGGTGCTGCGCTGCAAGCCCGTCCACATCGGGCGTAACGCGTGGATTGGCGTGGGTGCCATCATCCTGCCGGGTGTGACTGTGGGCGAGAATGCAGTCGTGGCTGCAGGTGCCGTGGTGACCAAGGACGTTGCTCCCAACACCATCGTGGGCGGCAATCCGGCAAAGTTTATCAAGAATATAGAGTAATAAGATAAGGAGGACAAACTATGATTTTCGACAGAAACGAACAAAAGGCAGTTGTGGCACTCTTGGGTGCCGGCAGTATGGGAACCGCCATCGTGCGCCGCATCGCAGCAGGCAAGAAGATTCTGCTGGGCGACATCAGCGAGAAGGCACTGGAGCGCGTGGGCGAGGATTTCCGTCGCAGCGGTTATGACGTGGAAACAATGGTAGTCAATGCCTTGCAGAAGAACAGCGTGGAAGCATTCGCCAAGAAGGCCGCTGAGCTGGGTCCCGTGATGTACTTCATCGATACGGCTGGTGCATCGCCCAATCAGGCCAATCCCGAGCACATCGTCGACCTCGACATGGTGGGCACAGGCTATGCTGTAGATGCCTTCGGACAAGTGATGGCCGAGGGGGGCGCAGGACTCATTATCTCAAGTCAGGCCGCCTACATGTACCCTATTCCCAATGACATCGAACTGCAACTGGTGAACACGCCGACCAAAGAACTGAAGAATGTGAAGTTCATCCAGGAGGTGGCCATGAAGAACAGCGGCCTGGCCTACATGATTGCCAAGCGCATGAACCACCTGCAGGCACAGCGTGCCGCCGCTACCAGCTGGCGCAAGCGCCGCGCCCGTATCAACACCATCTCGCCGGGTGTCATCGTCACCCCGCTGGCCTATGACGAGTTCAATGCCAACGGCGAAGGCTATCAACGCATGATTGACGCGTCGGCCGCCCAGCGCACCGGAACGAGTGACGAGATAGCTGAGGCTGCTGCCTTCCTGCTGGGAGAGCACGCACGTTTTATCACAGGCACCGACCTGCTTATCGACGGTGGTGTCATCGCCAGCATCCGTACAGGAGAATTTAAACTTTGGCAATAATAATTGAGTGAAATGAACATAAAGAACATCATTATCGCTGCATTGGCATTGCTCATTCCGACGGCATGCAGCGGCCAGGCAAAACAAGAAAAAGAAGAAAAAATGGAAGCAACAGGCAAAGCATTGGTAGTGTTCTTCTCTCATGCAGGAGACAACTACTCGGTAGGTAATATCGAGGTGGGCAACACCAAAATCGTCGCTGACTACATCAGCGAGATGATTGGTGCCGACCAGTTTGAGATCGTGACGCACAAGTATGACGGCATGGCTTATACGCCGCTGATCAATCTTGCGCAGGAAGAGGCAAACAAAGGCGAACTGCCAGAGTATGAGGGCGACGTGGACCTGAGCCAGTATGATACCGTCTTCATCGGTGGTCCCGTGTGGTGGGGCACCTATCCCCAGGTGATGTTCACCTTCTTCAAGAAGCACGGCAATGACCTGCAGGGCAAGACGGTCATCCCCTTCACTACCCATGAGGGTAGCGGTTTGGCCAACTGTGTCGAGGACGTGAGGGCTGCCTTCCCTGGCGCCAACGTCACCAAGGGCTTCAGCATCTACGGCCACGAGGTGCGCACTGGCAAGGCCAAAGTCGAGAAGTGGCTCAAAAGCTTAGGTTATTAATAACAAACGACTAACGACTCATGGACTACATTAAATTAAACAACGGCGTTGAGATGCCGACCCTGGGCTACGGCGTATTTCTGGTGAGCCCCGATGAGTGTGAACGTTGCGTGACCGATGCTTTGAGCGTGGGCTATCGGCTGATTGACACGGCTCAAGCCTATGCAAACGAGGAAGGTGTGGGCAACGCCTGGCGCAAGAGCGGCATCAAGCGCGAGGACCTGTTCCTCGTAACAAAAGTGTGGATCAGCAATGCGGGCGAGGAAAACGCAGCGAGGAGCATCGACGAGAGCCTGCGCAAGTTGCAGACCGAGTACATCGACCTGCTGCTCATCCACCAGGCCTATGGTGACGTGTTCGGCACGTGGCGGGCGATGGAGAAGGCCTATCGTGACGGCAAGGTGCGCGCCATTGGCGTGAGCAACTTCCAGGCGGGCCGTTTCTTCGATTTCGCCCACTATGTGGATGTGAAACCGATGGTGAACCAGCTGCAATGCAACACGCTCATCCAGCAAACGGGCATCGAACCGATTCTTGATGAGTTCGGCACGAAGATGATGGCGTGGGGACCACTCGGTGGACAAGGCGTCGATGGTATCGTCAAGAGCGAGGAACTGGCAACGATTGGTGCCAACTATGGTAAGAGTGCTGCTCAAGTGGCCCTTCGCTGGCTCACCCAGCGTGGCATCGTCGCCATACCCAAGTCGAGTCACAAGGAGCGCATGGCGCAAAATCTCGACATCTTTGACTTCGCGCTCACCGAGGACGATATGGCCCAGATTGCTAAATTGAACCAGCACGACACAGGCACCATCAACTTTGGTGACCCGCAGTTCGTGAAGTACCTGATAGAGAATTACGGATAACTCAAAACCAGACCATTATGAGAACAATAAGATTATTCTTGTCGGCAGTGCTGATGCTTACATCAGTTGCAGTTCTAGCACAGTCCCAAGTGTATTTCACCAAGGAGATCACACCCGAATCATTGGTGAAAATCTACAAGGCCCTGGGTGTAGAAGCTACTGGCCGCGTGGCGGTGAAAATCTCAACGGGCGAGGGCGGCAACACCCACTACCTGAAGCCGACCTTGATCCGTCAGCTCGTGGAGGAGGTCAACGGCACCATCGTGGAGTGCTGCACTGCCTATCCTGGCACCCGTATGGACCCGAAAAAGCACTGGGAGACCATCCACGAGCATGGCTTTGACAGCATCTTTGCCGTCGACCTGATGGATGAGTTCGGTGATTTGCGCATCCCTGTTCAGGACCACAAGCACCTGCGTTACAACATTGTTGGTAACCATTTGCCCTACTACGACTTCATGATCAACCTTGCCCACTTCAAGGGCCATGCCATGGGCGGTTTTGGCGGTGTGATGAAGAACGCCAGCATCGGTGTGGCATCAACGGCAGGTAAAGCCAACATCCATTCGGTGGGTATCACCGAGGATGCTGGGGAAATGTGGAATCACATTGATGACCAGGACGGGTTCCTTGAGTCGATGGCCGCAGCTGCCCAGGCGGTGCACAACTACTTCAGCGGGCGCGTCATCTACATCAACGTGATGAACAACATGTCGGTCGATTGCGACTGCGACGGCAGTCCTGCAAAACCCGAGCTGCTCGACATGGGTATCATGGCATCGCTTGACCCTGTTGCCGTTGACCAAGCCTGCCTTGACATGGTGTTCAACCACAAGGGCAAGCCCGGCGATGACAACAAACCCCTCATTGAGCGCATCAACCGCCAGCACGGCACATACATCACCGACTATGCTGAACAGATAGGCCTCGGCTCAAAGACATACACCCTGATAAATCTTGATGAGTAAACCAATATGAGAATCGCAACATTAATCATCGCATTATTGACAATGGCAACAGTAAACGGACAAATGCTGACTGAGCGCCAGCAGGGATTGGCAGCATGTGCCTGCCTGATGGCACAGGGAAATTTAGAACGATTGGAACCAGCAGTGCGCACGGCGCTCGATGATGGCGTAACCATCAATGAACTGAAGGAGGCATTTTCGCAACTCTACGCCTATACAGGATTCCCTCGCTCGCTGAATGCCCTGGGCGTATTGAACAAGGTTTTGGAGAACAAACAGGCTAACTGGCAAGAGGGCAAGCCCTGGACACGCCCCGCCGAGTGGGACGATGCTAAAGCGGCCTACGAATTGGGCGTGAAGAACCAGACGCAACTCTCGGGCCGTCCGTTTGACTACACCTTCTGTCCGCAGAATGACTATTACCTGAAGTCGCACCTTTTTGGCGACATCTTTGCGGGCGACCAGCTCTCGGCTGCCGATCGTGAGATTGTGACCGTGGCAGCACTGAGCGGTCTTGAGGGTGTCGCCCCACAGCTTGCGGCACACAAATTGGGCGCTGTGAACATGGGTAATCCGCAGGCGCTGGTCGATGAACTCTGCGCTTGGCTCGACAGTGAAGGTTACACCCTGCGCAGCAAATGGCCGAAAGGCGAACTCAACCCTTACGGTCAATACTTCATCGGCAACAGCTATCTGGCCGACATGGGAGACGGGATGTTCAATGTCACCTTCGAGCCTCGCTGCCGCAACAACTGGCATGTACATCACAAACAGGTGCAAGTGCTGATTTGCGTCGCTGGCCGCGGCTGGTATCAGGAGTGGGGAAAGCCCGCTGTGGAAATGACTCCCGGCACCATCATCAATGTCCCTGCCGAGGTCAAGCACTGGCACGGAGCCGCCAAGGATAGCTGGTTCCAGCATCTCACCTATCACAAGGATGTTCAGGACGAAGCCAGCAACGAATGGCTAGAGCCCGTAACCGATGAAGTGTACGACGGGTTGGAATGATTTCCATGGACTTTGTCCATAAGCGCTAAACTGTTCACGTGAAAAAAACGTCTGATACGTGAAAACGTAAAACTGCATCGTGCTAAGTTTCAACACGATGCAGTTTTCTTTGTGTGAACTGCACCCTAAAAGTTGGACACAAAACTTTTGGAGTGCAGTTCATGTTTGAATGAGGGCTAGTAATACCTGATATTGACCAGGCCTAATATTTTAGATGAGGAAATAAAAATTCCATTAATTTGAATAGTTCTGTTATTATTACTATATTTGCAGTACCTATTAGACCTTTTACTTGCTAAAACAGCAGCGCAAGCAGGTAAAATCTCTAATTTTGAGTCATATCTGACAATAAAAACTTGTTTAGGACTTATATTATTTTATCAAACAGATGTGCTGCGTTTTGCTTTTTGATTTATTATGAATTGGTATCTAAAATGTTTAAAACAGTATGCCGACTTCTCTGGTCGCGCACGGAGAAAAGAATATTGGATGTTTACCTTGTTTAATGCAATCTTTGCACTAGTGCTAACGTTCCTTGATGGTTTGTTTGGAATTGTTTCATCAGATGTCGGTATCGGACCATTGGGAGGAATATATATGATTGCCGTATTGATTCCAGGCCTTGCAGTCACCGTCCGCCGGTTGCATGATATTGGCAAAAGTGGATGGAATTACCTAATAGGTCTTATTCCAATTGTTGGGCCCATTTTATTATTAGTTTGGTTTTGCACAGAGGGTGAGCGTGACAGTAATGGCTGGGGAGAAGACCCCAAGATGGGCGAGGCCTAAAAGATGCCAGTATATTAAATGATCTATTGATAAGAATCCCTGCGGCTAAATGCAATAAGAATTACCGCAATATATCATTATGCTCAACACTGATGAGCAACTCATGTGTGGGAGTTTGAATAAAGAGCATCGGGCTGACTTTAGCCCGATGCTGTTTCATATCGGTGCGCCTGATTGGAGTCAAGTTCACGTCTCCCAAAACCTTTAAAAACCTCCCGACGCCTGATAGACAGCTTTTTCCATAAAGCCGATGAGGCGTTAAAAGGCGCCCAACGGCGCAAAAAGGGGGAGCGTGCGCCCAACGGAGAACAACAACCAAACATCAGAGGGGCACACCACAATTTTCTCCCACAAACGAGTAAAAATCTGTTTATACCCTGCTTAGAATATAAAAAAAAGGTTTTGAGCACGCTATAAACGGATAATACTAATAAAGAGGTCTTATCTTTGCACATTTGGAACGATGTAGAAAATGTTGTAAATTTGCACCGAGATATAATAATATTGAGATGAATAACGCAGATTTTTGGGCATCGGTTCGCACTATCATCGCCGAGGGCTTTACGCCCGAAGGTCTGCTTAAACTTGATCGATATGGAGAGGATTTCATCAGCGGGAAGTTGGTTTATCAACGATTTTCACCGCCAGAACAGCATGGCTGCGCAACGGGAGGTGCAACAAATGTCATTGCATCCCTGCTCGCGGGAGCAGAAGTTAGCACAGATAGCGGCGGTCAAACGACATTCATCGACTTCCAAGCAGAGCGCCAATGCGCAGCGCAGCAAGAAACAGTAATTGAACAATGGGCAAAACGCGTGGGATTGTGGACCGATTGTGTAGAAGACTCACTGCCTCAAAGCCTTGGCGAACAGATTGCCGAAGGGGGAGAAGCGGTTGTCTATGACCACGGAACCACGTTAATCAAGTCTATCGGCCTGGATTATTTTATCCAACCCATATTTGCCCTTGACAGAATTTCCCTTCACAATACCTATTTCCCCGAGACAAGACTCACCGTGCTTGGTTTTGGCCGTAACAAGCTTGGAGAGTTCAAAATCATTGCCGAGCAACCATATATCGAAGGACAACCTGTAAGTGATGATGAGATTGCTGCATTCATGCAGCAAATGGGCTTTGAACTCAAGAATCCCCGAAACTGGACGTATGCCACACCCGAAATTTACCTGAGCGACATGCATGACGAGAATGTACTTCGTTCCCTGAAGTCTGATACTATTTTTGTTGTCGATTGCGACATCCGCATCAACACACCAGAATTACGTCTAGGCGGAACCAGAATACTATCAACCGAAGTAAAGTTCAAATAGAATTTTGAAGTTGTTCATCAGAAGAACCGTCCCTTTTTTCTTTTTTATTCCTCAGAAATCAATCACAAATAAACTGAAATAGTAATATGAAACATAATTCTTTTGATTCAGTTTTATCGGCCTTGCTCACGACGGTGACAGTCTTGCTGTTGTACTCATGTGGTAACGGCAGTAGTTCCACCCTTGACAATCAAAGCGGAGAAGTTGAGGGATACAAGATGAAGGAGTGTGTCCATTGCGAAGGCAAAGGTTATGTTTTAAAAAACTGCCCGGAGTGCGGCGGGAGAACATGGTATTTTTGTACCTCATGTAACAATGGTCGTGTAGAATGTTTCTCGTGCAAGGGAAGAGGTGCTATAGAATGTTCATATTGCAGAGGTAGAGGAGATGTCGACGGGGCTCATTGTAATTCATGTGATGGAAAAGGATTTGTTAGATGTGACAGGTGTTTTGGCCAAGGATCTATAATGTGCAGCGAGTGTGGTGGAGAGATGAGAGTAGAATGCCGCAAATGCGGAGGAAATGGCAATTTGGAAGTGACTTGTTACAAGTGTGGAGGTGAAGGAAAAATAAAAACCGCAAGATATTGAGAATGAAAGGTTGGTGTCTTGAAATGGCATGTGATCGTAATAGACGAAGTAAAAAAAGAACGGTTTTGAGGTAAGAGACACAATATGTTCAGTTTAATGACTTGATCTAACTCTCAAAACCCGCTGGAATTCAGCGGGTTTCGTTTCCTGTGCGCCTGATAGGACTTCGGGGCGCACCTCCCAAAACCTTTAAAAACCTCCTGACGCCTGATTGACAGCCCTTTCCAGGAAGCCGATGAGGCGTTAAAAGGCGTCTAAAGGCGTTGAACGGCGCGAAAAGGGGGAGCGTACGCTCCCCCGAAAATGTGATTAGTTAGTCGGGCGAAAATGATTGTCATCGATTACTTATTAAGTCTAAATCCATTTGTTCTTTATCGTCTAAATCGTGAAATTCATAGAGGTAATCACCAGTTTGTCCCTCAATAATAGAGTCATGCTTTGGCAGTATCCTCCAATTAAAAGAAACCCATAATTCTTGAGGAATTCCTTTAGGAAATGCTTTACATGTAGCAGATTTCATACCATATAAGTGTTTACAAGTGAGGCAATAAGAGATCATCCAACGGTGAAAACACAATATTTCACCATCAAGACAGTTTGGATAAAAGAGAGAATTATAATTATCACTGGCCCAATACTCTAATCTTTTGCTTTGAGAGAAAACATAATTGCCATTTTGACCACTGACTTTCTCGTCATGAACATCAGCCCATTCCCAATTTGTGGAAACAATATATCTCTCTGGTATTCCATTGGGAAATGCCAAACAAGTACCTTTTTCAAGATTTCCATCAAAATGAGCACAGGTTAAACACTTTGATCTTAGCCATCGTTGCTTGTTAATCCCGACTAAGAACAACTTGTTCAACTTCTCTGGTGATTCTGTCTTCATGCTCGCAAAGATAAGTATTTTTCAATTCATTATTCATGTAATCTTGATTTTAATGTGTATTTTTGTCGTTCTAAATAATTGCTTGAAATATGACGATCGAACAAGTGATACAGTTCTTCATCCATTTGGACGAAAAACCCTGCCCATTGACTGAAAAACTGGTTGGTGCTGGTTATCAGCAGAAGGATGGCGGGTACATCAAGCGGGCACGTAAAGAAGGGAAGGAGATTGACTATAAAAGAAACCTCCCGTCACAATATTGGCACTTGATGACCTTTTGTTATAGTCGTCCTGCTCAAGAAAAGTTCACGAAGACTATTCAGTGCGGTGAATTGATTTTCTGGATGGCTGAGGTATCTGTTTGTGTGCCGAAAGCAGATATGACAGCCTTGGTAGAACAAATATCCAAAAGTGCTATCAATCAAGGCACAGATGAACGTCCCATTTATGATCGCAGACGATGGAATAAAGAAATCCAACGACTCTGCTTCGATGCAATTAAAAACAAGGTAGAGAACAACATATAAGTTATGGAACTGAAAGATATTGACGTTTGGTTTGATGTAAGAAGTGACTGTCCTAAACCTAAACCTGGCAGCAATAAAGTACCCGACCCAGATAACGCTAGCCCAACGTTAAAAGCGTATCATCAATTATTATGGAGAAAGCAACTCCCTAATGGCGAATTCATGGCATTGGAAACAGGCAAAAACTGCTATCTTAAGTGGAAAGATTTTTATCTAGGCGGTGATACCATCATTGTTAGTTTCATGCATGCTAGATTTAAATTGCGTAACCTTGTTAAATCCAGCATTCCCAACTATGCTGACTATCGAGAGCAGTATTTACATAGGTCTTACACGATTGGGGGCAACATTATATTCCCTCAACATAGATGGAGTATGAATCAAGCTAGGGGTTGCAGTAGAAAGATAAGTGACAGATGGGATCTTACTTTGGAATGTATCCGTCGCTATTATCTTGGGGAGTCTAATCCCTTGGATTCTGTATTTGAAAAAGACGGTCCGTTTTTTGATTTGTTTGTGGATTTCAAAGGATACGTCGATTTCTTCTTCTTTCAAGATTGTGTGGACGAGAACTATAACGTAAAGTTTTGGCTTGATACACCCCTTTGGGATACATACCCAATGCCAAAAACATTAGAAGAATATCATTTTTGGATGAAGCAAGAACAAGATTTCTTAGAGAAAAGGGCTAAACGTATCGCTGACTATTGTAAGCAGGTAAACTAATAGTAGATTAACCCCAAAAGGGGGAGCGCAAGGGGGTGTGAAAATAATATAACTCGATGATAATCAGCGAGTTATCGTGCGCCTGATAGGACTCGAACCTACACAACCGGAGTTACCAGATCCTAAGTCTGGCGCGTCTACCAATTTCGCCACAGGCGCGGGCATTTTCGCAGTTTGCGGGTGCAAAGGTAGTAAATTTTTAGTTAACAGTTAATAGTTAACAGTTAATAGTTTTCTACCTCTAGGCAATTTATCGCCCTTATTGCTGGATAGTGGCGAGAATTTGCTTGAGTTGCTCGTCGGCAGCGGTGAGCTTCTTGCGGCAAATGTCGAGCAGTTCCTTGCTGCGCTTGGTGTAGGCGCTCAGGTTGTCGATGCTGCACTGCGGGTCTTGCATCTTTTGCACAATCTGCTCAAGCTCGGTCACGGCTTGGGTGTAGGTCATTTCGGTATTTTGTTCCATTTTCTTTTAAACTACGAATTATGCGAATTAAACTAATTTTGGGCATCCGCCTTCCTTTTTATTTAAACCACGGATTTCACGAATTAAACTGATTTTTTGGTTTCCGCTTCCCTTTATTATTCCGAATTACGCTGATTGCATCCGCTTTTTTATAATCACTAACCTGACTGCGCTTGGTGAGACGCAAGATTTTGCGTCTCTACATTAATCCACAGTGGCTTTGGCGGTGCCGTCGGAAAATTGCATGGTTACGCGTTCGCCTGGGTTAATTTGGCTGGCTGTGGTGACGCATTTGCCGTTGACCCATACGAGTGAATAGCCTCGCTGCAGGGTATTCTCGGGTGATAGCAGGGCGGCCTTCTCGCTTAGGGACTGCAGACGCTGCTGTTCGCGCTGCAGAGCGCGGTCCACAGCCTCGCCAATGCGCTCCATGGCGCGATCCATTCGTGTGCGCTGAGCGGCAATCAGGTTGTTTGCTGCCAGCGGGATGTTTGTGGCGAAGTTGTCAAGGCGGACGCGGTTGGTGTCGATGATGCGGCGGGCGGTGGCGGGTATCATGCTGGTGTAATAGGTCAACTGCTCCCTGGCATGCCCCACAGTGTCGCGCACAGCAGTGACGACTGCCTCCTGCAGTTCATCGAGATGTGCCAGGGCGTTGGTGCCTCGATTGATGAGCCACTCGGCAGCCGCTGTCGGCGTTTTGACCCTGATGGCAGCCACAAAATCCAGCACCGTCTCGTCACGGTCATGCCCGATGCCGACGATGACAGGCAACGGGAATTGGGCCACGGCGGCAGCCAAGTCGTAGTTGTCAAAAGAGTTGAGTTCGGACGTAGCACCACCGCCACGGATGATGACCACGGCGTCGAACAAGTCGAGATGCTGATTGATGCGGTCCAGAGCGGCAAGGACAGTGGGAACCGTCTGCGCTCCCTGCATCGAGGCGCTGAACAGGCAAGTATAGAACTTCAGGCCATAAGGATTATGCTCCAACTGGTTCATGAAGTCGCCATAGCCTGCAGCCCCCGCCGCCGAGATGACGGCAATGCGTTGCGGCACACAGGCGATGGGCAGGTCCTTATTCATATCGATGATGCCGTCGGCCTTGAGCTGCTTGAGAATCTCGAGGCGTTGGCGAGCCATGTCGCCCATGGTGTAGCTGGGGTCAATGTCGTTGATGACCACCTTGAAACCAAACTGGCTGTGATAGTTGGCTGTCGCCAGCACCAGCACCTTCATGCCAGTCTTGAGGTCGGCACCCGTCGCAGCCCTGAACTTGCCATTCAACCGCATATAGACGTTGCCCCAGATGACGGCGCCCACCTTGGCAACAGTGGTTCCGAAGGCATCTTTCTCGACCAATTCCATGTAGCAATGGCCGCGCACGACTCGCAGGTCGCTCGTCTCGGCGATGACCCACTGGTTCTGCAACCCGGGTGTCCCGTTGATGGCCTGACTGATGCGGGCATTGAATTGGCTCAGGGTAATGCCCTGAGGCTGACTAGAGAAAAGTGAATGCTCTTGCATCGTTACTTGGCAGGCTTGATTTTCAGACCATTAAAACGGTAATTGAGCGACGGCTTGAGATAAGGAGCAAAGCGCTTGTACTCGCTTGGAGCAAGGAACTGCTCAAGGCCATGTGAGGCCTCGATAACATCGTGGTTGTCACCCTTGAAGGACAGCTTGATGAGCGGGAAAATCATGGCATCCTGCAAGTCAGCCCGCAATTCCCGGTCCATCTTGCGGACGAAAAAGTCGTCGATGACCGGCATCGAGAACAGACGATCGCTGGTAAATTGCTGCCAATGGACGTTCCACTGCGTGAGCCGGCTGTCGGGAATAGGCGTCATCACCGTCTCGATGACAGTGATGACAGTGTCTTTGCCCGCTTTACGCATCAGCATCTCCACCACGCGGCTAGGACTGGTCTGCACCTTGATGTAAACACTGTCCATCTCGATGAGTTTGGCCTCGCCTACAAGATTATTGGTCACAGAAACGACCTGGCCGCTATTGTAGTAATCGACCATGTCCAGGCGATAAGTGCGTGTGAGCAGGGCAAAGATGTTACCGGGTTCACTGGCAAAAAAGTCGGCGATGGTGCGTGCCGATGTCACCACCGGCGAAACGGCCATCAACACAAGGACGATGCTCCAAAATCTTCTCATTTCACTCATTGTCGCAATTGACCGTTAAGATGAGTCCCACAGCAGGGACTCACCTTAACAAGTCCTGTAATTCCTTTATAGCCTTAGGCTCCGCCGTACTGTTTCTTCACCTCAGGCAGCCACTTCTGGATGTCGGAGATGCGGGTCGAGTGGCTCGGGTGCGAGCTCATGAATTCGGGCGGTTCCTGGGTCGTAGTGGCTGCCATCTTCTGCCAGAAGGTAATAGCCACGTCAGGATTGTAGCCGGCGATGGTCATCAGCACCAGGCCCATCTTGTCGGCCTCGCTCTCGTGCTTGCGGGAGAAGGGCTGCATCACACCATACTGGGCACCCAGGCCATAAACCTGCTGTGCAATCTGCTGTGTAGCGGCGCTCTTGCCACTGGTGAAGATGCCCACGGCAGCAGCGCCATATTGCGCCAGCACCTGCTGACTCATGCGCTCGTTGCTGTGTTTGGCGACAGCGTGAGCCACCTCATGGCCTATAACCACCGCCAATTCATCGTCACTGCTCACGAGGTTCATGATACCCTCATAAACTACAATCTTACCGCCAGGCATACACCAAGCGTTAACTTCATCACTCTGAATCAGGTTAAACTCCCAGGCAAAATTCTGGATTTCGCTCTCCAAACCAGCATATCTGAGGTAGGCCTCGGTAGCAGCAGCGATGCGTTGTCCCACGCGGGTAACCTGAGCGCTCTGGGTCTTCTTGCCCGAGATGGGAGCCGTCTGCATGAAAGTGGCATACTCCTGAAGACTTGCCGCCAAGACCTCTTCATCACTGACAAGATTCAATTGTTTGCGGCCCGTGATGGGAACTGAGCCACAGCTGGTGAGCAGCATTGCCGCTACAGCCAACATTGCGATAATCTTTTTCATAATCGACTAATTTTAGGTTGATATAAAAATGGGAATTAATGAGTTTGAACAACTTCGGTTGGGGGTAAGGTAGCATTGCGCTTGTCAACAGCCTCAATGACACGTGTGGCCAGATGCTTGAAGGCGACACCGCTCACGTCATTCATGCGCACGACAGGCTGGCCGTCGTCGCTGCCCTTGCAGATGCCTGCCACGAGAGGGATCTGTCCCAAGAGCTCCACATCGAGTTTCTCGGCCAACTGCTTGCCGCCATCGTGTCCGAAGATGAAGTACTGTTCATCGGGGTGGGAGGCAGGCGTGAACCATGACATGTTCTCGACGATACCCAAAACAGGGACTCCCACATGTTCGCCCATGAACATGCTGATGCCCTTGCGCGCATCGGCCAGCGCCACCTGCTGCGGGGTCGTCACCACAATGGCACCCGTGATGGCGAGCGTCTGCACCAATGTCAAGTGGATGTCGCTGGTGCCGGGAGGCATGTCGATGAGGAAATAGTCCAGCTCGCCCCAATCGGCCTCGGTGATGAGCTGCCGCAAGGCATTGCTGGCCATAGCGCCGCGCCACAGCACGGCTTTTTCCTTGTCCACCAGGAACCCGATGGAAAGCATCTTCACGCCATATTTCTCCAATGGAATAATCAGATTCTTGCCCTCGACCTCGTGCATATATAGTTGCTGATCCTCGGCACCAAACATTTTGGGCATCGAGGGGCCGAAGATGTCGGCGTCAAGCAGTCCCACGCGGTAGCCTTGCATGGCAAGGGCCACAGCAAGGTTGCAGGCGATGGTCGATTTGCCTACCCCACCCTTGCCAGAGCTCACAGCGATGATGTTCTTCACGCCGGGCAACGGGTTGTCAACCTTGCGGACAGGATTCTCTTGGCGGGTCTTGACCCCGATGTTTCCCTTGATGTCCACATCACCGCCCACATGGGCAAGGATAGCGGCCTCGGCAGCCTTCACCACACTCTTGATGAAGGGGTCGGTGGGTTTTTCAAAAGTCAGTGAGAAGCTCACGTGGTTGCCGTCGATGCGGATGTCGTCGTTGAGCATCCCCATCTCGACGATGTCTTTTCCTGTACCAGGATAGCGCACGGTGCGCAAGGCATCTATTATCAGATTCGGATAAATGGTCATTACTAGTCTTTAGTTTTTAGTTCTTATCAGTGTTTTTATCAGGCATGAGTTGCGGCATCTGGATGTAGCCGCGGTTGTAGCTGCGGTAGGTGTCTGGCTCAATCTCGATGTCGGGCTCGACGAGTTCCACACCATGAGGCAAGGCGAAGCGGATGTACTTGATGGTCAATCCGCGTTGCAGCCATTGCATCTCGTAGTGGGTCTTGATGTCCAGGATGTCATCGGCAAGGCCGCTGGCATAGAGGTCATCGGTGTCGGCCTCGACGGGCAGATGATTCTCCTCGACCAAGGCATGAGTGTAGGTGTACAGGAATGGGCTGTCGGTCTTCAGGTGGACAATGCCACCATCAGTCAGGATGTTGCGGTAATTGTCCAGGAAGCGCGTCGATGTGAGGCGCTTGTTCACCTTCTTCATCTGCGGGTCGGGGAAGGTAATCCAGATTTCAGACACCTCATTGGGGGCGAACATGCGGTCAATCAGCTCGATGCTGGTGCGCAGGAAGGCCACATTAGGCAAGCCCTGCTCGGTTGCCATTTTGGCTCCCGTCCACATGCGTGCACCCTTGATGTCCACGCCGATGTAGTTCTTGCCGGGAAAGCGCTGCGCCAGTCCCACGGCATATTCCCCCTTGCCGCAACCCAGTTCCAGCACGATGGGATTGCCGTTCTTGAAATACAACTCATTCCACTTGCCGCGCATGGGGCATCCGCCCTGCTGAGTCACCACCGCAAAGGGGAACTGGAACACACACTGCATGCGCTCCATGTCGGCAAACTTCTTGAGCTTATTCTTACCCATTTCTCAAAAGTATCATTTGACGGCAATCTTATAACTCTTGCCGTTGAGTACTACCACATAGAAGCCCGCATCCAGTGTCTGACGGTTGGTGCCGGGCACAAGATTACAGGTGCTGACTGTGCCATTGATTGCAGCCACCTGGGCCATGCCCTCATGGCGCGTGTCGATGCACAGGGTATTGCCCTCGACCCAAACGCGGTCGGCTGTTGCCGTCAGGTCATCGATGCCTGAACTGTTGGCCACCCGTGCTGTGTAATCGCCCAAGTGCCATCCCGTGTTGGCCTCATCGGCAGCCACGACATTGCTCAGCAGAATCGAGCTTTCGCCAGACAGCGACCCGTCGGCACGCAGGGTGATGGTCATCACCGCGCAGTCATTGCCGTCGAACGGCAGCTTCTCCATCGAGAACACCACCGAACGGTGTGTCGAAGCATCCATTGCACGGCACTCACCTGTCCGGTTGCTCTGCACAGCCGTGTTCACCAGCGTCAAACCCTGCGGCAGCGTGATGTCGCACTGCAGGGCGCTATAATTCGAAGCATTGTCGAGAACCAGCCTGAAGGTGCGTTCCTCACCCGGACGGATGGTGATGTCGTCCAGTCGCAGCAAGTCGTCAGTGTCAACGACGGCAGACATCAAGTGAGACGGACCCAAGATGATATCGAGCACCGCATTGACGTCGGCAAGGCCAATCTCTCCGTCCTCGTTCACGTCGGCACGCTGCATCGTGGCGTCATCAAACTTGCCGCCCAGCACGATATCCACCAGCGTGTTGACGTCGGCGATATTCACTTCGCCGTCGTTGTTCACGTCACCCTTCAACCATGTGCTTGCAAACTGGAATTTGCTCCACTGGTCAGCGTTTTTATAGTTCTCGATCGAAGCGGTGGGCACGGTCAGAGGTATTGATGACTGGTTCACGCCATACCACACATTCTCGCCCAAAGCCGGAACCGTGGTAGCGTCACATGAAATCGCTGTCATGCCCGTCATGCCAGCCATGGCATAGGCGCCCAGCCAAGTCATTGTGGCGGGAAGCTCGACGACCGAGAGTGTTGACACATTATACAGGGCATAGTCGCCCATACTGCTCAAACCTGAAAAATCCACGTTATCGGTCAGGCCTGTTCCTGCAAGGGCATAGTTGCTCAAGCTGTTCAAGTTACCGCCCAAACCTATGGAGGCCAAATTCCTGTCATAGAGGAACGCGCCTTCGCCCAGATTGGTCATGCTTGAAGGGAGTTGAGCCGCTGTCAATGGGGTCATCACCATTGCCCAATCGCCGATTTCGTACAGATGCTTGCTGTTGGTCCAGTTCAACTGAGTCACGCCGGTACCGGCCAAAGAGCGTTCACCGATGCTTTGCACGGCGGTGCCCAAGTCAACGGTCGTCAACGCGGGGCAATCCATCAGCGCCGTGGCATCAACACGCTTCAGCCTGCTCGATGCTGCCACCGTCATGCTGGTGAGCGAGGTGCAACGCATGAAGGCGCCGTTACCCACAATCTCGACATTGGCAGGCAAAACCACCGACGGCAATGATGAGCAACCGGCAAAAGCGAAGTCGGCAATGCTGTCGAGCGATGCCGGCAACGTTACTGTCGTGAGCTGTGTGCAGCCGGCGAAAGCCGCCTTGCCGATGGACTTGAGTCCAGCAGGCAGGCTGACGTTGACCACGTCCATGCCTCCAAAAGCGCCCACAGGCAGTTCATCGGCAACAAAATCGTGCTGCCAATAGCGCTCACGCTCGAGGTAACAAGGCAAGATATTCACCCCTGTCAAATCGACCGTGGTGAGCTGGTGCAAATTATCGGCAATGAAGTAAAAGTCATTGGCGTTCATGGTACCTGTGACAGTCAGAGTGGTGACATTCAAGTCCGTCACCTTATCAGCAAGGCCGCCAGCCGTGTTGGTCACGTCAAGAGCCTGGGCCTGAAACGTCAAGACCATCAGTATCGCGAAAATAGTGTTTCTGTTCATACTCAAAATAAAATTCACTTGGTGTTAAACATGCAAATATAGAGCAATTTCCTGAAAGCACGTCCCATTTTAACAAAAAAAGCGCCACACACCACGTTTTAGGCGTTTCAGGCATTATTGCTTGCCGTAAAAACAACCGCCCCTGCCCTGAAGGCAGCGGCGGTCAACAAGACATATTTACTTAATACTTATTTTATCACTTTGACAGTAGTCACTGTGCCGTCGGTGTAGGTGGTAACCACGATGTTCACACCATCAAACGGAGTCTCGCTCTCCTGACCGGCCACGTTGATGTAGCGCACTGCAGCCACTTGCTTGTCGGCGGTCACCTGCTCGATGCCCGAGGTGTTGTTGATAAGCGAGATGGCATCATCGGCGAGGAAGCTGTTGTTATCCTGCGAAACCAGTCTTACGTTTGTGAGCGTGAGCTCAGCGCTGTTGAACTCTTCATCGGCTCCGACGGTCATCGTGAGCACCTTGCCCTCGTTGCCGCTGAAGGTCTCGTGTTCCATCGAAACGACAATCATCGTGTAAACGTTCTCTTCGTTCTCATGCTGAATGAAGTAGCAGTCGTAGCCCTTACCACGGTCAATGCCGTTGACGCCAATGAGACGCACACCAGTGGGCACAACCACCTCGCACTGGATTGCGGTGTACTGACCTTCATCGTTGTTGAGCGACACGTCAATACCACGGTTCTCACCCGCGCGCAGCGTGATGGGCTCGGCCGAGAGGTAGTCGGTCGTTGTGGCAAAGCGGGCTCGTGACAATGCGTTGATGCGCTGGAGCGACATCTTGGCGCTGCCACCGAGCAGGTAGTCGATGAGCGCGGTCACATCGTTGATGTCAACAGCACCATCGGCATTCATGTCGGCAGCCAACTCGTTAACATCTGCATCGGAACTGAGCAGATAGTCAATAAGTGTCGTGACGTCGTTGATGTCAACAGCGCCATCGCCATTTACGTCACCCAGCAGGTAATCGGGAGCAGCAAAGTAGAAGTTCATCCACTGGTCAGCCTCCTTATAGAGCATGGTGCTCTGGTTGTCAACCGTGATGAGGGGCACCGACGGCTGGTCAACACCTGCCCACACTTCCTCGCCCAGGGCGGGAACTGCAGCGGCATCGGTCTTGAGGGTCTGCATGCCAATCATGCCGGCCATGGCGCGAGTGCCCAGGTACTCGATTGTGGAGGGCAAGCGCATGGTGTCCATCTGCGCGCTCACGTTATAGAACGCATAGTCGCCGATGCGAACGATGCCATTCTTGAGCAGGCTGCCGGCATTGAGCATGCCGTCACCGGCAAAGGTATAGTCGTCGATTTGCGACAAGGTGCGGCTCGTGCCGGGAGCACCCTTGCGTCCGCCATTGTTGTGGCCCATAGCGGGCAGCACAACGCTGGTGAGTTGTGAGTTGTGTGCCAGCGCACCCTGACCCAGAGCGGTCATACCGTCGGCGAGAGTGATAGCGCCCAGCTGCGTCTGAGCCAATGCCCAGTCACCGATAGTGCCCAACGGCAGGTTCATGATGTCAAGGCTCTCGATACCCGAGTTGATGAACGCCTCGTCGCCGATGCGTGTCATGTGGTTAGCGGGATCTATCGTGATGAAACTCAACGACGAGCAGCCGTTGAAAGCGCCCTCGTCGATATAGGCCACATTGGCACCGATCTGCACATCGCTCAGGTTCAAGTCGCCCAAGAAAGCGAATTTGCCAACGCTTCCACCATCCACACGTGCACTCTCCAAGCTCTCGCAACGCGAGAAGACGCCCTTGCCCATCACGGTCACCGCGGCAGGCACCACGACACTCGTCAAGGCAGAGCCCGAGAAAGCATAATCGTCAATGAAAACCACTGACTCGGGAATGGTGATGCTCGTCAGCTGATAGCAGCCAGCAAAGGCGCCATAGCCGATGCTCTCCAGATTTCCGGGCAGCACAATCGACGCCAGCTTCTTGCCGAAGAAAGCCGTACGCGGAATCTCGTTGGCTTTGTAACGGGTGAGCGTGCCATAGAGGGCGACACCCTTGTCATAGGCGGCGATGGTAGCCTGGCTCAAGTCCAACGTGGTCAGCTCGTTGAGATCCTCGGTAATGAACAGGAAGTCACGGGCGTCGAGCGTTCCCGTCACTGCCAGGGTGGTAATGTCAACATCTTGGCCTACAGCCTGCTCCAGTCCACCAGCAGTGGTCGTGACATTCAAGGCTTGGCAACCCAGTGTTGTGGCTACTGCTGTGAACAGCAGGAATAACAATTTGCGCATATTGTCTTATTCTATTTTTGTGATATTCGACTATTAACCTGCAAATGTACACAATATTTCGTCAACGGAACAAGATTTAACGATTTTTTTCTTTGAAGCCAGAAAAGGGAACACGTCAGCCAGACAGCGCCTTTTTTACCTAGAACCAGAGCATAAAGACGCTAAGTTTTTGTTTTCTAACCACTTGTGTACTGCCGTATCCTATCAGCACGCCACACTCATTGGTCAGCAAAAACAAGCCAGGCGGCCTCATTTGCGAGGTCGCCTGGACTATTCATCAAGGCCCCGATGTCAGGGGTCAAATTTCAGATTCTGTCGATTACTTCAACACCTTCATGGTCATGGTGGTGCCGTCGGTGAAGCGGGTCACAACGATGTTGATGCCCTCGAACGGCTTGTCACTCTCTACGCCCATGACGTTGTAGTAACGAACGCTCTCAACCTCCTTGGTGCCAAGCATTTCCTTGACTGCAGTGGGATTACCGCCATCGGGCAAGTCAAGAGGAGCGATTCCATATTCTCCACTAGGTTGTGACTCGCTGGCGCTGGCATTAAGCTTGTTGCCAGTCAAGCGAGAAATCACTGCGTGGAACTCATAAGCCTGATTTTCGACAAGTTCGGCAGGACCGTACTGGCCGCTCTGCTTCAGGTTGTAGTCCCAGTTGATGACCCTCACAGCACCATCGATGTCCCATGCATTGACTGTCTGGCCATCGGTAGCATAGACAGCGAATCTGTCACTGCCGGCACCGCACCAAACAGCCCACAAGCGAACAACCTCCTGAATCTTGGGATTCATGAAATAGATGGAGTCACCCTTGGCAACACCAACAGCATTGTCACCGCCAACGGGGCCAACGACCTTATCACCCTCGAGGCGATTCTGGTTGTAGTCCATGAAGTTAGCAGGACAATAGGTATTGTATGCCAAGGCATAATCTGAGCCAAGATGACCAGCGTTCTCAGTCAAGTAACCTGACTGATAGCCAGGATACGATGGAACATCCATTGTACCCTCGCTCACGAGAATGGGATTCTGAGTAAGCGTGATGGTATAGTTCACATTGTCACTATAGGTACCAACAACACTTGCAGCAGTAATCTTGTGACCCACAAACTCCTCAGGACTCATGGTCACGTTACTGAAGTCAAGGATTACCCAGTTGCTTTCGTCCCAAACGTTGTTCTGATACTTGAGGATATCCCTCATGTAGTCAGTCTGACCATCGGTCTTGGCAGGACGCTTGTCAATCGAGAGATTGCCCTGATCCTTAGCCCACAGCTGCTTGATACCCTTTTCGGTATTAATAACAGACCATGTACCAATAAGTTGGTCGCTCACGGTTACCTGCTTGCTAAGCAGCGACGGGGTTGCCTCGATGTAGGCCAGCGGTGTAGCCTCCAAGCCATACAGATAGACCTCCTTATTCAGGCTACCATCAGCGTAGGTCGAGAAAGTGCGGCCATTCTCATAGTAGCGCAGATAACGCGGTGTACCATCATAATAGAATGTGATGGTGGCAGGATAACCATTACCATTCTCAACGCTCACGCCAGCCTCGGCATAAGAGTTAGCCTCGGTTGCGGTGTTCAAGTTGGCAGCAGCATTGGTGGTCACAACCAGGTAACCCGTGTTGTCGCCGTTGATGTTCTTGAAGTAGTAGCGACCGGCATTGGCTTGCTCGAGCACGAACTGAGCCAACTCGTTATTGCCATAGACGCGCTCCTTGGTGTCATCGGTAAACATCACACCCACCGAACCACGGTTATTCTCGTTCTGAGTGGTGCTCATGCCCATGTAGGCATCCTTGTTGACAATCACATAGACGTTGCCAACAACGGGAGCAGTCTTCAACAAGTCGAAGATGACACCGTTCTTCTTCACGAAGGTGTAGGTCTCGCTCACCTCGTTGCTGTACAGGGTGTTCTCGCCCGAAACAATGCTGCTCACGGCGGCCACCGTCGTGGTCTCAGTAACGTCAAATTCGGCACTCTGGCCGGCCTCGAGCGTGTATTCAACGCCATTAACCGTGTAGGTGGTCACAGCACCGCTGCCCTCCTCGTTATGGTCGGTAACGGTAACATGCACGCTCTCCTCGCCAGTGACGATTTCGATAACCTGGCTTGCAGGCGAGATGGTGGGATCCTCGATACCCTCGATGGTGTAAGTCTCGGTAACAATCTCGGAACGAACATAGTCGTTGTAGTTGGTACCGTCCAACTTTTCGGAGGGCACCTCGGCATAGGCCTGGATGGTGGTGGTGCTGTTCACGGTGATAGGCTCGGTGTAGACAGCCCATTCCTCCATATCGTCGGTCTTGTAGTAGATGACTACGCCCTCGGCGGCCCACTCGGGCTGGGTGGCGGTGATGTTTACCGTCACAGGCTCGAAGGAAGTCGTCGTGGCAGGGGTCATCACGGGCTTGTAGGTCCACAGGAAGTCGATGGGACACATCTCAAACGGCGGGTTGTATTGACTGTAGTAGTCCACGATACCGTAAACGTCGAAGGTCGCACCGGCATTCTGCTTGGCATCAAAGAAGGCCTGGTCATAGTCGTCCAGACACTGAATCTGATCGGTGTAAGTGTTACCGCCAGAAGTGTAAGTGCAAGTGCCGGCACTCCAGCGATAGAACTTGTCATAGTAGTAAGCGTCAGCGGTGCCATCGTTGATCATACCTGTGTGCTTGGGATCGCTGTCGCTGTAATCATCAACGTTGCTCAGCGTTGCGTTGCGCAGGTGGACGTAATGGCCCCAAACGTTATCGCCGTCGGATGTACCGGCAACAATCACATTGTTGGTCATCTCCTCGGGAATAATTTCGCTCCAACCAAGGATGGTAGTCGGCCAAGAGGTCACCTCATGGCTCTGGGTACCAAGCTGGATGTGGAAGTTACGATCCCAGATGTTGGTCACACCAGCAATCTGGCTGCCGTCAATCCAGTCACCCATCTTAAAGATGGTCTTATTCGAGTTGTCACGCTTACCGAAGTAAACGCAAGCATAATCGGTGTTGTCGCGCAGATAGCAGAACTCGGCATACTCACCGTTATTGGTATAGGTCGAGTGGTAAACCACCTGAACGGGGTTCAAGAAATGTGCTGTCACGTTCGTCGGGCAGTTGTCGTTGAAGTCTTTCAGGTTGGTATAGGTGTACTGCGTCGTGGGAGCAGCCTCGATGGTGTACCAACCCTCGCTGACGGTGCTGACATAATCGCCGATGTAGGCGATGGCCTTCACATAGTAGCTGTTGCCAACGGTCATGTTGATGGTTGAACCATCATAGTAGGTTGAAGACTTGGTCGGAGTGTTCACATTTCCCGTGCCGGGAGCAGTTGTGCCGCTCACCTCAACAATCTCGTAATAGATGTCGGCATTAGGCGTCGTGCAACCTATCTCAAGCGTCTGGTTACCATAGTAGGTATGGTTCTGCAAAGGCGAGAAGAACGGTGCATTCACATCGACAAGCTTCTCAACGCGGGTATAGGTGGCACTGGCCACATCGCTGGTCAAACCATTGTAAACGGCGATAGCGTTAACAGTCACCTGGTCGCCAATCTCATTAAGCTCCACTGAGAAGGGACCGTTATAGACGGTACTGCTTGTCGTGGGTGTACTGCCATCGGTAGTGTAATAGATGGTGGCATCAGCGGGTGTACCCGTCAGTGTCACGTTCACGCTCGATGCGGTGGTGTTGCGTGAGTCGGGGATAATCGTAACAGTGGGAACGCCCCAAGTGTAAACCACGGTGGTCACGGGGCTGATGTTGCCCTGGCCGTCAACGGCAATAGCGTTGATGGTGGTTGTGCTACCAGCAGTGTAAGGTGCAGTAAACTCATCATTATAGACTGTGCTACTAGTCGTGGGCTCGCTGCCATCGGTAGTGTAATAGATGGTGGTGCCATCGGTCTCGCTGGTCATTGTCACGCTCTGGCTTTCGTAATAAGTGCCGGTGGCGGGAGTAATCACAGGAGCCTCAACTTCGGGAGCGCAGTCATAGGTAATGGTGAAGCCCTTCAAATAAGCGCGGGCAGTGGCACTGATGGTAATCGAAGTGATTGCCGAACCGTCGAAGTCGAGCGTATAGCCACCCAAGGTGCTGCCGATTGCAGAGGTGGTCTGTGACTGGCCGTTATCGGTCGACACAGTGAAGGTGACATTGTTGTCGTTATAGTTCTTGGCATTCAGGGTGATGTGGCTCACCTTCCACTCGGTCTCATCATCAAGGCTGAAGGTGATGGTACCACCATTGCTCGAATTACCATACTTGAGACCCGTCTTACCCTTATACACACGGGTAATGTCGGATGCACCGTCAAGGTAATCTTTACCGGCCTCGAAATAGTCGTTATTGCCAGTTCCACCGATAGCATTCCAAGATGTTGCTGATGATGAGTCGCTATCACTGTCCTTGAACTCAATTATGGCGTTGCAGACGGCTGCGATGGTGTAAGAGTTAGTCACCGTAGCGCTTTGGGTACCCTCGTCATTCTCGCAGTAGGCTGTGATGGTTGTTGCCTCATTAATGGTCACATCATAGGGGCTGGTCACTTGCTCACCGTTAACATAGAGCGTGCAGCCCTCAGGGGCAGTGATGGTGATCACTGTACCTGCAGCTACGGCACTGCTGCCCATGCTGAAGCTGGGCGCTGCGGGAGCGGGAGCGGTATCGCGGGTATAGGTCGCCTGAGCCACGTCACTGGTCACACCGTTGCTGGTCGCACGGGCATAAACGGTCACGGTGCCGCCAACGTTGTTCACCGTGGCGGTAAAGCCATCGGTGTAAGACTGCCAGTTGGTGCCGTCGGTGCTCCACTCGATGGTGGCATCAGCTGGTTCACTGGTGATGGTACCGCTGATGCTCGGACCAGTAAAGTGAGTGCCATCCTCAGGCGAAATCGTCACGTTAACAACAAAAGGTTCAATCATGAACTTGTTGATCGCCGGGTCGATGGTAATTTTGTAATTACCAGGAGCCATTGAGATGGTGTTAAGCTTATAAACAGTGTCCAAGTCACAATATGTACCCTCAAGCCCAGAATTGTATCCCCAAGTCTGGCCATATTGAGGTTGCCCATTTTGGTCGTTACAGCGAGGACCAAAACGGTTGTCACCTAGGTCATCGTAGCTGTTGCCGACAATCGACTTGGTGAAGAAGAGATAGGCATTGCCGTCACCGTTGTTGTAAGCATTTACAATAACCGAGTACTGGCCCGTGCTCTCGTTGCGTGTCATCTGAACGCCATCAACAGTCTGCCAGTTCTTGTCATTCACATTGCCCACTACATAGATGGGACCTGTGTACAGGTAGTTTACATTAACCGTAGTGTTGGTCTGATTGTTAGCAGCACGGACTAAACCTGTTGCGCTCAAGGCATAACCAGTATAGGTTATATCCACTTGCTGGTCTGTGAACGATCCACCTTGAGTAAAATACCCTGGATTGGATGAGAAATTGGTTGAGTGCGAATTATCAAAAGTAATTCCCACATTATCAGTGTTCAAATTTTGACCACTCACATAGATAGAGCCAGTCCTTTTACCCGCCTCATTCGTGTCATTGATGTTCAGCGGGTTGGGGGTAGCGTGCAAAGAGGGTTCATCGCTAGAAATACTGCGACGATAGATGAATGGCTTAGCCTGGGTCGACGTTTCTGCGTAGCAAGAGTATATGTGAGGATTATTTGAGCTGTTATAACGCAGGTGATTGCGTGTATAATCACCCTGGAAAACTACAGTTGCCTCACCATTGCTGCTGATTGAGATGGCTGCCTTAGCATTATTATCAGCAACAGTCTCAGTCTTCAATTGGTTGCCGCTACTGCTTGCCGCATAGATATAACCAGAGCCAGTATAGAAGTACCAAGCGCCAGTGCCACCTTGAAGTGTGAAAATCTGAGTTTCATCAGTTGCAGAAACAGTCTTACTGCTGCTCACTGTCACGGCTGTCACACCACGGTTGTTGGTATTCTGCGTTGTGCTCATAGCCTCGGCGCTACCCACATCGCCGCTGCTGACGAAGATGATTTCATCACCATCTTCAAGCGTTGTCGCATCGGTGACAAGTGTGAACGGGCCACTACCGCCACCGCCAGCGGGATTGATGGTGTAGGACTGGCTGGTTACAATAGCACTGTTTTCCATGCCGCTCTTGACAGCCATAGCCTTGAGCGTGCAACTCTCAGTCAATTCGACTGTACCGCCATTGGCGATGCTGCTCCTGCTTACCACAGGATCAGTGCCATCAGTGGTATAATAGATTGTTGCGCCTTCTGTTTCACTGGTAATGGTAACCTCAGCAGAACCTGTAAAGACACCACCATTTGGCGAGAATACGGGATCAGCACAAGCGCCATTGTCCTTAACATATATATAGGCAAAAGTACCCGAAGTATATAATCCAAAAGCAGAAGAGCCGTATCTGATATACCTCGAACTACTATTATTGCTCACTGTGCCATTAGCATTTATTGTCCATCTCAAATCTGCGTATGAGCCAAGAGATGCGCTTGTAGAAAACTTATCTGAAGAACTTGATTGTGTACCCAAATAGCGATTATCGGGATTCTTAAAAGTCCATGAACCTGAGGCTGTGCCGAGGGTGAATTCTACTACATCCGTTCCCCCGATATTCACTTTATTGTTTTCAATAGTCAAACCTGAGATGGGAGTACCATAATTATTACTATTAAGGGCACCCATACCTGCAGAAGAAGAGCCATTCTCATAAACAAAGATACAAGTTTCACCTTCAACCAAATCATTAGTGCTGGTCACCTTGCGATACCAATTATCCGGCACAGGAGGCGTGCCTCCATTTTCGCTATAAGTAATGGTGAACTGAATGACATAAACAGAGTTAGCTGATGCTGTAACATTAAGCACAAGATCACTACCATCAAACGGCGTCTCGTCAAAGCTCAATACAGCATCACGTGGTGTTCTACCATTACTGGATACTTTAGTGATGTTATAACTACCAAGCTCATTAGAGCCTAAGGTTGCTGTAAATTTACCAGTACCAGCACTGGCATTAGTACAATAATTGAGCGTAATGCCAGTCACTTTGTAATCTGACGTAAATCCACTCAGTGTAAGCGTAAAATGCTTACCACTGGTAAGTTGAGATCCGCCATTTCCCATTTGAGAAGCATCCGTCGAGACAGAAGTTGTGACTCCGCTCGGCGCCCCTGTTAACGTTCCCGTACTATAAGTATTAACCGTGAACGTAGCGGTTTCGGCCCAGCCGACGGTGAATGCCAGCAGGGCTGTCAAGAAAAAGGTTAGTAGTTTCTTCATAATTGAATGAATAAAAAAGTTGAATATTAAATGTTTAATGTTGATTCTTAGCCTTAAAAGTAAGTGCAAAAGTTGGTTTATTAATAGCTCCACACGGTTTACCTGAAGAGGGTCGCCGATGGACGGGAAAAGGATAGGCATATAAAAAATGGGACTCACAATCTGTCATGCCATTCAGCAGTATCTGCCAAATGACTGATAGATAATGAATTCCATCCTTATCGCCCTTTTGTTCATATCATTATACCACAGTATCCCACACAGGGGAACCACAGAATTTGGGCACAAAGGTACATATTAATTAATTTTGCATCACAAAAAAAAGGATTTTTTTCAAGGAATGGGAAAGAAAAAATCACAAATCCCCCAAAACGAACTCATATGAGATTTTTGGTTACCCGCAAAACCTTGTGTCAAACTCAGCGACAAGTTGCTTCGAAGAAGCGGGTGGCTCGTAGAGCCGACTTTGTAAGAAAACACCATGCAAGACCCTCATAGAGGGTCGCAGCTTGGTGCCAAGGAACGACTGTCAAGTGCGTCGACGACGAACTTCAATCCTCCAGCATTTGCACAAGAGTGACATAATTGATACCTTTGCACTATAATCCAACAATTACGAAGTTACTATGAGTGCCGTCAGTTCTATGTTTCACGTTGTCATCAACACCTACCGTCGCCAGATGACAATACCAGACGAGACCAGTGAGCACATGTATCGATATATCTGGTCTATTATCAAGAGCCGTAATTGCCGACTATACCGCATCAATGGGACTGGCAACCATATCCACATGCTCATTGAACTGTCGCCAACTATGGCACTGAGTGACCTGGTTCGTGACATCAAGCAAGGCAGTAGCAAGTGGGCCAAGCAACAGGCATATTTTCCACAATTCAGCGGATGGGGTAAGGAATATGGCGCGTTCTCCGTCGGCCAACGCGAGAAGGATGTCGTGGTGAAATATATCATTAGTCAGCGTGAACACCACAAGACAAGGACGTTTGAAGATGAATACCAAGAGATTATTGAGACTTGTGGGTTGCAGTGGAATGAATTTAGGCTGACATAAGTTCGTCTTCGACGCACTTTCTCGCCATCTGGCATGCACCAAGCTGCGTGGGCCTTCGACCCACTTGCATGGTGTTAATTATTGAAATCGGGTCATCGACCCGCTAGGACTCTTCGAGTCCCTCCTGAGAGAACTCCAACACATAGTTTTGCTAGCGAGCTCAAAAAAGATACTATGATTCTCGCAATCACATGGTGATTGTCTGATGAGATTTTGTTTCGCACATGTTTTTAAAACAGCATTTTTGAAGAAAAAAAGCGAGAATTCGTTGGAATTATGAAAAAAACATTAAATTTGCACTCTTTAGAAGTGACAATAAATAACTAAAATCGTATAGCATTATGAGACTTGACGGAAGACGCGAAAGCGAAAATGTAGAAGATCGCCGAAGTATGAGCACCGGTTCCAAGATTGGTTTTGGCGGTATCGGCGGACTGATTATTGCCGGACTGATCACCCTGTTGATGGGTGGCAACATCGGCGACGTGCTGCAACAGGCTGGTGGCATGGCCATCGAGACCGGCAACGGCCAACCTCCCACTCAGGAAGAGGAAGAACTGGCCACCTTCTCCAAACAGGTCATCGCCAGCACCGAGGACATCTGGGCACAGATTTTCAAAGAGTACGGCATCGGCCAATATCCCGCTCCCACACTGGTATTGTACACCGGTTCGACCAGCACCGCTTGTGGTCAAGGTCAGGCTGCCATGGGTCCGTTCTATTGCTCGGGTGACCAGAAAGTTTATCTGGATCTGGGTTTCTTCGAGACCATGGACCGCCAGTTGGGTGTAAAGGGTGACAATTCGAGCCTTGCCAAGGCCTACGTCATCGCTCATGAGGTGGGCCACCACATCGAGTACCTGATGGGCACATTGGACCAGGCACACCGCAAGATGCAAGCCACCAACCAGACCAACGCCAACAAGTACAGCGTCAGACTGGAGCTGATGGCAGACTTCTATGCCGGCATATGGGCACACTACGAGAAGCGCTACTTCAACTCCATCACCGATCAGGACCTGATGGAGGCCATCGACTGCGCCCAGAAGATTGGTGACGACTACCTGCAGAAGCGTTCGCAGGGCTACGCCTCGCCCGAGAGTTTCACCCACGGTACCAGCGCTCAGCGCATGAAGTGGTTCAAGTTGGGTTACGAAACCGGCGACGTGCGTCGAGCCACTACCTTCCAGGAAAGCGACGCCACCCTGTAAGGCCAAACAGGTTCAAGACAACCTTATCAACAGCGATGTCCGCCTCACATGAAGCGGACATCGCTGTTTTTTTGTCACTTGCGGTAGATTGCCGTAAATGTCCTGCCGCTGTCAATACCTAAACGCCGAGCCGAGAAAAAACGCTCATGTTCACAGCGTGAACAGTGCTGCGACAAGACGATGTTACAACTTGGTACGCCAGCTGACACGAGGACGTTGCGGTTAGCGGCACGCAGGTCGATGTGCGCCTTGCCTGTAGCCGAGTTGCGCATGACGATGTCATCGAGGTCAAAACCAGCCTTGTCAAAGGCCTCGACCACCTCGTCACCCACTTCGAAACATTTCTGGCAGATGCATGGGCCCATCGCAGCCTGGATGCGGTCGGGGCTAGCACCCTGACGGAACATGGTCTGAACCACATTGCTAACGATGCGTCCCACGGTACCGCGCCAACCCGCATGGGCTACAGCGATGATGCCCGCCGCCTCATCGACAAGCACAATCGGCACACAATCGGCCGTATTTACCCCGATGACCACGCCCGGCAACGAGGTCACGAGGGCATCAACACCCTCGAGCAAAGACTCTTGCTGAGCGATATCGGCATCACGAAAATGCTCATCGATTACGGCCACGCGGCAAGAATGTGTCTGCCGCGGCATGATGAGGTCGTCGAGGTCCACACCCAGCTGCATCGCCAGTGTCAGCCTGCAGTCCAGCACATGCAGGGCATCGTCGCCGACATAGTCACACAGGTTCACACCTGAATAGGCATTGCGCTTGTCCACCTCGCCACGCGTCGTGGAAAAAGCCGTCACGCCCTTGACAGGTCTTGCAAAATCCAAAGTCAATAGTTCCATCATGTTGACAAAAGTAATAAAAACTCCCCACGCAAACGCCAAAAATCAGTAAAAAGAACTACCTTTGCACATCATGACACTGAACACTGCCACCATCGTCAATTACAAGAACATCGCCGAGGCGCGATTGGAATTCTCGCCCAAGTTGAACTGCCTGATCGGCAACAACGGGCAGGGGAAAACCAACGTGCTCGATGCCATCTACTACCTGAGCATGTGCCGCAGTTTCGCTTCGACAACCGACAACAGTGCGGTCATCTGCCACGGCGAGCCCTACATGATGCTGCAAGGCAGCTATACCCGCCAGGAGACACCGGTGGAAATCAGCATCGCCCTGCAGCGCGGCAAGCGCAAGGTGGTGCGCCGCAACGGCAAGGAATATCAGCGGCTGAGTCAACACATCGGGCTGCTGCCCGTGGTGATGGTCTCGCCAATGGACTGGGATCTGGTGCGCGGCAGCGGCGATGAAAGACGCCGGTTCATGGACTTGATCATTTCGCAGAACGACAACGAGTACCTCGACGCCCTCATCCGCTACAACAAGGCGGTGGAGCAGCGCAACGCCATGATAAAGAAAGAGATGCGCGACCCGTTGCTTTACGAGACTGTTGAGCAGGAGATGGCCCGCAGCGCGACCCTGTTGCATGAGCGCCGCAGCAAGTGGGTGGAGCAATTCATGCCCATCTTCATGCACTACTATAGCGCTGTCGCCGGTGAGGGAGAGACCGTGAGTCTGCACTACAAGAGTCACTTGAATGACGGCGGAATGCTCGAGCACCTGGCTGCGACACGCGAGCGCGACCTTATCCTGGGTTACACCTCACGCGGCATCCATCGCGATGACATCGAGCTGCTGCTTGACGGTTATCCCATGCGTCGCACGGGCAGTCAAGGGCAGTGCAAGACCTACACCATCGCCCTGCGCTTCGCCCAGTTTGACTTCCTCAAGGCCAATAATCCGGCCGTGCCCATCCTGTTGCTTGACGACATCTTTGACCGCCTTGACGCCCAGCGCGTGGAGCGCATCATCGACGTTGTGTCCAGCGACCGCTTCGGCCAGATCTTCATCACCGACACCAACCGCACTCACCTCGACGAGATTGTTGCCCGCCACGGTGGCGGCCACTGCCTGATGCACGTCGAGAATGGCGTAGTCACAGTGCTGAAAGGAGGTGAGACGTCATGAAACGCACCGAAGCCAAAAACATCGGACAAATCATCAACGACCTGCTCAAGAAGGAGAACCTGGACGTGGCACTCGACGAGCACCGCGCCAGCGCCTTGTGGCCCGAGATTGTGGGCGACGGCATCAACCGTTACACCATCAGGCGCTATGTCAAGGACGGCGTGATGACTGTTCATCTGTCGTCGGCATCATTGGCCAATGAGCTGATGCTCAACCGCGCAGCTATCATCCAGCGCATCAACGAAGCCTTGGGCCGTGATATCATCCATGAGATTATCTTTAAATAGGGGGATAGGTGTAATGGTGGATAAGTGTATAGGTGGATAGGTGGATGGGGGTGACTCCTTTACTATTAACTGTCAAATGCTAACTGTTATCAATATATGAATCACGCTATCGAAGCTCAATATCCTTTTAAGCGCAGCACGCAGGTGCAGTTGCGATTCAACGACATCGATGCCCTGGGGCACGTGAATAACTCGGTTTATTTCCAGTTCTTTGACTTGGCCAAGACCGAATACTTTGCTGGCCTGGAGGTGAATGCCGACATCAACTGGTGCAAACCAGCCATCGTCATCGCTAATGTGAATTGCAGTTTCCTCATGCCCACGGTCTTTCAGGAGCCTGTCGAGGTGCTCACCCAGTGCGCCCGCTTGGGCAACAAGAGTCTCACACTGCTGCAGCACATGGTCAACCGCGAGACTCGTGAGCTGAAGGCCACCTGTGCCACCGTGATGGTCAACCTGGACCCTGAGACCAACCAACCAGCTCCACTACCCAAGGTATGGCGCGATGCCATCATCACCTTCGAGGACCACGATTTTACTGAATAATTAAAGTGGGAGGAAACACATCAACCTCCTGTCAATGGCTTCCTTATCAGAGGTAACTTTCACCTGAATGCGGAACGCTTGAGGCATCAACCAGCAGATCAACCTCTTAAAGTGCATAAAACTTGTCGTGACTTATTTCATCATCTGGTTGGTGTCATCGGTATCGGCAGTGATGGGCATGCGATTGAGCTGAGCCAGTTTCCGATCCTGTCTTGAGGCAAATTCATTGATTACAAAACCCAAAACAAACGTGACGAGAGCAAGAATCAGGAAAGTCGTTGCAACCATGTATTTGGCCTGACGCTGATGCTCCTCGCTGAGTTGTACACCTTGCACAAATGCATTCATATCGACATCGAACACGAACATCACACACGACACCAACAAGAAATAAATAATGCTGACCACAAAGCCACATCGCCACAGGGTGCTCCAAAGCCCATAGCCAAACAGATATTTATAAACAATGATGTAATAAACCCCGTAGATGAGTAACGAGAGGAACGAAGACAGGCTTGGATTCACTAACACTAACGGGATAAACAGGAAACTGAACACGACCATTATCACCGCAAGGAATACCTGAATAAAGAAACCCTCAGGTAAGGAGTGAGCTGTGTGACGCGGAGAGTGTCTGAAGAATACCCACGTGGGCAAGACAGCGAGCAATGCCATAATCAGCGAATACCAACTGAAATTATTCTTTATCCAGGTAGAGAAAGTAGCTAACGCTTTAAGCTGCTCCTCATTGACTGCGGGTTCTGCTATCTGGATGCGCAAAACATTGGGAATGAACCAATAAAAAACCATGGAATAAATCACAGCGACAATAAACAGCATCTTCACAGGCGGGAAACTCACCTGCCGCTTGCCATCGATGTAATCTCCAATGATGTGACCAGGGCGCATCAACAATTGCCAGATAGTGTAGAGCAGCGAGCGTGTGCCCAATCCCCAGATGTCCATGACGCCTTGCCGAACACTACTCCACCCGATGCGTCCCATGCCTGCCTTTTGGGAACACACTGGACAGAAGTTGCCCGTAAAGTCATGGTGGCAGTTATTGCAATGCCTGACGGTGTCAGGATCAAAGGTGTACTTGAAAGGCTGCTCTTGCCATTGTTTGAAGCGTCGGTGATATGATTTGATTTGTTCCTTGTTCATTGCTGTCAATTCAATTTCAACTGCAAAAATAACACAATTTTACCACAGGGCACCAATACAGAGCCAAAACCTGTCATAAACCATAGCCACCGACTCAAGAGGCTAGCGCATGTTCATGTTGAAGCAGCGCACACCTGCGATAGTCGTGCCCGCATTCAGCACATTGGCAGCTCTACTCAATCACAGGAACCAGAATCTTCAAACTAATCCGCAAACTACAGAAAAAAGCATCATGAAACATTTTTCATCGCTCAAAAACTGAAAACTAGACGAGTATTTCGTACCTTTGCAAGTTGAAATCCATCAATCACCAGATTATGGGTGTAAAACAATCGATGCGTGAAATTTTGGAGGCCGAGAGCAAGGCCGTCCTGAACACACCTGTCACCGATGCCTGCGAAGAGGCCGTGAATATTATCGTCGTGCAGGTGAAGCGCGAAGGTGGCAAAGTTGTCACTCCGGGCACAGGCAATATCACCTTTCGGTACTCCATCAATTAAGTCCATCCATAACCCCCGTGAACTGAAAGAACAATGCGAAAAATCATCACTATCGGAGAATCGGTGCTCGACACCATCTATAGCGGCAACCAGCCTGTGAGATCCTTTGTGGGCGGCCGCATTGCCAATGTGGCGGCCATTCTGGGCACAATGGGACAGCATGTATCGATGGTAAGCGAATGCTGTGCCGACCGTGTGGGCGACATCATCATCGACTTCCTGACCAGCCATCACGTTGACGTGAACTCCATCGACCGTTACACCGATGGGTCCACGGCCATGTCGGCCATCTTTGATGACGGTGGCGGCAAGAGCGTCCTGGTCAACTATGGTGTCTACCCCGAGGAACGTTTCGATGTTGTTTGGCCACGCATCGACGAGGACGATATCGTGGTCTTCGGCTCCCTGTATGCCATCACCGAGCCCCAGCGCACCGCACTGTTTGAACTAGTGAAGTATGCCGTCGAGCGCAAGGCCATCATCATTTATCTGCCAGGATTCCAGCACGGCATCAACTTCCACATCGCCCACGTCATGCCTGCCATCCTCGAGAATCTGGAGGTGAGCGACCTGGTGATTGCCCACGAGCGTGACCTGCATGACGTCTTTCCCGGAGAAACGGCTCAACAAGCCTACTCTGACCATGTCGAGTTCTACTGCGACAATTATCTGCACATCCATCCCGACCTCACCGTGAGCCGATTTGACAAGGGCGGCAAGGCATTGCGCCATCCCGCCATCGGCATTCCTTCACGCCACATGCTCGGATGGCAGTCGGGATTCACTGCAGGAGTCATCCATGGCCTGTTGAAGAACGAGGTCACCCATGCCAACATCCACCAGTTGCCCCGAGCCGCTTGGCTGGACATCGTCACCGGAGCGCAGGCCATCGCCTCGTGCTGCGCCAATCCAGACAACGGCCTTGACCCGTCGCTTGCGGCACGCTATGCCTCAGAGTTAAAACATTAAAACACCGCCATTGCAGCCCCAACCCAATACCGAACAATGAATTTCCTGCCCATCACCGTCGCGCTGCCGCACTTCAAGAACGACATGACCATTGCCCGAGCGCAAATGGCCACCAATGGCGCCATGCCCTCCAGCAAGGGCCTGGACAGTGACATCGTCACCGAGATGCAGATGTGCTATGTCGAGTATCTGATCACCAACAAGCGCGACATGGAGGCCGAACAGGTCATCGAGGAATTCATCTATGACGACGAGCGCATGCAGCAACTGCCAGAATTGTACGTGGCATGGTTGTGGCTTGCAAGGATGGCATTACTCATCGACAGCGGTAACCCATCGCTCTCGCTGGGTGCTGCCGAGAATGCCTTGCTCGTCCTCTCAGACCATCAGGGCAAGAAGACCGAGGACTTCAACGCCATCGTTACCGCATTGCTGTTTAACTTGGCACTGGCCCATCATGACATGGGAGATAACAGCCGTGCTGCCAAGGAACTAACCAAAGCGCAACAACTGCTGGAACGCCTAACCAAGCGCAACGAGGCCCGTTTCTCGGCCATGTTGCTCATGGCCGTCGAGGCATCGACCGAGGTCATCAAATCCAAGACCAAGCAAATGAATGTGCTGGCACATTATCAAAGTGCCAGTGAACTCTACATGAGCGAGTTGGATAGTGGTGATGCCAATGCCACCCGCACCGCCATGTCCAATCTGGTGGACACCTTGGGAAAGGAAGGGGACATCATGCTCGAGATGGGCAACGGGCGCAATGCGGTCAAGTATTACACCAAGGCATTGCGCTACCAAAAGAAACTGGGCGAAAAGATGGGAGAACGCGACCTGCGGCTGTCCATTGGCTTGGCAAAAGCACTGATGCGACTCATCAACCGTCGAGCCGCTGCCGAACAACTGCTGCGGTCCCTGTTGCCGCTTGCCCAGCGACTGGATGCGACTGCCGAAGTGAACGAGATTCAAGAATTGTTGAACAACAAGAATAAAAACGTGAACATCATGACATTGCTCAAAAGTATTTTTACCGCTATACTCATTATTGTGGGCACCTTGAGCGCACAAGCTCAACTCATTGTGGGACACCGCGGGTCGCAATGGGGTGTGGAAAACACCCGTGCCGCCTTTATCAATGGAGTCGAGGCCGGCGCATGGGGACTGGAGTGTGACATCCGCGTCACAGCCGACGGCACCTTTGTGGTCAGCCATGACGACAATTACAAGCGCCTGGGTGGGCCAGAGACCAAGATTGCCGACATGAGCACCGAGGCTGTGCTCTCGACACGTCTCACCAGCAAACGCCACGGCATCACCTATGCGGGCACACCCTGCACCCTGGGAGAATTCCTTGACATCTGCAACGAGTACAATGTTGTGCCAGTTGTCGAGGTCAAGGTGTGCAGCAACATTCACAGCAACACTCAAGCCGAGGATGACCCAGTCTTTGACGGCATTCCTGCACTCATCAACCTCATTGACAAAAAAGGACTCTCGGACAAGGTTGTCATCATCTCGTTCATGCCCGGTGTTGTTGACTTCATCCACCGCCACTACCCCGACATCACCGTCCAAGTGCTTGCTGGAGACGGCGACGGCACCATCAACGAGTGGGTGGAGTGGTGCAAACAATACCACATGGATCTGGATGTTGAACACACCCTCGTGACCAAGGAGGCTGTCGATGCCATGCATGCCGCCGGACTGAAAGTCAACGTCTGGACTGTGGACCGCGTCGAGGATTTTGAGCGCGTCAAGGCCATGGGCGTCGATTTCATCACCACCAACGCCCGCTTCCCGAAACAACTCTAAAACAACTTTTGACTGGCCGCGACGGGAGTCACGGCACAGGATAACAACAAAAACTGAATCACATGTCAACCGAACTTAATAAAACCGAGGGCAGCAACGCCCTCCACACCCTACCCCATGTTGACGGTCTCACTGTGGGCATCGTCTGCGCCGAGTGGAACGACCAGATCACTGGAGCCTTGTTACAGGGCGCCCTCGACCTCTTCAAGAAAGAGGGTTATGAAGATATCACAGTGGCCTACGTGCCGGGCACGGTGGAACTGACTTATGGTGCAGCTCAGATGGCACGCACAGGGCGTTATGATGCCGTGATCATGATTGGTTGTGTCATTCGAGGTGGCACGCCGCATTTCGATTACGTCTGTGACAGTGCCACGCAGGGGTGCGCCTATCTCAATGCCACCCAAAACGTGCCTATCATTTTCTGCGTGCTCACTACCGACGACCTGCAGCAAGCCCTTGACCGTGCAGGTGGCGCATTGTGCAACAAGGGTACCGAGGCGGCCGAAGCAGCCATCAAGATGGCGCATTTCGCCTCCACCATCAATCACTGATTCAACGCAAGTCGTCTTACATAGAATAAGTGGCGTTTCGATTGAAGCGCCACTTATTGTGCTATGATGTTGAATCAGTTAAGCTTTTTTGCGAAATAGGGTTTCATCAGTTTTTTGACACGTGGACTGAGGGCGATAATGGTAATCATCGTGCAAAGTGCCATCAGTGCAAAGGCCAAGTCCATAATGCTTACCATGAGCTTGAGAGGAATCATGGCAGCAACCACAATCATGGCAAGATAGTAGTAGTTATACCACTTGACATTGTGGGCACCGAAGAGGTAGTTGGTGCACTTTTGGCCATAGTAGCTGTAGGAGAACATCGTCGAGAAAGCGAAGAAGAAGACAATCGTCATCAGCAACAGGTGTCCGAGTCCGGGAAGCAACTGTCCCCACGCGCCCAAAGCCACATAGAGGCCTTTGGGGTCATCCAATCCGATATAGTTGCCCGCAATGATGATGGGAATGGAGGTCAACGTGCACACAAGACCCGAGTCGATGGCCGGGCCGAGCATGGCAATAAGGCCCTCGCGGATGGGGTCGGTGTTCTTGCTGGCACCATGCATCATCGATGCGGTACCCACACCAGCCTCGTTAACAAAAGCGGCACGACGCGCTCCAGTCAAGGCCACAAAGGCAAACGCGCCAAAACCCGCGCGCAGGTCAAAGGCGCCCTCGAATATCTGCCCGAACACACCAGGAATCTCCCTGAAATGCATGGCCATAATGACGAGAACCATGATGAGATAAAGGATAACCATCACGGGAACGATGCGTGATGCAAACAAGGCGATACGCTTGATGCCACCCAGAATGACCGCCCCCACAATGGCAACCATTATCAGGCCCATAATGAAACGCAGCATCAAGGTGTTCTCGATGCCCATGGGCGTGGTGAACACCGTCGTTACCGACTCCACCAACTGATTGGCCTGCATGAAGCACAACGTGCCCACGAGGCCGAAAATAGAGAATGCCACAGCTAGCGGTTTCCACTTCTCGCCCAAGCCCTTGGTGATGATGTACATGGGACCACCTTGCACTTCACCAGCTGAGTCACGTCCCTTATACATGATGGACAGCGAGCCCTCAAAGAACTTGGTGCTCATGCCCACCAGCGCGCTCACCCACATCCAAAAGACCGTGCCAGGACCGCCAATGGACAACGCGATGGCCACGCCAGCGATATTGCCCATGCCCACGGTTGCCGCTATGGCGCTCAACAACGCCTGCACAGAACTGATCTGTCCTGACTGCTTGCCTTGGTCGGTCGCCTGCTTGTCACGCAATGCACGGATGGCCCACGGCAAACGCCTGATGGAGACTGCACCCGAGAAGAAGAACAGGAACAATCCACCACCTATCAGAAGAAAAAACTCAGGATAGCCACACACCGCGTCGCTGGCAGCGACAATCCAATCACTCAATGCATTGAGCAAGTTTTCCATATTCATTTAAAGTTATAATGATTGATTGGGGCAAAGATAAGGCATTTTTCTTGAATGTTACTCACAATGACATGGATTTCGGGATTTAGCCCCATAGACCGCAATGGGCCGGCACCTGATGTTGCCGGCCCATTGTCATGAGTGAACAGTGGAAAAACCTATCACTTGATTTCCTTCACCAGATAAATCATCGTGGGGAAGTGGTCACTGTAACCATTAGTGAAAATACCTGACGAGTAGGTGCGCAGGGGATAGCCCTGACGGTCGCCCTCATCGCCACGCAAGAACTTGCGGTTCAACACCTCGGCACGCGAGAATGTCAGAGTGGGTTTGTCCTTACTGTCGTAGTTCCTCAAGAAATAGTTAGTGAAAATAATCTGGTCAAACAAGTTCCAATTGCCCCTGTAACCCAAAGTTCCGATACCCCTGTTCAGGATGTTCCACCAGGGATTGAAGCACGAACCTGGCTCGACACAGTCCTTGATCTCCTTCTTGGCACCCAGGGCCACACTGCAGCTCCTGTTTTGCGGGTCATCGTTAAGGTCGCCCATGAAGATGATACCCTGGTTGGGATCATCGAGCAACAGCGAGTCAATCGTCTCACGCGCCATGCGACCGGCGGCTTCACGCAGGTAGCTCGATGGCTCTTCACCACCCAGACGCGAAGGCCAGTGGTTCACGATAACCGATACCTTCTCGCCGGCAAGCATACCCGTGACACAGAGTTGGTCACGTGTGCGGAAGTCGGGATAGTCGGGCAGGTACTTGTTAATCCTCTGATTGGTCACGTTCAGCACCTTAAAGAATCGAGGATTGTACAGCAGGCCCACATCCACACCGCGACGATCAGGACTGTCGTGGTGAACGATTTGGTAGCGGCGGTCCTTGATTTCGGGCTGACGCACGAGGTCTTGCAGCACAGTGATGTTCTCAATCTCACTCACACCGATGATGACGGGACCCTCGGCAGGAGAACCTTTCACCTCCATCTGGCTGATGGCATAGGCCATGTTGTGCTGTTTTTGCCAATACTTGGTGCCATTCCATTGACGGGCTCCTTGAGGTGAGAACTCCAAGTCGTAGGTACCATTGGTGTTAATGGTGTCGAACAAATTCTCCAGGTTATAGAACATCACCCCATACATGGTATAGCGACGTTCGTCCTGATCTTGAGCCAAGGCCCTTGCTGGCAGCAATGCCGCCAGCGCGAGGGCGATGAATAATAACTTTTTCATGATGCTCATGTTTTTTAGTCACATTTACTCGGCAGGATCCCAGTTGACGTTCCAGATCGAGACTCGGTCCCTAGTATTGCCCGTAGCGTTAGAGGGGCACAGGTTGGTGAACTCGACAGTGAAATCGCCCTGCAACGAGCAATTTTCCTCAAAGCTGTAAGCCGTCTTCTGGGTCACATTGTCGTTAGAGATGGTCCATGTCTTCACCACATTGCCGTTCTGCTTCACGTCAACGCGGAAGGAGAGCACCTTGCCCGAATAAGCACAGCCATAGTTGAAGCGCAGTTTTTTCATGCCACCCTGCAAAGTGGGCGACACAATTTTGCCTACAGAGCCTGTTCCGCCATTCATGGTCGGAGCCTTGGCATACTCAGAGGTAGAGCCCGTGACAAAGCCGATGAAAGCGAATACGGGGTTACCGTCGGCTGCGCCACCTTCCAGCAGAGTGCTGTTGCTGGCCACCCAACCCTTGGTCGAAGTGTAGGTTCCCATCGTGGTGGTGCGGGCGGGCATCGTCTCAAAGTCGGCACGTGTGCTCAACGGCGGTGCGATGCCAAAGTTCACATCGTCAACACACCAGGTTGCATAATTGGCGTCTTGCTCAGCATGGAAACGGAAACCGATGTAATAGCTGCCGTCGGCCCACTGGCTCAAGTCGATGTCACCCGACTCTACCCAATTGCTGTAGCCGCTGTCCGGAGCCTTGGCAAGCGTGGGATTCAGTTTCACCTTAACGGTGGCCTTGGTGGGATCGCTTGAGTTGAGCAGATAAACCTCGAAGATGGTTGTCGTGCTGCCATAGCCATTCACCTGAGTTCGGAAGTTCAAAGTCTTGCTCTTGGCGTTCTGGATATCCAGCGACGGAGTGATCAGCCATGCGTCAAACGGAGGCTGAGTGCCCCTGTAACCGGTCATTGCAGCATAGCCGTTGTCCGAGAAGCTGGTCTGATACCACTTCTTGTCGCCAGTGACGGCAACGTTCACCCAGTCGCTGGGCAGTGCTGAATCAAAGCTCTCAGTCAGCTCGGTGCGGCCCGGCGGTACAATGATCACATCCAAGATATCATAATCGTCGGTTGAACCGTCCTTGACACGGATACCAGGAGCGCCAACGCAAGCGGTAAACTCACCTTTCACCATGACACGGGTCTTGTACAGCTGAGGATAGCTCTTCAAGTTAACCTCGGTGCGCATCGGCGAACCTTGAGGAGTGGGAACGATCAGACACTTGGTGAAGTCCTTGCAGTTGGGATCATCGGCAATCACAACCGTGTTGTCAAGGGTCGTGGGAGCCTTCCACTCGATATCGGCATTGCTGGAAACAGAGGTCACCTCGGGTGCCACAGCACCAACAACGTAACCGAGAGTCCAACCCTTGGCAGAGTTCTGGGCTTCGATAGCCCCAGCCACTGAGTAGGGATTACTATAGGTGCCTATGCCTCCGCCACCGATGACATCGCTGGCACTGCGCAGGTAGAGTTGCCAGGTAGTGCCATACATGCTCAGGAGACCGATAACGTCAACCTCACCATCGGGAAGGATGTCGCCGCGGAAGTCGGCATAGCCGCTGTTTCGCACGATGAGTGTGTTGCCACTCTCGTCAGTAATGTTGCGGTTGGTGCTACCGTTCTTGCCGTCGGCCGTGGGCTGAACGGCAAACACATCACCCTTGTCTTCAAAGGTCACACCATTGATGCGCACCAGGCGGCCCTGATATTTCATCAAGGTCTCGGCATCGGTGTGGCCCTGGAAGTCGCTGATGTTCACCTCAAGGGTGTCCACCTTGCTCAGGTCGGGCAGGCCATTCAGCTCGACCATCGATTCCCACATAGCCTGGGGCAGGAAAGTTGCTTCCCAAGCGCTACCAGCTGCATACCATTGGGGATAACCCAACTGCTGCTGGCCATTGTACTTACCCACGAAGTAGCCCTTCAGCGGCAGGACGATTTCCTGACCGATGCGGTAGTTGTTGTACAGACTGTTCTGGTTGATGGAGATGGAGAGTCCATAGCCCGACTCGTCCATGATGTAGAGACTCTTATACACGTTGCCCGATTCATCACTACTGGTCACCCAACCATGGATGATCTCGTCCTCTTTAACCGTGTCGATGTAGTTGCGGTCGTCTTGCCAGTGCTTGGCTTTGAATTCAGCGATGGTCATGTTGGCGTGGTGCTCGGCGGTGGGAATCACCATGGGCGGCTGGTCAAACTCATCACTGCAGGCAGCGGTGAACACCAACAGAAGCATCAAGCTGAGATAATAATTAAAACGTTTCATAGTGGTTGTATTGTTTGTTTTATTTATATCTGATTGATAGTTGAATTAAATGTGATGAATGATTAGAACTTCAGACCCAAGTTCAAGAACATCTTGAACCCCTGACTGTAGTAATACTTGTTGGGGAACTTGTTAGCGGTGTTGGCATAGTCCTTGGTGTCGATACGACCCTGCTGGTAGCCACCCGTCTGGATGCTCTTGTTATCAAGAATGTTGTTCAAGTTCAGGTTGATGTTGAACGATGCCGTGCGGTTGATGTAGATCACATGGCCGATGCTGGCGTTGATAACCAGAGCCTCGTTGAGTTTCTCCTGCTGACTGATGTCCTTAATCATCTGTTGGAGGTGCTCCTCGCTATTGGCCATCGTGTACAGTTGAGGAATCTCGACGTGGCGCACGGGAGAGATGCTGACATAGGAACGATTCATCCACGCACCATTCAATTCAACAAACCACCGATGGGGACCAGCCCAGTTGAAGGCCAACATGTAGCACTCCTGGGGTGTTCCGGCAACATAGAAGTTTTTCAGATAAACCGTCTGAGTCACATCTTCTTGAACACCGTTTTCATAGCTGCGGGTGCCGATGGGACGGTTCTTGTACTGGTAGCGGGCAATATTGGCCGCTGCGCTCATGGTGAGTGACGGTGACAGTTTGTAGCTGAGTCCGACTTCAACGCCCTTATACTGCTTGTGGACACCTGTGAGTGCAAAGTTACAGAAGGTGCTGTACTGGTCATCATAGAAGGCAGTGCGCTCGGTGTTGTCACGCTGGTCGGTAAAGAAGACGGTCACCACACTCTTAAAGTTGCGGAAGTTCATCGCATAGCTCAGGTCGGCCGAGAAAGTCTTCTCCACCTTGAGGTCGATGACATCATCCTTGGTGCGCGATGAGATGTAAGCATCGTAGGGGCGCGGTGCCTCGGTGCCATAGAAAGCATGACCCGTGAAGCTGTTGCGACCATCGAGCTTGAAAGTGATACCGGCCTTGGCGCCATAGGTCAAGAAACGATGTGTATCACCCTTGCCAAAGGAGTTCTCGGGAGCACGGCCGTTGCGCATCTTACCGTCGCGCTGGAACTGGAAGTACTCACCCTTGACACTGGCAAACATTTCCCACTTGGCCAGATTGAGCACCCACTGGTTCCACAATTGGGCCTTGGTGGTAAGAATGTTATAGTCATAACCGAAACGGTCTCCCTTGAGCGCCTTGCGACTGGGATTGTCCAAATCGTTTTGGGCCATGTCGGGATTATCGGGGAAGTCGCGCTCGCTGAAGTTGTCGATGTCAAGCCAGTAGCGTCCACCCAGCAGGTCCTTGATGGTCTTGTAATAGGATGACAGGCTGTAGTTGGCATTGACACCGGTCTGCATAGTCAATTGATTGGTGAGACGCATATTGAGCACCGATGAGAGCGTGAAACTCGACTGGTTGCTGTGACGTTTCTCAAGGATGTAGGTCGAACCCTTTTCCACACCTGTCTCGTCAGCCTCAAGGTTGTTCAGGTAGTTAGTCTGATAGAGGTCGTCCCAACGGATCTGGGTATAGTCGCTCTCACTGCGCCAACGGTCGAAATAGACGTCAAACGCTTCGGTATTCACATCAAAATAGGACGGCAGGTAACGATAGTAGTCGGGGCGCGGGTCGGCAGCCTTGTGCCAGTTGAGGGCGGCCTTGTTGTAGAAAGACTTGTGATAGGCGAAACCTGTGTTCAACGAGGTGTGATCATTGGGCTTCCACAGCCAGTTCAGGATGGCTGTCGGGTCAAAGGATTCAACCACCTTGGAATTGCGCTTTTTGCCTTCCTGCCAGCCCCAGTCAGGAGAGTACATGTTGCTCCCCACCAACATGCCGCACTCTTCATAAATTGCCGAGTTGGCCGCACGCTTGGTCGGAGCGCCAAAGGTAGTCAGTGACAACGAGTGCTGTGGATTGAAAACCTTCTCTAATGCGAGGAAATAGCCCACACTGTTATAGAACGAACCAGGATATACACCCTCCTTGGCATAACGGGCCACTGCCGAAACAGTCATCGCCCAGCCGTGCTTGTTCAAGCCCGTGGCATGAGTCACCATGCCACGCCAGCGGTAGTTACCATTGGTGTAAGCAAGACTAAAACGTGTGCCAGGAGCATAATCAGCAGCAAAGGTCTTGATGTTGTTGGCACCGCCAATGCCACCAAAACCGTAGGAATTCTCCTCCAGACCCATACCGATGGTCTTGTTCCTGAAAGCCTGATTCATACCGCCGGTCATCGAGTAGTTGAACGAGAAGCGGATGGCATCATTGAACGGAATGCTGTTGATGTAGGTCTCAGTCTTCTGGTTCTCGTAACCACGGATGCGGAAACGGGCGGTGCTGAAAGTGTAACTCGAGGCCTGGTAGAAGGGGTTGTCGGTCGCACCGCTCAGCAGCGCGATCTCCTGGGTATTTCCCTCTTCATCCTCAAGTTGCGACTCTGACAGGGCCATGTCGGCCATGGCATTGCGGAACTCCAGGGCTTGAGCGCTCTCGAATGAAACAGGCTCAATCTGAATGTTACCCACGTTCTCCACCATGCCGTTGGCAATGATGATGTCACGTGACCAGTCATTGTAGCCATAAGCGAGAATAAGCAGTTTGTCAGAACCGGGGAGAGCATCATCGATGATGAACAGACCCTCCGAGTCCGTCGTCACTGCATTGCCTTGATGGTCAAGGATTACGGTTGCCCCTTCAACGGGCAACCCGCTTTTGGCATCAAACACTGCGCCTTGCACACCCTGACGCTGCGCCAGCATCGGCAAGGTGGCAAATAGTGCTAATAGCAAAAACAGTTTAAGTCTCATAAAATCACAAATAGTATTTAAAGTTATAGATGTTTGCTTGACAGAATACTGACACTTTTTTAAGTTAAATTAATTTAACCACATCAATAGCATTTACTTTAATGAGTAAAATTTGTCAAAAGTACAGTTATTTTCTGACTCTTCAAAGAAAAAATTCCCCTTTTTTAAAAATGGCATCACTCGTCATTTTCGGAGTGATGCCATCTTAATTCCATGGAACTATTTTTTCTTATCTGTTTTGAAATAGTCATTGTACATTTTCATGCCAAAGACTATCAGGCTAGAGACTGTCGTTATCACGTTTGTGATCAGCAGCGGCCAGTTGTCGGTCAGAAAACCCTGAATAGCGAAGAAGATGCCACCCAGACCCATCATCAGGAAGGTGGGCAGTGCAATACCGTCGGTGTCATGGGTACGTATCGTGTGGATCGCCTGGGGCATATAGCCCAAGATTAAACAAATAGATGCGATGGTGCCAATGATATTGGACGGTGAAAACAATGATTCAAACATAATCTTCTCTTTTATTTGGTCATCAATAATTCTTATTTCAAGCCACACTCACGCATCAGTTCATCGACAGCTGCCTTCAATTGCAGGTCCTCGCCCATAAACACGGTCTCGGGGTTGTTAGCCACCTTGATGTCGGGTTCGAGCTGTGTGTTCTCGAGGTAATTGCCCTCGGGCAGCAGGTAACCGATGATGGGGATACCGAAGATGAGCGACGAGTCTTGCAGCCGCTCCCACGACACACTGCTCATGGTGCCGGGAACAGGCATACCCACGAGTTTACCCAACTTGTCATGGCTGTAAACCCAAGGCGTGCCGTGTGCGTTGCTGTAGTTTGCCTCGCACTGCAGCATGATGCTGGGTTTGTTCCAGCGGCGGCTGGGCATGTCGCAAGCCTCACGGCCGCGCACCACCTGGGTGAAGTACTTCTTGCCACTGAAGAACACCTCGATGTCCTCATGCAGACGGCCTCCACCATTGAAGCGGGTGTCGATCACGATGCCGTCGCACTTGTTGTATTTACCCAACACATCGCTGTAGAGGTCGCGGAAGCTGGCGTCGTTCATCGACTCCAGGTGCACATAGCCCAGGCGACCGCCCGACAGGCTGTCCACAATGTGGGCATTGCGTTTCACCCAGCGCTTGTACATCAAGTCGCCCAGGTCACCCTTGCTGATGGGTTTCACCACCTCTTCCCAACGCTTGTTGGTCTTGGGGTCGTAGAGCGAGAGCAAAGTCTTCTTGCCGGCTTGGCCGTTGAGCAACTCGGTATAGTCGTTTTCCTCGTCGATGGCAGTGCCGTTGATCTTCTCAAGAACGACACCGGGCTTGATTTGGCTCTTGGCCTTGGCAAGCGGGCCACCCACGATGACCTCGTCAATCTTGAGGCCGGCACCCGTGTAATTCCAGTCATAGATAAGTCCCAAATCGGCGGTTCCCTCACCACCGGAAGGATAATAGCGGCCACCAGTGTGAGATGCATTCAGCTCGCCCAACAATTCACTGAGCAGATCAGCAAAGTCATAATTGTTGTTGATGTGGGGCAGGAACTTGCGGTAGGTCTCGACATTGGCTTTCCAGTCGCAACCATGGTAGCTGAGGTTGTAGAAGCGCTTCTCGATCTGCTTGTCAACGTGGTTGAACATGTACTCACGCTCGGCAAACAGGTCCATCTTCATGTCGGCCTTGTAGTCGATGCCTGCAAGCTTGTCACCCGCAACAGTGAGTTTCTGGAACTTGCTTCCGCCCAGCACAAACAGCGTCTTGCCGTCCTTGCTGATCTGGATGTCGGCGCCACCGCCTCCCATCTTGTTCAGCAACTTGGTCTCATGCTTGCGCAGGTCCATCTTCCACAGGTCATAGCCTTTCTCAAAGGCTGACAGGTAATAGAGCGACTCGCCGTCGGGCGTAATCATGCAACCCGAGATGCTGCTCGAGTTGGGCGTCACGCGCACGATGCGGTCCTCGATGCCCTCAAGTTCCACCTTCACGGCCTTGTCATCAGCCTTGGGGGCAGCAGCTGCGCCTTTGCCCTTCTTCTTGCTGCTCTTGGCATCCTCAGCCTTCTTCTCTTCGGCCTTCTTGGCCTCCTTCTCGGCCTCGGTCAGCAGTTCGTAGTCCTCCTTGTTGAGGTTATAACGATCCAGGGCCTCCTGATTGACGAATGCCAGGAAGACATCGTCCTGTGAGCCCCACGACGCATGGCTGCGCATACCGTAACGGTTACTGCGGAACATGATGGCATTGCCCTCCATCACCCAACGGGGATCCTCGCTGATGTATGCACTGCCGGTGATGTTGGTGATGGTGCCACCGGTGGCGGGCACGATACCGATGTCAGTATAGGGATCGCGCTGATTGCCGATGAATTCGAGAGCAAACCACTTGCCATCGGGCGACCAGCTGTAGTTGAACTCGCCGTTGGTCTCATACCAGGTCGAGCCGTCGGTCACTTGAGTCACCTGTTTAGTCTTGAGGTCCAGCACCTTGAGATAGAAACGGTCCTCGATAAATGCCAGCTTCTTGCCGTCAGGCGACAGGCATGGGCGGGTGCGCTCGACGGTGGTCGAGGGCAACAGGATTTCCTCCTTGATGAGGGTGGCATTAGGGAAGTTGGGGTCATCCTTGCGCTCGATAGTGGCCAAGACAAGTTCCCAGTTGCCGTTGCGCTCGGTGGCATAGGCCAGCGTGCGGTTGTCACTGCCCCACGATACCCAGTTCTCGGCCTCGGGAGTGTTGGTTATGCGCTTGGTGGTGCTGTACTCAACTGATGTCACGAACACCTCGCCACGCACTACAAAGGCGACCATCTTGCCGTCGGGTGACACGGCAGCGTCGGTGGCGCCACGCGTGTGTGACATGCGCTGCACCTGGTCGCTGTCGTCATGCCACAGGCTGATTTCCACCTTGCGGGGCTGACCGCCCTGGCGCATGGTGTAGAGTTCGCCGTCCTGTGTGAAACACAGGGTTCCGTTATTGTCAATCGAGAGGAAACGCACGGGATTGACCGTGAAACTGGTCAATGCCGACAACTGGCTGGGACGGTCGAGAGGCATCGAATAGACGTTCATCGAGCCGCCGTTGCGCTCACTCAAGAAATAGACCGTCTTGCCGTCAGGACTGAGGACGGGATTGCGGTCCTCGCCGCCGATGTTGGTCAGGTTGGTGTGATGGCCGGTCTTGGCATCATAGCACCAGATGTCGCGGGTGATGGACGATGTGTGATGCTTACGCCATTCGTCCTCACCACCCTTGCGGTCCTGATAGACGAAGTAGTCACCTGTTTTGTTCCAAGTGATGTACTCGGCAGGAGTAGCCAGCTCGCGCGTGGCGCGGCCACCCTCGACGGGCACCCTATAGACCTCGGTTAATCTGCCCGAGGGAAAGAGCATGCTGCTCGCAGGGTCCTGAATCGAGGCGCTGTAGTAGATGTACTTGCCATCGGGGCTGAAAGTCCATGGCGTCTCGGCGGCGCTGTTGCGCGTGAGCTGCTTGGGCTGGCCACCAGTGGCTGGCATCACAAAGATGTCAAAATTACCCTTGCGGTCGCTGGCAAACGCCAGTTGCGTGCCATCGGGCGACCAAACGGGTTGGGTTTCATAACTCGACTGTGAAGTCAACTGCACAGCCTGTCCGCCGGACGAGGGCACCACATAGATATCACCCTTGTAGCAGAACGCGATCTTGTTGCCGTCAGGAGAAATGCGTGCATAGCGCATCCACAACGGCGTGTCGGCCATCGCTGTTATCGCCGTCACCGCGGCGAGTGAGAGCAAGATTTTTTTCATCATGATTTTACACTTTATTGGGTTTTATCCCGCAAATTTACAAAAATAAGCCATTACCCCCCTTATTTCCCGCAGAAAAAGCTAAAAAAACATTCTGCTCATATGTGGCATCAGCCGCTGTACAAGAAATTGATGACAACGGCTGATGCATGTTCGGGCGTGGAGGAATCACTCGTCGTCTAAATGATCAAACTTGAATAAATCATCAACATTCACGTTGGCAAGATTAAATAGCGACTTAAAGAACTCCGTAAGGACATTGATATCCTCGGTTACCTTTGCGCCTTGAGACTCCATCCATTCAGAGTATTTGGCAAAAAAATGTCCCGTTTTTAAATTTTCAAGATCGGCAGATTTGCCGTAGTCCGTATATTTGCAATAGGCCTCGTTGGAATAGAGAGTGGCAGCATAATCAAGGTCTTCGAGGGTCAAGATGCCGTAAGCGCTGTTCATCAGAGCTGCCGGCACGCTAGCGATCATCCACTCTCTCGCCTTCTGACGGTCTTCTTGATTTTCATGAAAGACAGAGTCTTGATCAAACCTGTCCATCATAGCATCAATGAATTCATGCGAGAAAGCCGATTCCAAAATCACTTCCTTGAATCTAGCAGCATAGGCAGCATCGATATCCGCTTTGGGCTGAATAGGCTGCCCCAGGAGATCCGCCAATCCCCCATGGCTCCAATCCTTGTCTTCGTCAAACTCCATTTCTTCAGCCGACTTCATGAATGGCATACTCATACTCTCGATGAATTCTGCGAGTAACTCCGCAATCCATTCTTGCTGGTGAGCTTCATAGACCTTGCCCTCGGGCGACGAGAGCAGTGTCGCCACTTCCTTCAGGTCGGCCTCGGTCATGTCGCGCACCTCTGCCACGTTCATGAACCAGTCTATCATGTCATTCTCGAACCGTTCTTCGAGGTAGCGGTTTGTCAACTGGCCAACGTCCACCTGATCGTTTCCCACAAACAATAAGCTCATTGTTGGAATGAGCGACTTGGATTTTTCATATTGGCCAGTTACTGTCAGGAAATCCTTCACAGCCTTGCGGTAGCTGTCTTGGGCATAGCCGCTTGCGGCAACCAGCATCGCCAACAGTGCAATGAGTAATCTCGTTTTTTTCATAATCGTCGTTTTTATTAGGTTTATTGAAGATTTGCTTGAGTTACATTAGTGTTTTGCAAAGATAAACAGGATGCCCAAGATATACAAAAAATGAGCGCTTTTTCATCTCATCAGAATAAAATTCCCGACTTTAAGCATCTATCACAAAAAATGTTCCTAACTTTGCAGTTTAGACATCATCATAAAGAAAAGAGACAATGACTAAACGGTTATTTTGGGTGTTATTCACTGTCAGTCTTGTGGCAATCAGTGCCGTGGCCGACGACAAGCAGGCCGAGGCGACTTTCACGGTCATGAGCCACGATTTTGGCACCATTAAGGAGGCCAACGGCCCCGTATCTTGCACCTTTGAATTCACTAATACTGGCAACAAGCCGTTGCTCATCATCGATGCCACGGCATCGTGCGGTTGCACGCGCCCCGAATATCCCTCCAAGCCCATCAAGCCTGGCAAGAAGGGTAAAATCAAGGTGACATACAGTCCCATCGGGCGTCCCGGCGCTTTCAAAAAGACCATCAAGATCAAGACCAACGGCAAGGAGCGCACAACCACCTTGCGCATCGAGGGCACGGTCATTCCCAAGAGATAAGTGAAACGCATCCTGATCATAGCATCACTGTTGGCGACAATTGTCCTGTCAGGAGCCGCACAACCCGAAGCTTCGTGGTTGGAGCGGAATTACGACTTTGGCGTCTTCAAGGAAGAGGACGGGGATGTGTTCTGCGAAATGCGGGTGGTGAACACCGGCAATGAGCCCTTGCTTATCGTCAGGGCGCAAGCCGGCTGCGGATGCACCAGCATCAACTACCCCGAGGACCCCATCCTGCCTGGCGACACGGCAAGCGTCAAAGTCACCTACAACTCGTCAGGCCGCCCCGGGCAATTCACGAAGCAAGTCCTCATCTTCACAAACACGGTTCCCAGGCGCACCATTCTCGAAATCTCAGGCAATGTGATTCCCACCGCTGCCACTCTGGACAAACAATACTCCTTGCGAGCCGGCCCGTTGCGCATCAGTCAGCGTGACATGCCCATGGGAGAACTGGTCAAGGGCAAGAGCGGCACACAATACCTGAGTGCCTATAACGCCTCGACCGACACCTTGCTCGTGAGTGTGCAGGGAGCCAAGCCGCACATCAAGCCCTCCGTTGTACCCGACACGGTCCCACCCGCACGAGTCACAGCGCTCACCATTCACTATCTGTCGGGCAATGCACCGTTGTGGGGCCTCAACGTGGATACGCTCACACTGGCTTGCGTCCCGTTGAATGCTTCGTCTCAAGTTCAACCCGGGTCGGCCGAAATCCATGTGATGGCACAAATCATCGAGAGTTTTGACCATCTGACCGACAAGGAACGAAGCGATGCCCCAACCATCAGTGCCGACTGCGGCGACCGGATCGACTTCGGCGACATGACGCCAGGGCAGGTAGTGACTCGCACTTTCACCATCACCAACAAGGGGAAGAATCCTCTCATCATCAGGCGCTTGTGGACGCCACAAAACGAGGGCATCGGTGTTGAGGCAAACCGCCTCGAAATCAAGCGAGGCAAGCAGGCCACAGTCACTGTCAAGGTGGACACTTCAATGCAGCAAGGTGAGATGCTGAACGTGCCGCTCACGATTATCAGCAATGACCCTGACACGCCACGACTCACCATCAGACTGGTGGGTATCATTGATAAATAGAATCATACGACAATACTATAATGGCAGATAAATCAAGAATCATACAGCACACCGAAGGTTGCCCCTCGCAGGAGCATCCCGAAAATGACGAACAGTTCGCAGGGCTGCAGGTCAACAGCGGTGTGGAGCAATTGCCCAGTGTCAATCCCTACCTGAAACGCAAGCGCAAGCCGCAACTGACTCCGGCAGAGTATGTCGAGGGTATCCGCAAAGGCAACCGCGCCGTGCTTGGTCAAGCCGTGACACTGGTCGAGAGCCGCAACGCCGAGCACCAGATCATTGCACAGGAGGTCATCGAGAAGTGCCTGCCCTACACAGGCAACTCGCGACGCATCGGCATCACGGGTGTGCCTGGCGCCGGCAAGAGCACGTCAATCGATTCCTTCGGCATGCACGTCATCAAGCAGGGCCACAAACTGGCCGTGCTCGCCATCGACCCCAGCAGCGAGCGTTCCAAAGGCTCCATCCTGGGTGACAAGACGCGCATGGAGCGCCTCGCCGTTGAGCCTGATGTGTTCATCCGCCCTTCCCCCTCGGCTGGTTCACTGGGCGGTGTGGCACGCAAGACGCGCGAAACCATCGTGCTGTGTGAGGCCGCGGGCTATGACACCATCTTTGTCGAGACTGTGGGTGTGGGACAGAGCGAGATTGCCGTCCACTCGATGGTGGACTATTTCCTGCTCATCCAGCTTGCAGGCACAGGCGATGAGCTGCAAGGCATCAAGCGCGGCATCATGGAGATGGCCGACGGAATTGTCATCAACAAGTGTGACGGCGACAACGTGGAACGCGCCAATCTTGCAGCGGCACAGTTCCGCAACGCGCTGCACCTCTATCCCCTGCCTCCCAGCGGATTCCTGCCCGAGGTCATCACCTACTCGGGATACTACGACCTGAACATCGAGGGTGTGTGGGACATGATTGACCGCTACTTTGCCCACGTCAAAGCCAACGGCTACTTCGATAGCAAGCGCCACGAGCAGGAACGCTACTGGATGCGTGAGACCATCAACGAGCAGTTGTTGGCGCGTTTCTATTTCGACCCCGAGATTGAGCGATTGCTCTCCATCAAGGAGGATACTGTCCTTGCCGGCAAGCAGACGTCTTTTGTCGCTGCCAGCGATGTGCTCAACTTCTATTACAACAAGATTGTACAGAACCTAAAAACAAAAGAATGAAAAAGTTTCTCAGCATCTTTGCCTTGATGGCAATCACGCTGTTGTGCTGCCAGTGCGGCACCTCGGCGCAACTGCGACGCGCTCAAAAAGGCGCGAAACCCATTCCCCATCAAGTGTTGGACAATTACTATGTGCGCAACACTGTTGACTGCAGCAAGGTGCAACGCCTCATCTTTGACAACCAACAGGACTTTGACGCCGTTTTCGGACCAGCCGCCCTCATGGGCAGCCGCCCCACGGCAATCAACTGGAACACCCAGTATGTTGCGGCCATTCTCCTGCCCGAGACCAACAGGCCGACAATGGTCACCCCCATCTCGGTGAAAGGGAATGAGAATGCTGTGATCATCAAATATCAGGTCATCAAAGGGCGCAAATCAGACTATACGATTGTCCCCTTCACGGCTATAGCGCTCGACAAGCCGGCACAGTCGCAACGCATCGAGGTGTATTTTGTTGAAAAATAGCACGTTGACCCATGGAACAATACTGCTATCGCTATCCGCATCCTGCCGTTACCACCGACTGCGTCGTGTTCGGCTATGATGGCCTGCACCTGAACGTGCTGCTCATCGAGCGCGGCAATGAGCCTTACATGGGTTGCTGGGCTTTCCCTGGCGGATTCCTCAATATCGATGAGGACGCCCCTGACGGAGCCCGACGCGAACTGAGGGAGGAAACGGGCTTGCAGATCACGAACATCGAGCAACTGGGCGCCTTCACCTCGCCAGACCGCGATCCGCGAGAGCGCATCATCTCCATCGCCTATTTCACGCTCACCCGTGTACAAGACGTCATCGGCAGCGATGACGCACGGTTGGCCAAATGGTTCCCCATCAATCAGCTGCCGCCACTGGCATTTGACCACCAACTGATGTTTGACAAAGCGCTCCAGCGATTGTCGGATTGCCTGAAACTCAAGACGGGCAATTTCTTCAGTGCCGACTTCGCCTACGAGGAGATTGACATGATCTATTTCGCTACCCTTACCAAGCGATAGATAAAAGTTAACAACTGTAAAATTTGCAATAGAATCGCCCTCTATTGCAAATTTTTATTAATATTTAGTCAATTTGTGCTGAAAAAGTATGTTGTAAAACATATTTTGCATTACTTTTGCAGTGGTTTTTCATGGTATTAGTTTTTAAGGTTATGAGATTTCAGGTGCCGTGAGGCAGTTGTCTTTTCAGAAAAAACAAAAAGATGTTTAAAGGTTTATGTTAATGGTATTAGAAGGTTAATTAGTTAAGCAATCCCCGACGTGAGTCGAGGATTTTTTTTGCTCCCGTCCAAAGGTTTTATCGAGTAGAATATATATCTTTGCAAAAACGTTTCCAATCCATTATCATCTGCAGCTATGAACAAAAATCACATCCTAACCCTGTTGGCCATCTTAATGACTGCCATGTGCTCATGCGGCATGAGCGGCAATAGGAGCAATGGCAGCGATGCCGACAACACGTTGTGCAAGTTCAATAACATCAAGCAGGAGAAAATGTATCAGTACCTGGACGAAGAAGGCGACACCATCTTCATCGATAACAAGGTGTCTTTTTTCTGGCCCACGGTCATCAACGGCAAGCTGTGCCCCGAACTTCAAAACTCCCTGCTTAGGGCCTTGACCGACAGCGCCGAACTCAACACGGTGGATCTCGTCATTGACGCCCTGCTCAAGCCAGACGATGACCTTGAGCCCGCACCAGGCACGCTCAAGCCTGTAGATGCCATTACCGGACAGGGTATGAACGTTTTTTCATCTGAACTCATGCTGCGGATGCAAGAAATGGGCGAGAGACTTCTCACCTATCACATCCACCGCTATGCCTACATGGGCGGAGCTCATGGCATCTATTCCAACAACTTTGTCACCTATGACCAGGAAACCGAAAAGACTATCGCCCTGAGCGACATTATCGCCGACACGACCCTGTTGCGGAATACCACGCTCAAGTCCATCAAACAGGCCTACGACTACGACATTGACGATCTCTTCCTGCCCGAGAATGGGCTGCTACCGTTGCCCGGTGACTTCTATATCGAGGACAATGTGCTCCACGTGGTCTACCAGGTCTATGAGATCGCCAGCTATGCCCAGGGCATGATTGATGCCCCCATCTATCCTTACATGCTCAAGCCCGAGGAAACGAAACGTCTGTTCACCCCTTATGGCTTGGAACTGATGGAATATATGACAGAATAAGCAATCACTAAATCAACCTAGTTATGAACAAGAAATCTCTCATTGTACTGGCTATCGCATCTCTAGCATGGATAGCTTCAGCGACAGGCCAAACATCGTTTGACAACATGTGCCAGTTTTATCAAATCCAGCAATCCGTCATCTTACAATATACCCAGGATGGAATGACTGCCTACGACAAAAACTCAATCAAAGCCATGTGGCCCATCATGCTTAATGGTAAAGATTGTGTCAGCCTGCAAAAGGCGCTCATCGAGAATGTGACAGGAAAGGATGATATCAATGACATAAATCAAGCGATCAATTACTACCTGTACACCGATGTTGAAGGGAACAAGCGTAATCTGGGCAAAGATTGCAAGTTGGTTGATGAGGCCTCTCTCAATGGCCAAAGTGCGAACATATCAACGCGCGTAATAACACTCAAGGACATCAATAGCCGACTTGCCACATTCCACATTTTTTATAACGACTATTTTGCCGGAGCAGCACATGGTATGTTTGCCAACGAATACCTGACTTACGACATGGTACTCACTAAAGTGGTAACCCTTGATCAAGTTGTTAACGACATGGAAGCTCTCCGACCCATTATTTTGAATGCCATCACCGAGCAATTAGGTTATACCTCCGAAAACCTCTTCCTGCCCGAGGACGGACTGCCTCCTGCCCCCTCAAGTTTCTACTTTGAAGACGGTGCCCTACATGCCGTTTATCAGCCCTATGAGATAGCCAGTTTTGCTCAAGGCTCTATAGACGTCGCTATCTATCCCTATATGGTGGAAAATAAGACTAATCTCATCTACCCATATGGATACATATTAATGAAAGCAACCGAATCCACAGGTCTTTTCTAATGTATTAGAAATCAATAACTTGCACTGAAATCGAAAAATTTTTCGATTTTTTCTCGCAAAATCCTTTGTCAGTTCAAAAAGTTGCAGTACCTTTGCAGTCGCTTTGAGAAAGAAATTTCGATTGGCACTCACATGTTGGTGCGTTAGTTCAGTTGGTTAGAATACCTGCCTGTCACGCAGGGGGTCGCGTGTTCGAGTCACGTACGCACCGCAGTGGAGAGAGGATTTGGGTAAGTACGCTTCGGCTGCTTGCCCATTCTTTTTTATGTACAGTGGCCTGCCCGGTAATACCTGGCAGGCCACAATACGTTAACGGCAACGCCACCACATGTAGCGACTTTACAGGGGCTTAATGCTGATGGCAAAACCGCCACCGGCTGCGCTGTGCAGCTTGAGGGCTGTCTTGGCCGTTACTTTCTTCTTCGTGATGGTGTAGGCCTGCGGATTTGTCCTGTAGTCGGCATTCTTGCCGTCGGCATAGATGGTTGCCTCATACTTGCGGCCTTCATCCAGGAAATCGAGTTTGAAATTGCTGTCGTGGGCCTGTTTGCCGGTCACACAGCCGATAAACCACTCGTCGCTGCCCTTTGCCTTGCGAGCGATGGTGACATACTCCATGGGCTCGGCCTCGAGATAAACCGAACGGTCCCAATCCACCGCCACATCTTTGATAAACTGGAACGCATCCATGAAGCGGGCATAGTTCTCGGGCAAGTCGGCAGCCATCTGCAACGGGCTATAGAGCGTCACATAGAGCGCCAACTGGCCGCAGATGGTCGACAACACATGCGTCTGCTTCTCGGGCGAGAATTTGGCGATATCCATCTCAAAGATGCCAGGAGTATAGTCCATCGGGCCACCTTGCAGGCGTGTGAACGGCAGGATAGCGGTATGGCCAGGCTGAGTACCAGCAAAGGCTTGATACTCAGTACCCAGAGCGCTCTCGTTACCAATCAGGTTGGGCCAGGTGCGGCACAATCCAGTAGGACGCACAGCCTCGTGAGCATTGACCATGATGTGGTGTTTGGCAGCCTCCTCAACACAATACTGATAGTGATTGACCATCCACTGGCCATAGTGATGCTCGCCTCGCGGAATAATATTACCCACATAACCGGTCTTGACCGAATTATAATCATACTTGTCCATCAACTGGTAGGCAGCCTCAAGATGGCGCTCATAATTGCGAGCGCTGGACGAGGTCTCGTGGTGCATCATCAACCGCATGCCCTTGCTGTGGGCATAGTCGTTGAGCATCTTGATGTCAAAGTCAGGATAAGGTGTCACAAAGTCAAACACATAGTCCTTGCTGTTGCCGAACCAGTCCTCCCAACCTTCGTTCCAGCCTTCGATGAGCAACTGGTCAAAACCGTTAGCGGCGGCAAAATCGATGTAGCGCTTCACGTTCTCGTTGTTGGCGCCATGGCGGCCATTGGGCTGAAGCTTGCTGTAATCGGTCTGGCCCAACTTCACCGACGGCAGCTGGTCGGTATAGTTCCAGGTGTTTTTACCGGTGATGAGTTCCCACCACACACCCATATATTTCACAGGCTTGATCCACGAGGTGTCCTTAATCTTGCAAGGCTCATTGAGGTTCAAAATCAATCTGGAAGCCAGCACTTTACGTGCATCGTCCACAATCATGATGGTGCGCCACGGGGTGTTGCAGGGTGTCTGCATATAGCCCTTGTTGCCCTGTGCATCAGGCGTGAGCCACGATTCAAACACCATGTTCTTGTCATCCAGATTCAGGTGCATACAAGGATAATCGACCAGGGCGGCCTCATGCAGGTTGATGTAGATGCCGTCATCTGTCTTAAGTTGGAGGGAAGTCTGCACTCCAGTCGGGCTGAACTGCTCTTGCGATGCGTTGGGTGTGATAGTGCCAGGCAGCAGAGCCCTGATCTCGCTCAGACGCGAACGGGTGAATTCATACTCCTGCGTGTCATAGTCACCCGCAATCCACCATGCCGTCAGGTCGCCGGGCATGGCAAACTGCGAGTGTTCCTCCTTGATGACAAAATAGGTCAGATTAGGCTGCTGAGGAAACTCATAACGGAAGCCCAAGCCATCGTCATACACGCGGAAACGCACAACAATGTAACGCTGCAGTTCATCTTGCGTCAATGTCACAGCCATCTCATTATAATGGTTGCGGATGGAGCTTTCCTCACCCCACACGGGTTGCCATGTCTCGTCAAACGACGAATATCTGGCTGTCATCAGCGAGAAACCGTCACACAGCGAATTCTGATTCATCACCTGTCTATTATCAAAGTTATTGAATTCGCCATTCCCTTTGACACTGACAAGTTCCAAACCCAACTTACTGTCCTTGATCACCTCCTTGCCATCAAACACCACGTTATAGACAGGAACACCATCCTTCACGTCAAAGTTCACAGCGATATTGCGGCTAGGCGAATAAACCGTCTCAACCCTTGCTGACAGTCTTGCAGGAAGCAGCATGGAGATTACCATTATAGCAAAACACAAATTCCTCATTTTCAAAGCGCTATTATAATCTTGGTTACTATATTCGTTGTTCAAGGTCGCTAAGTTAAAAAAAAAAGAGCACCCATCATCCAATCCTTCTCAAAAAATGAAATAACCACAATTCCAACCATCTCCCCCACCCGACACAATCCAACCCCTCTAGAATATCTAGAATATCTAGAGGATCTAGTTTTTCTAGAGGATAAAAAAACGAGAGGCAACATCATTGCTGACATTGCCTCTCTTAGGGGGCGGTTACCTACTCTCCCACTTTCGCAGTACCATCGGCGTGGTGAGGCTTAACTTCTCTGTTCGGAATGGGAAGAGGTGGGACCCTCACGCTATGACCACCTTATTTGATCTTTAACAGCTCTCACTCCGCATTAGGCATGCGGCGAGGCTGTGATGCCCGGAAAAGACCATCGGGGGAACGCTTCACGAGGAAAAACCTTTCATCGCGATTCTCTCTCTTCGAGAACACGGACTTCTCGAGCGCGTCCGTCTGCATTGCCTGTATCGTTTCACCCCTCAACTCACGCTCACCGGCCCGACAGGGACAGCGGCGAGATAAGGAGCGCAAGAAAGCTTTCGGGTGATTAGTACGGCTCGGCTCAGGACGTTGCCGCCCGTGCACCTGCCGCCTATCGACGTCGTCGTCTGCAACGACCCTAATGGAGATCTCATCTTGAGGTTGGCTTCGTGCTTAGATGCTTTCAGCACTTATCCGTACCCGACGCGGCTACCCGGCCGTGCCCCTGGCGGGACAACCGGCTGGCCGGAGGTCGGTCCAACACGGTCCTCTCGTACTAGTGTCAGGTCCCCGCAAATCTCCAACGCCCACAACAGATAGAGACCGAACTGTCTCACGACGTTCTGAACCCAGCTCGCGTGCCACTTTAATGGGCGAACAGCCCAACCCTTGGGACCTTCTCCAGCCCCAGGATGTGACGAGCCGACATC
>JAEEGI010001101.1_pt1 | contig 68462 bp, 46 predicted proteins | sample 8958751 | NCBI WGS metagenome assembly JAEEGI01 (sample SAMN16246545, study PRJNA631951) | gut metagenome | biome: gut microbiome; feature: rumen; material: KS-attached | host: Bos | place: Iran: Karaj | collected 2018-10
GCTCCACCTATAGTGGTTGGATAGACCTCTTCGGATGGGGCACGGGCGACAACCCCACATTGGCCTCTGCGGACTATGCTGACTACAGCACTTTCATGGACTGGGGTTGCAACGCCATCATAAACGGCGGAAATACTGTCAACCAATGGCGTACACTCACCATTGCCGAATGGAATTACCTGCTAAATACCAGCACCGATGCCTCATCCAAACGTGGTACTGGCAACATTAACGGTGTGGGCGGGCTGATTATTCTCCCCGACAGTTGGACACTGCCTTCGGAGTGTTCGTTCACTTCAGGATTCACCACTTATAATCCTAACACCTATCCTGACTGGACACACAACAGCTACACACTCGCACAGTGGGCGCAGATGGAGGCAGCTGGTGCAGTCTTCCTGCCTGCGGCGGGCTACCGCTACGGCACGAATGTTCTCAATGTGGGCAACTACGGCCGCTATTGGTCGTCCACGCCCGTCAATGAGCGCGGCGCGTACGACATGTACTTCGGCAGCGACTATCTCTACGCGACGAGCGACAACGATCGCAAGGGCGGGTTCTCTGTACGCCCCGTTCAGGATAATTAATTTATTAAAACGTTAAACCTTGTTGCGGGCAGTCTCCGCTGCCCGCAACTAAAATAAAGAGCCCTTGCCGTTGTGGCAGGGGCTTTCTTCTATAAAAAGTTGGAGATTGGAAAAAAATGTGTATTTTTGCAATTTGAAAAAGACAATTGTAATGCCTGAGATTTGTCGTTTCTATGGAATAATTATCAAGATGTTCTTCAAGCCGAAAGAACACGAACCAGCCCATATCCATGCTATCTATGATGAATATGTGGGGGTATTTGACATTCACACATTTGAAATGACTCTTGGTGATTTGCCCGAAAAAGCGCAGCGACTTGTTCAAGAGTGGTTGAGTACTAACGCCGAGTCTCTTATTGATATGTGGAACACACAACAAATACATAAACTTCCACCATTAAAATGATGAATACCTTTCCGCGCATAAAAAGCATTGAGACTTTGCCAGATTATCGTCTCTCGGTTGTGTTTGACGATGGCAGGAGGGTGGTGTATGATGTTGGTGATGATATTGAGCAGATTGAAGAGTTCTGTATGCTGAAACAGATACCCCACCTATGGGAGCAGGCACAGGTGGATAGCAGCCGTACATGCGTGTTTTGGAATGACCGCATAGACCTGCCATCCGACACGTTGTATGAGTATGGTGTGCCTCAATATCCTACGGACGATGAGGCCTTGCCCTACGTCGCTGAGGAATGATTACAATAACAGTGGAAACATTATTGCCTATTTCTGCGTGGTGAAGTAGGCGATGATGGCTTTGGCTTTGGCTGGACCGACCACTTTGGCGAGGTCGGCTTCGGTTTGCAGGCGCACCTCTTTTACGCTGCCGAATTTCAGGAGCAGATCGCGGGCAGTCTTGTCGCCGATGCCGGGGATGTCGGTAAGGGCGGTGCGGAAGGTTCCTTTGCTGCGCTTGTCTTTGTGGAAAGTGATGGCAAAGCGATGGACTTCGTTCTGTATCTGTTCCAGCAAATGGAATAGGGGGTCGGTGGGTTTGAGTCCGACGACTTGTGGCGGGAAACCGTAGAGGAGTTCGGAGGTGTGGTGGCGGTCGTCCTTGGCAAGGCCGGCGATGGGAATATCTAAGTGCAGTTGGTCTTGGATCACCTGCCGTGCAACCTCCATCTGTCCAGCACCGCCATCAACAACCAGCAGTTGGGGCAGGGGTTGCCCTTCGTCGGAGAGGCGTCTATATCGTCGGTAGATAACCTCGGCCATGGAGGCGTAGTCATCTGGTCCCTCAACAGTCTTGATATTGTATTTCCGGTATTCCTTTCGGTTGGGTTTGCCGTTGGTAAAGCGCACCATGGCGGCAACGGGATATGCTCCTTGTATGTTTGAGTTGTCGAAGCACTCGATGTTGACGGGCAGCATAGGGAGCATTAATGCTTTCTGTATTCGTTCCAAGAGGTGCTGGTTGCGACGAGAAGGGTCGGCTTCGTCGGGGTTGACCAAGGCTCGTTGGTGACGGCATTGCAGTTGGTATGCTTTGACGTTGCGCATGGATAGTTCGAGCAACTGAAGGCGGTCGCCACGTGTTGGGACGGTCTGTTTGAGATATTCCTCGGGCAGGTCGGGAACGCGCAGGGGCAACACCACCTCACGGGCAGTGCTTTCTGTGCGTTCATGTAAGGTGGGGATTGCGGTGGAGAGAAGTTCTTCATCGGTTTCGTCGAGTTGCTTGCGTATTTCGTGAGAAAAACTATAGATGATGCTGCCGTTTTTGATACGCATCATGTTGACGTATGCGTATTTATCGTCAGATACAATGCCGAATACATCCACGTCTTTCACTGAGGTGTTTACAACCGTTGAGCGGCTTTGGTACTCTTCGAGGCGTCGGATTCGGCGTTTCACAATCTCGGCCTCTTCGAAGCGCAGTTGGTCTGCCAAGGTGAGCATCTCGTGTTTCATATCCTCCACAATATCACTGAAATTTCCTTTGAGCATATTGCGGATACTGTTGATGTCGGCCATATACTCCTCGTGGGTTTGTAAGCCGGCGCAGGGGGCTTTACAAAGACTTATTTGGTGTTTGATGCAGGGCTTTTTCTGCATTTTGTTGCATTTGCGATAGGAGAAGAGCTGGTCAATGATATCCTGTAGTTCGCGCAGGATGCGCTGATTGGGATAGGGACCGAAGTATTGCCCTTTGATGTGGCGGTTGCGGGTGAAAAGCAGGCGTGGATACTCCTCGTCGGTGATGCAAAGGTAGGGATAGGACTTGTCGTCCTTGAGCATGCTGTTATATCGGGGCTGGTAGCGTTTGATGAGGTTGTTCTCCAGCAGCAGGGCGTCGACCTCGGTGGCAACAACTGTGACACGGATGTCGTAGATATGGCGCACCAACATCTTTATCTTGGCGCTCTTGTCCTCATAGTGGGAGAAATAGGAGCTGACCCTTCGCTGCAGGTTGCGGGCCTTACCCACGTAGATAACTGTCCCCGATTCGTCAAGGTGTTGGTAGACACCAGGCGTTTCGGGGATGGTTTTCAGCCGCATGGCTATGCGGTCGATATTCTTGTTGATTGAGCTGTCAATCATTTATTCAGGGTATTCCAGCTTGGCCTTTTCTATCTTGAAGTTGAGAGATTTGATGCCGTGTATTTCGTATTTGTTGGTGCGCTGGCCGAGATTGATAGAGTGTATGCCTTTGGTGTTGAAGAAAAAGAATTGGCGCACCGTTTGTGTGGCAGTCATCGTCCCGTCGTCATTGCTGTGACTTATCCATGCACCCTCTTGATTACGGAGAACCAGCGTGCTGAAGAGAGTACGTTTCTCGTTCGACGGACTTTCTATCTCCATCAAGATAGGGACAGCGGGTTCGTGGTAGCGTGAGGTGTCAACGGTGACGCTTACAGTGAAGTTATAGCAGTCTTCGGTGTTAGGGGCTTCCACTTGGTAATGTTCGAGAGTGAAACGCATCCATGTGTCATTTGGGAATGTGCGGGTCTCATCGAGGAGAGTCTTTTTTCCGCACGAGCTGACAAGTATCATGCTCAAAGCAGAGAACAGGATGATGGGGAAGGCAATGCTTTTTTTATTCATGCTTAAGTATATATTATCGTTGAGTCAATTTTTCAAGAATCTGAATGGCATTGGTGGCTGCACCTTTGCGCAGGTTATCGGACACCACCCACATATTAAGCGAGCATGGCTGCGAGGAGTCGCGACGCACACGTCCGACAAACACTTCGTCGCGGTTGTGTGCCATGACAGGGGTAGGGTAGAGGTTGGCATCAGGATTATCGCACAAAACCACTCCCGGGGTATTGGCTATCAGTTGGCGGGCTTCGTCGAGATCGTACTCTTGGTGAAACTCCACATTGACCGACTCGCTGTGTCCACCCACCACAGGCACACGTACCACCGTGGCACTGACCATGATGTCGGGTGTATCCAGTATCTTTCGGGTCTCATTCACCAGCTTCTCCTCCTCGGTGGTATATCCGTCGGGCAGAAAATCGCCGCCATGGGGAAACAGATTGCGGAATATCTGGTTGGGGTATGCCGGTTGGTACTTCTCGCCCAAGTCCTTCTCCATGGTTGGGCGCAGCGATGAGCTGGCTATGTCGTGGCGGAAAAAGTAATCCTCCTCGGCCTCCAGCTGGCGCACAGCCTTAATGCCCGTTCCGGTGATGCTTTGATAGGTAGAAACCACAAGGCGGTGTATGCGGTAACGCCGGTGCAATCGCGACAATGCCAGTACAAGCTGTATGGTAGAACAATTGGGGTTGGCAATGATGCGTGTGTCAGGGGTAACGGCGTCCATATTGATTTCTGGCACCACCAGAGGCACGTCGTCGTGCATACGCCAGCACGATGAATTGTCAATTACCGTACATCCAACCGCTGCAAACAGTGGGGCATATTGGCGTGAAGTGGAGGCTCCAGCCGAGAAGACTGCATAGTCGGGATGTGCGGCAATGGCATCGTCCACACTCATCACCTTGATTTTGCGGCCTGCAAAATCAATCTCTTTCCCTACCGATTTGGCCGAGGCGGCAGCAAGCACCTCGCATTCGGCAAAACCTCTTTCCTGCAGAACCTGCAGCATTACGCCACCGACCAGACCAGTGGCACCGACAACGGCAATTTTCATCGTTTGTATATGATTGGTTATCTCAAAAGTGTAATCGTGCCTTTCAGTTCCTGGGTAATCATGGGCTCGAGCGAATTACGGTAGCGTATAATATACACATAGGTGCCTTGAGTGCATGGGCGGCCATGCATGTCGTTACCATCCCAATAGCCTCCGGGACATTCGAAATACGACACTTGTTCGCCCCTGCGGTTATAAATCCAGACATAGATGTCTGTCACATTACCTTGGATATAAGGCTGGAAACGGTTATTATCCTCTTTTCCGGGAGTGAAAACATTGGGGACAAACTCTGAAATGCGGTGCAGGGGAATGACTGTCTTAGCCGTATCGTCGCAGCCGAAATCATTGTGCACAGCCAACTGTACGGCGATACTGTCCACACCGCTCAGCGGGAAGATGACGCTGGTTTCCGGCAAGGTACTGGTTGCCCCTCCGGGCAGCAGCCACATGCGGCTGTCGTGTCCGTAGCTTTGGTCTGTCAAATCAATGGTCAGTTGGTCGATGGTTGCCACCTCAGGCGAGTGTCCGATGATGGCTTTCATAGGTACAAAGGTAAAATCGAGGGTCACCGTACTGTCGCATCCCCATTCATTCTTCAGCACAACAGTGTCCTGATCGCGTGTTTCGGTGTTGTTCTGGCTGTAAGTTTTTCCGTTAAGCCACGTGTAGGGTTTGCAGTCGGACACATAGTCGGTAGAGTGGCTCGGCTCCGACACCACCAGATGCAAGTGCCTTGTGCTGTCGCATTCGGTTATCGAGTAGTAGTGCTTGCTGGTGTCGACAGGAGTAGTGAAAGTCATTCCATTCCATGTGTACTTATCACCGCGGCAAATACCGGCAGTGTCGTAGAAATTATAGTTAGGATAAGTGGTAATCAAAATACTGTCATAGTTGCTGCATCCGTTTGCGAACGATGCTGTACAGAAAATCCAAGTGGAATCGATATGGTTCTGAGTCAACTGACCTGTCTGGTCGTTAAGCATCACAGAGGTACCCATAATGGAGAGGGCGCTTCCGGGCATGATAGTCCGTTCTCCGTTAAACTCCTTAATGGCGCCCCATCCGCAAGAGTCGAGCGTTTGTTCGGGGGGGTATTGAAGCTGTACGGTTGTCCGTTCCGATTCGCATATCGCAGTCCGGTCGGCCACCAGGCTCAAGCTCCTTGCAGTGTCCATGCCCACAGTGATGGTGTCGCGCATACTTCTTCCATCCTGTCCATACCAGTAGCCGTTGGCACCTTGATAGGCGCATTTCACCAAATAGCGTGTTGTGCGAGTGGGGGTGATGCGTACGTCGCTATGCTCCTCGTTCAGATAAACGCCGTTCGTGTCGGCTGGGTTGGTGGTGAATTGTATGGAGTCGATAATATTCCCGTCTGAGTCTTCAATGAAGCGCCACCATGTAACGTTCGAGGCTGTTTCGCCCAGGGGAGTGAAACGCCAAGCTTCATAGGAGGTGGTGTCTCGCCATCCGCCCGTCTGATTGCCACGGTCGGGAGCCACAAATGCCCCAGGTGAGTTGGGCTGGATGTAGTAAGTGTAATCGTTGATATAGTTGATGTCGTGATAGTGCGATACTTGTGTAAGTCCGGTGGCGTTCTGAATGCCCACCATGCCTTTTCCGTTGTTGGTACTGGAACAGCAACTACGCTTCTTGATGTGCACTTCAATAATGTTTGTACCCTCGTAGCAGACAATCTGATAAGTACACCGGTCGTTTTGGTGGCTGGAGTTTGGGAAGAGAGGCACCTCGTTGACGCTGGCGCACAAGTGGCGACAGGGATAAGTGCCACCCACGTAGCGGAACATGCCCTGGGTGGAAGAAAGCACATTCGATGTGGGGTGGATATCCTCATATACACCATAAATGGCGTTTAATGAAGGTGCGAAAGAAGAAGTGTCGGTAAAGTTCGGATTGGGGATAGGCTCCGAGAAAATGTAATGGCAACTTCTTCCTACAACACGGGTATTAAAAGTCACGAGTCCGTTCGATCCCACCACAGCCTGCGTATAGGGAATGCCGAAGAACATGAACGTGAACGGGAAGGAAATCGTACTGTTTTCCCATGCATCGTCAGTGCTGATATTAAGCAGTGAACCTGCATGGAATGTGGGGTCTACCGGATTGTAGGGAATGGACTCCACAGAATATTGACCGTTGAAATGCTGGGTGGTGATAAACTTTGAGCAGTGCAGCGCCAATGTGCCGTTGATGCAGTTGACAAGAGTGTCCCAACCGTTTGCCACGCATTGGGCTGACGGCTGATGGTCGTATTTCTGCTCAATGGTGATTTCCGGACATTGCGCATTGCCGGCAACCGTGATGACCAGGAATAATCCGAAGAAGGCAGTGAGTAGTATCTGTTTCATAAAATAAATATTTTTTTAGTTTGTAATTAACGTCTATGACTTGTTTTTATTGCATTCAATTTCGATTTTGTTTATAAAGACACAAAAAATCTGTTTTGTTACGTTTTTTTAATTTTTTTTATGAATAAAGTTTGTTTTTCCCTCCTTTCCCGCCCTGTTTGACAAAACACAAAGCCGGCTTTCGGCAGTCTGCAGGGAGGCTCTTCGGTCGTCAGTTATTCCTTCGTTCTCCCATCGTTCTCCCATTAGAAAAGGATAAATGATGGAAGAACGAAGGTCTGAGAGAGGAAAAAGGAGCGGAGGGAGTGAGAAAAAACAGCGGGTGTTCTCCGTCAGGGGAACACCCGCTGTGCAAATGATGATTGGTTTGGCGTTTCGGTTATCGGGTTTTCAGGTTGTCCAAACAGTGGATGATGATGTCATCGGGGTCGGCCGTGAGGCGGAGGGTTTAGAAGGCTGAAAACCGTATGGTCCGAACCGCATTCTTAGTTGATGCGCATTTTGTAGAACGAACGGTAGGCAAAGAAGATGGCGATAGCCAGGAAAACAATGCCTACCCAGGGGGCGATGTGGCGGAAACCCTCGCTGATGGCTATCTCCATGGCAAGCACACCGAAGAGGGTGGTGAACTTGATGATGGGGTTGAGAGCCACGGAGGAGGTGTCCTTGAACGGGTCGCCTACGGTGTCGCCCACGACGCTGGCATCGTGAAGGGGTGTGCCTTTGGCGTTCATGTCCACCTCGACCACTTTCTTGCTGTTATCCCATGCTCCGCCTGCGTTGGCCATGTAGACGGCTTGGAACAGGCCGAAGACGGCGATGCTGATAAGGTAGCTGATGAAGAGGCAGACGGCGTTTTGGCCTCCGATGCTTTCGGGCGAGGAGAAGCAGGCAAAGGCCAGTGCGAAACAGAAGATGGCGATGAAGATGTTGATCATGCCGCGCTGGGCGTAGTTGGTGCAGATCTTGACCACTTCCTGGCTCTTTTCGGCGTCGGCCTTCTTGGGAGCGTTGGCGTCGAGTTTGATGTTGCTCTCAATATATTCCACTGCCCGGTTGGCACCGGTGGTCACAGCCTGCATCGATGCACCGGTGAACCAGTATATTACGCAGCCACCAAGGATAAAGCCGACAATGGAATAGGGGTTGAGAAGGTTGAGGATGGAGGCGGGTTCGATGCCGAGGGTTTTCTGGATGAGGAGGATGAGGGAGAAGATCATGGTAGTGGCGCCCACGACAGCGGTGCCAATGAGTACGGGTTTGGCCGTGGCCTTGAAGGTGTTGCCTGCACCGTCGTTGGCTTCGAGGTAGTATTTGGCTTTTTCGAAGTCGGGAGTGAAGCCGAATTCCTGTTTGATTTCGCGTGTGGCTTTTTCTTTGTCGTCCTCGATGAGTGAGAGTTCATAGACACTCTGAGCATTGTCGGTGACTGGGCCGTAGCTGTCGACAGCAATGGTGACGGGCCCCATGCCGAGCATGCCGAAGGCAACCAAGCCAAAGGCGAAGATGGAGTAGTAGTCGCCGAAGACGGGGGCAAGGTTGAAGGCGGAGGAGGTCATGTAGGCGATAATCATGAGCACGACAAAGACCAGTCCCGTCCAGAAAGCGCCCATGTTGCCGGCCACGATGCCCGACAGGATGTTGAGCGATGCACCGCCCTGTTCGGAAGCTTTGACCACTTCTTTAACATGCTTGGAGGTGGGGGAGGTGAAGAATTTGGTGAATTCGGGGATAAGGGCGGCGCCGAGGGTGCCGCAGCTGATGATAACGGCAAGTGCAAACCAATAGTTGTTGCCGAGAGGTCCGAGGAGATAGTAGCTGGCCAGGAAGGTGCCGGCGATGCTGAGGATGGAGGTGAGCCATACGAGGGATGTGAGGGGTTTTTCGAAGTTGAGGTCGTCGGCATTGCGGTATTTGGCGCGTGCCAGGGCTCCGTTGGTGTAGTAGGCCAGCACGGAGGCTATGATGCCGAGGATGCGCATGACGAAAATCCATACCAGAAGGCGCACTTGGTATTCGGGAGGCACGGCAAGGAGAATGAAACTGACGAGGGCCACACCGGTAACACCGTAGGTTTCGAAACCGTCGGCCGTGGGTCCGATGCTGTCGCCTGCATTGTCGCCTGTGCAGTCGGCGATGACACCGGGGTTGCGCGGGTCGTCTTCACCGATTTTGAAAACCACTTTCATCAGGTCGCTGCCGATGTCGGCAATCTTGGTGAAGATACCGCCGGCGATACGCAGGGCACTGGCGCCAAGACTTTCACCGATGGCAAAGCCGATGAAGCAGCTGCCGGCAAGGTTCTCGGGCATGAAGAGGAGGATGACCAGCATGAGTACGAGTTCAATGCAGATGAGTACGATGCCGATGCTCATGCCTGCACGCAGCGGGATGTTGAGGAGGTCGAGGGGTTTGCGGCGCAGCGAGGCAAAAGCCATGCGGCTGTTGGCGTAGGTGTTCATGCGGACACCGAACCATGCCACCCCATAGGAACCGAGGATGCCGATGATGGTCCATGCCAGCACAAGGCACACGGCACCGCCCGACATGTGGCTGAGAAGTCCGAAATAAAGGGCAATGGCGGCACCGATGAAAACGAATAGGACAACAAGGAATTTGCCTTGTTGTTTGAGGTAGGTGGAGCAAGTCTTGAAAATGACATTGCCGATTTCGAGCATGGATTGATGCGCTTTAAGCTTACGCACCTTAAGGAATTGCCAGATTCCAAACAGGAGTCCGAGAACAACGATAAAGAATCCCCAGTATAGAATCTGTGCATCGGGATTCTGTGCAAAACCCTTGGGCATTTCCAAATCCGCTTCGCTTGCAAAGGCAAAAACGGGGAGGGCAAGGGATGCCAGTGTAGTCGCTAATTTTTTCATAGACAGATTTATTGGTTTATTACTATCATTTTATTTAGAGTACAAATATACTAATTTTCCTAATGATACAAAAAAAAATTGTATTTTTGCAATCTGAAATTTTAAGACGAAATATATAGAATACAATGATAGAGCAGAAACTTCAACAGGCTGTAGCCGAAGCCTTGAAGCGGCTATACGGAATGGATGTGACACCCGGGAGTGTGGTGCTTCAGGCAACTAAGAAAGAATTTACAGGTGATTACACCGTGGTGGTGTTCCCGTATGTGAAGCAGGCACGCAAATCGCCCGAGCAGTTGGCCGGCGAATTGGGTGCAGCGGTGAAAGAAACGGTGGCCGAGGTTGCCGATTATAATGTAATTAAGGGTTTTCTGAATTTTGTGGTGAACGACGGCTATTGGGTGGAGTTTGTATCGGCCAAGGCTGCGGACACGGAGTATGGTTTGAAGAAGGCCCAACCAGGCGAGAGCCCTGTGGTGGTGGAGTATTCGTCGCCCAATACCAATAAGCCTTTGCATTTGGGACATATCCGCAACAATCTGTTGGGATGGTCGGTAAGTGAGTTGATTGCAGCCGCCGGCGCCAATGTGAAGAAGGTGAATCTGGTCAACGACAGGGGTATCCATATTTGCAAGTCGATGCTGGCATGGTTGCGTTTTGGCAATGGCGAGACTCCGGAGAGCAGCGGAATGAAAGGCGACCATCTGGTTGGAAAGTATTATGTGGAGTTTGACAAGCACTATAAAGAGGAGGTGAGCCAGCTGATGGAGAAGGGAATGGACGAGGAAGAGGCGAAAAAGCAGGCTCCCTTGATGCTGGAAGCCCAGCAGATGCTGAAACGCTGGGAAGAGGGCGACAAGGAAATCCGCGACCTTTGGACCCGCATGAATGGATGGGTGTATGCCGGTTTCGATGAGACATACCGTAAGATGGGTGTGGGTTTCGACAAGGTATATTACGAGTCGAACACATATCTGTTGGGCAAGGAGTTGGTGCAGAAGGGTCTTGATATGGGGGTGCTGTTCCGCAAAGAGGACGGCTCGGTGTGGTGCGACTTGACTGCCGACGGATTGGACCAGAAACTGCTGCTCCGCAGAGACGGCACATCGGTATACATGACACAGGATTTGGGCACGGCTTTGTTGCGCCACAATGATTTTGGTGCCGAACGTCTTATATATGTGGTTGGAAACGAGCAGGACTATCATTTCAAGGTGTTGAAACTCATTCTCGGTAAATTGGGTTTTGACTGGGCCGACAAGGTCTACCATCTGTCGTATGGTATGGTGGAGCTGCCCAACGGTAAGATGAAGTCGCGCGAAGGCACGGTTGTGGATGCCGACGACTTGATTGCGGAGATGGAGGTGACGGCAGAGGAGATGTGCCGCGACCACGGCAAGAATGACGATATGACTCCTGAACAGTTGAAGGAGCTGTATCACATGTTGGCTATGGGTGCCTTGAAATATTTTATATTGAAAGTGGATCCTACCAAGAACATGTTGTTCAACCCGGCCGAGAGCATCGATTTCAATGGCAATACGGGTCCGTTTATCCAGTACACGCATGCCCGTATTTGCAGTATAGTCCGCAAGGCTGCAGAACAAGGGGTAGTGTTGGAGGCAGAGTTGCCGCAAACGGTTGTTCTTACCGACAAGGAGCGCGCGGTGGTGAAATGTCTGCACGACTTGCCCTCGACGGTGGCGTCGGCAGCAGCTAACTATAGCCCCGCCATGGTGGCCAACTATGCTTTTGACCTGGCCAAGAGTTTCAACAGTTTCTATCAGGACACCCCGATATTGCGAGAGACAGATGAGAGTCTGCGCCTGTTTAGGGTGAAGTTGTGTTCGCTGGTGGCTTTGTCGTTGAAGAACACGATGCGTATTCTGGGCATAGAGGTGCCGGAAAGAATGTAAGGATGAATTGTTTTAAAAGTTTTCAACGTTTCGGATTGTCAGGTTGTCAGAGAAACAGGGTGCCGAGATGTCAATTGATTTGCATGTCTGAGACCTTGAATGTCTGATAATCTTCATATTTTTCAAAATAGAGAGATGTATTATACCGATACAGTTACAATACCTAATTACCTTTGCGACTGTCACGACAGACTCACTATGTGGGGTCTTGCACGGTTGTTGCAGGAGTCGGCCGGACACCATGCTGAGTCGGCAGAATTGGGGTTCCGTCAGTTGATTGAACGGGGCAAGGCATGGGTGCTCTGCCGTATGTATTTTGTGGTGGATCGCATGCCCATGGAGAGTGAAACGGTGACAGTGAGAACATGGTCGCGCGGTACGGACGGTTTGTATGCCTTCCGCGATTTCGAGTTGATAGATTCGCAAGGAGTGGCCGTCACTTGCTCGACATACTGGGTTATTATTGATTTTGAAAGCCGCAAGGCAATGCGTATCCATGAATACTGGCGGAATATTGAGTCGCATCCCGATGTGGCCACAGACCGGAAGCACCTGGATCGTCTCCGCATACCTCGTGATGCGGGAGAGCCGTATGAGGCCTTGAAGATGGGTGTGAGGCCTTCGATGTTGGACCACACCTTCCATGTCAACAATGCTGAGTATATCAAATGGGTGTTCGATTGCCTGCCAGCCATGGCTCCACAGGCTGCACCTTACCGTTTTGCCATTGAGTTCTTGAATGAGACTATGCCCGACGAGACTATTGCGGTGCAGGTGTATGCTGCCGGCGATGAAAAAGGTACAAGCTATTTTAAGATTTCTAACCCGCGTTCAGTTGCTGTGCTGGCTGCGCTGATGCCAAGATAAACTATCATGAAACGATATGTCATTCTAATCCTGATGTTTTCGCTTGCGATTCCCGTACAGGCGCAATTGTTCAAAGGATTGTTTAATAAGAAAAGGGTTCCGGTGGCAGACAGTATTGCTGGCATGAAGCGGATAGAGGAGGTAATGAACCTTGTGCAAACACAGTATGTGTCGGATCCCAATACCGATAAATTGAGCGAGGAGGCTGTGCGGCATGTGCTTCGTACACTTGACCCACATAGTATCTATATCCCTGCGCGTGAGGTGCAGCGCACCAACGAGGCTTTGCAAGGCAATTTCGAAGGGGTTGGCATCACTTTTACGGTGGTGGACGATACGATACGGGTGCAGGAGGTATTGGCAGGCGGTCCTGCCGAGAAGGTTGGTATGCTGCCAGGCGATAGGTTTTTGCGCATCGACGGGGTGCCGGCCACGGGTGACAGTGCCGTCAACTCGTTTGTGTTCCGTCATCTGCGTGGCAAGAAAGGCACTGTGGTTGTGGCTGATATGTTGCGCGGCAAGGATTCGATTACTTTCCATATTGAACGTGATCGCATTCCGATTCATTCTATTGAGGTATCCTTTATGGAGGAGGATTCAATAGGGTATATTGCTCTTTTGCGTTTTGCGCGTACTTCGGTGACGGAGTTCCGCAAGGCTTTGCACGATTTGAAGAAGCAAGGAATGCAGTCGTTGATACTTGATTTGCGTGGCAACTCGGGCGGTTATCTGGATATTGCTTTCGGCATGGCCAACGAGTTTATTGAGACAGGCAGGTTGATCGTATATCAGCAGGGAAGGGCACGCAGCCGTCAGGATTTCCGTGCCAACCGATATGGTTCGTTCAGGAAAGGGGATTTAGTTGTGCTTATTGATGAAGGCAGCGCATCGGCCTCCGAGATTGTCAGCGGTGCAGTGCAGGATTGGGACCGTGGCCTCATTGTGGGGCGTCGCAGTTTCGGCAAGGGACTGGTGCAGACGATGTATAATCTGAGCGACGGGAGTCAGGTGCGCATTACTACGGCACGTTATTACACTCCGACAGGCCGTTGTATTCAGCGTCCGTATGACGAAGGCACGGATGAATACAATAAGGATATCCAGAGGCGCTACAAACATGGTGAATTGTTCTCGCCGGACTCTATCCATTTCCCTGATTCGTTGAAATACAAGACTGCCGGAGGCCGTACGGTGTATGGCGGCGGAGGCATTATGCCCGACCTTTTTGTGCCTATGGACACTACGCCGTCTACAACTTATTATCGCGATTGTCGCCGAAAAGGGGTTCTCAATCAGTTCCCACAATATTGGGCAGACCGACATCGCACCAATCCTTTGGTGAAGGATTATGATTCGTTCATGGCAAATTATGACCGGTTGGGAGTTGATACAGTCTTCGTTGCATACGCCGCAAGTAAAGATGTAACTATGGATAGTACCATGCTTGTTTCGGATTCGACGGAGAGTGCTTCGCCGACAGAGGTTGTGCTGGCAGATAAAGACCCTTTCCTGCATTTGCAGATTAAGGCTCTTTTGGCAGACTGTCTTTTCGGGCGCGGCCATTATTATCGTATCATGAAGGAGAAAGACCCTGTCTATCAAGCTGCAGTAAACCAGTTGAGAAAGAACCGTCAGGGTATGGACTTGATGCACAGATAAGTTCAGGTATTGTTGCAAGAGCTGTCGCTACAGCCTCTTGGAAAGCAACTCCACAACAAAAGTTTGAAATTATTGTTGTGGAGTTGAATTTTTTTTGTATATTTGCAGAATATCATATTTTACGGATAGTATCGTAAATCATTTTGATACAATGAGTAATTGACGGAGATTCTTCGTCGGAGATTATGAAAAAGAAAATTGAGAGTGGGGATAATCCCGCAGGTATAATAAAAACTATGGATTACAACTTTAACGAAATCGAGCCTAAATGGCAGAATTATTGGCGTGAGCATCACACCTATCGGTGCGTCAATCAATCTGACAAACCCCATTACTATGTATTGGATATGTTTCCCTATCCTTCGGGTGCGGGACTGCATGTCGGTCATCCATTAGGTTATATTGCCAGTGATATTTTTGCACGTTACAAACGTCTGCGCGGATTTAATGTGCTACACCCTATGGGGTACGACGCCTATGGTTTGCCGGCAGAACAATATGCCATACAGACAGGACAGCATCCGGCAATCACCACGGAACGGAATATCAATCGCTACCGTGAGCAGTTGGATAAGTTAGGCTTTAGTTTCGATTGGGAACGCGAAGTGCGCACCTGCGACCCCCAGTATTACAAATGGACGCAATGGACATTTGTCCAACTCTTCAACCATTACTATGACAAAGAACTTGACAAGGCCAGACCTATCAGCGAACTTGTCAAACAGCTTGAGTCGGGTACGCTGCCCACTGAAGGCGACAAGCGTTGGGCTGAAATGAACGAAGGAGAGCGTCAGGATTATCTGATGAATTTCCGTCTAGCATATTTGGCCGACATACCCGTCAATTGGTGTCCCGAATTGGGAACAGTGTTGGCCAACGACGAGGTTGTCAATGGTCTTAGCGTGCGTGGCGGATATCCAGTAGAGCGCAAATTGATGCGACAGTGGAGTCTGCGCATTTCCGCCTATGCCCAACGGCTTGTTGACGGCTTGGAAGAGGTGGATTGGTCTGACTCACTCAAGGAGATTCAGCGCAACTGGATTGGCCGTAGCGAAGGTGCAGCGGTATGGTTCCCCTTGGATATAAAGCTCAATGCCGATATATTGCCCGGTTTGCAGGCCTATATTAATCAAGGCGAACCCCAGCCGGTACCAAGTTTTGAGATTTTCACCACCCGTCCTGATACAATCTATGGTGTCACTTTCATGGTTCTCTGTCCTGAGCACGAGTTGATTGATATCATCACTGTACCAGAAAAGCGTGCCGAAGTGGAAGCGTATGTCACATGGGCGAAAAACCGTTCAGAGCGCGAACGGCAAGCCGAGGTGAAGAAAGTAAGCGGGGTTTTCACAGGTGCCTATGCCATCAATCCTCTCACAGAAGAGCGTATCCCTATTTGGGTGTCGGACTATGTGCTTTCCGGCTATGGCACAGGAGCCATTATGGCCGTACCTGCCCACGACAGTCGTGACTTTGCTTTTGCCCGTCACTTCAACCTGCCCATACGTCAAGTTGTCGCTACCGACCCGCAGAACCTTACCGACCCATCTACATGGACCGAAAGCCTCGACAGCAAAACAGGCTATAGCGTCAACAGCGGTTTCGTTTCAGGCATGAAAGTGAAAGACGCTATGGCTGCTGTAATAGACAAAATCGAAGAAATGGGTGTTGGCCACCGTACCGTGAACTACCGCCTGCGCGATGCCATCTTCAGCCGCCAACGCTACTGGGGAGAGCCCTTCCCAGTCTATTATAAAAACGGTCGTCCCTTTACTCTGCCCGAAGAATGTCTACCATTGCTGCTTCCCGAAGTAAGCGAATTCAAACCCACCGCCACTGGTGAGCCCCCCCTGGGTCATGCCACCCGCTGGGCTTGGGACGAAAAAAACCGTTGTGTTGTGGAAAACACCAAAATAGACGATATTACAGTCTTTCCATTGGAACTCAGCACCATGCCGGGATTTGCCGGTTCGAGTGGATACTACCTCCGCTATATGGATCCTCACAACGACCAAGCCTACTTCAGTGCCGAAGCAGTCAACTATTGGCAGAACGTAGACCTCTACGTAGGCGGTGCCGAACATGCCACTGGACACCTTATTTACGCCCGTTTCTGGAACAAATTCCTTTTCGACATCGGTTTAAGCGTCAAACAGGAACCCTTCCGGAAATTGGTAAACCAAGGCATGATCCAAGGCCGTTCCAACTTCGTTTACCGTAGCAAAGAAGACAACAATCTCTTCCTCTCAAAAAACATTCCCGGACGCGAAGAAAACACCGTCCCCATACATGTAGACATCAACATAGTAAACAACGACATCCTCGACATCGAAAAATTCCGCCAGTGGCGACCCGAATTCGCCCATGCCCGTTTCCAACTCGAAGACGGAAAATACATCTGCGGATGGGAAATCGAAAAAATGTCCAAATCTATGTTCAACGTGCAGAACCCCGACGACTTAGTGGCTCGCTACGGTGCAGACACACTGCGACTCTACGAGATGTTCCTTGGCCCCGTCGAACAGGCAAAACCGTGGGACACCAACGGCATTGAAGGCGTGTTCCGATTCCTCAAAAAATTCTGGAAACTCTTTGAAAACAGCAGCGACACACCCGCTGACTCTGCCTCGCTCAAACTGATGCACCAAACCGTCAAGAAAATCACCGACGACATCGAACGCTTCTCCTTTAACACCTCCGTCAGCACTTTCATGATCTGTGTCAACGACCTCCTCGCCAAACAGACCGTCTCAACGCAAATCGTCGAACCCCTCACCATCCTCCTTGCTCCCTTTGCACCTCACATAGCCGAAGAAATTTACCATCGGCTGGGGCACAACACCAGCGTCTGCCAAGCCGTGTGGCCCTCCTACGACGAAAAAATGCTCGTCGAAGACAACTTCACCTATCCAGTCACTTTCAACGGCAAAATGCGATTCACCCTCGATCTCCCCGCAACAGCCAGCCAGCAGGAAGCCATAGCCGCAGTAAAAGCCGACCGACGCGGACAAAAATGGCTCGACGGCAAAGAACCCAAACGCATCATCTTTGTCCCCAACAAAATCATCAACATAGTAATATAAAGACACACACAACACACATAAACGCATACACCCATGTTAAGCCGTCATTTCCTCCGCTCCAAAGTACTACAGACAGTCTATGCCGTCCACGTCTCGCCCGTTGACACGGCCACAGCCGAAAACAACTTCAAACACGCCGTCAACCGCTTTAGCGACTTGGGCACCATACAACTCTCGGCACTTGTCCACTTCGTCCAAGTGGCTGGCACCATGATTGACGAAGCCCAGCACAAATACCTTCCCACCGAAGCCGAGCGCAACCCCAACCGTCGCCTGCCCAACAACATCTTCATCCAAAAACTATCCTCCAACCACGACTTCCAGCACCACTGCAACCAAAGCAACGTAAACTGGGGAGGAGTCGACAACGACGAAATGTTCCGGCAAGCCTACGCAACCCTTGCCAAACTGCCCGACTATGCCGAATACCTCGCCACCGAGCAGACTTTCGACAGCGACCAGCAATTCGCCCTCAAACTCTTCAAATACATCATCAATCACGAACCCCTGCGCGACAGTATCTGCACCCAAAGCCTCATGTGGGAAGACGATTACGACCAAATAGCCCAATACAACTTCATGATGCTCAAAGCACTTGATGATACCCTCGACGAAAACACCGCTATCCCCGTCATGAACGACCACCGTATCGAGAAAGACGTCGAAGCATTCGAATTTGCCCGTCAACTACTACTGGTCACCCTCCGGCATGGCAAAGAAGTCGAAGACATGATCCGCAGACACCTTAAAGGATGGGAATTCGAACGAGTAGCAGGCATGGACGTGCTGCTGCTCAACATGGCAGTCGCCGAACTCACCGAATTCCCCTCCATACCCGAGCGTGTCACAGTCGATGAATACATCGAACTCTCCAAAGAATTCAGCACCGAACGCAGTAAACTATTCATCAACGGCATACTCGACAAATTCATCATCGAACTCCGCTCCGCCGGCCGTATCAACAAGACCGGCCGCGGCCTTATGGATCCCTCATTGTTAAACGAAGACCAATAATGAAAAAAAACTTTATCATCCTCCTGATACTTATAACAGGCCTCGTCTCTTGTGGCGGCAACAGCCCTTCCGATAACATCGACGTCGACCTAATCAACAACCCTAACAGCGCACAAGGCTATGACAATTCGGCACGTATGCCCGTCATCACCTTCGACAGCGACCTGCACGACTTCGGCCGCATTACCCAAGGCGAAAGCATCTCCTATAGTTTTCACTTCCGCAACACGGGCAACTCCGACCTCATCATCAGTGGATGCTCTGCCACGTGTGGCTGTACTGTAGCCGATTTCCCCCGTGGCCGCATAGCCCCCGGAAAAGACGGCTATGTCACGGTCTCCTTCAATTCACAGGGCAAGATAGGCCAGCAGTATCAAGAAATAACCGTCAGCTCCAATGCCCAGCCTGGCCGCAACATCCTCAAGATAACAGCCCAGGTAAGTTATTGAAACGCAAATCACAATTCCAAATAAAAATAATTTACAAACACAATATCCTTAAACACAATGAACACACTTTTTGTATTACTCCAAGCGCAAGGTGGTAACGGAGGAGGCAGTATGCTGATATGGCTCATCCTTATCTTCGTCGTCATGTGGTTGCTCATGATTCGCCCGCAACAGAAACAAGCCAAAAAAGAACGTGAATTCCGCGAAGCTCTGAAGAAAGGCGATCGTGTCAGCTTCAGTGGCGGCATATATGGTAAAGTCCACGAAGTGGCCGAACATACCATTGATGTCGAGATCTCCAATGGCGTTGTCGTCACAGTTGAGAAATCAATGGTTCAACCCATCCCCGAGCAACCTGCCGCCAAGAAATGAACTAACAACTCATTAGGCTAAATGTTCCGTCACCGGTCGTTCTGGATTATATTGCTTATCACAGCTTTTGTCTGGCTCATGGCCACCATGTCCGAGCACAGCGACTACTCTTTCTCTGTGCCGCTGAGATGGGATGGCTACGATACCTCACGATATGTGGTAAACTATGCCGACACAGCACTGCCGGTGACGATTAATGCCAATTACTTCCAAGCACTCTCCTTTCAATACACAACAGAACAGAAACCTTTCGCCCTCCATGTATCTACCGATACGGTCTTGAAGGTCAACAGTCTACTGCTCGACAACTTGGTCAAGCAGTACCAATCGTCGGGAATCAAATCAGTGACATCGCCGACCGAAAGTCTCCGCCTCTCTCTCACCGAGCGCGAAAGCCGTGCCTATCTCCCTGTCTTGCGTGATGTCAACTTCCAGTTCACCACCCAACATGGGCTTTACGGCTCCCCACTGATAGAACCGGACACCGTGTGGCTCTATGGCGACCCCGCCATGCTTAACAAAATACCCGAATTGACCACAGCCCCCGCACTGTTGACCGACATCAATGACAGTGGTTGGTTCTCGCTTGCCCTTAATCCCGTGTGGAAACAATTCCGCGATGTTCATTCCTCAACCGACAGCATCCGGGTCTTCCTCCCTGTCGAACGGTATGTCGAAAAAACTGTCACCGTCAATGTCGTCCCCGTCAGCCACGACAACAGCGTTCACCTTCGCATTCTTCCCGAGCGTGTCAACATCACTTTCTGGGTACCCGCCAAAGACTACGATTTCTTCACCGCTGACCAAGTGGAGGCCGTAGTGGTTTATACCCCAGGTCAAACGGGAAGCGACCTTCCTGTCCGCATCACCCGCTTCCCCGACAACATGCGTGTCAAACAGATTTCCCCTGCCACGTTGCAGTATGTCATCATCAAAAACAAATAATTGCACCAATCAGGCACAACGGAGCCTGTATGTAGCCCTCACCGGTGGTATAGGGTGTGGCAAAACCACCGTACTCAATGAATTCTGCAAATTCGGCATTCCCTGTTTTATTGCTGACCAGATTGCAGGCGCCTACTATCAAGAGGAATCCTTTCTGCAACAAATCCGTGCACTTTTCGGTGACAGCGTCATTCGTCCCGACGGCACAGCCGACAAACTTGCCATCGCCCGCATTGTCTTCTCCGACAATGCTGCTCTGCAGCGACTCAACCAACTCATCCATCCGCGTGTATGGCGCGACTTCCTGCATTTTGCTTCATGCCATTCCGATTCGCCCTATGTCATTTTCGAGAGTGCCATAGTCTACGAATACGCTTTCGACCGTCTCGTCGACAAAGTGGTGTGCGTTTATCTTGATTACGAAGAACGGATGCGCCGCCTTATGGAGCGTGACCATGCCACACGTCAACAAATACAATCCCGTATGGATCACCAGTTCAGTGCCGAAGAGAAGATGCGCCGGGCCGATTTTGTCGTCCTTAATTACGAAGGCAACCCTCGTGCCCGCCAAGTGCATCATATCCATACCAAACTTCTCGGAATATGATTCGAGTAAAGCCGTCGGAACCGTTTCTCAGACATTCCGACGGGACAGACATTCCGAAAAATCGAACCACCAAATCTCTGAGAAAGCCATACTTTATTGTTTTCACTATGCTTTTCAACGCACGCCATTTCCCGTGTATTTTCCCCAATCCACGCCCGAGTCCCTCTCACACTGCCCTTGATCCGCTCGGTCATCCACCCTTCGACCTCAGTTCTTCCTCATTTCTCCTTCTGAAATGGGAGAACGATGGGAGAACGATGGGAGAACTGAGGACTAAAGAGCGAAAGAAGAGCGACCGGATCCATATTGGTCATCGCGCTGGAAAACGGAATAAAACGGTTATTATAAGACTTTCCATTCCACATGTCACCGCTTTGCCATTGAACGGCTTCTGCCGGAGGACTGCTTAGCTAATGACCTATACCACAATTTGTTCCTCACAGGAGGGAAAAGGAAGGAATAACAGAGGAGTAACGAGCGAAGGAAGGGTGAGCCATTTGCTGCCGATTGGCGGGGAAAATTCTCCCGACTCAAAATTAACGGGCGAGGCGGATTTCTATGCGGCGGTTGTCACGATGGAGGCTGTTTTTGCGATACAGGGGTCGCGAACTTCCCATTCCCATAGCCTTGATAGTCGACGGACGGCAGCCGAGACCGATGAGGTATTGGCGCAGTTCGTCGGCACGACGCTGTGTGAGGTTTGTGTTGCTTTCGTCGTTTGTTCCATCTACGTGTGAAGAGATTTCGACATTGAGATGACGTTGTTTAACAATATGGGCAATCCGTTTCAGTTCGGCTTCGGAGCGACGGTTGAACTGCCAGTTGGCGGCATCGAAGAAGACATTGTTCAGTGTTTCGCTAATACCGTCGTCGGTCATTTGGACATATGAGGTAAGTGTGAAGTCGACATGGATGGAGTCGGGGTTGCTGCGGGCGGTGAGGTCGGCATGGGCGGAATGTGGGAAGTAGAGGCTGTCGTGGATGTAGTAGCCATATTCGGTTCCTTGCGGTACGAGAATGAAATAGCGGCCTGTGGCTGGGTCGGTGCGGCATTGTCCGAGTGACATCCCTGAGTTAAGGTCTTCCCATTGCAGTTGGGTTGAGACTGGACGTCCGGCACGGTCGCGGACGGTGCCACACAGGGCGGTTACGGGCATGGGTCGTGCAGTCTGGGGTAGGGTGGTGGTGAAGATGTCCTGCGAGCGGCCGGGTTTGGCATAGTAGGCTTGAGTGCCGTCGGTGGTGATTTTATAGCCCCAGTCGTCGTCGGTGGTGTTGAATAGTTTTCCGGCATTGACGGGCTGTGACCATTGAGTCCATGAGGTGTCGCAGAGTCGGCGGGAGACGAAGAGATCCATCTGTCCGAGTGAGCCGTGTCCTTCGGAGCAAAAGTATAGTGTGTGCATGTCGGGATGGAGCATGGGGGAACGTTCATCGAAGGGGGTGTTGATGGCAGGGCCGAGTTCGAAGGGTGTGCCCCAATGCCCGTTGCTGTCGAGCACCGAGGCATAGATGTTGACGGAGGTGTCGGCGTGGCGGTCGGTTGTTCCCTTGGCCGCCCATAGTAGCAATCGACCGTTTGATGCTATGGTGGCATCGGCCTGCCATGTGTTGTTGTTGATGTGGGGTGGCAGCCGGTGGATGTTCCATCCATTGCTTGTTTTGTCGGCTTGAAAGAGGATTCCGCTTTGGAAAAGAAGCAGAGTGGTACCGTCGGTGGTGACCGAAACGGGTGCTTCATTGCCATAGGTGTGGCTGAGATCCATTTCAATGACAGCGTCGTCCCATTTACGTCCTTTGCGGTGACTTACGAAGACATCTTCGCCTCCGATGTTGTCGGGTCGGTATTTGCCGGCAAAGAAGAGTGTCTTGCCGTCGGCAGTGATGACAGGGGCATATTCATCGCCTTTTTGACTGTTGATGGCAGGTGGCAAGATGGTGGGCTTGGTTTGGCTTGACGATTCGGCACGGAGGGTGGCAAGCAGACAACGATAGTCGTAGTCGTTGCCGAACGGTTGGGAGTATCGGGTGGCGGTGGATATGGCTGTGTTCCATCGATGGTGGTCGATATCGTCTTTGAGTAGTTGTTGCAGCATGATGTAGGCTTCGTGGCAGGGTACAAGGGTGCGGATGCAACTGTCTATGATGTGGTAGTGGTAGTTGTTATAGAGATTGAGTGCTATAGAGTCGTGGATTCGGATGCTGTCGGGGACAAGATGGGGGAAAAGAGTGTAGAAGCGATGGTAGTTGCGCACAGAAGTGTGTAGGTAGGCATGGTGCAGACTGTGGGCGACGGCTGTGTATAGTGTGTCGTCGGGATTCATACGGATGGAGGCTTGTTGTAAGGCTTGGAGATTGCCATGACGGATGGCAAGCAGGGCAAGCCTTTGTATCGCCCGTGAAGTCCAAGAGGTGCTGTTGTTGTGTGAGTCAAGGTAATCGGCATAGCTTTGCCATTGCGAAGTGTCGATTACGCGGTAGTATTCTATGCTGTCGGCAAGCCATGTGCAGTGGGATGCAAAAGGGCTGAAGGGGTAACGGTCGCTGTAGCCGCGATAGTATTGTTCGGCATCGAGGTGCAGGGCTTGTCGGTACTCGATATGGTAGATGCTGTCGGTGGCACGGGGCAGGAGGTGGGAATCGGGGTATGTTTTACAGAAAAGGGTATATGCGGCAGTGGTGTGTTGGCTGTTGGTCTGGCAGAACGCAATGCTGTCGCGTAGTTGTATGGCATCGTTGTACATGACCGAATGGGGATTGCGCAGGATGAAGTTTTGGAGCATATCGAAGGTTCCCATACTCTTGATTTGGCTAAACTCGAGCGAGTCGCGACTGTTGATGATGCTGTCGCGCTGGTCAGGGTATGCATGGGTGAAATTGTCAAGGAAGTGCTGGTAGGCATCGAGCGTGTTGAGTCCTCGTGCACGGTTCATGGCTTGAGAGCACACACGTCTCAAGTCGTGGTCGAAAAGGGCACCGCTGTAACTGTCGCGTGTCCAGCGGTCGATATGTTTTTGTTCGGCTGTGCGGAAAAGGTTGCGGACAGTGACAAGATGGGAATAGGCTTTGTCGACATTGTGGCTGTCGAATGAAGGGGAGCTGTAGAGTATAAAAGCGGCATAATGGCATTCCAGATTGTTGGAATCACGGTCCAGTCGGCGGAGAATCTTGCTTTCGGCCCTTTCGTATCTTCCTTTCATGATGTCGCGTTTGTAGGGGTATTCGGCCTCCGTCACCTCTTGTGCGCAGACATGAGAAACAAAAACAAGCACCAACAGCAGTGCGGACAGACGGCATGCCCTATGGGGCAGATGTGTGGATAAGCGATTGCGAGTCATAGTGTGGCGTGAGGATTGGCAAGGCAACACACCTTGTCCCTTTGCATTGCAAAAATACACAAAAAAACTGAATTGTACACAAGCACACGAAAAAAAAGTCATCACATCCGGCATGTGCAATATTGTCTTGATGCAAAGAGGGTGTCTTTTGGGACACCCTCTTTGCATATTAATTTGTGTTTTTTTTCACGATTAGTGGATGATTATTTCGTGTGTCTGGCCGTCGTCCACCAAGTTGACGGTTGTGGGGTTGGGCGAGGGTTGGGCGGTGCGTTGGTATTGGATGATATACATAGCACTGCCGTAGCGGTAGCGGATCGTGAACTGTTGCCATTCGGTGGGAACACGGGGGTCTAAGGTGAGTTGGGTACCGTTTTTGCGAAGACCGAGGATGTTTTCAATACCAGTCTTGTAAGCCCAGGAGGCGGAACCGGTGTACCATGTCCATCCTCCGCGTCCAGGATGCTGAGCATTGCAGTAGATGTCGGCGGCGATGGAGTAGGGTTCGACTTTGTATTTGAGGACGTCGGCAAGGGTCTGCGTGCGGTGTACGGGGTTGATGAGGGAGTAGAGGAAGTAGGCCATATCGTAGCGTCCTTCTTTCAGCTGGGCCATGATGTACCACATGGCACCGTGGGTGTATTGCCCACCGTTTTCGCGTATGCCTGCAGGGTAGTTCATGATGTAGCCGGGTGACGGTTGCGACGACTGGAAGGGAGGTGTAAGAAGTTGGATGATTTCGTGTTCGCGATTGACGAGTCGGTTGTCGGTTTCGCGGAAGATGGACTCTTTCTGTTTAGGCGTGGCTACGTCGGTGAGTATGCTCCACGACTGGGAAATAAGGTCGATTTGGCACTCGGTGTTGTTGCGGCTGCCCATTGGGTCGCCGTTGTCGAAGTAGGCGCGGAGGAACCATTCGCCATCCCATGCGTTGTCTTGGATTGATTTGACAAGGCGGGTGTGGAATTGGCTGAGTTCTTCACAGTAGGAGAGGTCGGCTCCAGGCATCCGTTGTGTTATTTCTTGCATTTTGGGTAGGAGGTCGGCAAGGAAGAAGGCGACCCAGACGCTTTCGCCTTTGCCTTCAACTCCGACATGGCTCATACCGTCGTTCCAGTCGCCGCATCCCATTAAGGGAAGTCCATGGATGCCTATGCGGTTCATTGCGCGGTTCATTGCGCGGCGCAGGTGTTCGTATAGGGTGGCATACTCGAATGTGTTGTTGTGCTGCCATGGTGTTTCGTCGTCGTCGTTTTGTTCTTTTGAGGTGGGAGCGCTGCTGTAGTTGATACAGCGTTCGGCTTCGCCGGGGTTGAGTTGGTCGGACTGGCAGAAGGGGATTTGTTCGGCAAGGATGCTTTCGTCGCCAGTGATGTGTAGGTATTGGTAGGTGACGAAGACGAGCCACAGGTAGTCGTCGCTGAATGTGGTGCGGGCTCCGATGTGGAGGTTTTCATGCCACCAGTGCAACACGTCGCCTTCGGCAAACTGGTGTGCGGCATGGTCTATGATTTGGCGACGGGCGTAGCCGGGGTCGCTGTAGAGGATGCTCATGACGTCTTGCAGTTGGTCGCGGAAACCGGTGGCGCCTCCCACTTGGTAGAATCCTGCACGAGCATAGAGGCGCGCACTGTAGACTTGGTAGAGGTACCAGCGGTTGAGCATGTAGTTAAATGTCTTGTCGGGTGTTTCGACTTGTATGTGGCTCAGTTTGTCGTCCCAGAAGGCTGTCACTGCGTCGAATTCACGGTTGATGTAGTCGAGAGTGAGGTTTTTGGTGGCTGGTTCGCCTTTTTCGTGTACGGAGAGGATGAAGGCTATTTCTTTTTCTTGGCCAGCGGGGATGTCGACTTTAATGCCAAGTCGTTTGCGGTTGGGGTAGTCGAGACTGTAGTCTACGGGGGTTTGCCTGCCGTCGGGGTTGTGAACAACCGACAGTTGCAGCACTTTGTCGTGGTATATGGGGTGGTAGACATTGCGGACGAGGATGCTTTGTGTGTCTTCGTCCCATTCTGAATGGAGATAGCGTGCGGTTTGCTCTTCGCACAGGCCGAGTACGAGTTTGTATACCATGTCAAGCTGCAGCTCCATGGCGGTGTCCTGTTTGTTTTTTACTTTGATCTGATAGTATTTTTCCATCCGCTCGCGGTTGACGAAGATACGCACTTTTACGCTGAGGTTGTCGTGTTCGGCATCGAAGGCGGAGTAGCCTTGACTGTGGCGCGCGGTGGCAGGGATGAACTGGCGTTTGTTAATGAGCAGCATTTCGCTTGCGTTGTCGCGGACGATGTCGTTGCTCCAGCCTGTCAGTTTGAATTGTTGGGCGTTGTATGCAAATGTGAATCCTGCCATTGTGGCGCTCACTACGCATCCGAATCGGGGGTTGGAGATTACGTTTACCCAAGGCATGGGTGTGTTTGTGTTTGTCACTACGTAGTCTTTCCCGTTGTTGTCGAATCCTCCGTATTGGTTGTAGTAGTCCAAGCTGCTCCACACGCGGATCTGTTGGGTTGGCTTCATCACGGGGTATTCTACTTTGTCTTGGTAGTGCAGGTTGGCGGCTTCCAGTGTGCGCAACTGTTCTTCGATGGTGAGACCGTCGTGTGTGTTGAAATAGAGTCTCGACACGGTGCGGAGCAGTGTGCGTTCTGCTTGTGTGATTTCGTCGCCGTTGAGCACGTAGACGTGTCCTGCCTCTTGGTGCGATGCCCACAAGTGTTCGGTGTTGGCCATGTTGCGGATGAAGTGGGTCAGGCCGTCGCGGTCTTTGTAGTTTTCGTTTGCACCGGCATGTTCGTTGCTTTTCACATCGTTGATGATTACGAGGTCGAGTATTAGGCCGTGTACTTTGAAGTATTCGAATGCGCGCAGCAGTTCTTTGGCAAAGCCTGAACGGTCGGCACGGTCTATTTCCAATAGGAGTATGGCAAGGTCACCGCTGATGCCGAAACGCCATAGGTCGCTTTGCGACAGTGTGTTCTGTGCCAGAACCGACTGGCGGTTGTTGCCCAGTGTGGCTGTTTGGGCCATGTATTTGGAGATGTTGTTGTAGAGCCTCATTTGTGCACCTTTCAACAGTGACATGCTGTTGCGCATGTTGTTGAAGACTGACGATGTCTTGAAGGCGTGTTCGATGTCGACGGGGCTTTGGTATTGTTCGGTAAGCTGGAGCAGCTGTTCGCGGGCTTTGGCAAAGCCGGTGATGATGAAAGCAAGGCTTTGTTTGCCGGCAGCTATGTGGATGCGACGGCGCATGCTCATTATCGGGTCGAGTGTGGTGCCCACTGTTCTGGTAAGTGTACGGCGGCTTTCAATGATGTCGGCATGGTGTAGGCTGCCCCCGCGTCCCAGGAATTTGAGTCGTGAGGTTTCGTATTCAACCAGTGAAGACCAGTCAGTTTTTTCCGATGCATCGGGGTTTTCGGCAGTCCATAGTTTGTGGAGCATGAAGTGCAGGCTTTCGTTGGTGGCGGGACGGCTAAAGATGAGGGCTTCATGCTCGGGGTCGTATTCGCTGTGGATTTTCATTCCGTTGAATACGCGGTGGTTTTCGTCTTCAACACTTGGGGCCAACACTACTTCGCCGTAGCTCGTGATTTCGAGGTCGACATCGGTGTCGCTGTTATTGGTGAAGGTGAAGCGACGGATTTCGGCCGAACGGTCTTTCAGCACGGTCACTTCGGTCTTGGTCTCGATGCCGTCGTCCATACGCAGGTAGCTGATTTTGTCGCTTGCAAAGCTGACATGGTAGTTTTCCGGCATTATGTCAAGCGGCGAATAGGTGGCGGACCATAGCCTGTCGTTACGAAGGTTGCGGATATAAAGGTATGTGCCATAATGGTCGGCACTGATTTTGCGGTAACGGTTCAGCATGATGTTGCGGAAACGTGAGAATCCTGACCCTCGGTCGTTGAGCAACACTGTGTATTGGCCGTTGCTTATCACTCCGATTTCCGGCACGTTCGATATGGTGTCGTAGTCGCGGGCGTCGCTTTCGGTCTGCACTTTCGAATACTGGTAGCGCTTGTATTGTGTCACTTTCAGGTCAATGTAGGGCTTTACTTGGGCTTTTTCTTTCAGAAGAGTTTCCATCGAACGCATGGTGGGCTCCTCCATGAAGAAACGTTGCAGGCAATGATCCATCAGATAGTTTGTGAGGCTGGCCAGAATCATGCCTTGGTGGTGTGCGTAGTGGGCTTGCACCGCCACATGGTCCTCTTCGTCGTAGCTTTCGAAGAGACCAAAGCTGCCGAGAGTCCCCTCAATCTTGTGGGGTTGCGAGTACATGCCCAATGCTTTGAATCGTTGCAGGTTGTCGTACACTGCACGGTCGTCGACACCAATGGTCATCAACGAACTGTAGGGAGACACGACTATTCGGTCGGGTGTGGTGTTCTGGAATTTAAGGTATGGAACACCGAAAGCGTGGTATTTGTAGTTCTGTGCATCATCAAGTTCGTTGTATGCGGTTTCTGATATACCCCATGGTAGCTCTTGTTTGCCTCGTTTTACTTGACGGGCGAAGGCTTTCTGTGCACGGATGGCGAAACTGTAAGTTTCATCCATGAGGGTGTGTTTGTAGGTGGGGAGGAAGATAAGCGGCATGAAATATTCGAACAAAGTGCCGTACCACGATGCCACACCTTTGTAGCCTTTGTATTGTACGAGGGTTTTGTCGAGACAGAACCAATGTTTGTAGGGAGCGTCGCCTTGGGCGATGGTGAGGAAACTGGTGAGTCGTGCTTCAGAAGCGAAATTATTGTAATGGTAGGGTAGGAGGGTGTAGGTACTGTGGTCGTAACCGATGCTGAATACGTCAAGGTCGGCATTGTAGAGCTTGGAGAAATCAGTCTGGTCTATGAGATTTTGCACTTTGAACTTCAACGTGTCGATGGTTGAGGCAAGTTTAATTTGCTGGGGGTCGTCTCTTTGAATCTTGTTTTCCGTGTCATTCAAGAAGCCTTTAACAACATACAGACAAGCCACAAAGTTGCCACTGTCGCAGGTAGAGATAAAATAGTTGGGGAGGGCAATGAGTTTCTTGATGTGGTACCAGTTGAAAAGGTGACCATTCCATTTTTCGAGTTGGGACACGGTGTTGATAACGTGTTGCAGGCGTCCCACAGCATCGCTGTAGCTAATGAATCCCAGTTCAGCGGCACTCACGATGGCTGTCATCGAATATCCGATGTTGGTGGGAGAGGTTTTGTAGTCGGTTTTCACTTCTCTGTTCAACTGGAAGTTGTCGGGCATTAACCAGTTGTTCTCCTCGGTCATGAGGCTATCGAAGAAGTTCCAAGTATCCTTGGCCAGTTGGCGAATCTCGTCAGTTTCTTTGTCGGAGAGGGAATGCTTGTTCTGAGGGAATTTTTTGCCCAACCAGTACATCAAGAAGGGAGCCCCGCACCACACAACGACACAGAACAGCATCGCAATGAAGTCGACGACCGAGCCTGTGCTGAGCATAAAGAGCAGGATGATGCAAATGGATGCAACATAGTTGAACCAAAATTTATTGATATAGTCGCCAAGGGTCCCTTTGGTGCTTTTAGCGGCCTCGTCGCTGGTTATCCAGTTCAGCAGATTCTTATGCGAGAACCACATGCGGTAGCATGCCCTTACAGCGGCGTCGGTATACATCCACGCTTCTTTGGGCAACAATGCAAACTGGACGATGGAGCGGTAAAGGATGACACTGAATCCGCGCATGAGGGTAGCATAGTAATGGTATCGTTTGCCGAAGTTAGGCAGTTTGGTTAGTTGTCCGAGTATGAAGAAAACGATAGGGCTTGCAACGACAACGAGTGCCACGAGCAGATACCAGGCAGAGTGGACGGAGGTGCAGCCGCTGAAACCAACAAGTAGCACTATCATCAAAGAGAGGCTGAGCACCGAGCGGCGCAGATTGTCGAAAATCTTCCAGCGGCCAATGGTGTTGACTTGGTTTTTGACTATTTCACCGCGTTCGTTAGGCACCTTGTTGCGCAGCCAGCCTATTATCTGCCAGTCGCCGCGAGTCCAGCGATGGTGGCGTTTTGCATCGTCGATATAGTTCGATGGGTTGTCGTCGAACAATTCGAGGTCGTTAATCAATCCGCAACGGATGTGGCACCCCTCGATAAGGTCGTGGCTTAGGATTAGGTTTTCGGGGAAAGTCCCTTTCAGTACTTTTTGGAAGATTTTCAAGTCGTATATACCTTTGCCGCAGAATGAACCCTCATTGAAGATGTCTTGATACAGTTCGAATGAGGCAGTGGTGTATACATCCAGACCTCCCAGACCGGCGAAAAGTTGGGCGTAGCGGCTTTTGTTGGTCACTTCGACGTCGACATTGACACGGGGCTGCATGATGCCGTAGCCGGCGTTGACACGTCGGCCGTCGTCGCTGATTTGGGCGCGGTTCAAAGGATGTGCCATCGCGCCGATCAGCTTTTGAGCCGAATAGAGCACCAGCTCGGTGTCAGTGTCGAGTGTGATGATGAATTGAATGGGCGGTACGGGGCCTTCCATCCATTGGCTGATTGTTTCACAGCGGAATCGTTTGGCTTTTTCGGCATCGGAGGTCTGTCCGAGCACCAGGTCATTAAAGTGAAGAATGGCACCGCGTTTGCGTTCATGTCCCAACCAGCAGTTTTCGCCGTCGCTCCATGCACGGCGGCGATATACAAAGTTGAATATATGGGCACCGTATTTCTCATTCAGTTCTTTCACTTTGTTGAGACCCGCTTCGACAACCTCGTTGTCCCACGGCATGTCTTCCGAAGGGCCTGCTGCTGCATCGCCGATAAGGGTATAATAGAGGTTTTGGGGACGGCTTTCCAACCGCTGTCCCTCGCTGGCACGGTTGATGTTGGAGAGATAATATATTTCCAACTGCTCCAGCAACTCCTCGGTCTTGGCCTTGTTTTTGAGGATGGTGGGCATGATGACCATTGTGGCATACTCCTCCGGTATCAATCCATCCTTGAATTTGAGCTTAAATGTATTCTGGGGCTTGTGAATACGATACAACAGACGATTGAAAAGGTCTATCACCACCTGGCTCATAGGTACCCACATCAATATTGCCAGCACGACTGTTCCCCAGGTGAACCCATAGTCATAACAGGCCCAACTCGCTAAGAGCACACTCAGTGCCAGCGACGCTATTGACACAATCCAGATGTAGAAATGGGCTCGTGTGTTCCATTTCTTCGGCGGGAACAGCTGCCAGCCTATGTGTTCGCCCTGTGCGTCGGCTTTCTCTACGAGCTCTTTTACCAAATCGTATTCTTTTATTTTGCGTTTCTTGCTCAGTCTGACCATCTTTGCACGGTAGTCGTCTTTTGTCCTATCGTACATTTGGTCATACATCCCGGCCTTTTCGTTTTTGAGCATCTGCTCTGAGAAACTCACACCGTCAATCAATTCTTCGATTGGCAGTTTAGTCATATTTTTCAATGAATTGAAGATATTCATTATGAGCAGGTTCTCCTGTGCGGCTTGGTCGAGTCGCTCCATGTCGGCCTGCGACTTGTCGGTCAGCGAGTAGTGGTAGGCATGTTTTGCTTCCATCTCCCTGCAGAGGTCGGCCAGTTCTTTTATGAGGAGGATTTTCATGGTAGGCAGAAGTGCGCACACCTCGGGGTAGGAGAGATAGTCTTTCCGCTCGGACTGGATTTGGGTCATGAAATGGAAGAACAACCCTTTGTCGACTTGGAAGTGGCACCGCTGCAAGTAGCCATAAAGTACTTCTTTTAGTTGCTCCAACCGTTTGCCTTCCAATTTGCGGAAGTCACGGCTGCGTAAATCTACTTTCAGCACTTTTTCCTGCTCGCTAATCATATAGAAGTTGTCGAGCACCCACTCGTTCGTGCTGCCTACAAGCCGCTGCGATTTCGTTTCTTCCACAAGCAGCATGTAATAGTGTGTAATCTCTTTTACGCTCTCTTTGAATATCTTATAAGTGTTTCTCATGAGTACATACTTTATTGGTTCATTCTACAAAAATACATAATAATTTGGAAATTGCAAGATATTTTTTAAGAATCATTAATATTTATTGGTTCGTGACAGCGCAAAAATGCATTTATTGAGCGGTTCTGCCGATAGTCGGAACGTCCAATCGCCCTGAAATCCGCGCGGTAGAAATCCTTTTCCCTTTTCCGGTGTCAATCAACCCTGCTTCAGCCCTTCCGTCGCTCGTTCCCCCCTCAGTTCTCCCATCGTTCTCCCATCGTTCTCCCATTATCAAAGGATAAATGAAGATATAAGGAGGGGAAAGTAATGTTGAAAGGAGCGGACTTGGCGCTTGGGTAGGGAAAGAATGCTGCGGCTGTCGGTTGTGTTATCAATGAAGGTGCTATCGTGTCGGCGCTATCCATATATTGACCCGTTCCGCATCAGTGAAGCCGTGACACATGTATACCATAGTGCATGCAAATTTCTGTTGTTTGAAAAAAAATGCGTATCTTTGCAACGAATTATTGTATTTAATAAAATGGAAAATTTCATAGTATCAGCGCGAAAATACCGTCCGGTCACGTTTGACAGTGTAGTCGGACAGCAACATATCACTACCACGCTGAAGAATGCCATACGCACAGGACAGTTGGCGCAGGCTTTTCTGTTCTGTGGTCCCAGGGGGGTGGGTAAGACTACCTGTGCCCGTATTTTGGCCAAGACTATCAATTGTACAAACCTCACCCCGGAGACTGAAGCTTGCGGCGAGTGTGAGAGCTGCCGCAGTTTTTCCGACGGAGGTTCGATGAATATCTTTGAACTTGACGCAGCGTCGCACAATTCAGTCGAAGACATTCGCGAACTGGTGCGTCAGGTGGGCATTCCTCCACAGACGGGTCGCTACAAGGTCTATATCATCGATGAGGTGCATATGCTGTCGCAGGCTGCTTTCAACGCTTTTCTGAAAACGCTGGAGGAACCCCCTTCGTATGCCAAGTTTATTCTTGCCACAACTGAGAAGCACAAGATACTGCCTACTATCCTGTCACGTTGTCAGGTGTTTGACTTTAAGCGTATACAGGCTGAGGACATTGTGGCGCACCTGAAGGGTATTGCCGAGAAGGAAGGGGTGAGCTATGAGGAGGAGTCGCTGCACATTATTGCCCGCAAGGCCGAGGGCGGTTTGCGCGACGCCCTTTCCACATTCGACCAGTTGGTGAGTTTCACCCGTGGCAACCTGACCCGGCAGTTGTGCAACGAGAATCTCAACCTGCTGGATGCCGATTATTATTTCCGGCTGGTGGATTATTTTCGGGCGGGCGACCTTTCCAACACGTTGCTTCTTTATCAAGAGGTGATAGACAAGGGGTACGAGGGTCAGCATTTCATAACAGGGCTCAGCGAGCATCTGCGTAATTTGATGGTAAGCATCGACCCCGCGACACACAAGCTTATGGAGGTGAGCGAGGCCTTGCGCAACCGTTACGGACAGCAGTCGGCGGCATGCGGTTTGGCTTTGCTGCTGCGCTGGCTTGACATATCGAGCGATTACGAATACCGCTATAAGGACGCTGGCAATAAGCGTCTGTTTATCGAGGTGGCTTTGATGAAGTTGGCCACCACAATCACGAACATATAGATTGCAAGGTCGCCTAAGGCGGAGCACGGAACTTCAGCAACAGCCACAGCAAATCCCGTGGCACCTGCTTCTGTTGCGCCTTCACCCACCGCAGGCGACACGTCTAAAGCGGATGTCCGGCCGGAAAAAGTGGCGGGTGCTCCGGGTGGCCAGGGAATAGGTGAGGCGGGTAATCTTCAAACGCCTGAGGTCCCCAAGCCTTCGCCTGTTTCAGCCCCTGTTCCCAATACAGGGTCGGATAGTGGCCAGCCGCAGGTGTCGGGTCGAGTGCATCGGCTGTCGGGCATCAGCATCAAGCCGACGGGTAATGTTCCGCCCGGCAGTCTTGACACACTCCCGACGCTCGAAGAACAGAAGTCCCTTCCTCCGCTCGACCTCGAAACGCTTATGCCCGCTTGGACACAGACCTTGGAACAACTGGAGAAGGAACTACCAAAGCTGGTTCTTACATTGAAAGAGAAAGAGTTGCGTGTTGATGGAAATGATCACTTCCTCATACTTGTCAATAATTCGTATACCGAGTCGGAAATTAAACCCCATTTGGTGCAGCTGCTTGGTATTCTGCGCAAGTTGCTGGGACGTCCCATGTTGAACTGCGGCATAGAGGTGGTGTATGAGGAGAAAGAGGCGATTGTTTATTCACCGCGCGACAAGTACGATGTCATGTCGGCGGCGAATCCGGCTCTCAACACATTCAGGGTTCTCTTCCCGGAAGTGGACTATTGACGGTGAAGGAATTTACATGAGTTAGTAAAATAATAAATCGAGATAAAGATAACACGTTATAATATACACACTGAACCATGACCTTTATATTTCTTGGAGTATTAATATTTTGCGCGCATTTGTTCAATGCCTGGTTCAGCCGGCGACGTATACCGGATGTGCTTTTGCTGATGCTTATAGGTATACTGGTGGGTCCGGTGGCAGGATGGGTTACACCTGCGCATTTGAGTGATGTGGGACCGGTGTTGGCGTCGCTGACACTGTTGTTCATCCTTTTCGACAGTGGTATAGATATGCGTATCGATATGATACGGCGTTATTGGAGCGGGGTGGTGCAGGTGACGATTCTGTCGTTTATCATGTCGATGACGGCCGTGGCGTTGATTGCCTATTTTGTCGTTGAATTGGAGTTGCAGGCGAGTATGATGTTGGGAGCCATGGTGGCAGGGACAGCGGCAGCAATTGTGATTCCGTTGGTGAAACAGATGCGTGTGAGCGACAAGACCCGTGTTACGCTGACGCTTGAGTCGGCTATATCGGGTGTGATGTGCATTGTTATCGCTATTGCGTTTATCGAGGGTTATAAGTTGGGCAATATCAGCATCGGTTCTATGTTGGGACGTGTGTTTGCGTCGATACTGATGGCGCTGATTATCGGCACTGTGGGTGGCATTGTGTGGTCGTCGTTTATGGATAGGGTGCGTAAGTTGCAGAATTCGATGTTTCTTACGCCGGCGTTTGTGTTTGTGATATACGGTGTGGCCGAGTCGCTGGGCTATAGTGGAGCTATTGCTACGCTGTCGTTCGGCTTGGTGCTGGGTAATCCGGAGTATTTTGAGATGTCGTTCTTGAAGAAGCTGCATCTTAACGATATGACGGCATTGGAAGAGAGTGAGAAGAGTTTCTTCAAGGAGTTTGTTTTTATTTTGAAGACGTATTTCTTTGTTTATATAGGCATTTGTATCCCTTTCACCAATTTCATGGCGTTGGCCTATGGGTTGATTATTGCCGCCACGTTGTTTGTGGTGCGTTTTGCTCTTGTGGCAGTAGTGGGGAGGAAGAACACGCCCGACGACAGGCTGACGGTGTCGATGATGATTCCGAAAGGGTTGGTGTCGGCGGTGTTGGCTTCAATGCCTGAGCAGGTGAATATAGCAGCCGGCTACACGGTTGTTCCCGGAGCCGAGACGATAAAACATATAACGTATTCCGTCATCTTCTGTTCCATTATTATATGTTCGGTACTTGTGCTGCTGAGCAGCCGACGGTTGGTGCGGCCTGTGGCCGAAGTGGTTGAGGACGAGACGGAGGAAGGAGCTTTTCGACATGAGGATATTGTTCAGTAAGTATGACGGGGCAGGCAATGATTTTGTGGTGATAGACAACCGACAGGGGGTTATATCGCTCAGTGCCGGGCAGATTGCCCATGTTTGTCATCGCCGCTGTGGGGTTGGAGCCGACGGTTTGTTGTTGCTTGAGGCCTCGGGTGAGGATTACGACTTTACGATGCGGTACTATAATTCGGACGGACATCGGGCCGATATGTGTGGAAACGGTGGCCGTTGTATTGCAGCTTTTGCATTCGGCTTGGGGCTTGGAAAAGAGTTGGACGGACGAAGAACGTTGCGTTTTTTGGCCGACGACGGTTCGCATGAGGCGGAGTTGCTGCAGTGGGACGGGTCTTCGGGTGTTGTCGCGTTAGGCATGAAGGATGTTGAGTCGACAGGTGTAGAGAAGGTGATGGGAGGATGGCTGTTGAATACGGGTGTGCCGCACTTTGTGTACCCAGTGGAGGATTTGGCTCACTATGATGTGGTGGGTGAGGGGAGAAGGCTGCGCCATTTGCCCGAGATGGGGAAGGAGGGTGCGAATGTGGATTTTATCGAGGAAATGCCCGATGGGCGTTTGATGGTACGAACCTATGAGCGCGGTGTGGAGGACGAGACGTGGGCTTGCGGCACAGGGGTGACGGCATGCGCCATTGTGACGGGAAATCATAGATTATGTACCCGTGGAGGTGATTTCCGGGTGGATTTCGATGTCAATGAAAGGGTGTTTGGACATGTGAAGCTTACGGGTCCGGTGTCGCTTAATTTTACGGGAACATTAAATATGGCGGCAGCCGGTAAAAGCCAAGGTTAAATATATTCTTAAAAAAAGTTGTCATGGATCTTTTCACTACACCAGCTCCTGAAAGCGCACGTCGGCGCGTGGAAGAACTCACTCGATTGATAGACCATTATAATTATGAGTATTACATGAACGATAAGTCGCTTGTGAGCGATTATGAATTTGATGGTTTGTTGCGTGAGTTGGTGGATTTGGAGAGACAGTATCCAGAATTGTCGTTGCCGACATCGCCTGCCCGCCGTGTGGGCGGTGAGGTAAACAAGTCGTTCCGTCAGGTGACCCACCGTTTCCCGATGCTCTCGCTGGGGAATACATACAGCATAGAGGAGATTGAGGATTTTGAGACACGCACACGTAAGTTGCTCGATGGAGTGCCGTTTACATATACATGCGAGTTGAAGTATGACGGGGTGGCCATAGGGCTCACTTATCGTCGTGGGCAGTTGGTTCAGGCGGTGACCCGCGGCAATGGTGCCGTGGGTGACGATATTACTTCCAACGCTCGCACGGTGGGAACCATCCCGTTGAGGTTGCAGGGTGACTATCCGGACGATTTTGAGGCTCGGGGTGAAGTGGTGTATCCTTTTGAGGCATTCGAAGCGATGAACCGTCAGCGTGAGGCCGAGGGGGAAGCCCCGTTTGCCAATCCGCGCAATGCCGCCAGCGGTTCGTTGAAGTTGCAGGACTCTACCGAGTGTGCTAAACGCAAGTTGATGTTTTGCATGTACTTTCTGATGTTGCCTCCTGACTCGCCGCAACAGGCAGAATCTGCCTATCAGTCCCATTCGGGACGGCTGGCAGCAGCACGGCAAATGGGTTTCAGGGTTCAGCCTTATATCAAGGAATGTGAGAATATACAGGAGATAAAGGCTTTTATTGATTATTGGGATCATGAACGCTGGAATCTCCCATTCGGTATAGACGGAGTGGTTATCAAGGTGAATCAGACTGAATTGTGGGAAAGGTTGGGAACTACAGCTAAGTCTCCGCGATGGGCAATAGCCTATAAGTTCAAGGCTGAGCGGGTAAGCACACCATTGGTGGAGGTTAGCTATCAAGTGGGTCGCACGGGAATTGTGACACCGGTAGCGAACTTGCAACCCGTGTGGTTGGGAGGGACGATGGTGCGCCGTGCCACGCTGAACAATGCCGATTTTATCGCCAAGCTTGACATTCGTCAGGGAGATAGTTTGCTGGTGGAGAAGGGTGGCGAGATAATACCCAAGATTGTTGGTGTTGACCTTGAGAAACGTGTTGACGGAGCTCCTCCAATAGCGTATACTACAGTGTGTCCCGTGTGTGGTACGCCTTTGGTCAGAACTGAGGGTGAGGCAGGTCATTATTGTCCCAACAGGGACGGATGTCTGCCGCAGATGCTTGGTCAATTGGAACATTTTGTAAGCCGCAGGGCTATGGATATCGATAGTTTGGGGTCGGAGCGTCTGAAGCTGCTCTTTGATGCGGGTTTGGTGCATAATGTAGCTGATTTATATGACCTTACCCGCCAAAAACTGGTGGGTTTAGGTGAGGGTTCAGCATCGTCGATACAGGACAAAGGAGCCGATAACATCCTTAGGGCACTTGAGGAGTCGAAGAAGGTGCCTTTTGAACGGGTGTTGTTTGCCTTGGGGATACGTTATGTGGGTGAAGTGGGAGCCAAGAAGCTGTCGCGTTATTTTGGCAATATCGACAAACTGATGGCAGCAAATGTGATGGAACTTGCCATGGTGGAGGATATAGGTGAGGTGACCGCTGAAGCGGTGTATGATTATTTCAACAACCCTGTCCATCGAGAGATGGTGGAACGTTTGCGGACCGCAGGATTGCAGATGGAGGTTGTCGACACCCGCATAGGGAATCAGCTTCAGGGAATGACGATAGTGGTTAGCGGGGTGTTCCAACACTTCTCACGTGATGAGATAAAAGCCTCGATAGAACAGCATGGTGGCAAGGCTGGTAGTAGCATCAGCGGCAAAACAACTTACCTGCTTGCAGGCGACAATATGGGTCCGGAAAAACTGAAGAAAGCTGAGAAATTGAATGTTCCAATTATCAGTGAATCAGATTATGAGAGAATGATTGGCATGGATGGTACTAAATAAATGTGAACACTACACTACCCAAATCAAAAAAAACACGTATCTTTGCAAAAAAATTAACACAACAGGTGGCTCTATCCACCGCAATAAAACATATTAATGATGAACAATAAAAATACTCGTTCAAGGTGGTTCGCTGCCGCAACTCTTTCATTGTTAATGGCCCTTCCTTTTGTGGCCTCAGCACAGACGACATCGCCACTTGGTATCTTGGTGTCGGAAGAACAGAATACCATTGACTGGCCTACGGTCAATGAGGGCAACGACCTCGATTTTGTTTATGTGATGGCTACGACGGGTGCAGCAATAACCGACACCCGTTGTTCGTTCAACCTTACGCAGGCGCACAAGGTAGGTATGCCGGTGGGCTGTGTTCTGCGTTATGACCGTCACTATTCTGCCCAAGGTCAGTTTGACAATTTCCAGGCAGCGGTAAAGGGTCACCACATGGATTTGCCTCCGGTGGTGTATGTGGTGCCCGACAGCCCGTTCGACATTAATGTAAAACGCCTCGACATGTTGCTGCAGTTGCTTGAGCAGGCTTATGGTGTCAAACCTCTCATTATGGCCAATCAGCAGGCTTACCTGAAATATTTCAGTCTCGAACGCTATGGCGCTTATCATGTTCTCATAGTCAGCAATGGATTGAAATATCCCGATACCCGCTACACCATTTGGCAGTACACGGATAAAGAGAAGGTTGCAGGCATAATGGAATATGTCCCCGGACTTAAATTGCATCCTACTTATCCTCTCAAATCTATCAAGCTATAATATGTGATGGGCTGTGTCCATGAAAAAAGAGATTCGGCCTGTTTTTTCTTGCTGAAGAGATGAAGAAAATAATATTGTTATTACTCGTGTCATTGTGCGGAGTGTCAGCCTCTGCACAATTGTTTTTTGCTGGTAATCTGGGGTTTGATAGAACGGATTATAGTCGCTCGCAAGGATTCGACTCTACATTGCCCAAAGGGATGCGCTTGCAGTTTACCCCTATGGTAGGCTACACATTCTCGCCTGTAGTGAAAGCGGGTTTGCTGTTAAATATTTCCAATCAGAAATATACGTATACCAACGGATTTTATAATAATGACGATAAGATTTGGAAAGAAAGCAATGTTGTCGACAAGACCTTGATGACTGCTGGCTTAGGAGCTTTTGTCCGTGTGCGTTGCCTTGAATTCAAGGATGTTTCGCTTAGCATGGAACTCTCTGTCTCATATCAATATGGTATTGGAGCCAATAGGAATAAGGAATACTATTCGGCAAGCAATTTCCCTGTTGTGTTCAAGACACCCTTCAACGTCGGACAATTGAATGTAAGGCTTGTGCCGATGTTCAGCTATCAACTGTCCAATCATCTCAGTGTCGATGCCTATGTCGATGTGCTGTCGCTCGCCTATAACCGAAAAACTGTCTACACTCATAAAGTGATAGAGGTTACTCCCGAAAGGATAGAAACGTCCGACTCTGACCTGGACTACAGCACCACTACATCTGATTTTAATATTGGTATCAGCTCGCTCAACTCCGCTTTCCTTTCGTTGGGATTCAGCTATACACTTTGATTTGGTAACATCGTATAATTCACTCGTAAATATATATACAATCAAATGGCAAAAGATTTTGTAAAACGCTCTGAAAACTACTCCGAATGGTACAATGAACTGGTTGTTCGTGCCGACTTGGCCGAGAATTCCGCCGTCCGTGGCTGCATGGTCATCAAACCTTATGGCTACGCTATCTGGGAGAAGATGCAACGTGCCCTCGACGACATGTTTAAAGCCACAGGCCATCAGAACGCCTATTTTCCCCTCTTTATCCCCAAATCGTTCCTCAGCCGTGAGGCCGAGCATGTCGAAGGCTTCGCCAAAGAGTGTGCCGTGGTCACTCACCACCGCCTCATGAATAATCCCGACGGAACAGGTGTCGTCGTCGACCCCGCCGCCCGTCTCGAAGAAGAACTTATTGTCCGCCCCACCTCCGAGACCATCATCTGGAGCACCTATAAGAACTGGATCAAGTCTTACCGCGACCTTCCCATCCTCTGCAACCAATGGGCCAACGTCGTCCGTTGGGAGATGCGTACCCGCATGTTCCTCCGTACTGCCGAATTCCTTTGGCAGGAAGGCCACACCGCCCACGCTACCCGAGAGGAAGCTGAAGAGGAGGCCCGTCGTATGCTCGACGTCTATGCCGACTTCGCCGAGAACTGGATGGCTGTACCTGTCATCCGCGGAGTCAAGTCGCCCAACGAGCGTTTCGCTGGGGCCCTTGACACTTATTGCATCGAAGCCATGATGCAGGATGGCAAAGCCCTTCAGGCTGGTACTTCCCACTTCTTGGGTCAGAACTTCGCCCATGCGTTCGATGTCCAGTTCCTCAACCAGCAGAACCAGCTTGAATACGTTTGGGCTACCTCATGGGGTGTTTCTACCCGACTGATGGGTGCCCTCATCATGACCCATAGCGACGACAATGGTCTTGTCCTGCCTCCCAAGCTTGCCCCCATACAGGTGGCTATCGTCCCCATATGCAAGAACGATGAACAGATGGCTGAACTTGATGCCCACATCGCACCCATCATTGATGCTCTCAAAGCTAAAGGCCTCACTGTCAAGTACGACAATCGTACTGAGTACAAACCCGGTTGGAAATTCAATGAATACGAGTTCAAGGGTGTGCCTGTCCGTCTTGCTATCGGCCCCCGTGATTTGCAGAATGGTACTTGCGAGGTCTGCCGTCGCGATACATTAGAGAAAGTCACCATGCCGATTGAAGGGATTGCCGACCATGTCCTCCAGCTTATGGATGAGATTCAGCATAGTCTTTTGAAACGTGCTGCTGATTTCCGCGAGGCGAACACCCGCCCCGTCGACACATGGGACGACTTCTGCACCGAAATCGAGAAGGGCGGCTTCCTCCTCTGCCACTGGGACGGCACCACCGAGACCGAAGAGAAGATTAAAGAACTCACCAAGGCCACCATCCGCTGCATCCCCTACAACGCCCCCGAAGAGGAAGGCCACTGCATCCTCACCGGCAAACATTCCCACCGTCGCGTAATCTTTGCCCGCGCCTACTAACCGGCGAACCGCCGGGGGTAATACTGGTGAACCACTGGTGGTAATAATCATAAACGCCCGCATCGAAAGGATGCGGGCGTTTTTTTATTCTTTGTACACAATAAAAAAGTAACTATTTCGTTACCTTGGCATGGAAAGAAAACTAATATTTTCTGCTGAATACGTGGAGTTCGAGAAACAATTAAACGCTCGTACACAGGAGAAACTGACTTATGCGGCAACTCTGTTGGAAACTCTGCCAGTTATATCAACCCGATTTGTCAAGAAATTGGTGAATACCGATTTCTACGAACTACGAGTAAAGGTGGACAATGAAGTGAGAGTGATTATTTTTTCGGTAGACAGCGAGAATATAAACAATGCCAAAACAATAATCTTTCTTAATGGCTTTGTAAAGAAAAGCACGAAAGATTACAAAAAGGAAATAAATAAAGCAACACAAATATTAAGGAGGTTATTATGAATACAGAAAGACTGACAGTAGAGGAAATGCAACAAATCAGACAGACAGACATTTCTTCAAAAGAAGGGTTTGTGGATGCCGAATCAGTATTGGCCAAAAGAATCGGCGCCAAAGGGAGTGATAGCCGCTCCGCATTCGATGCTAAAGCCAAGGCATGGTACTATGGTGAGATTTTGCGTAACCGTCGTAAGGAACTTAATTTGACACAAAAGGAACTTGCTGAAAGTGTGGGGAAGGAACGTACATACATAAACCGTATCGAAAAAGGAGAGACTGATATGCAACTTTCCTCATTCATTCAAATAGCCGAGGCGTTAGGTATCACCCTCCGTCTTGATGTCAATATAGCATAGTCGCGTAATCTTCGCCCGCGCCTATTAACTCGGTGAACCACCGGTGGTATTAACCGATGAACAATAAAGCAATAACGCCCGCATCTAAATGGTGCGGGCGTTGTAGTTATGACGGATTTTTTATATTATTAATAACAGTAGAACACCACCCACTAATATTAATGTACCGTAAACAGCCAGTTCTGTTGAAACGGGATCATATTTCTTCATATTGCGCTGTGGCATCTTTTTTATACTGTATATAGGGGAGCCGTTGCCACATAACTTATAATAATCTTTCTGATTGCTCGTCTTGCATTGAGGCACATAAATATCGGTTAGAAATATTGTCTTAACTTCATTATCGGCTCTCCATACTCTATATGAAATATTAAAGTCAAGAGTATTACCTGCACTATTAGAGAATGTGTATTTGTCTGAGACAATATAGTTATTATTAAGTACGCTGTTTACACCTGAGTATTTAGAATACGTATATCCTGCAACATAAATGTCATTGTTTGTATTTCTGGAAGAACCTGACAATTCATAATCCATTTCATACAATTCAGATTCTATCTTGTCCATACATTCCTTATAATCGGTGTACGTTGGGGCTTGAATAGTTGTATAACATCCAGTAAAGAATATTGATGTTATGAAAGCAATAATGATTTTTCTCATGTTTTTCTTTTTGTGTTCCCCGGCACCTTGGAAACGAACCATATAAGAAGCGTGGTACCGTATACCACTTCTTTGTCTGAGGGTCGTGAGAAAAACCTTGTAGTGAAGATGTAGCAAACAGTCCACGCTAATTGCGCGAACCATTATACATTCTTGCACTTTCTTGAAAATTTCTCACGTTTTCAGACACAAGAAAAGCATAACGCTTCGTATTTCAATATAATGTCGGCTTCACCTATCCCGATGAAACCAATGCAAATATACACATTTTTTTTGAATCACACTCTATTTCGCCTAATAATTTAGCGGAAAAGGGGAGGAGCTCTCGAAAATCAACAAAGGTGTTACCGCAGCAGGGTCACGGTGCCAGTGAGGGTTTTCCAGCCTTCGTCGTGTGTGTCGATGTAGCGGACATAGTAGACGTATGTGCCTTGAGGGCAGGGGTTGCCGTTGGCGGTGCCGTCCCAATGGCCTGTCAGTCCATCGAATTGGGCCAAACGTGTTCCTCTTCGGTCGAAGATGGTGGCCTCGGCCTTGATAATATGCGGGCTACAGTGGAGCGAGAAGAGGTTGTTGGATTCGAGTGCAGGGGTGATGACGTTGGGGGCGATAATCCAAGTGCTGTCAATCGGTTTCTCACCCCAATTGGGGATGACGATAAGTGTGTAGTAGATGATGCTGTCGCAGGAGTCGTTTATATGGATGTATATGGGCTCGTCGTGGCATTCGGAGCCGAAGGAGAGTCCGTTGTAAGTAACAGGAAGGTCGTCGGGTGCCACGGTGTCGTAGGCCCAGTGGCAGTGGGGGCAGGTGACAAGGTCAATTGCCCATAGGGTGTCGCAGCCCGATGGTGTCCAGTAGGTGGTGAAGTAGTGGGTGTCGGTATAGTCCAGTTCGTTGTCGCGGAAGAAGTAGGAGCCTTCGCACAAGCGGACGGTGATGGTGGTGTCATGATGGCTATGGATAATCAATGTGGTGCTGAGTGTGTCGGACTTTCGGGTAAAGCAGCCCTCGTCTTCGTATTGGAAAATGGCTTGCACAGTCAATCGGCCGGTGTCTTGGAAGAGATGGCTCTGCGGTTGGTTTACTTCGTTGTCGGTGTAGGAGTATTGCAGGGTGGTGCCGTCGCCGAAGTCCCAAAACAGGCTGTCGAAGGGATGTTGGTTTTTGGCTTCGAAGACGACGGGGTCGTACATGCACCATATCGAGTCGGCATTAAGCGAGTCGGCAGGCAATCCGTTTACTAAGAATGACCGTTTGCCGGGTTGGACATGTTGTAGCTCTACGGCTCCGCCAGTTTGGAAAAATGCCATGTATGGGTGACTTCCTCTGCTCAGAATGTGGTGGGTGCGCAACGAAGTGAAGGAGCTGTTGGCGTCGAAGTAGGCATAGCTGTAGGGAGTCCCTTCAATCGGGTGGAAATATTGTGCAGCGGGGTAGGAGTCGACATATATGGATTGGGCATTTTCCGTGCGGGTGAAGATGTGGAGTTGTGATGGCATAGGTGTTACGTTGTTGATAGGCATCACATTGGTAATGCCGCCATAGGCTATCCGTCCGCCATGCCACCAATCTGTCGATGTCATGGTACACAGGTCACTGTCTATCCATTTTAACAAAATAGGGTTGTCGGATGTGATGTAATAGGGGCCTTCACCGTCTACGCCTTCCCACCAGTCGGTTTGTCCGGATGCTATGGTCAGTGTGCGTGTACCTGAGGCAGGGTGTGCCGGGTCGCTGATGGTGACAGTGGCATCTTGATCCAAGCTTGTCATTCGGATGTATTTTCCTGTTCCCGACGGAACCAGATATTCTTTTCCGGCGAAATAGGGCGGAATGGATTGTTCTAAAAACATGTTCGACACCCTCGTGCCACCTCTGACCCCGCTACCTCCTATGCCACTGCTCTCAAATACAGCTATTCGTTTGCAGTCGCGAGCTTTGATTCGGGTGCCTGCTAAATCGACTGCGAAGGTGTCTCTCATCACTGTGTCTCCTTCAAAGGTGTGGCGTTGCACGGGTACTGGTACGACCGACGGGTCGTCATTAATCATGTCATAATGAGGAGCTAACAAGGGGTAGTACTTGTCGTGAGCCTCGCCGGCACTGATATGATATAGTTCGCCTCGCCTCAGCATGACCGTCAGAGTGTCGCCTGGTCGGCGGTTCAGCCAGTCCCAATCGCTAAGAATCACGTCTACCACGGTGCTGTCTTCGGTTGCCACGATATCTATTGAAGAAATTCCTGGCATGTAGTTGGGTATACTTGGTTTGCCAGTACGATGTTTATGATGGTTGGAGATGGGTGGCTGGGCTATGTATTCGTCGCGTAGCATTTCAGTGGGTATCACAGTGCAGGCCGACATGAAATTCGACGCCACTACTACATACAATGATATGGTATCGGTGCTTGTTACGTGGAAACCTCTCGCTTGAGGCAGGTCTCCCAATATGCCTGAATAATCGTGTCGGGGTTCATATGGACCACATCCAATGTCGATAGGGTGACTGTTTGGGAGACGGATGTAGGGGATTGTGTCGTTGATTCGGGTGTACTGGATGGGTATTTGGATATAATTGGTGTCAGGACCGCACATGTATCTGCCTTGTATGGGCACTATTTGTGTGTAGTCAATCCGTTCGTTCCTCACTGTTACGATGCAGTCGCGTTCGCTCACCACGTACAGCCGTGAGTAATTGGGCAGCATTCCCCTCAATGTACGGGGAAAACAGACCCAAAAGTCGGTTCCAGCTGTGGCGAATTGTACTCCCCGGTGACTCGTCGGGTCATTGCCTTGTGCCATGCACAAAGTAGGCAATAACAGAAATATCAGTATATAGTATTTTCTCATTGTAGCATTGTGTTATTGTTTATCTCACCGCAGCAAGGTCACTGTACCGGTGAGGGCTTTCCAGCCTTCGTCGTGTGTGTCGATGTAACGGATATAGTATACGTATGTGCCTTGATGGCAGGGATTACCGTTGGCGGTTCCGTCCCAATGGCCTGTCAGTCCGTCGAATTGGGTCAAGCGAGTTCCTCTTCGGTCGAAGATGGTGACCTCGGCCTTGATAATATGCGGGCTGCAATGGAGTGAGAAGAGGTTGTTTGATTCGAGTGCAGGGGTAATGACATTGGGGGCGATAATCCAAGTGCTGTCAATCGGTTTTTCACCCCAATTGGGGATGACGATAAGTGTGTAGTAGATGATGCTGTCGCAGGAGTCGTTTATACGGATGTGGACAGGCTCGTCGTGGCATTCGGAGCCGAAGGAGATTCCGTTGAAAGTAACAGGAAGGTCGTCGGGTGCCACGGTATCGTAGACCCAGTGGCAGTGGGGGCAGGTGACAAGGTCGATAGTCCATAGGGTATCGCATCCCGATTGGGTCCAATATGTTGTGAAATAATAGATGCCGGAGCTGTCCAGTTCGTTGTCGCGGAAGAAATAGGAGCCCTCGCACAGACTCACCGGGATAATGGAGTCGTGATGGCTATGGATAATCAATGTGGTGCTGAGCGTGTCCGACTTTCGGGTAAAGCAGCCCTCGTCTTCGTATTTGAAAATGGCTTGCACGGTAAAGCGGCCGGTATCTTGGAAGAGATGGGTTTGAGGTTGGCTGAACGCCGGGTCGTTGTGCGAGAAAGCTAACGATGTTCCATCACCAAAGTCCCAAAACAGGCTGTCGCAAGGCCGTTGGTTCGATGCCTTGAAGGTGACAGGGTCGTACATACACCAAATTGAATCCGTTTTCAGCGAGTCGGCAGGCATTCCGTTCACTGTGAAGGACAATCTTCCCGGCTGTACATGTGGCAGGACAAGGGTGTACACATCTGTCAGATAAGCCATAAATGGTGAACCGTTGCGGCTCACTATGTGATGAGTTCCTTCGCTTGTGAACGAATTGGGCCAATCAAACGATGCATAGCTGTAAGGTGTACCCACGATGGGTTGAAAATAATCTTCAAGTCGGTGGAAATCCATGAATAGATATGGCACAGCGCTGGTGAGGGTGAAGATATCTACTCGGGGTTTGATGGCAACTCGGTTGTCCGACTCGTCGACATAAGTCATAGTACCGAAGTTCACTTGTCCCCAATGCCACCATCGGGTTGGAGTAATGGTTGACATGCTTTTGCCAATCCGCTTCAGCAACACAGGTTTATTGGCTGTGATATACAGGGGTCCACTTGATGTGTCAAACTCCCAGTAGTTCGTTTTCCCTGGGGCTATGGTCAGCGTGCGTTGGGTCATTGTCGGATCCAGCCCATCCCGGATAGTCACCGTGGTACTTTCGTTCAATGCTGTGATGCGGACACAGTCAGCCTCAACTACACGGGTATGAACGTTTGGTATCAGATACTTTTTCCCTGCAAAATAGATGGGTGTTGACTGCTCCAGTTTCATGTTGTAACTCAACAGTCCGCGCACCCCCCCTCCACCGCAACAGCTACTCTCAAACACTGCAATCCGTTTGCAGTCGCGAGCCTTGATATGTGTACCCGCCAAGTCGATGGCAAACGTGTCCCTCTCTACAAAATCGTTGTTGAAAGCGTGCCGCCTGAATCTTGTGGGTATTACCATAGGATCGTCATACCTCAAGTGGTCGGGGTCGTAATAGGGCGACAGCAGAGGATAATACTTCTCGGGAATCTCTCCGGCACTGAGGTGGTACAGCTCGCCTCGTCCCAATGTCACGGTAACCGTGTCGCCGGGCAGTCGGTTCATCCAGTCCCAGTCCGTCAGCACAATGTCCACAACCGTGCTGTCGTCCGCGGCCACAATGTCTATCGATGACATGCCGGGCATAAACAAGGGCAGATGAATCGGATCACCTTCTCCACCGAAATGATGGTGGCTCACTATGGGGGGCTGGGCTATATACTCGTCGCGCAGTAATTCGGTGGGAAGAACCGTGCATGCCGACATGTGGGTTGAGCTAACAAGGATAAAGAGCGAAATGGTGTCGGTGCTTGTCACATGGAACCCCTTTGCCTGCGGTAGGTCGCCAGGGCATCCACTGTAGTTATAGCGTGGAATGTGCGGTCTTTCGGGCGAATCGCTGTCGTTTGATGGGAACAGATAGGGAACAGTGTCGATTATTCTGGTATAAACAAACGGAATCTCAATGTAATTCGTGTTGGGTCCGCACATGGAGCGATGCATGATGTGAACGGTCTGCGAGTAGTCAATCAACTCGTTCGAAACAGTCACATCGCAGTCGTGTTCGCAAACCACATAAAGACGTGAATGGTTGGGACTTCCGCCTCTCATTGTTCGTGGAAAGCATACCCAAAAATCTGTCCCCTGTGCCGCTAACTGTGTGCCATAATGACTCAACGGGTCATCGTTTTGCGATATGACCGAAAGAGGTAGCAATAACAATAATATTAGCAACCACTGCTTCATATTATTTACCAATTTATTGGCGTTCAATTTATTGTACACATATCATCAAGTATTGGTTTAATATTTGTTGACGGATGTACATTCATATCCAAATTGCAAATATACAACTTTTTTTGTAAATAAAAAGATTCTTTTTTTTGCATTTCATTTCGATTCATCCTTTTTTCGCCAAATCGATCGTTAGAAATTCATCCCTAATTTTAACATTTTGTAAATAATGAAATACCAGTTAAATAGTCGTCGTCTTTCTAATGACAGTCATTTTAGAAAGGAAAGAAATAACTTTTTTTTCGAATAAAAAAGGATAACTATTCTCCGAATGACCGATTTGGGTTTATGTATTTTCTGGAAAATATTGTTTAGACGGAAATTAATTTTTAACCCAAGTCAATCATTAAACTAAGCAGGTATCCAGCTGGGGTCGTTCAAGGGCAAAGAGGAAACATTTGAAATGAAAAGACTGATAATAACCGTTTTATTCTGTTTTCCGCCTCAATGACCAATAGGGACTCGGCCGCTCTTCCTTCGCTCCTTATTCCTCAGTTCTCCCATCGTTCTCCCATCGTTCGCCCATCGTCACCCCATTTCAGAAGGAGAAATGAGGAAGAACGGAGGTTGTAGGGTGGATGAAAGAACGAACCAAGGGCAGTGCAAAGGGGGGCCGGGTTGCATGTGGGGGGAGATTTGCGGGAAAGGACGTGCGTTGGATTGGTATTGTATTGTTTGTAAAATATTGTAATTAAGAATGGGATTCCAATGACTGGTTTGAGTGAAAATAAAAGAGGACAGCAGATTTGTAATGATTCTGATTTTGAATTTCTTTCTGTCAGAATAGGGGCAGATAACGTGTAGCGGGTAGCCGAGTACGAATGGGCAATAAAAGACCGACTGCTCCGTTATAGATTGTGCAATATGGCAAAAGAATCAAGACATAGTGATGCGACAGGGCTGCGGCACCTGACTGTTGTGGCAGCTGCTGTGGCTGTGGTTGTTCCATGGGTGGCGGCAGTGTGGCTGTTGTTGTGTGACGAAGGGTGGTGGAGGATTGTTGCTTGGCTGTTCATGGCGGGCAAAGGGCTGATGTTGCTTTCCACCGCAGTGGCATGGATGGTACATCCGGCATTGGCCAAAGAGGTTTTTGCAGGCCGCTATCGTTTCGACAGCCACGGGTTGCACGGGCTGATGCAGGCATTGTCCCGCTTTGGATGGGAGCTGCCGCAGCTGGGATTGGGCTATCTTTTTGCCCAGTGGCGTATTATCCTCGGCAAAGTGGAGCGGGTGGACACACTGGACGGTGTGACCTTCGTGACAGGACGGCATTGGCAACCGCATTTCTATGCGGGCATTTCGTTGGGATGTTTTGCGAACATGTGGGTGAGTGGTGCCATCGGGGATGATTTCGAAAGTTATGCCCGGCGCAGCCCCTTCCATATCTTCGGGCACGAATATGGACACACCGTCGACAGCCAGTTGTGGGGTTTGCTCTACCTGCCCGTAATAGGGTTGCCAAGTCTTATCAGCCAAGCCTTTGGGCTTAGTTCCAAGGCACGCCACCGCCACGACGACTTCTGGGCAGAACGGCGCGCCGACTGCTTCGGCAAGCGTTTTTTCAACGACTGAAGATAAACATCCCTCTTTTCGAGAAAAAAGGGAGACACCGTCTCAACGTGCCACAACCTGCAAAAGCACGACAACTGGCGTAGAACCATTGATACCCGCCAGTTGTCCTTAACCTAAATCGGTCATTAGGAGAATAGCAATCCTTTTTATTGGTTAATATACAGGATTAATAAGTCCCGATGTAGTTGGTGAAGCGGTTCCAGCCGATGGCGTTCTGATAGTTGGCCAGGCATGAATTCATCACTGTGACAGGGATGTTGACGGGAATGGTGCCAAACGTGGAGGCGGTGCAGGCGGGTGGTGTTGCCGTGAGGCAGGTGATGGCCTGCACAGCGTTGCAGCCCATGAAGACACTGTCGCCGATGGTTTGGACAGAACGGTCAAAGTAGATGTTGTCGAGGTTGGAGCAATAGGCAAAAGCCCTGTCGCCTATCTGCAGAATAGTGGAAGGAAGGTGTAGGCTGGTAATTGAAGAACATCCATAGAAGGCATCCGCCGGGATGGCAGTGATGGTTGAGGGGAGGTTGACGTTAACCAGAGAGGAGCATCCACGGAAACAAGCTTGACCAAGAGATGATATAGATGTGACAAATTGGAAAGACTGCAGGAGGCTGCAGTTTGCAAAGGCGCTGTCACCAATAACGGATATGGATGTGGGTACATTGACACTGGTGAGAGCTTGGCAGTTGCGGAAGGCGGATGTTTCAATAATAGAAATGGTGGACGGCAGGGTGACGGAAGTGATGCCGGTGTAGTTGTTAAAAGCGTTGGCACCTACCTGCGACACGATATGGGTATGCCCGTCGTATTGGACGGTGGAGGGCAGGGATACGGCACCCGTTACTGCTTCAGGTCCCGTCACGGGAATAATGCGCACGTAGTTCTGGTGGGAGACAAGCACCTCACACCGGTAGGCGATGCCGTTGTATTGAGTAGTGAAGGTATCGCCCCTTAGCAGTTTGGTGCATGAAGTTGTCAGGCTGATGCTGGCGAATGCCAGGATGAGGGTTAGCATTTTTGCCACACAGGTTTGAAAGGAATGTGTTTTCATTGTTTTTTATTTTTGGTATTATTGTTGATTGTTAGCATGTTGCACTTTTTTGAAAAACTGTATTTCAATGCAAAAGTACACAAATCGAGGTAGTTGAATAATACCCAAAAGGGTATTTGTATGGCAGATAGTGCATTATACCCAAAAGTGTATAAATGCTTAATTATGATAAAAAGGATAATTTGAATACAAAAAAATAATTATTTTTGCATTTGGAAAAAGAATCTAAGTCATGAATAATATATCTGAAATTCTTTTCAATATATCATCGCCGACAGATGTTTCGGAAGAAGATTACAGGTCACTGGAATCGAGTATGAACGTGGTGGAGGCTTTTGCACGCATCACAAGCCAAGGGGTATTTGTGGCCGACCTCTTTCGAAATAATTTCATGTACGTATCCGATAGTCCTTTGGTGCTGTTTGGGCACACAGTTGAGGAAGCGATGCAGGGCGGTTATTCTTTCCTCATAGCCAATGCCGCTGAAGAGGACAGACCCTTGATAAAGGAGTTGGTGGAGACCGTTGGGAACACACATAGGTGGCTGCCCGACAAGGACAGTCACATCCACACGATTTCATGCAACTTTCATTTTCTTGTCAATGGACAGCCTGTGCTGATAAACCATAGGGTCACCCCGCTGGCAAGGACAAAGGAGGGCAAGGCGTGGCTGGCTCTTTGTCTCGTTTCGCCGTCACCGCACAGCGAAACCGGGCATATAGTTGCCACCATCAACACCCATGACGAGTATTCGGTTTATGCTTTCGAAAACCACCGCTGGAACCGTATAAAAGACCGGTTGGAACTGACAGAGGACGAGCGCATGATGCTACATCTTTCGGCACGGGGCTACACCATGAACCAGATAGGGGAGAAGATGTTCCGCTCGGTTGATACGGTGAAGATGTATAGGAGGCATGTGTTCAACAAATTAGGTGTGTCCAACATCTCTGAGGCCATAGCCTATGCCTATAGCTTCAACCTGCTTTAAAGATTGTTATCCATCCATGATTAACGCTTGTTACCGCCATTTCCCATCGGCGAAATGACTGGTTAGATGTTAAACAAAACGTTTTTTTTCCAACAATTGTGTGTATTTCAAACAAATTATGTATTTTTGTAGATTGATATTTTAATGAATAATCTTACAAAATAAATACAACAATATGATTAGCAACAATTTCGCCCCGAGACACAACGGTGTCTCCAATCCTGTTGACGAACAGAAGATGCTGAAAGAAATCGGCGTCGGTTCGATGGAAGAACTTATCGACAAGGCTGTACCCGCTGCCATTCGTCTGAAAGAACCCATGCCTATTGCCGATGGCATTAATGAGTACGAGTTCTTGAATCGTTGCCGTTCACTGGCTCAGAAGAACAAATTGTACAAGACCTATATCGGTATGGGCTACTATGGCACCATTACCCCGTCGGTAATCCAGCGCAATGTGTTTGAGAACGCCGGTTGGTACACCGCATACACACCTTATCAGACTGAAATCAGCCAGGGCCGTTTGGAGGCTTTAATGACTTATCAGACCATGGTGGCCGACATGACCCACATGCCCATGGCCAACGCCAGCCTGTTAGACGAGGCCACGGCCGGTGGCGAGTGCATGTTGATGTTCTTTGCCAGCCGCAGCCGTCAGGCTCAGAAAGACGGTGTGAACAAGATTTTCGTCGACAACGGCATACTGCCTCAGACTCTCGATGTGATGCACACCAATGCCGCTCCCCGCAACATTGAGATTGTGACCGGCAATGTGAAGGATTTCGATTTCGACGCTACAAAATATTTCGGTGTTGTTGTGCAGAACCCCAACCAGTTTGGCGAGGTGTGCGACTATACCGAGTTTATTGCCAAATGTCACGAGAAGGGTATCTTTGTCGGTATGGCTACCGACTTGATGGCTCTGGCTATGGTGAAGACCCCCGGTGAGATGGGTGCCGATTGCGCTTTTGGTAGCAACCAGCGTTTTGGTCTGCCCATGGGCTTCGGTGGTCCTCACGCAGGTTTCTTCGCCATCACTGATACTTTTAAACGTGCTTTCCCCGGCCGTATTATTGGATGGAGCGTTGATGTGAAGGGCAACCCCGCTTTGCGTATGGCTCTGGGTATGCGCGAACAGCACATCAAGAGAGACAAGGCTACTTCGAACATCTGCACTGCCTCGGCTCTGCAGGCCATCATGAGCGGTTTCTATGCCGCATGGCATGGTCCCGAAGGCATCCGCAATATCGCTGGCAATATCCATAGCATTGCCACCGTGTTGGCCAAAGAACTGGAAAAATACGGCTACAAACAGCACAACCGTGCTTTCTTCGACACCCTCGCATTGCAGTGTCCGGTGAAGACCGAGGAGGTGAAGAAAGTTGCTCTGGAGCATCATATCAACTTCCGCTATATTTGCGAAGAGTGCATCGGCATCAGCATCGATGAGACCACCAGCCGCGATGACGTGAACGAGATTATCACCGTTTTGGCTACTGCCGCTGGCAAGAAGCCTGAACTGCTTGAATGCAAGGGCAGCTGCTGCACCAGCATTGTGTCGCTGCCGGAGAACTTGATGCGTACTACACCTTATCTGACTCATAGTGTGTTTAACAAATACCACAGCGAGACAGAGATGATGCGCTATATGAAGAAACTGGAGGTGAAAGACCTCAGTTTGAACCGTGCCATGATTCCGCTGGGCAGCTGCACCATGAAATTGAACGCTGCCGCTGAGATGCTGCCGTTGAGCTGGAGCAAGTTCGGTGGCATGCACCCATTCGCTCCCACAGACCAGACCGAGGGTTGGAACGAGCTTATCAACGAGATGGAAGATTTGCTGGCTATTGTTACCGGCTTCGCAGGTGTGTCGCTGCAGCCCAATTCCGGTGCCGCAGGTGAATACAGCGGACTTACTGTCATCCGTAACTATCATATCGACCAGGGACAGCCCAACCGCAATGTCTGTTTGATTCCTGCCAGTGCCCACGGCACCAATCCCGCCAGTGCTGCCAAAGCCGGCATGACTGTTGTGGTGGTGAAATGCAACGACCGCGGCGATGTGGACATCGACGACCTCAAAGCCAAGGTTGAGCAGTACAAGGACAACCTTGCTTGCATCATGATTACCTATCCTTCCACTCATGGTGCCTTCGAAGAGGGCATTCTGGAGATTGTGGACATCATCCACGGTGCCGGCGGTCTTGTCTATATGGATGGTGCCAACATGAACGCCCAGATTGGCATCACCAGCCCGGGACGCATGGGTGCCGATGTGTGCCATTTGAACCTGCACAAATCCTTTGCAGGTCCTCACGGCGGTGGCGGTGCCGGTGTCGGTCCTATCGCTGTCTGTGCCAAACTGCTTGACTTCCTGCCCAAGCACAGTCAGGTCGAAGTGGGAGGCAAGAAGGGCAACGCCATGGCTGCCGCACCTTACGGCAACGCATTGCTCTTCCCCATCAGCTACGGCTATCTGCTCATGTTGGGCGGCAACGGCTTGACAGAGGCTACCAAACACGCCATCCTCAACGCCAACTATCTGCGCGCCCGCTTGCAGAAGTACTACAAGATTCTTTACACCAACAAGAACGGCATGTGCGGACACGAGATGATTGTTGACTTCAGCGAGTTCAGCCTGAAGGTGAGCGTCGGTGACATTGCCCGTCGTCTTGACGACTACGGCTTCCATGCTCCCACAGTGGCATTCCCCGTCCACAACACCCTTATGGTGGAACCCACCGAGAGCGAACCGCTCAGCGAACTGGATCGTTTCTGCGACGCCCTTATCGCCATCCGTAAGGAGATTGACGACGTGATGACCGGCAAGTACGACGAGAAGAACAATCCCATCGCCAATGCTCCCCACACTATGCAGGTGGTCTGCGCCGACGAGTGGAACTATCCTTACAGCCGCCAGACTGCAGCCTTCCCGCTGCCTCACGGCGACAAGTACTGGCCAACCATCAGCAAGATTGACGACGCCTACGGCGACCGCAATCTCCAGCCCGTCTGGCCCGCCGAAGCATAACATACGCTTCCCAATAGATGCAAGCCCGCCACACGACGGGCTTGCATTATATATTATGTGGGGTTAACGTGGGATATAGCGGATAGTTCGGTAATTATAGGGAAAAGATTGAATCAAAAGCGGCTTGTTGTTTTTCTTTGTCGTTGATGTATATGATTCTCATTATTTCGGATGCGACTTGTGGACTATAGTGGACAGGGTCTAAAAAGTGATGGTAGTCTTCTGTGAACTTGTTTTTCCCTGAAAAATCGTATAGATGGTTTCCAAAAATACTGTCAAGAATATCCATGTCGCATTGTGCTAATTTCTTTTGTTCGAGGGTGGGGTTGATGATGATTTTGTAATTTGTATGGTTGTGTTCGAGTATTTCATGTATTTTTGACAACAGGTCTATCTGTTTTTGCTTTATAATGGGTTTAAAGCAGGATTGTCCTTTTTGAATTTCATTGAATTGTGCAATAATCTTAGGCGTGAAATAGTCTGTGTCGTATTCTGGGAAAAGCATGTAGGGTGTTGGTATTGCCTCGTTGGAGGTTATATCATAATCGCCACGGGGAACAGTGTCGATGACTCCGGTTTCCACCATATATGGTTTCACTTGATGAGTGAGAGAGAAATCCAAATAGGCTCTTAGAAAATCAGGATTTGTATAGGCTTTTAGGAACGAAAGATGCCAATCTGTCCAATTGTGACCATTCTCTAATACAGGTGGGGTGCACCATAGATGACCATAATCGGGGGAAGCTTGGGAGAGAACCATGTCGTCAATGCAAATGATGACATGGTTGAGAGGAGATCTTCCGTCAACATAGTTCAATCTTTTATAAATGTTGTATAGGGATTCGCCATAGCCATCAAAATGGAAACATGCACTGCCTTTAGGTAGATATTTCTTCCAATCGGACACGCGATAGTTTCCAGTGCGGCTGCTCCCGAAGATAAAAGAGTCCCAATGATAGTCGTCTTTGTATTGCCGATACATCTGCGTGGATACGAAACCACGGTTGTTATTTATCCACAAAGGAGTTCCTTTGGGAGGGTAATACACTTTGTAGCTGCGTAATATCATGAAAGGATCGCCTATTATGTACGGCAAGAAGAATACAATAATAGGAAATACAAAAATCAGTGTCAGTCGAACGAATCGTTTCATTAGAATTGGAAATAAATGAATTGAATATCACCTGATGGTTGAAGAATAAACATCGCAATAATTAGGGCGTAGTATATTAGCCATCTTAACCATCGGTATTTTATTGGAATCTGTAACGGATGTTCCTTTGTGCGAGAGAACCATTCAACCACAATCAAGAAGGCTATGGAGATGAAAGTGGGAATATAATATGAGCGAGTCATTAGCCACGGGCCAGTGAACAGCGATTTGTCCAACATCTGAGAGAAATAGCCATATGCTTCTGTAATGGAAGATGCTCTGAAAATAATCCAACCGAACACGACAAGAACGAAGGTGAGGGCGATTTTAGGGAAATCTTTCAGTGATGCGGTGTCTAAATATTTACGGTTCTTTCCCAATAGTATCAAGGGGAGGAACAGTAAGGCATGGTATGCTCCCCAAAGAACATATGTCCAGTTTGCGCCATGCCAAAAGCCACTGATAAGGAAAATGATAAAGGTGTTTCGAACTATTATGCGTTTTTTGTATGATTCGGGGTGCTTTGTATTGTCCGGGATATTGGGTCTGCTTCCACCTAAAGGTATGTAAATATAATCTCTGAACCATGAGGTCAAGGAAATGTGCCAACGCCGCCAGAATTCGGCTATATCTCTGCTGAAATAGGGTACGTTGAAGTTTCGCATAAGGCGGATTCCAAATAGTTTGGAAGTACCTATGGCAATGTCGCTATAGCCTGAGAAATCACAATAAATCTGGAATGTGAAGAGCAGCGCGGCCAAAAACAGAGTCGACCCTGAGTATTGTGAATAGGATGCAAACACTTGGTCTACATAGATGGAACAATTATCGGCGATAACTATCTTTTTGAAGAGTCCCCATAGTATCTGTCTCATACCATCAACGGCAAGAGTACTGTCGAACGAACGTTTCTTTAGAAATTGAGGCAAAAGATTTGTTGCGCGTTCAATGGGTCCCGCCACAAGCTGGGGAAAGAAGCTAACGTAGGCAAAAAACGCGATTGCATCTTTGGTTGGTGTGATTTTATCTCTATAAACATCAATCGAATAGCTCAAGGCTTGGAAAGTATAAAAACTAATGCCGACGGGTAGAATTACGTTCAATAATAATTTGGATGATTCAAATCCAAAGAGATTTGAGAATGAGGTTACAAAGAAATCAAAGTATTTGAAGATGCCTAATATTATCAAGTTCAAGACAATATTTATTATCATGATGGATTTGCTCGAGAAGATAGGATTGGATGTCTGTCTTGCTCTCTCAATCAGAATGCCGCTGGCCCAGGAACAGAAACTGGTAAATGCGATTAATATTAGAAACCGCCAGTCCCACCATCCGTAAAAGATGTAACTAACAATCACAATAAACGTATTTTGTAATTGAAGTTGATGTTTAGATTTTCGAAGAAGGTAATCGAAAACAAACCAATATAAAATAAATACTATCGGCAGAAAAACAGCGAATTCTAATGAGTTAAATAACATTACTTATCTACGATTTCAATGGAGTTTATTTTTTGCAAAGATACATTTTTTTCTTCATTTTGAAGAAATGTATGATAGATTGTCTGTATTTTAATGAAAAACGGATGCCGTTGTCGGCACCCGTTTCCATCATAAAAAGAATACTCTTATTTACTTTTATTGCTGCTCGATAGGTGAGGCTTCGGCAATCGTGGCCTCAAACTGGTGGCTGGTATCGCCTTTCTCCACATTAAAGGTAAGGCCTTCAGATTGGGAGTCGGTGTTGTCGACAGCCGTGATATGAATGGTGTCGCCTGGCAGGAGGTCGGCTTTGATTATCTCATCGGCAAGATCGTCCTCTATGTAATGCTGGATGGCTCTCTTCAATGGACGTGCTCCATATTGCTCGTCCCACCCTTTGCGCAAAACGAAATCCTTGGCTTTTTCATCTATGTCGATGCCATAGCCCATCTCTCGCACACGTTTAAATAATCCCTTTAACTCAATCTCTATAATTTTATGTATATCATCCCTTTGTAGGCTGTTAAAGAAAACTATGTCGTCAATTCTGTTCAAAAATTCCGGGGCAAATTTCTTTTTCATTTCCTTGTCGATAACTGAGCGTTCGAGCGATGCTCTTTCAGCCTCGCGGGCAGCGGTGTTGAACCCCACACCCGTACCGAAATCCTTCAGCTGGCGTGTACCAATATTGGAGGTCATGATGATGATGGTGTTCTTAAAGTCGACTTTGCGACCCAAGCCATCTGTCAGTTGGCCGTCATCAAGAACCTGCAACAGCACATTGAACACATCGGGATGTGCTTTCTCAATCTCGTCAAGTAACACAATAGAGTATGGCTTACGGCGCACTTTCTCTGTCAACTGGCCGCCTTCCTCATAGCCCACATAGCCCGGAGGTGCACCGATGAGTCGTGACACGGCAAATTTCTCCATATACTCACTCATATCAATGCGTATCATGTTGGCTTCGCTCTCAAAAAGATATTTTGCCAGTACTTTGGTGAGGTAAGTCTTGCCCACACCTGTAGGACCGACAAAGATGAACGACCCGATAGGTCTGCTGGGATCTTTCAGTCCGGCACGGTTACGGCGAATGGCTTTGGCTATTTGCCGCACAGCATCGTCTTGACCCACGACAGTCCCTTGCAGTTCACTTTCCATAAGCAGCAGGCGTGTACTCTCGTTCGAGGCAATGCGTTGAACCGGCACACCTGTCATCATTGCCACAACCTCGGCCACATCTTGGTCGGTAACCTGTACACGCTTGTCACGGTCATCCGACTCCCACTGATGTTTGCGGTTGGACAGTTTCTCGCGTAGTTCACGCTCTTGGTCGCGGTATTCTGCAGCCTCATTGTAGCTTTTCTTTGCGAGAACCTCTTTCTTCAGGCCTTCCACACGGGCTATCTCATTTTCTAATGCGATAATATCGTTAGGTACCTCCACATGGGCAATGCGTACACGGGCTCCGGCTTCGTCAAGGGCATCGATGGCTTTGTCGGGCAGCAGGCGGTCACTCACATAGCGTTCCGTGAGGGCAATACAGGCATTGAGTGCCTCGTCTGTATATTGCACCAAGTGGTGGTCTTCATATTTCTCTTTTATATTCTTCAAAATGGTCAGTGTCTCCTGCGGTGTGGTGGCCTCAACCAGAATTTTCTGGAAACGGCGTTCAAGGGCACCGTCTTTTTCAATATATTGGCGATACTCGTCAAGAGTGGTTGTGCCGATGCATTGAATCTCGCCACGTGCAAGAGCGGGTTTGAACATATTCGAAGCATCGAGCGAACCGCTTGCACTTCCTGCTCCCACAATGGTGTGAATCTCGTCGATAAAGATAATGATGTCGGGATTCTTTTCCAACTCGTTGAGAACAGCCTTCATGCGTTCCTCAAACTGTCCACGGTATTTTGTACCAGCCACCAGCGAAGCAAGGTCAAGCGAAATGACACGCTTGTCGTAGAGTGTGCGTGGCACACGTCCTTCCACAATCCGCAATGCCAGCCCCTCTGCTATGGCACTTTTGCCCACACCGGGTTCACCTATCAATATAGGATTGTTCTTTTTGCGGCGTGAAAGAATTTGGGCGATACGTTCCAACTCGCGTTCACGTCCCACTATGGGGTCGAGTTTTCCTTCGCGAGCCATACGGGTGAGGTCGCGCCCGAAATTCTCAAGAGCCGGCGTTTTGTTCTCCGACTTTGACGAGGCGTTACCCGAGCTGAAAGCCCCTCCTGGACGGCGCAGTTGGTCGTCGTCGGGGTCGGCATAGGCGTCATCGTTGTCGTCCTCGCTTGTCTGTGCACGGAAATCGGGTAGGGGAGAGTTGAAATCCGAAGGATTTATTGACGGAGGGATGTTGCCATTGCGTTGCAATTGTTCGATGCACTTCTTGTGGTCCACGTCGAAAGTTTTGAGTACCTGTGCTACCGTATTCTCTCCCTCTTGCAGCATGGCGAGGAAAATGTGGATTGTGTGGATCTCCTTCGATTTAAGTCGTGAACTCTCAAGAAAACTTAGTCGGAGAATTTTCTCGGTTTGTCTGAGCATGGGAATCTCGCTGTCTATCTTGTAACGGATGTCACTGTCAAGTTGACCTACAAGGCCTTCTATGCGGGATTTCACAACAGCCAAATCCACATTTAGCTGTTGCAGAATCTGCACAGTCGACGACCCCTCTTCGCGAAGGATTCCGAGAAAGAGATGTTCTACTCCTATCGCACCGTTTTTCAGCCTGATGGCTTCGTCGCGGCTATTGGCTATTGCCTGTTTTGCGTGTTCGGATAATCTTGGTTCCATAGTATAATATTCGAAATGCAAAATTACTACAAAAAGAGGAAACAGCAAGTTCCGTGCCACAATTATTTTCAACACCCCATTGTTTGTTATTTTTTTTGTATCTTTGTAAAATGGTAATATTAACAGCGTATACGTAAAAGAGTTATCACACAAGTACATAGGTTATTCCACGCAACATAAAATTCTATCCCATACGCTTTAATATCCTAAAATTCACGCACAATGACAAACGAGAGAACCATCAAAATCTTTCTCGCCTCATCCGAGGAGTTAAAGGACGAGCGTATTTGCTTCGGTGATTTTATCCGCCAACTTGACGATACTTATGAGCAACGTGGATTTCGAATCAAACTAATTAAATGGGAAGACCTGCCTAAAGGAGACAATGGTCGTCCTACGCAGGAAACTTACAACGATGAAGTGCGGAAATGTGACCTTTTTGTATCTCTATTCTACACTAAGGCGGGTGAATTCACAGTAGAAGAATATAATGTGGCAAAACAAGCACAGAAAGAATGTCATAAGCCAACCATTTATGTCTTTCTTCGCACGTTGAAACCCAATGAAAAAGAAAATCCGTCGCTTACGGATTTTAAAAACAATATCTTGATTTCCAACAAGCGGTACTGGATCAATTACGAAAGTACTGATTCACTTCAATTGAAATTTGTCATGGAGTTGCTTAAGGTTGAGAATCGGCGGTTGGACATACTCAAAGTTGATAATGGCATTGTCAGTTTTGGTGGCATGCTCATCGCCCATATGTCTATGCTTAACTTTGCCAGTGAAAACAAAGACTATCAACGTATAAATCAACGTCTGCAAGAACTGCCTGAAGATATTTCCGATGCTCGCATTCTTGCAGATAGTCATCCAGAGGTTCAAAGGTATCAAGACAAATTGCAGAAATTGCTTGACGAAAGGAACTCCTTGCAAAAGGAACAGGATAACCTGCAAAGCTTTCTTTTTGATACAGCCAAGCGTATTGCCCAATTGCAAGGTGACTTTGTTACAGATAGTATTTATCGCGCCGCGGAAGCATTTGAATTGGGAGATGTTGCAAAGGCTAATGGCATACTTGATGAAGCCGAACGTCAAGGTGATAAAGTGTATGAAGATTATCTCCACAACGAAGAAATCCAACAGCAACGTCGGCAGAATGTCCATAATACTATTGATGAGCTTTTATTGCAAACTTCAACAGTCATGGCAGACATATCTGTTTCCATCGAATACCGCATTCAAAAAGTATACGAATTATATGGAAAAGCAGATGAGCGTGCTACCAACACTTTTTATAACAAAGAAAAATATGCCAAATTGTTGCTTGACCGCGTATACTTTTTACTTCAATATGCTTTTTATAATGAGGCTGTTTTTGTCTGTTCCCATCAGATAGCCATTGCGGAAGAGTTGTATGGAACTGACAACCCAGATACCGCCAATTCATATAACAACATAGGACTTGTATATCATGCTCAAGGAGATTACTCTCACGCCTTGGAGTACCATTTTAAAGCATTAGTGATAAGGGAGAGAACTCTTGGCAAAGACCATTCTGATACTGCTCAATCATATAACAATATAGGATTGGTTTATTATGCTCAGGGCGACTATCCTCATGCATTGGAGTATTTATTTAAAACAGTAACAATAGGGGAAAAAATCTTTGACAAGGAACACCCCAACACTGCTACTACATACAACAATATAGGATTAGTTTATCATGCCCAAGGCGACTACTCTCTTGCCCTGGAGTATCATTTTAAAGCTTTAGCGATAAGAGAGAAAGTCCTCGACAAAGAACATTTTGACACCGCTCAATCTTATAACAGTATAGGATTAGTTTATTATGCTCAATGTGACTATTCCCATGCGTTGGATAACTATTTTAAAGCTATGACAATTTGGGAAAAAGTCTTGGGTAAGGAACATCCCAACACTGCTACTATATACAACAATATAGGATTAGTTTATCATGCCCAAGGTGATTATTCTCATTCGTTGGAATATCATTTTAGGGCTTTGTCGGTAAGAGAGAAAAAACTCGGCAAAGAACACCCAGACACTGCTCAGTCATATAACAATATAGGATTTGTGAATTATGCACAAGGCGACTATCCCCATGCGTTGGAGAATTATTTTAAAGCTATGGCAATATTGGAGAAAATCCTTGGTAATAATCATCCCAACACAGCTACCACATATGGCAATATAGGAGTTGTGTATCATGCCCAAGGCAACTATTCTCACGCATTGGAATACGATTTCAAGGCTATGGCGGTGAAAGAAAATGTCCTCGGCAAAGAACACCCAGACACTGTCCAATTATATAACAGTATAGGTGTTGTATATGAATCTCAAGGTGACTATTCCCATGCGTTGGAGTACCTTTTCAAGGCATTGGTGCTAAGAGAGAAGACTCTTGGCAAAGAACACCCAGACACTGCTCAATCATACAACAATATCGGATTTGTATATTATACTCAAAACGACTATCCCCATGCGTTAGAGAATTATTTTAAAGCCATGGCAATATGGGAAAAAGTCCTTGGTAAGGATCATCCCAATACCGCCACCATATACAATAACATAGGACTTGTGTATCACGACAAATGTGATTTCTTCCACGCATTAGAGTACTATTTTAAGGCATTTGAGGTAAGAGAGAAAGTGCATGGCAAAGAACACCCAGATACTGCTCAATCGTATAACAATATTGGTTCCGTGTATGATTCTCAAGGTGATTATCTCCAAGCATTAGAATACTATTCCAAAGCATATTATATTCTAAAAAACATGTTAGGCTCAGACCACCCTAATACTCTTACGGTGAAAGATAATATCAATCTTGTTAAAACCAAACAGGAAGGGTCTAACAACAAGTAATACTTATCGAATAAAAAATGATGTTATTAATACGCTCTGTGTATTAATATTTTTCTAAGGATTCCATTATTTCTATTCCACTTCTATAATACCAATCCTTCTTCTATGAGAAATTTGGATGCGAAAAAATAATATATGAAAAAAAAATCGTATCTTTGTATTTTGATTGTTAAAAAATAGTGGCATTTTACATTTGAAACACAATAATATAAGTAAGAGATGATTTCTGAAAATGAAAAAATAACGCGCGTAGACATCGAAACTACCATGAAGACCGCCTATATTGACTATGCCATGTCGGTCATCGTGTCGCGCGCGCTGCCTGATGTCAGGGATGGCCTGAAACCTGTTCAGCGCCGTATCCTTTTTGCCATGAACGACATGGGCATGTTCTACAACACTGCTTATCGCAAATCAGCCACCGTGGTCGGTGAGGTGCTCGGCCAGTACCACCCCCACGGTGACTCATCCGTCTACTTCGCCATGGTTCGCATGGCTCAGCCTTGGAACATGCGTTACCCCATGGTCGACGGCCAGGGTAACTTCGGCTCTATCGATGGCGACAGCCCTGCCGCCATGCGTTACACAGAGTGCCGCATGGAGCAGATCGCCAACGAAATGATGGCCGATATTAAAAAGGACACTGTTGACATGATGCCCACCTATACCAATGAGCGCGAAGAACCCACCGTTCTCCCTGCCCGGGTACCAAACCTTCTTGTCAACGGCTCTAACGGTATCGCTGTGGGTATGGCCACCAACATGCCCACCCACAACTTGCGCGAAGTCCTCGACGGTTGCATTGCTTTCATTGATAATAATGATATTACAGTCGAGGAACTGATGCAATATGTCAAAGCTCCCGATTTTCCCGGTGGTGGCACTATTTACGGCTACAACGGGGTGCGCGACGCTTACACCACAGGCCGTGGCAGTGTGGTGCTTCGTGCCGACACCTCCATCGACGTGGACAATAAAGGCCGCAACATCATCGTCGCCCACACCATCCCCTACGGTGTCAACAAGAGCGAGATGATCAAGCGTCAAGCCCAGCTTGTCAAAGACGGCAAGATTGTCGGCATTACAGACATTCGTGACGAGTCCGACAAAGAGGGTACCCGCGTGGTTTACATGCTGCGCCACGATGTCGTCCCCAATGTCATCCTCAACAAGCTTTTTCAGCTCAGCGAATTGCAAAGCTCGTTCGCAGTCAACAATATCGCCCTCGTGCATGGCCGCCCCATGCTTCTTAACCTCAAAGACCTTATTCAGAATTTTGTTGAGCACCGCGAAGAAGTGGTCACCCGTCGCACAAAATTCGACATGGCCGAGGCCGAGCGTCGTGCCCACCTGCTCGAAGGTTTCCTGCGTGCCATCGACATCATCGACGACATCATCCAGCTCATCAAACGTTCCAAATCGGTTGAAGAGGCACGGCAAGGCCTTATGGACACTTGGCAGTTCAGCGAACTCCAGGCTCAGGCCATCGTCGAGATGCGTCTCCGCCAACTCACCGGCATGGAACGCCAGAAACTACAGGACGAATACGACGAGAAACTACGTTTCATAGCCCGCTGTAAAGAGATTTTGGGCGACCGGAACGAACTCCTCGGCGTCATCAAGGGCGAACTGCAGGAAATCCGTGAAAAATACGGTGACGACCGCCGCACAGCCATCAAATACGAAGCCTCCAACTTCCGCATCGAAGACACCATACCCAACGACGAGGTGGTCATTACCATCTCACACATGGGTTATGTCAAGCGCACCCTCCTCAGCGAATACCGTGCGCAGACCCGCGGTGGTGTCGGCTCTAAAGGCAGCTCGGTGCGAAGCGAAGACTTCGTCGAACATATCTTCATGTGCACCAACCACAACTACCTGCTTTTCTTCACCGAGAAAGGCCGTTGCTACTGGATGCGTGCATTCGAAGTGCCCGAAGGCGAGAAAAATTCCAAAGGCCGTCCCATACTCAATATGATTAATATTGAGCCCGACGACAAAGTGAAGGCCTTCGTAAATGTCAGCAACCTCAGTGACGAAGAGTACCTGAAATCTCACTACATCGTCATGTGTACCAAAAAAGGCGTTGTCAAGAAGACCTCGCTCGAAGCATACTCCCGTCCGCGTACCAACGGCATTATCGCTGTCGGCATCCGTGAGGGGGACGAACTCGTAACAGCATGCCTTACCGACGGGAAGAGCGAATTGCTCATCGCCTCGAAGAACGGCAAGGTGGTGCGCTGCACCGAGGACGAATTCCGCGAGATGGGCCGTGGCGCCTCCGGTGTGAAGGGTATCACCCTCGAAGGCGACGACGATGCTGTTATCAGCATGATATGCACCAATGATGAAAATGAAGATATCCTCGTAGTCAGTGAAAACGGCTTCGGCAAGAAGTCGCAACTCAAATACGACCCCGACAAGAACCAAGGCTACCGTCCCACACACCGTGGCGGCAAAGGCGTGACAACCATGAAGGTGACCGACAAGACAGGCGGAATCGTGGCTCTGACCAATGTCAGCGACGAGGAAGACCTCATGATCATCAACCGTTCCGGAATCACCATCCGCATGAAAGTCAGCGACCTCCGTGTCCTTGGCCGCAACACTCAGGGTGTCAAACTCATCAATCTGCGGGGCAAAGACTACATAGCCTCCATTACCAAAGTGCCCACAGATAATGAAGAAGAATCTCAAGTCGGAAATATGCCGGAAAATACTGACCCACAAGATGATAATCAATCCACCGAAACTCTCGAAGACGAGTAGGGGAGAAGACCCTGTGCAATAAAAGGATAAGAACAAATACAAAATAGCAAAACAAACTTAAAAACAAATATCATGAAGAAAATCGCTTTAATCCTGGCTCTCGTAGTCATCAGTTACACCGCCGGAGCACAATCACTGAATGTATCCAGCGCCCGCGAAGCCCAGAACAGAGGCTATTTAGACAAAGCAAAAAAACTCATCGACCCCGCCTGCGAACATGAGCAGACACGTAACGATGCCAAGACGTGGTACTATGCCGGCCTTATCTACAGCCAAATCGGTGGCGAAGCCGACAAGCCCAAGTCGAAGTACAAGAACCTCGACCCCGACTGGCTCGTAAAGTGCAAAAATGCCGCTCTCCGCTGCAAGGAACTCGACACCGATAAAGAATATGCCGAGGGAAACAACACCATCCTCAGTTTCGTCGGCAACGAGTACTATAAAAAGGCAATCGCCACCTTCAACCAGCAGAACTGGGATGAAGCCATGGCTCTGTGCGACGAGTCCATCAAAATCTTCAACGAGTGTGGCAAAAAAGAATACGCTTCCGAGTCCTATTTGCTCGCAGGTAAAGCCGCCTTCAACTCCCACAACAACGAAGCCATCCTCAAATACCTCAAACCTCTGGTGCGCAGCCGTTCGAAAGACCAATTCGTCTATCGCACGCTTTTTGACATCTACAAGTCAACAGCCGACACCAATGAAGCTATTAAGGTTGCCCAAAACTATGCCAAAGCTGCCAAGGACGACTACAATGCCAATATGATGCTTGCTGAAGCCTACTTACTGAAAGGCAACCTCGAGCAAGGCAACGCTGAAATCCAGAAAGCACTCGACCTGACCGGCGATAAACCCGAGGTTCATGCCAGCCTGCTGGCCGCTGCCGGTGCTGTATTCGAGGGTGTCAGCGACTTCACCAATGCTGAGAACCGTTACAAAGAGTCCATTCAGGCTCTTCCCAACCAGTTCCTTGCTAACTTCGGTCTCGGTAAGATGCTCTACAACCGTGCCGTCGACAAACTCAACGAAGCCAACAATGTTCCTCCCGACGATGAGACAGGCCTCTACGAAAAACTCAACGACGAAAGCAAGAACTTCTTCCGTCAGTCCATTCCTTACTTCAACAACGCCATTAATTTCATCGACAATCTCGATGAGCATGGCCAAGCCACCAACCGCGCCAATCTTTTCCACTGCCTCAACGCTCTCAATACCGTGTATGCCCGCCTTGAGATGTATGACGATCTCAAGCCCATCAAAGCCCGTATTGATGAACTGAAGAAGTTGGCCGAATAAGGCATTCGAAACATATAAACAATAATGTCATTTTCATGACCGGAGGGTTGCTACTATAAGGCAACCCTCTTTGTTTTTTGTTTTTCGATTTCCATTCGAAACACTACAGAAACTCTTTTACCCATCGTTCTACCTCAGTTCTCCTTCTGAAATAGGAGAACGATGGGAGAACGATGGGAGAACTGAGGACTAAGGAGCAAATGAAGGGCGACCGAGCCTATATCGGTCACCGAGACGGGAAACGAAATAAAACGGTTATTATCAGCTTGTCCATCTCATATGTCTCTGCTTTGTTCTTGAACAGTCTCAGCCAGAGGCCTGCTTAGCCTAATGGCCGATTTGGGATAATGCCAAAATCTGGCCAGCGATTATCAGTTTTCGAGACGAAATGTCAGCTCACAAAAACCAATCCCAAATTTTACGAGTATCGGTGTTATGTTAAGTAAAGTGTTTAATAATGCTCTTTTCTGTACACACGTTCTGCGTTTTGTTGCAGCCCTCTTATGCTCTTGATAGCGATGTCCCATAATGCATGGAATAATTACTAATCTTGCATATACTGAGGGCTTATATATGGCTCTTCCGATAAATGCGTAGGTGAGACACAATAAAAGAAGCTGGCATTTCGTATTGTAAATGCTAAAAAAAGTACGGAATGGAAACCAGCTTCAT
>JAEEGI010001102.1_pt1 | contig 68412 bp, 48 predicted proteins | sample 8958751 | NCBI WGS metagenome assembly JAEEGI01 (sample SAMN16246545, study PRJNA631951) | gut metagenome | biome: gut microbiome; feature: rumen; material: KS-attached | host: Bos | place: Iran: Karaj | collected 2018-10
TTCCGGCGGGTCAAGGGGAACGTGGAATACCGCAGCAGGGTGCTCACAGAGGTGAAATATAGCCATAGAAGTTAATGGCGCCCTGGGAGGATATGCCGCGAAAGCCCCTTGACGTGCCTCGAGAACACCCTATTGCCCTGCGGGTGGCACTTTAATGTGCCGCCCCTTGGTTACCTTTGGGGCGATGTGTGGATTAGTTGAAAATGTAGATTATATGGGTAATGACTTCAAATTATAAGATATTAGAAACGCCATCGTTGTTCCACATAGAGTGGCGTATTAACTTTGTGAAAATATTAGCACTGGGTACAAATCTATGTTAAAATGTAATTTAGGTTAATATGCGCTTTTTATGGAGAAAATTATGGACGAGAAGGATTTAAGAAGTCTTTTGAACCAGGTTAAAGATGGCGAAATTCCTGTTGATGAAGCGGTGCTGGAGCTTAAAAGGGCACCCTTTGAAGACATGGGCTTTGCAAGACCGGACATTCACAGAGGAATCCGTCAGGGGCGAAGTGAAGTAATCTACGGCGCCGGCAAAACTCCTCCCCAGATTTTGTCCATTTCCGAGAAACTCATGGAGAGCGGACAAAAAAGCGTACTTATAACCAGGATGTCTCTTGAGGCAGCCGAGTATTATCGTGATAAAAAGACAGATATCTCTGAAGGCTTTTTATATGATGAACTCAGTAAAGTGGGAATAGCCTACAGTAAAGGCAACAAGCCTCCGTTTCAGGTTCCGCACAAGATTGTAACCGGAGAAGAACCTTCCGGAGAGGGCAAGATCGTTATTGCCACCGGAGGAACCAGTGACATGGCAGTTGCAGAAGAAGCGGCCCTGACAGCAGAGTTTTACGGCAACAAAGTAGTAAGGCTTTACGATGTGGGAGTATCAGGAATCCACAGACTTTTGGCGGAAGATCCCATGCAGCATATCATGTCGGCAAGAGTCATAATTGCAATTGCGGGAATGGAGGGAGCTCTTCCAAGTGTTGTAGGCGGTCTTGCAGATGTGCCGGTGATCGCTGTTCCGACCAGCGTCGGATACGGAGCGGCCTTTGGAGGTATCGCAGCACTTCTGGCAATGCTTAATTCCTGCGCCAGCGGAGTCAGCGTCGTAAATATCGACAACGGCTTCGGAGCCGGCTATCTGGCCGGAATGATCAATCAGAAAGTATGAAGAAAGGTTAGTTGGTTTAAAGAAATGGGGAACAATAAGTCAAGAAGATTAGTATCAATTATCGCCCTGGTCCTTATCCTGGCCATGGTTTTGGGAGCACTGGCCAGTGCACTTACAGGCTGCGGAGCAGCAGGACAGACTGTGGATGCTTCAGTAATAAGAGTAGGAGCTTTAAAAGGAGCAACAACAATAGGCCTGGTAAACCTGATCGAGGAATCAGGCAAAGGCACTACAGAAAACAAATACGAATTTGAAATGTACACAGCAGGATCGGACATTATGGCAGCCATGGTGGCAGGCCAGCTCGACATAGGCCTTGTACCCGCCAACGTAGCCTGTGTAATGAATAACAAGGTTGAGGGTGGTGTAACAGTCATAGATATCAATACACTGGGAGTACTCAACTGCGTATCAGCAAGCGACGAGATCACTCAGATGTCTGACCTCTCAGGTAAGACAGTATATACAACAGGTCAGGGAGCAGTACCCGAGTACACCATCAGACACCTCCTTGCAGCAAACGGCGTTACTGACTGTGATCTTCAGTTCAAGTCAGAACCCACAGAGATCGTCTCAATCTTTGCAGAGGACCAGGATGCGGTAGCAATCCTTCCACAGCCCTTCGTAACAGCAGCCCTTGCCCAGAACGAGGCGCTTAAGATCTCCTTTGATCTTAACGATGAGTGGAGCAAGACCGATCCCGATTCAAGGATAGTTACAGGAGTTACAGTAGTATCGAACAATTTCCTGAAGGACCACGCCGCCCTTGTTGATCAGTTCATCAAAGATCACGATGCCAGCGCAGAAAAGGCACTTTCAGACGTGGAGGGAACAGCAGCCCTTGTAGTAGAACAGGGCATTATAGCAAAAGAGCCTTTGGCAAAAAAGGCAATCCCTCATTGCAATATAACCTGCCTCACCGGAAAAGACATGAAAAACGCCCTGGAGGGATTCTTAAAAGTCCTATTTGAGCAGGACCCCAAGGCTGTCGGAGGAAGCCTTCCGGCTGATGATTTCTACTACGGAGCATAAAGGAGAGGCAGTACGTGAACAGGGCAGTTAAGAAGGCTTTATACGTTTTTGCCTGGCTTGTGATCTGGCAACTGGTAGCCTTGATAATACACAACAGAATAATACTGGCAGGCCCAATAGAGACAGTAAGAGCTCTTATCAGTCTGTCAGGAAGCCCCGACTTCTGGGATTCCATAGGCCAGACCACCTGGCGAATACTTCTGGGATTCCTCATCGGGTCGGTAATAGGAATCATCGCAGCATATTTTGCCTATACCAAAGAGGTGATAAGAGATTTCCTTTCACCCTTTGTTATAACCCTTAAGTCAGTTCCGGTGGCGAGCTTTGTTATCCTCCTGCTGATATGGTTTGGCAGCAGAAACATCTCGATCATCATCTGTGCCATGGTAGTTTTTCCGATACTGTACCTCAGTACCCTTGAGGGTCTTGGCAGCACTGACAAAAAGCTGTTGGAGATGGCTGGAGTCTTCAGGATGCCAAAGAGCAGAGTGATCCGTTATATCTTTTTACCGGCCCTTAAGCCCTTCTTCCAGAGTGCCTTTAAACTGGCCATCGGGATGAGCTTTAAGAGCGGAATAGCGGCAGAGGTCATCGGCCAGCCCCTGAGAACCATTGGAAACGGTCTTTATCAGGCCAAGATTTATCTGGAGACAGGTGAGCTTTTTGCCTGGACAATAGTGATAGTCCTTATCTCTTTTGTCTGCGAAAAGATACTTGCCCTGATACTGGGGAGGGCGATATGACAATAGAAGTTAAGGATCTTAAGAAGATTTATGATGGTCGTACAATATTCGACCACTTCAATCTGAATATAGAAGAAGAGCACAGCTACATCATCACCGGCCCGTCGGGCTGCGGCAAGACAACGCTCCTTCGCCTTATTCTTGGGCTGGAGAAGCCGGATGCCGGAACGGTTAAGCTCCTTGGAGATTACAAATACCCTTTCATCAATTCTGGGACAGTATTCCAGGAGGATCGCCTGTGCGAAGAGTTTGACGCAGTCACTAATGTGACCATGGTCAGCAAGAAAGTCTTCAGGGAGACGGTAACACAGGAGCTCCTTAGGCTTCTTCCCGAGGATGTGATCCACAAGCCGGTAAAAGAGCTTTCGGGAGGCCAGAGAAGACGGGTAGCGATAGTAAGGGCATGTGCCATCCCCAGCGATGTGCTGTTTATGGATGAGCCCTTCACAGGACTCGATGATGAGGCAAGACAAAAGACCATCGAGTATATAAGAGAGAAACAGGGGTCAGGACCACTGGTACTTACGACCCATGATACAAGAGGCCTTGATTTTGGCCGAGTGATTCAAATGCAGGTATGAAAAGGAGATTTTTATGGTAACAAATGACGCTAGTATGAACAGCTTCAAGCACAAGATCATGGAGGAAGTGTGCAGACTGGAGTGGAACGGAAACAACGATCAGGAGCACATTGAGGAGCTTGTACTTAAAATGATCCCGGGACCAAAGCCCGAGTACAGATGCTGTGTTTATAAGGAAAGGGAGATCGTAAGACAGAGGATCAACCTGGCTAACGCAAAAGCTCCCTCATATAATCCGAACTCAGAGAACATCGTGCAGGTTATTGATCCTGCCTGTGATGAGTGTCCGATCGCAGCTTACTCAGTAACTGACAACTGCAGATTCTGTATGGGTAAGGCCTGCATCAGTTCATGTAAGTTCGGAGCCATCACCCCCGGTGATACACACATGCACATCGATCCGGCCAAGTGCAAGGAGTGCGGAATGTGTGCAAATGCATGTCCTTACAACGCCATCGTTCATCTGGAGAGGCCATGTAAGAAGGCATGTCCTGTAGGTGCCATCACCTATGATGAGTATGGTTACTGCAAGATTGACGAAGACAAGTGCATCCAGTGCGGTCACTGCATCCACAGCTGTCCTTTCGCAGCTATCGGAAGCAAGACCTTCCTTGTTGATATCATCAAGGAGATCAAGGCCGGAAAAGAGGTTATCGCCATGTGCGCACCTGCAACAGAAGGTCAGTTTGGCGAGGAGATAACCATGGGATCCATCAAGGAAGGCCTCAAGAAGATCGGTTTTGCAGATATGGTAGAGGTTGGACTTGGAGGAGATATGACAGCTGCCTATGAGTCAGCTGAGTGGTCAGAGGCATATAAGGAAGGCAGAAAGATGACAACCTCATGTTGTCCTGCATTTATCAACATGCTCAAGAAACACTTCCCTGACCAGTACAGAGACAATATGTCATCCACCGTTTCACCTATGTGTGCTATATCAAGATATTTAAAGGCAACAAGACCCGGATGTGTGACAGTATTCATCGGACCTTGCATCGCCAAGAAGTCTGAGGCACAGGACAAGTCAGTTCCGGGAAATGCAGATTACGTTGTGACATACGGCGAGCTGAGAGCTCTCATGAGATCCAAGGATGTGAAGTTTGAGCCGGTTCCTGAAGGATATCAGGAATCCTCTATCTGGGGCAAGAGATTTGCAGCCAGCGGCGGAGTTGCCAATGCTGTTATCGAGTGCATGCAGGAGAGAGGCGAGAACACAGAGGGCATCAAGCTTCTTAGAGCTGCAGGAGGAGCAGAGTGCAAGAAGGCACTTACACTCCTTAAGGTTGGCAAGCTCCCTGAGGACTTCATCGAAGGTATGGTATGTCCCGGAGGCTGCGTAGGAGGACCTTCAAGACACAAGAACATCAGCGATATCAATAAGGCCAGAGAGTCACTGCTTTCCAATGCTGATGACAGAAAGGTTCTGGATAACCTTAAGAACTATCCAATGGACAAATTTTCAATGCACAGAGACGGACACATGTAATTACATGAGGACTTAATGCATAATGGAAAAACTTGAGCTGCTTGGAAAAAATATAAAGTCAGGAAAGACCATGAAGTATCTGATTCATGTGGTCATGGTGCTTTTTACGGCCTTTTATATCATCAAGTACAATGAGAAAACCTTTTATTTGGAGGGAGCCAGCTTTGGCATTGCCGGGCTTGCATATTCCATCAGGTATATTCCTCTGGTGGTTTTGACTGCGCTTGGAGGCAACCTGCCCGGAATGGTCTGTGTTCTTATTGTGCTCATACACAGGTCAATCATCAGCAGCTCTTTTTCCTATATGACATTTATTTATCTTCTGGTAGTCTGCGTTGTAGATCAGTTATCCAGAAGGAAATTTTTTAAGAAATGGCAAACTACTCTGTTGGTTTCGGTTTTGTTACAGCTGCTGGTGGGGAATTTCTGGGGGATCATACTGATTCTTTTAAGTGACCAGGGTATCTCCGGCATCACAGGCTTTCAGCAGGTTTATTTCTTCTTGAATGAGATGCCGGGATGTATCATCTGCAGCTTTATTGTGTATTATGTTCTTAAGTGGCTGCCTGATGAAAAAAAGCTGATTTTTGGAAACGGCAAATACTATGTCAATCCTGAGCTCCTTAGCGATGATGAAAGATACGTTGTTGAAGGAAGGTCAAGACTGAGTTTTATCGTTATGAACATAATCATCGTCGAGGCTCTTGTTATCGGTCTGGCTGCTGAGATGGCATCCAACTCTATTATGCCAAATGCAGCCAGATACAGCTATGACAAGCTTATTGAAGATAGCAATGTGGATCTGTCAACAATTAACAGTTCCAACAGGATTGAGGCTATAGTAAGTCGTCAGCTTGACAGTGAGACAAAATCGGAAACTGAGTACTTTGCCGGTACATTGACCGGGCGTAATGCCATAGATTACAGATTCAGCGTTCAGCTGGCCATGCTGATCTCTTTAACGGTTATTCCGATGGCAGTTTTTTTGAACAGATATGCTCAAAAGAGAATAGCCAGTCCCATAAGGCAACTTTCCAGTGCCATGTCCAACATTTACAACTCCAAAGATTTCAGTCTGGAAATCGGAGTGAGTGAGGTGCATGACCTCAATATCGACACTAAAGACGAGATTGAAGAGCTTTACCACTCGGTGGATCTGACACTATACAGACTTGTTGAATATGTTGATCTGGTCAAGACAAGACAGAATATTGAGGATCAGCTTCAGGTAGCAAGAAGCGCCAACGAAGCCAAGTCCAGATTCTTATCCAGTATTTCCCATGAGATCAGAACTCCTATCAATGCAGTTTTGGGTTTTGATGAGATGATCCTCAGGGAATCCAAGGAAGAGGCAACCCTGGCCTATGCCAGAGATATTCAGAGCTCAGGTAAGACTCTTTTGGCACTTATAAATGATATTCTCGATTTCTCCAAGATCGAAGCGGGCAAGATGGAGATCGTGCCTGTGGAATACGAGCTGGGATCAATGCTTAATGACCTCTATAACATGTCAGAGGTAAGGGCCAAGGAAAAGAACCTCAGGCTCACTATTAATGTAAACGAAAAAATTCCGCATATTCTTTACGGCGATGAGATCAGGATCAAGCAGTGCATACTGAACATCGTAACAAATGCGGTTAAATATACTGAGTATGGTTCAGTAACCCTGGACGTTGACTACGAGGTCATAGATCCCGAGAATCCTGAGTACGAGGATGTTGAGGACATCAGCCTCAAGATCAGGGTAAGAGATACCGGTATAGGCATCAGGGAAGAGGACATGGACAAGCTTATGTCTGCCTTTGAGAGGATCGATGTCAGACGAAACAGGACTGTGGAGGGCACAGGTCTTGGAATCAGCATCGTAGTGAGCCTGCTTGAGATGATGGATTCCAAGCTTGAGGTTGACAGCGAATACGGCAAGGGAAGCGAATTCTCTTTTGCCATAAAACAGAGAGTTGTGGACTGGGATCCTGTGGGAGACTTCGCCAGCAAGGCAAAGGAGGCACAGGCTGAAGCAGGAAATTACAAGGAGAGCTTCCATGCGGAGAATGCAAAGATCCTTGTGGTGGATGATACCAGAACCAACCTGATGGTTATAAAGGGACTTCTTAAACAGACCAGAATGCAGGTGGATACTGCAACCAGCGGTATGGATGCTCTGGAGATGGTCAAGAATACCAAATACAATATTATTTTCCTGGATCACAGAATGCCTGAGATGGATGGAATCCAGACCTTACACGCTATGGAAGAAATGGAGGGCAACGTAAATAAGGATACGCCTGTGATCGCGCTTACAGCCAATGCAATATCAGGATCGCGAGAGATGTATTTAAGAGAGGGCTTTACCAACTATATGTCCAAGCCTGTGGATCCTGTTAAGCTTGAAGAGATGATCCTTGCGTTCCTTCCAGAAGATCTTGTCTGCAAGAAAGGAGATGAGGACTTCGATTCACAGGGCGGCGACTTTGACGAAGAAGAGAAGGCTGCATACCAGGAACTCTTAAAGCTCAGCGGTGTAGATATCAAGGCGGCCATTGAGAGATGTGGATCAGCTGTTGTTGCCAGGGATGTCATGAAGGACTTCTGGCTGTCCATAGATGAGAAGGCCGGCGCAATTGAGCGCTACGAGATGGAAAAGAACATAAAGGACTTCACTATCTATGTTCATGGTCTTAAGAGCTCAGCCAAGGCAATAGGTGCCCTGGATCTGTCCGAGAAGGCCAAGTATCTTGAGGCCTGCGGAAACGGCGGAGATATCGATGAGATCGAGGAACTTACTCCTGGGCTTCTGACGCTGTACAGAAGCTATATCAAGAAGCTTGAGCCGCTTATGGAACAGGACAGGACAGATAAACCGGAGATCGGTGAGGAAGATCTTGAAGGAGCATTTGCTTCCATAAAAGAATTTGTCTCGGCTTCATATTTTGACAGCGCAGATGACATTATGAAAATGCTTGAAGATTACTCGATTCCTGAGAAGTACAGACCCAAATATCATGATGTTAAGCGGCTTTTAGCAGCAGTTGACAGAGATGGACTTTTAAATATATTGTAGAGTAAATACAGTGAGGGGTATTTATGATGACAAAAAAGAGAGTTCTACTGATTGGTCTTAAAAAGACATTCATGACCAACGCTATTATTGTGGGTCTTGAGAAGGAAGATTATATTGTTGAATCTGTGGAAGCCAGCGAGAAGGCTATCAAGGCGCTGGAGGACAGGCCCAAAGTATACATACTTTACATGGGAGATCTCACAGGCGATCATGCTTCTCTTCTTCAATATCTCAATGAGCAGATTGACTCCGAGAGGTTCATGCTCTATCTGATCGGCAACCAGGAGGAACTCGATCTTGGACTTTCCATAATAGCAAAAGAGAAGATCCAGGAGACATACTTAAGACCCCTCGATATCAAACTTCTGGCATCAAACCTTAATACTGTATTTGACTACAGCAGCGTGGACGAGAGCCTGCGCAAAAAAATTCTTATCATAGACGACGACGGAGCGATGCTCAGGATGATGAAGACCTGGCTCTCCGTTAAATATCACGTATATATGGCAAGCTCCGGCAAGATTGCCCTTACTTTCCTTGCTCAAAATCCGGTTGATCTTATCCTTTTGGACTACGAGATGCCCGTTATGAACGGACCTGATGTGCTAAAAGCAATCCGCGATACCCAGTCCATCAAGAACATACCGGTCATCTTCCTTACAGCCAAGGATGACAAGGAAAGCGTAATGAAGGTTCTAAGCCTTAAGCCTGCGAAATATCTTTTAAAATCAATGCCAAAAGAAAAGCTCATCAGTTCAATTGATGATTTCTTTACAGTAATGGACAACAGAACCAGAAAAGACTAAAAGAAAGGCAAAAAAAGAATGATCTCCAAACTGATTGACAAGATTCAAAAGACAAACGCCCCAATCGTGGTGGGACTGGACCCAAAACTGGATTATATTCCGGACAGGATCAAGACCCCATGCTTTGAGGAGAAAGGTAAAAACCTTGAGGGTGCCGCAGAAGCTTTCTGGCAGTTCAACAAGGAGATCATAGACAATATTTATGACATTGTTCCGGCTGTGAAGCCCCAGATCGCCATGTACGAGGAACTGGGGATCCCCGGACTTATCACCTTCAAAAAGACAATAGATTACTGCAAAGAAAAAGGACTTGTGGTCATTGGAGATATCAAGAGAGGCGACATTGGCTCCACCTCATTATCTTACGCCCAGGGACATCTTGGAGAGGTTAAGATAGGAGATGAGTCATTCAGGGGCTTTGACGAGGATTTTGCCACCGTCAACCCCTATCTTGGATCCGATGGCGTTAAGCCCTTTATTGATGTATGTAACAGCTGCGACAAGGGAATCTTCGTGCTGGTAAAGACTTCGAACCCCTCCAGCGGCGAATTCCAGGACAGGCTTGTGGACGGAAAACCTTTATATGAGATAGTCGGCGAGCATGTTGAGAAGTGGGGCCTCGATTCCATGGACGGTTCCTACAGCAACGTCGGTGCAGTTGTTGGTGCAACCTACCCAGAGATGGGCAAGGTTTTAAGAGGCCTTATGCCTCACGCATATATTCTCGTTCCCGGCTACGGCGCCCAGGGAGGCAAGGGAAAAGACCTTGCTCATTTCTTTAACAGCGACGGCCTCGGAGCGATAGTCAATTCTTCAAGGGGCATCATTGCAGCCTGGAAGAGCGATGCTTACAAGCAGTTTGCAGACGGAAGAGTTGGGGAAGCCGCAAGGGCAGCAGCTCTTGATATGAAAAAAGATATTGAAGAAGCGCTGTAAGTTTTTGATGCGGTAACAGAAAGTGTGCATTATAATCATTTATGTGCAAAGGAGAGTTTTGTTATGGAGAGGTACAAAGAGGAGTTCATTGAGTTTATGATCGACAGCAACGTTCTTAAGTTTGGCGAGTTCACCCTTAAGAGCGGACGTAAGTCACCCTTTTTCATGAATGCGGGTGCTTATGTAACAGGAAGCCAGCTTAGAAAGCTTGGAAACTACTATGCAAGGGCAATACATGATACATTCGGACTCGAGTTCGATGTTCTTTTCGGACCTGCATACAAGGGAATACCGCTTTCTGTTGTAACAAGCGTTGCCATCAGCGAGCTCTACGGCAGGGAGATCAGATATTGCTCCAACAGAAAAGAGATCAAGGACCACGGAGACAAGGGAATCCTCCTTGGAACCAAGCTTCGTGACGGCGACAGAGTCCTTATTATAGAGGATGTTACAACATCAGGTAAATCCATCGAGGAGACAGTGCCTATCATTCAGGCGCAGGCAGACTGCGACATTGTGGGACTTATGGTTTCCCTCAACAGACAGGAGAAGGGCCAGGATTCAGACATGAGTGCTCTTGATGAGATCAAGGAGAGATACGGATTCTCAGCACACTCAATCGTTACCATGTCCGATGTAGTGGAATATCTCTACAACAAGCCTATTGATGGAGAAGTTCTTTTGACAAAAGAGATCAAGAAGTCAATCGACGAATATTATGCGGAGTATGGCGCAAAATAATACAGGAGGTTATTTTTACTTATGGAAGAGAAAGTTTATAAGACTTTAGGGGGAACAGGAGCAGTTAATATCGCCTTTGGTGTTATTTCAATAGTTGGCGGGGTTGCTACAGGCGTTCTCCTTATTATCAGTGGAGCCAAGCTCCTTGCAGCCAGAAGGAACATTATTATCTGATCATGAAGAAGATAAGATTTCGCATCAAAAAATTTGAACCGGTCAGAGACCGTTACATGTTTACCGATAACAGACATCCGGAGAAGGGCGTAATGAGCGCCATTCTCGGATTCGTATCGGTGGGTGCACTAGCCTGTGCCGTCTATTATACCTACAGGGACGGGGGACAGGCCCAGATGAATTATGCCGCAGCGGCTTTAGTTGCGGCGATTTTTTCTGTTGTGGGATTTATTCTCGGAATTATGTCAAGATTTGAACGGGATATCTTCAAGATTTTTCCTAACCTGGGAATAATCCTTAATCTGATGGCAATCGTGTTCGTTATATTCGTGCTGGTTCTGGGACTGACATGATGACGGGATATCAGGCTAAATTGTTAACTTTTTTGTAAAAAAAATTAGTAGAACTATATTTTGTATTATGTTATGATACGTGTGACTAGATATAGGAGGATAACATGCCAAAAGTAGGAATTGTCATGGGCAGCGATTCAGATATGCCCGTAATGAGCAAGGCAGCTGAGGTTTTGGATCAGCTGGGAATCAGTTACGAGATGCGCATAATTTCAGCTCACAGAGAGCCCGACGAGTTCTTTGAATATGCAAAGAGCGCTGAGGATAAGGGCTTTAAGGTTATCATTGCCGGAGCAGGAATGGCAGCACACCTTCCGGGTATGTGCGCAGCAATTTTCCCGATGCCTGTTATTGGAATACCCATGCACACCACATCTCTTGGCGGAAGGGATTCTCTCTACAGCATAGTTCAGATGCCATCAGGTATTCCTGTGGCGACTGTTGCTATAAATGGCGGAACCAACGCAGGTCTTCTGGCAGCCAAGATCCTTGCCACATCAGATGCTGAGCTTTTAGGCAAGCTCAAGGATTATTCAGCGTCACTAAAGGATGCAGTTGTGGCTAAAGACAAGAAGCTGTCCGAAGTTGGATACAAAAATTACAAGTAAAGTGAATAAGGAGAGAGTATGGCACTGGATTACAAAGCAGCTGGCGTAGATATTGAGGCGGGCTACAAGTCCGTTGAACTCATAAAGGATTATGTTAAGCAGACAAACCGGCCTGAGGTTTTGGGCGGACTTGGAGGCTTTTCAGGAGCCTTTTCCATGGCTTCCTTTAAGGACATGGAGGATCCGGTCCTCCTTTCAGGAACGGACGGAGTAGGAACCAAGATCAAGCTTGCATTCCTTCTCGATAAGCATGACACCATCGGTATAGATGCGGTTGCAATGTGCGTTAACGACGTTGCCTGTGCCGGAGGAGAACCACTCTTTTTCCTGGATTATATAGCTTGTGGAAGAAATATTCCCGAGAAGATAGCTGCTATCGTAAAGGGCGTGGCTGAAGGCTGCAAACAGTCTGAATGCGCACTCATCGGCGGTGAGACAGCAGAGCACCCTGGTCTTATGCCTGAGGAAGAATATGACGTTGCAGGCTTTACCGTAGGTGTAGTTGACAGAAAAGACATGATCGACGGCAGCAGCATCAAGGCCGGAGATGTACTTATAGGAGTTGCCAGCAGCGGCGTTCACTCCAACGGATTTTCACTGGTCCGCAAGGTCTTTGACATGACCAAAGAAAACCTTGAGACCTATGTGGATGAGCTGGGAATGACACTCGGAGAGTGCCTCCTTACTCCCACAAGAATATATGTTAAGATGATGAAATCCCTTAAGAAAGCGGGAATCAAGGTGAAGGGCTGCTCACATATCACAGGCGGCGGTTTCTACGAGAACGTTCCCAGAATGCTTCCTGAGGGAATAAAGGCAGTTATTAAAAAAGACAGTTACGACATTCCACCTATCTTTTCACTTATGCAGAAGAAGGGCGGAATTGAAGAAAAGATGATGTACAACACCTTCAACATGGGACTGGGAATGGTCCTTGCTGTAGATGAGAAGGACGCACAGGCAGCTATTGAGGCTATTGAGGCTTCAGGCGAAAAGGCATGGATTGTGGGAAGTGCGCAGGCCGGTGAGAGATGCGCTGAGCTCATCTGATAGATAGGAGACCTGATGAAAATCGCAGTTTTGGTGTCTGGAGGAGGTACTAATCTTCAGGCGATAATCGACGCAATAGATAATAAGACTATAACCGGGACAGAAATCTGCCTGGTTTACAGCAATAACCCCGGGGCATATGCCCTTGAGAGAGCCAAAAAGGCAGGCATACCCTATATATGCAAGAGCCCCAAGGAGTTTGGCAGCAGAGAAGAGTTTAATAAAGCTCTTTTGCAGATCCTTCTTGATGCAGCGCCGGACCTTATCGTGTTGGCGGGATGCCTGGTGGTTATTCCTGATATAGTAGTGAAAGCATTTCCTAATAAGATCATCAATATTCATCCTTCCCTGATACCTTCATTTTGTGGAACAGGCTATTATGGTCTCAAGGTCCATGAGAAGGTTTTGGAGAGGGGCGTTAGAGTCTCCGGAGCAACGGTTCACTTTGTTGACGAGGGGACAGATACAGGTCCTATCATCCTGCAAAAGCCTGTTATGATCAGGCAGGACGATACTCCCGAGGTACTTCAGAGGCGTATCATGGAGCAGGCTGAGTGGAAGATACTTCCAATGGCTATCGATATGATAGCGAATGGCCGTGTAAGTATCAGAGATGGCGTAGTTTTCATTGACGGGTATGAAGAGGAGAAGGTTTTCTGATGAAAGTTTTAATTGTTGGCGGAGGAGGTCGTGAACACGCAATTGCAGAGGCTGTTTCAAGGTCTGCGCAGGTAGACAAGATCTATTGTGCTCCGGGAAATGGCGGAATTGCCCAGCTGGCGGAGTGTGTGCCAATAACTCCCATGGAGTTTGACAAGCTCACTGCTTTTGCTAAGGAAAAAGAGATCGACCTCACTATAATCGGTATGGATGATCCTTTAGTCGGTGGCATCGTTGATGCCTTTGAAGCTGAGGGACTTAGGGTATTCGGACCCAGGAAGAATGCGGCTATCCTTGAGGGCAGCAAGGCTTTCTCCAAGGATCTTATGAAGAAGTACGGCATTCCTACAGCAGCTTATGAGACCTTTGATAATGCTGAGGATGCACTCAGGTACTTAGAAAGTGCAAAATTCCCTATTGTGCTTAAGGCCGACGGTCTCGCTCTTGGCAAGGGTGTTCTCATCTGCCAGGATTTAGAGGAGGCAAAGGCCGGAGTTAAGCAGATAATGCAGGACAAGAAGTTCGGTGATGCCGGTAATCACATGGTCATCGAGGAGTTCATGACAGGCCGTGAGGTTTCTGTGCTGTCCTTTGTTGACGGCAAGACCTACAAGCTCATGTCCAGCGCTCAGGACCACAAGAGAGCAGGAGACGGAGATACCGGACTCAACACCGGAGGAATGGGCAATTTCTCACCCAGTCCTTTCTATACAAAGGAAGTTGATGAGTTCTGCCGCGAGCACATCTATGGCAGGACAGTTGAGGCTATGGCCAAAGAGGGCAGAGAGTTTAAGGGAGTAATATTCTTTGGACTGATGCTCACTGAGGATGGCCCTAAGGTTTTAGAGTACAACGCAAGATTTGGAGATCCTGAAGCACAGGTAGTGCTTCCAAGGCTCAAAACTGATATAATAGATGTTTGTAATGCCTGCATAGACGGAACACTTGCTGATCTTGACCTGGATTTCGAGGACAAGGCAGCTGTTTGCGTGGTTCTGGCAAGCGAGGGTTATCCACTTAGCTATGAGAAGGGCAAGCTCATCACAGGGCTTTCAAACTTTGATGACAAGGACGGATACTACTGCTTCCATGCGGGAACAAAGTTAACCTCCGAAGGAATTGTAACAAACGGAGGAAGAGTTCTTGGGATTACAGCTAAAGGGGACACTCTGGCGCAGGCTCGTGCCAAGGCATATGAGGCTACAGAGTGGGTAGACTTCGAGAACAAATATATGCGCCATGATATTGGCAAGGCGATTGATGAAATGGAGGAGTTAAAATGAAAAATCTGAGAAAGAGACTTTTGTCGCTGGGACTTTCAGTCCTGGTGTCAGCGACTATCTTTGTATCAGCAGGGGTACAGGCATTTGCCTATACTGAGACTACCGGCACTATCACATCTGACAACGTTAAGGTAAGATCAGAGGCCAGCACAACAGCTTCACAGGTATCCAGCCTTAAGAACGGAGACAAGGTTGATATCATCGATGAGGCCAAGGATGCATCCGGCTATGTATGGTACAAGATCCGTGTAAACAAATCTGAGACAGGCTTTGTAAGAAGCGATCTTCTTTCCAAGGAAGGCGGCAGCGCTGCTCAGACAACAACTACAACAACAAACACAACAGAAGCAAACGGTGCAGCAGCAACACTTCCTGCAACCACAGTAACAGCAACAGAGTCAAGAACAGCAACCATCACAGAGGAGAGCGTAAATGTCCGTGAGGGTGCAGGAACAGGCTACAACTCAGTTGGTAAGGCTACCAAGGGTGAGACAGTAACAATCACCGGAGAGGCCACCGGATCAGACAACAAGACCTGGTATCAGGTTCAATTTGGAAATGGCAAGACCGGCTTTATCAGAAGCGATCTTCTTCAGGTAAGCGAAGCACCTGCTGAGGCACCTGCAGAAGCACCCGCTGAGGGCGGCGAGGCAGCACCTGCTGAAGGCGCAGAAGGCGGAGAGGCACCTGTAGAAGAGGGCGGTGAGCAGCCTCAGGATCAGGGTTCAAACGAAGGCGTTGCCAGCGAGGCAGGTGACGGACATTACTCACTTGTTTATCTCACAGACGATGAGGGCAACCCTGTATGGTACCTCTACGATAACATCGAGGGCTACAGAGTTAAGGTTAATGAGCTCATCGATGCAGCTAAGAGCAGCGATGCAGTAAACAAGCTGGTTAAGACCAACAACAATTACAAGACAATCCTTATCATTCTTGCAGTAGTGATCGCAGCTCTGGTAGTTGGACTGATCATACTTGCCCTTAAGCTTAGAGATTCCCTTTACTACGAGGATGAGGGCGAAGAGTTCGATAATTACTCACAGCGTGCCAGAAGAAGAGCCCGTGATGACGATGAGGACGAGGAAGAGCCTGTAAGACCTGCAAGAAGAGCAAACGCAGAAGAGAGAACAGTAAGACCGAACAGAGATGAGAACGCAAGACCTGTAAGACGCGAGAGAGCAGTTGAAGAGGATGCTGATGAGAGACCTGCAAGAGCAAGAAGATCAGCTGACTTCGATGACGAGCGTCCTGCAAGAAGAAGCGCTGAGGAAAGACCTGCAAGAAGACCTTCAAGGGATGTTGAGGATGAGCGTCCTGCAAGAAGACCTTCAAGACCACAGCCTGAAGAGCAGCCAAGAAGAGAAGAGGCTCCTAAGCGCAAGGCAAGGAACTTTGTGGGCGATGAGGATGATTTCGAGTTTGAGTTCCTCGATCTGGACGATGATAAGTGAGACAGGAAATCTTTGATTTCCGTAGTCGAACTTAGTTCTGGCGAGGGTCTGTGACCCGAGAGCAGAACTTCCTCTTGATTTATAACAGAACCTGTGTCTAGAGATACAGGTTCTGTTTTTTTGTGCAAAAATCTGTTGCATGTGTTATACTAAATATATCACACGAGTGCAGAACTTCCTTGTTAGGAGCTGGTTACCGTTAGCGACCGTATTTTGGTCGGTTACGGTATCCGCATCCGACCGGACTTGGTCAGATAATAAACTGGCGTTATTAGAGGAGGAGAATTGTAAGGAGTAAGGATATGATCATTGAGATAGATTTTAACAGCGACGAAGCCATATACGTCCAGCTCTGTAATCAGATCATATTGGGAATTGCCACGTCTCAGTTTCGTGAGGGCGAGCAGCTACCCAGCGTCAGACAGCTTGCCGAGACTATCGGAATCAATATGCACACAGTTAACAAGGCATATTCCATTCTCCAGCAGGAGGGATTCGTCAAGATAGACCGCAGGCGCGGCGCCATCATAGCCATCGACATAAACAAGCTCCAGGCTCTAAAAGAGGCCAGAAGCGAGCTGGCTGTGGTACTGGCAAGAGCAATATGTAAGGGAATAGGAAGAGAAGATATCCACTCCCTTGTAGATCAGCTATATGACAACTATGAGGCAAACACCCGCGACACCTTTTAAGAAAGGACTAATACATGGATTCTAAATTCACAGCAATGGCAAACGACGTACTAAAGCTTGCCAGAAAGACCGCCAGAACACTCAAACTCAATTACATAGGAACGGAGCACATCCTCATGGGTCTTATCCTGGAGGACGGCTGCGTTGCATCAAGGATCCTCATTGATAACGGCATCGATGAGAACCGCATGATGGACATGATCAGGGACCTCATAGTTCCCGACAGCAATGTCCGCACGCTGGACAGAGATGGCTTTTCACCAAGGGCTGAGAAGGTACTGGAGGAAGCCCACAAGCTGGCTGAGCGCTTCCGCGCCGACAAGACCGGAACTGAGCACATTTTGCTTGCTCTTATCAAGGAAGGGGAGAACGTGGCCGTAAGGCTTATCAGCACCATGAATGTGCCTGTACAGAAGATCTACGCAGAGACCCTGGCAGCCATGGGTGAAGACCCCAATCTGGTAAAAGAGGATCTTGGCAGAAAGGCAGCTGCCGCCAAGGGTGGCAAGAAGGCATCAATCCTTGCCCAGTACAGCCGTGATCTGACAGCCCTGGCCATTGAGGACAAGCTTGATCCCGTTATCGGAAGAGAGAGGGAAATTAAGCGTGTTATCCAGATCCTGTCCCGCAGGACCAAGAACAACCCCTGCCTTATCGGCGAACCCGGCGTTGGAAAAACCGCAGTAGTAGAGGGACTTGCCCAGAGAATCGCCTCGGGAGACGTTCCCCTTACAGTTCAGAATAAGAGACTCGTAACCCTCGATCTGTCCGGTATGATCGCCGGCTCCAAGTACAGAGGAGAATTTGAGGAGAGGATAAAGAAGGTTATCAAAGAAGTTTCTGAGGACGGCAATATAATCCTCTTCGTAGATGAGATGCATACCCTTATCGGTGCCGGCGGCGCAGAAGGTGCCATCGACGCATCCAATATTCTAAAGCCATCTCTTGCAAGGGGCGAGATCCAGATGATCGGTGCCACAACCATCACTGAATACCGCAAATATGTGGAGAAGGACGCAGCCCTTGAGAGAAGATTCCAGCCTGTAAATGTGGATGAACCCACCAAGGAAGAGGCCACAGAGATCCTCAACGGAATAGTAAGTAAGTACGAGGAGCACCACAAGGTTACCATCACTCCCGAGGCTATTAAGGCCGCAGTAGATCTGTCCGAGAGATACATCAACGACCGTAACCTTCCTGATAAGGCCATCGATCTTATCGACGAGGCCGCTTCAGCTGTAAGACTTCGTACTATGGGAGTTCCAACCAGGGTAAAAGAGCTTGAGCAGGAGGTAAGGGATCTGGACATCCAGATAGAGAATGCCCTTAAGAACTCTGATTTTGCCACTGCCGGAGCTCTCAACAAGCAGCAGAACCAGCTGATGAACAAGCTGCAGAAGGTAAGAGCTTCCGAGAAGAAGAAAAACCTCACCACAGGCTTTGTAGTAAATGAGAATGATATCGCCGAAGTTGTAGCTGAGTGGACCAGAATTCCGGTCAAGAAGATAGCAGAGAAGGAGTCTGAGAAGCTCCTTAAACTGGAGTCAGTTCTCCACAAGAGAGTTATAGGCCAGGAGGATGCCGTTAAGGCTGTTTCCAAGGCCATCAGAAGAGGAAGAGTCGGACTTCAGGATCCCAACAGACCTATTGGATCATTTCTTTTCCTGGGCCCTACAGGCGTAGGTAAGACTGAGCTCTCCAAGGCCCTGGCAGAAGCAATGTTTGGCGATGAGAATGCCCTTATAAGAGTTGATATGTCTGAGTACATGGAAGGCCATTCGGTATCCAAGATGATCGGATCACCGCCCGGATACGTGGGCTTTGATGATGGCGGCCAGCTCTCTGAGAAGGTAAGACGTCATCCATATTCGGTAATTCTTTTCGATGAGATTGAGAAGGCACATCCGGATATATTCAACGTGCTTTTGCAGGTACTGGATGATGGACACATCACAGATTCCAAGGGCCGCAAGGTCAGCTTTAAAAATACCATCCTCATTATGACTTCAAACGTCGGAGCCCAGAGGATCGTTGATCCCAAGAAGCTTGGATTTGGCGCAGGAGCAGATGCCAAGAGGGACTACGAGGATATGAAGTCAGGAGTTATGGAGGAGGTTAAGAGACTCTTTAAACCTGAGTTTATCAACCGTATCGACGAGATCATGGTATTCCATACTCTTACAGACAAAGAGATGATGGATATCGTAACACTTCTCTCATCCAACCTCAGCAAGAGATGCAAGGCGCAGATGGACATCAACCTTACCATTTCTCCTGCGGTTAAGAGGTACCTGGTAAATAAGCATTCAGACGCCAAAATGGGCGCCAGACCTCTAAAGAGGGCAATTCAGCAGACCATTGAAGATGCAATGGCAGAAGAACTCCTCAGGGGCAATATAAAGGCAGGAATGGATGTTACCGTTACCCTCAAGGACGACAAGGTAGTATTTGTGGGCAAGGACGGAAAGAGTTCCTCTGTCAGGAAGGTGTCGGTAAAGACAACCAAGGCACCTAAGGCCACCAGGAAACAGACTAAGGTGGAGACCAAAAAGCCACGAGGCAGAGCAGCTTCAACAAAAAAATAAAATATACAATACAGCCCCCCCGGAAGAAAAGAGCTGGACAGAAGCTGTATAATCAGAATATATATACAAATTAAGGCTTTGTTGACGGATCAACAAAGCCTTTTTAGTCGCTTTATATTTTATTTTTCAACTCTTACAGAAGTGGGAACATCAGGTGTAAGTTCAACACTCAGATTCAGCTTGCCACCAAGATTGGTGGTCATCTTACCGATGCTGGTGTTATTTACAAATACACTGTATTCAACATTTTCTAATAATCCCAGAGTGATCTGGGCGTCATTGTCACCCTCTACGTTAAATTCCACTCCATTATCGGTTTCCTTAAAACCTGTCACTGCTGTGCCGGGAACAGATTCGTAAACAAAGTTCTCATCACGCTCAAGCTTGGTGATATCCTTGTAGGTCTTGACCTTGAGGAAATTGCCATTGTGTTCAAAATTCTCCAGTTTCTTCTTTTCACTGAGCTTGTAGTTGCCAAAGCTGATGGTTCCATCGCCTTCTGCCCTGATCAACTCATTTACGACAGCCATATTAACCCTCCTAAATTAAGTTTAAGAAAATAGTGATTACACACTTATTATATCCTAGCTTTGGGAATTGTAATAATAAATTTTTTTTAATGCATAAAAATTCGAAGTTTAGTTTTTGTTAATGCTACATTTATCAATTTTTAGTAAAAATTTATGAAAACTTTATAATCTGCAGAACGTGCATAAATGCTGAAATTGCGGGTTGTATATCAGAAACTGGGCTGTTTTTGGACAAAAAATAAACCCTTTATGATGGGACGTATGATGTGTTATTTCCTATGATTATAAAGGTAAATGAAAAATACTGATTTCCTATATGGGGAGGAAACGAAATGTTTAAGAAATGGAACAGAGTATTAGCATTCGTACTCGCATCCGCACTTGTGATCACAAGCTTTGGAAGTGATTTTGCAACAGCCAGAGTTTTAGCTGAAGAGTGCGAAGAAATATCAGATGCTGAAGGCTCTGACGCTGTAGAGGAAGAAGCAGTGATAGAGGAGTCTGAGACCGAGACTGAGGAGATTTCTGAAGAGATTCCCGAAGAAAATCCTGAGACTGACCCGCAGGAGAATCCAGATGAGACAGCTGGTGCTGATCCTGCTGCACCTGCAGCCGGTGAGGAAGTGCCTGAGGGAACAACTCCTGAAGGAACAACTCCAGAGGGAACAACTCCAGAGGGAACAACTCCAGAGGGAGCAACTCCTGTGGGAACAACTCCTGAAGGAACAGCTCTTGAGGGGACAACCCCTGAGGGAACACTTCCTGTAGGAACAGTTCCAGAGGGAACAGTCCTTGAAGGAACAACTCTTGAAGGAGCAGCTCCTGAGGGAACAGCCCCAACTATAGATTACTCAGAGCTTACAGATGAAGAGCTTCTTGAGATTGACGATGAGCTTCTCGATGAAGAGACTCTTGCAAGAAAGAAAGCTATTCTTGAAGCACTGGAAGAGGCTGAAAAGGCCAATGCAGAAGTTACTGTTAAAGCGCCTAAGACTGAGACAGTTGAAAAGTCCATAACTATCACTTATCAGGCAGGAGAGGGTGGAACAGTTAATCCCGAGACAGAGACTGTAACATACACTGAGACAGTAATCATTGAGGATGCAGAAGATGCAGAGCTTACAGATGAAGAGTCTCTGGACGAGGCAGCTTCTGAGCTTGAGCTCGATGCAGAGACTGTCACAATCTCTTTTGCCGGATCAACTGCAACAGCAGAGGAAGGCTACAAGTTTAAAGGCTGGTTCCTGGATGAGACACCTGTATCTGAGAGCGAGACCTTCGTTCCTGCTGATGTTGTGGAAGATACAACTTTCAAGGCTGTCTTTGAAAAAGAAGAGATTAAGATGCCGGCAGTGTCCCTGAGCAAGGGTGCAAACGGCATAACAGTAAACATTGAAGCACCTGAAGGAGCATTCCCGGAAGGTACAACAGTAAGTGTTTCTCCTGTATTCGACACTGGTATTCTTGATGCAATCAAAGACACAGTTGAGCAGGAAGCCAATTCAGAAGAATCTGATGTTGTTGTTACAGTACAGAAGGTAGTAGCAGTTGACATTTCTTTCTGGTATAACGACGAAGAGATAGAGCCTTTAGTTCCCATCAGTGTAAGGATGAGCTCTTCAGATCTTGCAGATACAGGTGACGCGCAGGTAGTTCACGTTGATGACAGCGGTGATACTTCAATAGTAGGAGCTTCTATTGATGGCAGCGCAGCAGAGTTTTCAAGTGATGAGTTCTCTGTATATGGCATCGTTATCACAGAAGAAGAAAAGAAGACTGTTATTTATAGAAGGACATACCATTTCGAAGATATCAACGACAACGGAGAGTATGTTCCTTACATGTTCACCAACCAAGCAGGCGAGAGCGTTGATAACCAGATCCTCAAGAATGGTGATGTGCTCGAGACAATAGACGCTCCTTTCCACAATGGCAAGACATTTACCGGTTGGTACATATGGGAAAACAATACCTTTGGAAGTGAAGTTACCTTTGGTACCGCAATCAATCTTGAGGGTATAACAGCGGATGAAGACATTACAGTAAGGTCTAAGTATGAAGAAAAGTACTTTGTAACATTCAAAGATGAGCTTGGCGCAGTTATTACTTCATATACCGTTAACGGCCAGGGTGAAACATTTACCATAAATAAGGAGTATAGTCCATATGATTCAGAAGAGGAATTCCTTGATAAGTGGGAAGTTATAGAAGGATCAGATAAAATATCACCTTCTGAAGATGGTACCGCATTCTATAAAAATGGTGAGCAGGTAACAATAAGCGGAGATGTTGCTTTTGCACCTGTCATCTCTAACGGATACTGGCTGACATTTGATGCGAATGGTGCTGGCGCAAGCTATACTGAGCCTCAGTTCGTGAAAGCCGGAGCTACTCCTGTAAAACCTCAGGATCCTGAGAGACCGGGATATACATTCCTTGGCTGGTATAAAACAGCGGAAGATGCTGCTGAAGTAAAAGAAACAGACACAAGCTCTTTCGTAGGAGATTTTGATTTTAGCGCTACATTAACTGAGCCCACAACAGCTTATGCTAAGTGGAATTCAAATACTATTGCTCCTTACAAGGTTATTGTATGGACGGAGAGTGTAAGCGGCGCTCAGTCATTCTATAAATCCTTTGAAAGGAAGGGATTTGTAGGGGATACAATAGATAGCAGGCATATAACCACTTCATTTAAAGATGGTGAAGAAAGCCACGCTATTATCAAGTGGGATGAAGCTGTTAAAAATGCGGTTCCAGATCTTGCAGCTGAATCAGATGAAAAGATTGAATTAGAAGGTTTCATGCCGGATCATTATGATTCCAATGTGGTGATCAACACACAGGGAACTGCTGTAGTAAACCTGTATTTCAGTAGGATTGAGTATACAATCAAGTTCATCTTTGCAAAGGATCTTGGTGACGATGGCATAATGCTCGTAAATGCAGAAGGAACGGGTTCAGATAAAGATGGTTCATTTGATAACTGCGCGGATAAGTTTATTGTAAGAGATAGAAGTATAGTCGATCATTTCCCGGCTGGCTGGGCAGAAGATGGTGGCTACTATTACATTCCTGTCACAATAAAATATGGTGCTCAGTTCGAGGATAGCTGGCCTCTTTATGATAAGTTTACAAACCTGGACGGATACTTACAGAAGCTTCCAAATGACGCTTTCTATACAGAGGATGGGAAGCCATATAAAAAGCCTAAGAATAATCGCTGTCCAGACACTCAGACCAGCTGGATCCTTATGAATGGTGCAGGTTTGAGAAAACCCAGAGAATCCGGAGCGGGCGCAAATACCGTTAAGGGCCAGATTGACTCACTGGATTACCTGATCCTTGGAAATTGGATGAGTATAAACGGCAACCATTTAGTTGCCAGATTTGATGCATCGCCGGAAGTATTTACCTACAAGATTTACTTCGATGTTGATATTGAAAACAGCGGTATAACAAAGGAGTATAAGGGTGAAACGTACTACTACAAGGAAGAGTTTACTGTAAAGTCTAATGGTACAATCGATAATCAGAAACCTCCGGCATATGAATATGATGGTTTTGATTATGTAGGTAAAATATTAAAGGTAGATAACCTAACCAATACAATAGCATTCTTCTATCAAAGGCGTTATAACCAGGTACTTTATTGGGATGGAGCAGCAGATAAAGGACAGGGACCTGAAGAGATTACACATGATTCCCTTGGTGAGAGTAGCCGCATAGCTGTTGGTGATCCTTGCTCATCTGCAGCTGGCTATATACCTGAAAAGCCCGGTTACATATTCCGCGGATGGTACACCACTAAAGGTTGTGAAGATGGCAGTGAGTTTGATTTTTCAACAGCGATGACAAAAGAAGGCATCTCAGTATACGCAAAGTGGAGAATCAAAGAGTACAATGTAATCCTTCACACTATGACTACAGAGCCGGTCACCTGGAAATCAGATCAGCCAACAGAATTTACAGTACAATACAAAGAGAGAATTCCGATAATAGCTACGGCAACAACAAGAACTCAGGAGCTTGTAGGATGGTACTATGATGAAAAGTACGAAAACCTATACCATGATGAAACTGAAATGGATGGTGATCTAGCTACAGCTTATAGTAATCCTGATCCTGACTACCTTGTTGGAAGGCTTGATCTCTTCGCACGGTGGAGATCTAAGTCAGAACTGACACAGGCAGTGAAGGTTGAGTATGATGTAAATCTTGGAAATGCCGATGACCTGACAAAGGTTGTAGATTCAGCAACCTACAAGGACAGAGGAAATACCGTAGCTCTTAAGAACACTGCAAAGGCACCTGACGGCCAGCGCTTCAACGGCTGGGTACAGATGAAGTGGGATGTAGAGAATCAGGATTTTGTAGAGACTTCTACAATCTACAAGGAAGGTAATAACTTCACCATAGACATACGATATGCAATGCCTGTTGGAGATGACGATTCAGGATATGACGGAGAGCTGTTCGTATTAAGACTTCGTGCAAAGTATATCCCTGATACTGAAGAGAAGGTTGAACTTACAAAGATCGTCTACAACGGCAACGGAAGTGACAGTGCACCTGCAACAACAACTCTTTCATCAGACACAGCTATAAATCTTGATGTTAGTGCTGACAAGAAGGTTGCAACCTATAGCAAGATTCAGCTCAATGATGTGATAGTTATAAGTCAGCAGGGATTCACCAGAAAAGGTTATAAATTCCTTGGATGGGCAAATGAGAAGCCGGATGCGAAAACACCGGATTTCAAGATTGGAGATAAGGTTGGAGCAGACAACCTGAATCCGGATACCAATACACTGTACGCAGTATGGGAACCTCTTACCGGAAGTTATACCGTTGAATACCTGATTAAGGGAACAGAAGAGCCTGTACCGGGCCTTCCTGCAAAGAGTGTAACAGATGTTGAGCTGTACAGAAATATCACAGAGACAGCACCTGATGCAGACGGATATACACGTGTAGATCCCACATCACAGGAATTTACTCTTACAGAGGAAACTCCTACAAAGACAATCAAATTCTATTATGACAGGGTTGTCTACAGCATCACACTTAATGCTATTGGCACACAGTACATTTATAACGGCGTAGAGCAGAGCGTTGATGGTTTTTATGTAACAGGTGATGGCGTACAGAGAAGTACTCCTGTTGGAGTATCAAACAATACCTTTACATTATACGGAAAGACCTTTACCGTTGATGGCGTCAGCGCAGGAGCAAGCGGAACGGTTGTAAATACTTATCCCACAAGCTTTAGTGGAACAGCAGTGGTTAAGCGCGATGGAAGAGTTGCACCTGAGGAGTTCAGGATCAGTTATATCAATGCGAATCTCGTAATCGGAAAGCGCCCGGTAATATTTACTTCTGCTTCAGATTCGAAGGAATATGACGGAACACCTCTTACAAATCACAATGTAACAACAACCGGAATGGGAATGGCTACTGGCGACAGTGCTGTATTCGATGTAACAGGAACAATTACAGAGGTTGGTACAACACCTAATACCTTCACATATACAATTACAAGAAATGCAGATTGCTATGATGTGCAAAAGGTAGAAGGAATTCTGGAAATAACTCCAGTAGAGCCAACACCGACACCAACACCTACACCGGATCCGACACCGACACCTACACCGGAGCCAACACCAACACCGACTCCGACACCTACACCGGAGCCAACACCAACACCGACTCCGACACCAACACCGGATCCGACACCAACACCGGAGCCGACACCAACACCGGAGCCGACACCAACACCGGAGCCGACACCAACACCGACTCCGACACCAACACCGGAGCCGACACCAACACCGACTCCGACACCAACACCGGAGCCGACACCAACACCAACTCCGACACCAACTCCAGATCCTACACCGGCACCTGCTCCTGATGATACACCTACAGATGATACACCAGCAGACGATACACCTACATTTGTCGTTGAAACTCTTGTACCGACTGGAGCTACTCCTGCACAGGCACCCGTTGATCTTGCAGCAGTTCTTGGAGCAACAAGACCGGTAGCAAACGAAAGTGGCGCAGCAGTTCTCGGAGCAAGAAGAGGCAGAACAGAGGATTCAGCAAATACTGCATCCAAGATACTTGTAATCCTTATTTCTGCAGTCGTTGCAATCACAGTTCTCATCACTGGAAAGAAGAAGGATGAGGAGGAAGAAAACAACTAAAAAAAGGGTTAATACCTGAAATCCCTATTACTCCAAAAGGGGCGGCCTGGTTGGTCGCCCCTTTTGGATTTTTATACTACTTTCATACTTTATTTCGCAAACTAATGATACAATTAAATAAATAAGTATAATATGGAGATACTATGAAGGTTGCATATGTAGGGATAGATCTTTTGTATCCTGCGCTTACAAGCCTCTACAAAGCAGGCTGTGAGATAGTTAAGATATTTACTTGTAAGACTGATAATTATACAGAGTTTAATACAAAGGTCATCGGATTTGCCAGGGAGCATGACATTCCGCTTGAGATAAAAAAGATAACAAAGGATGACCTTTATGAACTGATGGACATGGGATGTGATTTTATGCTCTGTGCAGGATATTATCACATAATTCCGGTAATACCGGAGTTCAGGATAGTAAACGTCCATCCGTCGTATCTTCCTGTGGGAAGGGGAGCATGGCCTATGCCTCTTACCATTTTAAAGGGCCTTACCAAAAGCGGTGTTACCTTTCACCAGATGGAGAAAGAACTTGATACAGGTAAGATACTTATTCAAAAAGAGTGCCCGGTCTACCCGGACAAGGATGATCTGGTTAGCCTATCGGAGCGTCAGTGGGACCTGATCCCTGATATGATAGACACGCTGGTTTCTGACTTTGACAGGCTGTGGGAAAATGCATATCCCCAGGAGGGAGAAGTGCAGTACTGGGATATGCCGGATCCGCTTCAGTACACTATAAGGAGCGATATGTCTTTTGCCGAGGCAGACCTTATCCTCAGGGCGTTCAAAAGCTATGAATGCTTCTACATTGATACAGAAACAAATGAAAAGCTGGAACTCATTGATGCAGTGGCCACAAGGACCGGCGATGGCGCCTCTAAACCGGAGGAGATGCTTAAACTAAAGGACGGATATGTTATCTGTGAAAGGATACGAAAAATACAATAATGGAACCGATCGACATTAAAAAAATTGATATGGAAATGGCAGAAACCATATCACGTATATACAAGGAATATGGCTATGGCGACAGCGCCCACGCCTTTGAATCCCTGTATATATGGGCTAGAGACATGAAGATATCGATATATGTCTCTTCTGACCTGTATGCGGCAAAGCTTGATAAGGCTGGGGCTAACACGTGGTTTTTCCCGGTGGGAAGCGCAGAGCAGAAGAAGGCTTTTATATCCGACAGACTAAAGGATGATAAGCTCAGATTCAAATATATGACAAAGGAAGATGTGAGCTTTCTGGAGGAGAATTTTCCCGGGGCGTTTGAGGTTGAAGCAGCCCCAGACGACAGCGAATATGTCTATGAAAGGGATACGATTGAAAATCTTCCCGGCAGCAGTTTCTCCAGAAAGAAAAGGTATGTGAAAAAGCTTGTAAAAGAGCATACCTTTCAGGTTAAAAAGCTCGGGGAAGATACCATGCCGGATATCAGGTATATTCTGGATATATGGAGAAGAAACAAGGACAACAAGCAGGAATGTAACGACCTTGGAGCATTGGAAGTAATGCTCGGCTCTTTTTCGCAGCTTAAAATAGAGGGGGTTGTTGTATATATGGATGAGGCTCCGTGTGCCGTGGCGGCAGGTTATTTTTTGTCTGAAGATACAGTTGATGCGTGTCTTCAAAAGACAGCGATCAATGAACACGGGCTGCAGTACTATGTCAGACAGATATTCTCATCTACCATGCCTCCCACGGTGAAGTTTTATAATTATGAAGAAGATCTGGGAATTGAAGGTTTAAAAACAGCAAAGGAATTCATGCATCCATGTGGAATGGTTGATATGTTTAAGGGCAGACAGAAATGACCAAACGCAGAGTTTCAGAATTTACAAGACAGATGTTCGCAAGGGAGTACCTGCCGGCGTTGTCTTCCGCACTGGTTCTGTCAGTGGCGGATATGGCAGATGCGCTGGTTGTGGGAAACAGAATGGGAACCACCGGCCTTGCGGCAATTGCTTTCGCTATTCCGATATTCATGATCTACAACGTCATAATGCATTCCTTTGGCCTCGGGGGCGCTGTTTCGTTCTCCAAGAATATGGCCAGCGGAAAAGAGCTTGAGGCTAAGGAGGACTATCACGGAATAATCATATCAGTCCTTCTTATTGGAGTTGCAATTGCAATCCTTGGTAATCTTTTTGTTGGAGGCATCGCGACTTTGCTCGGTGCCAGCGCCTCCAATCAGGAACTGTTTGCTGCAACTGTAACATATCTGCGGATTCTCTTTTTGGCCGCGCCGTTCTTTTTCTTTTCGTATACAACCGGATATTACATGAGAAATGACGATCTGTCCTGGGAGACATCTATAGCGTCACAGCTGGGAAATGGATGCGACTTTTTCCTGAATATCATTTTGGTTTTGTTCGCAGGACTGGGAGTTACCGGAGCAGCCATCGCTACAATGATGGGCGTAGTGATAACCAGTTTGATAGAGGTGTTCTTTATTTACTATAAGGCATCACATCTGCGGTTTAAGCAATTTGCTCCGAATTTTAACGGTGTATGGAGCAGCTTCAGGACCGGCGTTGCGTCCTGTGTTTCGTATGTTTATACCTTTATCTTTATCCTGGTGGCCAACAATGCGCTGTTTCGTATTGCAGGGGAATTGGGAGTTGCGGTATTTGAAATCGTCCAGAGCATCAGCTATATGATGGGCTATGTATTTAATGCTATATGTCAGGCGGCTCAGCCTATCCTGACTACCTACGAGTCGGAATGCAATTATGAAGAGAGTGATAAGACTCAGAATCTTCTTAAGAACATAACGATAATCACTTCAATCGTACTTATTGCTCTGACAGCTGTTTTTGCAAAAGAGATCTGCATGCTCTTTGGACTTAGAGAGGAAGCGGCGCTTACTTACGGAACTTATGCAATCAGAGCGTTCTGTATCTGCATTGTGTTTGCCGGATGGAATATTCTGCAGGCGAATGTTTATACTGCCAGAAACATAACTTTTCCTGCATTCCTTCTTTCAACGTTACGTGGATTTGTTATAATTATACCAGTAATGCTGATAAGCATTGTGATAGGAAAGATGGCCTTTTGGTATTCCTACGCAATTGCTGAAATACTTACCTGCATCATCATATATGTGTATTTAAAGTTCTTCTTAAAAGAGGACAAGCGAATTGAGGCGGACAAGATATTCAGCAAGACTCTTCGCGGTAACGTTGATGACCTCAGCCAGATGCTTCCTGAAATTGAGGAATTCTGTGACAAGTGGGAAGCGGATATGAAGCAGATGTACTATGTGCAGATGACTGTCGAGGAGGTATGCTCAGCCATTATACACAGTGGATTTGCGGGAGCCGGAAAAGATCACGGTCTTATTCAGCTTACGCTTATTTCTAACGGTCAAAAGGGCTTTTCACTGCATATCAGAGACAATGCGGTGAGCTTTAACCCCTTTAGTATGGATAAGAAAAATCTGGATGAAGTTGATGATTCGTCCAATGCGGATTTCAACGCTCTTGGAATGGATGTAATAAAGAAAAAAGCAAAATCTTTTTACTATAGACGATATCAGGGATTCAATACAATGGTGGTGAAAATATGATTAATACAAAGAAATTGTCCCTTGGAAAGAAAAGTGTTTTGCTGGTAATTATCATGGTTGCTGTACTTAGCATTGCACTGGGAAGTCTGGCCGTATGGGTGTTTGACGGAGCCATCAATGTGGAATACGAAAGAAATGTTACCAATCTGGCACACACGGTAGCTGTAAGTGTGGATGGGGATAAAATTGAAGTTCTCAAAAACCAGATTGTGGACATTTATGAAGGCCTCGATACAAAAGTCGGCAGCGAAATGATGGGAACACCTGAATTTGTCGACTACATCAGCCATTTCAAGTTCCTGGAGGAAACGCCGGAGTATCAAAGCGAGCTTGAAAAGCTTCAGCGTCTGAGTAAAGCTAATGGCGTCGACATTTATGTCGTATATGTTTATCCCAAGGAAAAAATAACCTTCTACGTGGCTGATGGTTCCTCAGAGAATGCCAATCCTCCCGGAGTTTATGATCCTCTGTATGAAATAAACTATGGAGTTTTGGATGATCCTGAGATTGGGTATCCTGCCTATATCACCAATACAAAAGAGTACGGATGGCTGGTTACAGCCGGTTATCCTATCCACAATTCCAAAGGAGAGGTTGTGGCTCTTGGACTTGCGGATATTTCCATGAATGACATAAAGAATAAAGAGAAAGCTTTTGGTCTTGTTCTGGGAATTTTGACTATTATCATAGCCCTTGTCCTGTCTACTATTTTTATACGTGCCATCAGGAGAAGAGTAGTGGGACCTATCAATAAGCTTTCCAAAGCAGCTCTTGATTACACCAATTCAGAAGAAGGTCATACCTTTAGCAATCTAAGTATTACTACCGGAGATGAGATAGAGAATCTTGCCGATGCCATGAAGCGCATGGAGCAGGATATCAATGAATATATTGACAGCGTCACATCACTTACTGCGGAGAAGGAGAGAATAGGAGCTGAGCTCAATGTAGCAACTCAGATCCAGGCAGATATGCTGCCCAGGATATTCCCACCGTTCCCGGATATCAACGAGTTCGATCTGTATGCTTCCATGAATCCGGCCAAAGAGGTAGGCGGAGACTTCTACGACTTCTTCATGATCGGCAAGGATCATCTTGGACTTGTTGTTGCTGACGTATCAGGTAAGGGTGTGCCTGCAGCTCTTTTCATGGTGATCGCCAAGACCCTAATCAAGAACAGGGCCATCATGGGAGGAACACCGTCAGAAATCCTCAGCTATGCCAACGAGCAGCTGTGTGAAGGCAACGAGGCTGAACTGTTTGTTACCGTATGGCTTGCAATTGTTGACATTCATACCGGAAAAGGAATTGCGGCCAACGCAGGTCATGAGCATCCGGCACTTCGCAGAGCTGACGGACAGTTTGAGCTTGTTGTGTACAGGCACTCACCGGCTGTTGCCACTATGGAGGGACTTAAGTTTAAAGAGCATGAGTTTGAACTTCACCATGGTGATACCCTCATGTGCTACACTGATGGTGTTACAGAGGCTACAAACAAGAACAACGAACTCTTTGGCAATGACAGGCTGATCGCGGCACTCAATAAGAATCCTGATGCGGGTGTAAAAGAGGTCATCGAGAATGTCAAAAATGATATCGATGAATTTGTTGGTGATGCACCGCAGTTTGATGATATAACGATGCTTTGTGTGAAGTTCATGTAAGAAGTGCAACACGTGGCCGGACAATGAAATATAGGTAAATATAAGCAAATATAGGCATTTGGTGTGCTGATGTGTAAATTGGCGTGCCGAATGCCTTTTTTGATGTGGCTGTTATCAGCTTTTCGTTGATGGATACCCGCATAAACGCTATAATTATTATGCCCAAGTTAAATTTCCGGAAAGAAAGGATAAATTATGAATAAAAAGATTGCAGGAATAGTTATCGGTGCTATGAGCATTTTGCTTCTGGCAGGATGCGGAGGTTCCGGGGGGAATACGGAGACAACGGAGCCAGCGGGTACAACCGAGGTACCTTCTGAAGCTGCTTCGGAGGATAAAGCAGGCAGTGATTCATCTGAAGCTCCAAAGGAGACAGAGGAGGCAAAAGAGATCTCGGAAAAGAGCGAGGATACTGTCAGCAAAGAGCAGAAGGCGGATACAGAGGCGCAAGATGTCTCATCAAAGATTAAGGCAATGACATTGCAGCAGTGCGAAGATGAGATCAAATTGCTGCTGGGAACGGAGTCTGTGCATCCTAAAAACGCGGAAATACTGCAGGCTATGTCTGACTGTGCTACAACTGCAGGTGTTATAGACAAGTCCGGTGTGATCTTTGCTCAGATGAGTAATGACGAAAGATCACGCATCCGTTACCGGTTACTTGAGGCTGTCATATGGTGGAATTCAGAAATCTATGAAGATATGGCAGTGAAAATTGATGACGATACATGGGGGATGCCTCTTGAAGATGCCAGGAAAATGTTCATGGATGCCTACGGAGAGGACAACTTCAGCCCTGCTGAGAGGGAAGAGATAAAGGATGATAAGATCGTTATTCCTTTTGCTGACGGTGAGGCTGTAGACCTGGTGGTTGGCAGGCAGTTCTTCGAGGATGAGGATTATATCCTCCTTTCAGGACCTTTGTTCTACGAGAGCAACGGCGAGGGAGAACTGTTTTTAGGATGCGCAGACATTCTTTTTGTAAAAAACACTGACAGCAAGTTTGGAGCAACGCTTGTTTATGGCAGATGCCGGGATGTAGATATCAATATCGCTTCTGTAGAGGCATCGTCAGAGCTTGCGGGATCAGGCGAAAAGTCATATTCGGTGAACAATCTGATAGATGGCGATCCTTCAACCGTCTGGGTCGAGGGAGTACCCGGAACCGGCGTTGGAGAAACTATCACGCTCCATCTTGATAAGAAGCAGCCGGTGTATGGAATTCAGCTTGTAAACGGATATACTGCCGGACATGAACAGTTCACAAATAATGGGACACTGACTTCTGTAAAGGTTGATTTTGGAGAGGGAAAAACTGCCAATAGTGATGAGCTTTGGGGCTATGGAAATGAGAACTTTTCACCACAGGATTTTGCTGATATGAACCGCTTCAGGATTGGCCTGGATGAGCCTGTGATTACGGATACCATAACAATAACAATTACCGGAGCAGATAAGGGTGCAAAATATGATGATACCTGCGTAAGCGAGGTTTGGGTATATGGCCCGGGTGAAGTAAAGTGACCTGATCTAACCCAGGAAGGAGTACTGACAGATGAAGAGAAGATTTTTTATTCCACTGGCTGGCCTTTTAAGTATCTGTGTTTTAGGGGGATGCGGAGAGACAAAAGGTAGTTCCGGAGAACAAAATGCGGCCGAGAGCTCTTTTGCGATCAGCACTGGAAGTCAGCAGACAGCAGATGCGTCAAAAGAGAATACTGCTGAAGCTACAGAGAGCAGCGAACCTCAAAGCGCCGCGGAAGAAGACAACGCTGAAAAGTCGCTGGCAGAGCGTATGGTAGGAAAATACGCTTATCACAGCACAGGCGGCAACGAAGACGAGTACTACATAATGAACGTTGTCAATTTCGGTGACAATCTGTATGCATACTGCGGGAAGGCAATGCCTGATGAAGGAAGCTATGAAGCTTACAGTTTTTGGGCAACTGAATTTATTCCATTTGATGCCGATGATATGTCCAGCACTGATGCTGATAAGGTTAAGGTCAATGCCCTGAGTTTTTCTATCATGTCCAATGCAGGAATGTACTGGGATGCAGGACATGAGGGAACTATAACCCTTACCGATGAAGGCCTGGTATTTGAAGGCTTTGACAGGGAGGGCTTCCTTGTGCCTGACGATTCAAATGACAGCAGGCTCTTTAGCAAAAATGAGATGGTGGAGGATTTCTTTACCTATCTGAAGGATGACAAAGCTGCAGGAGATGAGAAGCTTCAGGGTTACTGGAGATGCGAAGAAGGCGATACAAATCTTTACGTACGGTTTGCAGGAACGAATATGTACATCTATGAAAAAGACCCATCTAAAGAAGTGTTCTTTGCTTCAGGAGGCTGTGAATTCAGAGATGGTTCCTTTGACTTCATGGGGAACACCATCGACAGCGGAGGACAGCCCTTTGAGTTCACTGCTGACTATAAAGTGGAAGGGGACAGCCTGGCTATTGCGATCCAGGGTTCAGATGCGCCTTCCAGTATGCAGGCTGAAGCAAGATATGAACGTATATCAGAAAAAGACATCCATGTAACTACTATGGACGAAGTGGTCTTTGGGGAAGATTCCTTTGGAGCTTATGGGCAGATGATGAAGGAGCCCTTTTACGGTCTGTGGGTAGATGCCTTCAAAAATGAGGATGATGCCAGGGATCTTGTTTCAAAGCTTCAGGCTCTGGACCTTCCTGCAACCTATGTCTATTCATGTGACTGGGCAAACATGAACAAGGATCCATATTACTGTGTCACCATTGGAAGATCAGAGACTAAAGCGGAAGCAGAATCCTATAAAGATGCCGCAAAATCAGCCGGATATGGCTCTGCATATGTCAAGCATACCGGAGATTACATTGGGGCATCTGAATATTCCAAAGCTGAGGATGCGTTAAAAGAGATGGCTGACTACCTGTGCGGATTCATGTGGGCAACCATGATGACGAAGTCTGATTATAACGCCAAAGAGGCAGATAATATTACCCTTGATCTTACTGATGAAGATAAGATGAGGGCAGCAGTCCTGTCCTGTGATTCGGATTTTGAGATCGACAGTACTTTCGTCCTTGGCATGGGCGGCTTCTCCGAGGACAAAAATGCAGATGATGGCCCGGATGGTGATGGCTTCCATGGAAGCTCAGTTGCAAAAGAGAATGTGGAGAGCAGGTGCCGTGATCTCTTCGGAATGAAGGCAAACTGGGATGAGCTTCCAATCGGACCTGTCTGTGATCTTTATGATGCTGTGAAGTATAACGACGGAAAAAACACTTATGCACTCATTGTAGAGCGTGTTGTGGAAACAGAAACAGCGCTTGCCAACTATGAATGCTCTGTCTCAGAAAAAGACGGCAAATACATTGGAAAAGTCAACATGTTCTGGGGATACTGGGGTGAAATGGATTCAAAGCCCGGATACTCAAATTATGTGGCAACATATACTCTTGAGCCCAATGATCAGTCGGAGTATGGAATGGTGATCAGATCCATAAGCATCAAAAGGAAGTAATATATCTGCTAACGATCAATATTATGAAATAAATATAAGGGTTGACAGAGTGGTCTATAGGGTGTAAACTCACAATATAAAGTCTATAATAAATAGACCAATGAGAGGGATGAATATATGGCTGTAGAATTTGGCGAAGTTCAGATGAAATTTGCTGAACTCATATGGGAAAAAGAGCCTGTGGGCTCCGGTGAACTGGTTAAGCTCAGCGCAGACAGATTTGGCTGGAAGAAATCAACAACCTATACAGTACTGAAGAAGCTCTGCGAAAAGGGCCTGTTTCAGAATGTGGACGGCGTAGTAACTTCCAGAATTTCCAAGGACGAGTTCTATACCCAGAAGAGCGAAGAGTTCGTGGACGAAGCCTTTGGCGGATCACTTCCGGCATTCCTTGCAGCCTTTACATCTCATCAGAAGCTCTCGGGAAAAGAGATCGATGAGATCCGCAGGATCATTGATAATGCGAAAGAGTGAAATAGGAGTATATAAAGGGGATATATATGGGGTTTGTTTTCTTAAAAGTATTTGAAATGAGTATAGCAGCTCTTTTACTGATATTAGCAGTTGTACTGCTCAGATTTCCGCTTCGAAGAGCACCTAAATGGTTCATGGGTGTGCTCTGGGCGATAGTAGCACTAAGGCTCATTGTTCCGGTTCAGGTTACAGCACATGTAGGCTTTATGCCTGATTTCGGAAATATCGTAAATGCCTGCTTTGGGGAGAAAGAGGAGGTGGCAGAGCCCACAGCCAAGTTTAACGGCGGTTTTTACGAAGGAGTTGGATATACAAAGGATGTTTTTGACGAAGATACTAAGGCGGCAGATGTGGCAGAAGAGGAGCAGACTAATTCATTTCTTCCACAGAGTGAATCCTCCCAAGGATTTCCAGTTTTTCTCCCAATTATCTGGCTAATAGGAATGCTATCTGTTCTGTCATACGCCGCGTTTAGTTATATATCAATCAAAAAGAAGACGGCAGCGTCCATAAGGTACATCACAGGTGACAGAGTTTATGTCTGCGATGATATAGACACTGCATTTATATTTGGACTTTTGAAACCAACAATCTATATGCCTTCAGGGCTTGATAACAAGACCATCAAAAACGTTCTGGCTCATGAGAGGGCACATATTGAGAGATTTGATCACCTAAGGAAACAGCTGGGATTTTTAATCCTGGCGATCCATTGGTTTAACCCTCTTGTATGGATTGCATACATGCTCTTCTGCAGGGACATTGAGCTGGCCTGCGACGAGAGAGTAGTCAGCCACATGTCTCTTTTGCAGAAAAAATCATATGCCAGATCACTGCTTTCATGCAGTACCCGTAGGAGAGTAGTCCTGGCATATCCCCTCGCTTTTGGTGAGGTAGGAGTAGGAACCAGGGTTAAGCAGATATTCAATTTGAGAAAACCTACGGCATGGCTTGTAGCTGGTCTTGTTGTAATATGTGGAATCCTCTCCGCCAGCTCTTTTACCAAGGCCGCTGATAAGCCTGTTGTAGCGCAGATCCCGTTGGTGGAGCTTGGGGATGTGGAGGTCGCAGTAGAGCCTGAGACCAAAGTTGTGGTAAATGACGGAGCAGAAAAGGTTGTTGTTGACCTGGAGAGCCCTGAAAAAAGGCGTGAGTATCCAGACGCTGAAACCATGGCAGCGCCGGTGATTACAAATACTGCAGGTACCGAGCAGGTGACAGTTCAGGTTCCAAAGGCAGGACCTGAGAAAGCTGTGGTTGAGGTTTCTGATGAGGATGTCAGAGTAGAAGTTACAGAAGATACTGTAGAAGTATCTTTTGACGAGGGAGATGAGGAAGTAACAGTAAGTGTCGACACAGAGGCTGTAAGCCCGGTTATGGAAGGTGGAGTTGAAAATCTTGGGGATGTCCTTGGTGAACTGGACAGAGCAGTTTCAGAGGACGAGGTGCTTAATCAGGTTGTAAATGACGCGATGGAGGAACTTGTGGATGAAGCATACGAAGAGATTGCAGACGAGATCTTTGACGAAATCTATGATGAAGGGTTAGGAGGATTATTCGGACTCTTCCACTGATATTAAAGGAGGACAGCAATGGTAAAAACAATGAACATGGCACTTTGCGCAGCAGCAAAGGAAGCCGGCATTACGCAGCAGGAAATGAGAAACACTTTAGTATCACATGGTAACGGATTATTTGAGATCAGCTTTACAACAGAATGGATGAGTTACGACTGTTATGTTGATGAGGAAACTCTGGAGGTTTTGGGATTTGACTACAGGCCTGTGCCTTTAAATACACTTTTGGCCAGCCTTCCGGAGTCAAGACAGAATGCTTCGTGACGGAGCAACTACAAACTGAATAAGATGGTTTAAGGGGTCTGACCTGCAGAGGTCGGACCCTTTTCATATAAAATAATGTATAATGGATTCTATAGTTTTGCGATGCAAAGGAGATGCAATGGCGACAAAGATCAAAACAGTTTATTTCTGCCAGAGCTGTGGGTATGAGTCCTCAAAGTGGATGGGACAGTGCCCGGGCTGCAGAGAGTGGAATACATTTGTTGAGGAGACGGTTAAGCCTGCGCCAAAGGCGGCTAAGGGCCTTGGAAGCAGTGAGCGGGCAGCAGGTGCTTATGAGGCGCCTAAGTCTCTTTCTGAAATTGAGATGAATGATGAGGACAGGTACGACACTCATATAGGGGAACTGAACAGGGTGCTGGGAGGCGGTCTGGTCAAGGGTTCTCTTATACTGGTGGGCGGCGATCCCGGTATAGGTAAGTCGACGATTCTTTTGCAGGTTGCGGGAAATCTGTCTTCGGATGACAGGGAGGTTCTCTACATTTCAGGTGAGGAATCACTTCGTCAGATTAAGCTTCGTGCCAACAGGATTGGAGATTTTTCAGGCAAGCTCAAGTTCATGTGTGAGACGAATCTGTCTAATATTGAGGAGGCTATCACAAGGGCAAAGCCTGCGGTTGTGGTGATCGACTCCATTCAGACCATGTACAATGAGTCGGTGTCATCAGCTCCCGGCAGTGTGTCTCAGGTCAGAGAGTCTACATCGGTGCTGCTGCGCATCGCCAAGAGTATGAATATCTCCATCTTTATAGTTGGACATGTGACCAAGGAAGGGCAGGTGGCAGGACCAAGAGTGTTGGAGCACATGGTGGATACTGTGCTGTACTTTGAAGGGGACAGACATGCTTCCTACAGGATCCTTCGTGCGGTGAAGAACAGATTTGGCTCAACCAATGAGATCGGCGTCTTTGAGATGCAGGAAAAGGGACTTATGGAGGTGGCGAATCCATCAGAGTTCATGCTGGATGGAAGACCTGAAAATGCCAGCGGATCCATTGTGACCTGTTCCGTTGAAGGAACAAGGCCAATTCTCATTGAGATTCAGGCACTGGTGTGCCATTCCAATTTTGGATTCCCTAAGAGACAGGCCAACGGTACGGATTTCAACAGAGTAAATCTTCTGATGGCGGTTCTGGAAAAGAGAGTCGGGCTGGCCATGGGAGAATCGGATGCCTATGTGAATCTCGCCGGAGGAATGAGGATTGCGGAACCCTCACTGGATCTGGGGATATGCCTGGCTCTGATATCCAGCTTCAGGAATAAACCAATAAGCGGTGATGTGATCGCCTTTGGAGAAGTAGGCCTGTCCGGCGAAGTAAGGTCGGTGAATATGGGAGAGGCCCGTGTGGCCGAGGCCAGGAAGCTTGGTTTCCATACCTGTATAGTGCCAAAAGCGCTGGAAAGTAAACTTAAGACAACCTTCAAAGATGTAGAGATTATCGGGGTTTCCTCTATATCTGATGCCATGAAGGTTATTTGATAATTCATCAAAAAAAATCCTTAATATGATTGATATTATGATGGTGGATTTGCTATCATGATGGAGTATGTTTATATAAATTTTATATCTTATGGGAGCAGGGTTTCGTTGTGAAAAGAGTGGCCAGGAGCGCTATGTGCGCTCTGATGACAATGATGCTTGCATGCGCCGTACTGGGGAGTAAAGACGCATCCTTCACTGTCAGAGCAGAAGAACTTAATAACGATCCTATGATGAGCACACAGGGGACAGACAGTGACTTCGAAAACGAAGACACTTTGGATGTATGCTTCTACATCAGAGGAGATGCCATAGGCGCTGATATTCCGAGTGAGCCGGCACTTCATCTGGGAGAGGTATACTCTGATCCTATCAGGATCGATGGAGCGGTTTCGAGTGATTTTTCTTCGAGTACCCATGAAGTCGATGGACAGGAAGATGATCTCCTGTCTGATGGATTTACAGCTTCAAACGAAGTATCAACTATGCTCAGAAGGCTACCAGAGGCAGGAGATATCGCCGATGTTATTGATGGTTTTGATGAATCCAGACACTATGTTGTCTGGTATGTCATCAAGACGTCACCATTTTCTTATCCGTATTCGGATGTATATGTCCATGTTGATGGTGTTATAAGGGAGAGGACCACGGTTTCTGAAATTGGGGAAGAGGATGAGCCGGTGGTTGTACCCAGTGATCTGGCAATCACAGAACCGAGTGATCCGACAGTTACAGAACCAACAGTTACAGAACCTACTAACCCGACGGAACCTACAAATCCGTCTGGGCAGGAAGAAACTACAAGCCCATCTGAACAGGGAGGTGAGACTGGAACAAATGGACAGTCTGGAACGAGTGGTCAAGCTGGAACAAGCGGACAGACTGAAACGAGTGGTCAAGCTGGAACAAGCGGTCAGTCTGGAACAAGCGATCAAGCTGGAACAAACAATCAGACAGAACCAAGTGGTCAGACAGAACCAGTTAGTCAGGCAGGATCAAATGGTTCGACAAATCCACAGACCAATGTAACACCAATAACAGATGGAACGTCTACAAATCTACCTTCCACAAATCAGACTACAACTGATATACCTTCTACACAGGAGTCTACTAATTCCGGTGTAGCTGATTCATCCAGGAATGATAACAGAACTCCGGCTGGCACAGACTTACCATCTGGTGACAACAGGAATTCTGCAACAGATACAGCAACACCTGCAACAGAAGCTATTTCATCAGAAAACACAGAGCTTACCGAGGCTGAAGCAGTTATCTCAGAAGTTACCCTTGAGGTACGAGCTCTTTTCCTTGAAAACGGTGTTGAGTGCAGGGAGATAGAGTACGACGGTTCAGAGCACATTATAGGTGGCTTTGAGATCGTTATTCACGATAAAGAATCAGGCAATCCACTTATCGGATACCTTTACGAGTGCTACGGTCAGTTTATAGGCTTCAGGTCTTACGCTGACAACGGAGCTGGAACAGAGTTCACATACAAGGGACAGCAGTTCTGGATCAACGTAGTAAAAGCTTTTGCAAAAGTGGTGAACCCGGGCGATTCCCAGGAAGTCATTTTCTACGATGCAGATGACAGACCACTTAGGGAAGCGGCAGATTTCATCATCAAAGATCAGGCAGGCAATGTGCTTCCTGCCAGATTTAACGTGGCTCCTAACACCGATACAGTTACTGTCAGAAAGAGAGACATAACCATTGAGGCAGGAACTTCAGTAAGAAATGATTCTGGTGAGACACTGACCGATGACAGCTTTACCATCAGCGAAGGTTCACTTATGGATGGCCACAGGATAGAGAGAGTAGTCATCAACGGCAGCCAGACAGGCGCAGGAAGATCGCTCAACGAGATCTCTGACATCACCATTGTTGATGAGAACGGTAATGAAGTAAACGACCAGTACAATATCGAGACAGTAGATGGAGAGCTTATACTGGTTGATGCGACAGGAAATTCATCAGTGCAGTCAGCAGAGATGTCGGATACTGCCAGAGAGATCCAGATCATAAAAGGAAATAACACTATAGTTATAGATAACACAGGAATACAGCCTGTTGTGCTCTCAACAGAAAATGTAATTATGGAGAGCGCAGACTCAGCAGGCGAATCAACTGCCCAGTCCAAAGTACTTGGCGCAAGAAGATCAGAGACCGGAGATCAGAACAGTGATCTTCATGTGAGGATACTGCTGCTTACAGCATGCTTTGCATCAGCTTTGGCAATGCATAAGTTTAATCACAATTAATAATGATCAAGTAATCAACACATTCATGAACATTGAAATAGTATTTCAAGTCATGAATGTGTTATTTTTTGCCTGGTTTTGATATAAAAATGGTACTTAAACGTTTAAGATGCTTTTACCGATTGATATATGTTTGTAAGGAGAAATCAAATGATCAAGAAGAGTTTAAAGAGTACATTGGTAGCCGTAATGTCTTTTGCCATGGTATCCGGAATGCTGGCGGGATGCGGAAAGGGTAATGTGCAGAGTACTGAGACGGCAGTTACTGAGGCTTCAAGCGAAGTGACAGCGCAGGCAGAAGTTGCAGGTGACAGCGATACAGCGCAGGAGCAGGCGCCATCAGAAGACATGGGCGACTACGAGCTCGTGTGGGCAGATGAGTTTGACGGCGACAGCCTTAACATCGATGACTGGAATGTGGAGACACACGATCCGGGCTGGGTTAACGCAGAGCTTCAGAGATACACCGCGCTTGATGAGGGGAATATCGAGGTATGCGATGGAACTCTCAAGATCAAGCCGCATATTGAGAACGGAGAGACTGAGGAGATCACCTCAGGCCGTATAACAACACAGAATAAGCACGACTTCACATACGGCCGTTTCGAGGCCAGGGCCAAGGTGCCAACAGGAAAGGGATATCTTCCTGCATTCTGGCTGATGGCTACGGATGAAGGTCTTTATGGACAGTGGCCAAAGTGCGGAGAGATAGACATCATGGAGGTTATGGGCCAGGACACCTCAAAGAGCTATCATACAATCCATTACGGCTACAGCTCAGGAAACGGTCACAAGGAGAATCAGGGAACAAGAGTCATCGAACCCAATGGTTACTCAGATGATTTCCATGTATACCGCGTGGACTGGGAGCCAGGCAAGATCAGCTGGTATGTGGACGACGAGTTTGTGTATGAGACAAGCGACTGGTACACAGGAACTGATGATGACAACCAGATCACATATCCGGCACCTTTTGATCAGAATTTCTATGTGATCTTAAATCTCGCAGTAGGCGGAAACTGGGTAGGTTATCCGACTGACGCCGAGAAGGCTGAAATGAATGACAAGGTCTATGAGATCGACTATGTAAGAGTTTATCAGAGACCTGAGCAGGAATATGAACAGGAAGAGAGCACTGCAAAGAGACCTGAGGGCGATCCTGTTACTTTTAGAGACCCTGATGCAGAGGGCAACTACGTTAAGAACGCTACTTTTACAGAGGATATCGGAACTGACAGCGCTTCCAATGAGAATCATGACAACTGGAGATATCATATCGAGGCGGATGCTTTTGGCGCCAAGTATGAGCTTTCTGATGAGGGAATAACTCTTTCACCTCAAAAGACTGCTGGCGGAGTATTCTATTCAATTCAGCTCAAGCAGGATCACATTCCGATTTATAAGGGCTGGGAGTATGAGCTTTCCTTTGATGCATATTCAACCGAGGACAGGGACATCATTGTAGATGTGGAGGGCCCTGACAGAGGATGGATCAGATATTTTGAGGACACCACAGTCAGCATTACTCCTGAGAAAAAGACCTATACCCTTACCTTTACCATGAATGAGAAAACGGATGCAAATGGATCTTTGGAGTTTAACCTCGGTAAGCAGCCCACAATTGCACCTGTCACGATCGATAATGTAAAGCTCACCCACAAATCAGGCGAGGAGGTAGCTGATGGCACGGACAAGGGCATCAGACCTGATGGCAACTACGTTTACAATGGTACCTTTGATCAGGGAGATGAAAGACTTGGTTACTGGACAGTAGAAGATAGCGATAAAGACAGCATTTCTGTAACTAACAAGAACAATGTCAGGGAGCTCAAGGTTGAAGTACCTGCCGGCAAAACAGTTAAGATTTCCCAGAGCGGTCTTTCACCAATAGTTAAGGGCGACTACGAGCTTAGCTTTAATGCCAGATATGAAGGTGCCGGTGCTGCAGATGGCATGAAGATTGCTGTTGCAGGAAAAGAAATAGCTCCTTCCCTTGGCAGCGCAGATCAGAAATATTCCGAGAAGATTTCTTTTGACAAAGACACATCCCGTGAGGATTCAAATATCGAGATATTATTCGGGAAAGAGGGTACATACTATCTGGACAATGTATTCTTCAGTGAATCTGCACTTTTAAAGAATGGTTCCTTCAATGCAGGTCTTTCAGGCTTTACGCCATACGTTTATGACACTGTTACTGCAAACTATGTAGTTGACAGCATGAACGGCAACGAAAATGCATTTTCCATCACAATTGATGATACAATGGCAAACGAAGCAGAAAATGCCTGGTACATCCAGCTCAATCAGGACGGAATCACACTGGAGGAGGGCAAGACCTATAAGCTCACCTTCAAGGCAAAGTCCAGCGTAGACAGAGCAATATCCTACTCACTTCAGCAGTATGAAGGCGACTGGACAAACTACAGTGAGACTCCCGATTCAGTTACTATAGGTAAGGATTGGAAGACTATAAGCACAGAGTTTACTATGAATTATCCTACAGATACCAATTCAAGATTTAACATAACAATGGGATCTGTTGACGGAGTGAGAGTTAAGGACAAGCATGATATCTACATAGATGATATTTCACTGGAGCTTGTCGGGGAATAAGAAAAAATACTTAGAGTAAAAATGGTTTTGAGAGCAATATGCTTTCAAAGCCATTTTTTTATGTTAGGAAGAATCATATTCTACTGGAGCAATTTACATTCTGCCCCAAAAGGTAGCCAAGGGGCGGCACATTAAAGTGCCACCCACAGGGCAAGAGGGTATTGTCGAGGCACGTCAAGGGGCTTTCGCGGCATATTCTCGCGAGGCGCTGCTTATCTCTTTGGCTCTATTTACTATAGTGAGCGCCCGCTGCGATATTCCACGATCCCCTTGACATGCCGGGAAGTGTATTCCGTCAGGCGAGGTAATGGGGCGAGGTAATGGTATTCCAGATTCTGGGGAAGCGGTTATTCACACTATTGCTGGATTAAGTGGAGATATAGTAAGAGTGCGTTTTTCAAAGTCTTACTAATAACACCAAAAGTCTTGAGTTAGAGTGCATTTGCAAAGCGCATTTTGATAGATTTTTACTTGGATTCACACCATTACGCCACTGCAGATGCGAATGGTATGATGGCAGATGATTAATTCTGAATCAATTCTTGGTTGATGCGTTGGAAATGCACTCCAAGAGCGCAGGTATTTCAAAATTGGAGGGAATCGAAAAAACGTTTCCCACTATAAGCTCAAAAAAATGAGCTTTGTGCTGATGTAACCTATGCTCCAAGGATCGTGCCCTACGACTTACACCCCGCGGGTGGCACTTTAATGTGCCGCTCCTTGACTACTTTTTGGGAATAATGTAGATTGCCCCAGTAGGACATAATTCTTTCTGTTTATGATAGAGAAATAAGAAAATATAAAATAATTCTAAATTGAAATACCGATAAATAAACAACTTATAAGCGTGACATATTAATTGTCAATGACAATAAATGTGTCACGCTTTGTTATGCACTTTTTTCCCCTATGATATTAATAGGGGAAAAATTATTATCTTGTTTTTACAGGAGAAGAATATATGGCTGAAAAGGTAAAGTTCTGTAGAAAATGTGGTGCACCAAGAACTGAGGGCGCGAAGTTCTGTAAGCGTTGTGGCTATCAGTTTGGTACCGGTGTGTCAACCACCCCTACACAGACCGAAAAAATTCAGGAGCAGTATGTGTCTGAACAAATACAGCCTGTGTATATACAAGTGGAGCCGGCCGCCACACCGGTAGAGCCAGCATCTGCAGCGGAAAAGTCTAAGGGTGAGCCAGTGAAGCCAAAGCGCACATCCATTGCGCCTATGGTGCATAACGCATCGAAGATGGCTCCTGATGTCATTTCTAAGGTGTCGGGCGCTGCTGCCAGTGTGCCCGGAGTTTCAGCTGTTGCCAAGAAGGCAGGACAAATGGTAAATATGCCAGGAGTATCTGATATAGCGCAGCAGGCAGGACTGATGATAAATCTTCAGGAGGTATCAGCCCTTGCTCAGCCGGGAGAGTTTGTTCTTGATGACTTTGTTCTTGGCGCTTTAGATGACGTGGCAGGCTCCGAAGCAGGTGAGATTTTAAACGACATCAAAGATTCCATTACTGATACTATCAGTGATATCAAGTCGCCTCTGTCAACAGCACTTGGAGGCGCAGGTTCTGTCTTTACCGGAATATTCAAGTCTTTTAAGCAGCCAAAAGTTCTTTTGACATCTGCTCTTATGGCTGTGCTCTGGATCTTTTTAGGGACGCAGAGGAATTCTGATTCGGAAGTGGTAAAGATATTGTCCTTTCTTACTTTTTCAGAGGGTGGTTTTGATAGAGAAGGCCTTGGTACTTTGGGCGGCATAGCCGGAAAAGGTGCCGTAGCTGTGATGTTTGGATCACTTCTTTCAGGAGGCATCCCAAAGCTTATAAGTGGAATCGGCTCCCTCTTTAAGAAAACAGCGGGAAAGAAGAGCATTGTTGCACTGCTTGTCGGGATCATTTTGGGAATAATCATCTATTTTGCATTCACAGGCTTAGATATCGCTTCAGCTGCCACAGCCATGGCAGGCATATCCGGAGCTGCACTCTCGCTGGAGGCCCTCGGAGGAAAAAACGGGTGGATATACCAGATGGCGGCATCACTTACAGCCAAGAAAGTTGATGGCGTGCGCACATTGCAGGATGGCAAGATAAACAGCCTTTTAGGTGGCCTGACTGCAGGTTTTGCCATTGTAACTGCTGTGACATCAATGTGGTGATGAGGAGCTGGCCTATGAAGAAGACAAGAAGAACAAATCTTATAAAAAGACTATTTGCCGGTGCGGGTGCAGCTCTTTTGCTTGCATCTTCATGCTGCGTGGGGCTCTTGGTAAAGCCAATTGAGGCGCAGGCCCGTGATCATGTTGACTGGCCTCTTACCTGGGAGCTTGATCATGTGAATGTTGTGGGAAATACCCATACTGAGAGTGCTGACGGTGATAGAAAGGTGGATTTTGGTGATGGCTTCATTCAGTTCACCAAAACTACTCATACAGCCGGAATAGATGAGACACACACTGTTGACTACACCTATGAAATTCCCCAGACCTGGTCAGTGGGGAATGAAAGTGAGGCAGGAATTCCATTCTTCATGCACGCATCGAATAAAGATGAGTATTTTACCATTGGGTACGATGTGTATTATGAAATGGTATATATCGGTGAAAATACAGGACAGGATTTTGGCGGCGGCGGTTTTAAGATCAAGGACGATGTAAAGGCGCAGCTGGTAGATAAAGGGAATGCCTCTTATAATTTCACAATGACTAGCGGGGACATGCTAAAAGGTGGTCTTGATCTATGGAAGGCCTGTTATCTGAAAAATGGCGCTCTAAGGGTTGAGGAAACCTGCCGTGAGTATGAGCAATATGCAAGAATGAGGATCATCATTGATCCTTATGAGTTTTATGATTTTGGTGATAAAAATGCCTATGTAATGTACAGCTATCGCCTTAATCTTGGCGGAGTATCCTTTCTGGAGCCATTGGAAAGCACTTCTACTACAGAGTCTTCCGAGGAAGATGACGATCCATGGATAGAAGACGAGGACACATCAGCTGCCGGGATCAGCGAAGGCCAGGATGAAGGCACCGGGATTGAAAAAGAGATAGTTGAAGGAAAGGACGAGAACGAAAAGAAAGAGGATAATAAGACCAGCGGGGATGATGACGATGACTGGGGAACCGATACCAGCACAAATGGCTCATCCAACGACTGGTGGTCGTCAGGCGGGGGAGGCCCCGGCGGCGATAACACGCTTATTGATATTGACGATGAGGATATGCCAAAGAACGTTGCCATCAGCGTAGCAGGAGCACTTACTGCAGCGGGAGCAGCAGCTGCCGCCGGAGGAGGAGCAGCCGGAGCGGCAACTCAGAAGGCTTTGGAGGAGACTAAAAAAGCAGAGGAGAAGCAAAAGAAGAAAAAGAAGGAAAAATACAGGCTGTATGTCAGCAAGGATTTCGGAAATACTCTGGATCCTTCAGCACCGCCAAGAAAGGTTTATGCCCGTATCGTTCAGGTCCTTGATACCGGAGGTGAGAGGCCAAGGAACGATCTTACCGGCTCTATTAAGGTTTCCTCCAAGGACGGAAACCTCATTGTAAAGGATGGAGGCGCAAACGAAAACGGCAAATGTGCTATCGTAAGCGTTCCGGCAAACAGCAATGTCTCAAAGGGCACTGTGACCTTCAGATTTGAGGGCGAAGGTGGTGCCTTTACAAAGAATGTCATTTTCCAGATAGCTAATCCAGAAATCCGCTATGCGCAGGATGCCATTGCGTTTATTGCCAAGGGAAAAGAGACAGCTCAGATGCGCTTTGCTGTTCGCGGCCTTGGAAGTAATCCAAGGTTTGAGGTGAAGTGCCAGGAGGGAATCGAAAAGTGCTTCAAGCTGTCAGATGTTGTTACAGTGGAGACCGGTATTTACGGAATAGATATTACCGAGATCAGCGACGAAGAAAAATTCCCGGGATACTTTGAATCCTTTGATGTGGAGGTTACTGCTATCGATACGACGCCGATACCTCCGGCAGAGGGTGCGCCTGCAGGTACCAAGCCTGAATACCGCTCAGCAAAAGAGACCTTCCAGGTTGTAAGATTCCAGGAAGGAATCAGGACTCAGATAAATGACCTTAAGGCTTACCTGGTAGTTAAGGGAACTGAGGAACTGACCAAAACTGAAAACCCAAGACTTACCAGAGACTGCGAAAAGACTCCTGCTCACAGCCGTATTGAGATCACGCTCTTTACCTGGGATGAGGAAAAGCAATGCCTGACAAATCCTACACCTGAAAAGATAGACGTGTTTATAGAAGATGTGGCAGGAACGGCAGAAGAGATAGAGGCTGTTCAGAGGGGCGTCACAAATGTATGTGAGATGCTCGAGTATGAATGGAACGCAGTATCAGTCATGGGAAACAACAATACCGTACTGCTTGAGGTCTTCCAGACCGGATGTAAAGTATTCATGCCGCCGGGAAGAGCCCACGCCAAAGTTACGGTAAAGGTAAAGTGGAAGAAGAAGGAGTTTACAGAAGAGAAGAAGGTAAATGTAATCACCATGCCCAAGCGCGAGATGGGTGACATGGCAAACTATGCTGCTATCCAGAAGAGGGATCAGGAGATCATGGACAAGCTCTTCCATATGAAGAGAAGACTATACGCCATGGACAATGCCTACGAGATGAGACCTCTTATCCACAGAATAGAGCTTATAATTGACGGCTACGATGAGGACTACGGCTTCTACATGGAAGAGGTAAATGAGTGCCGCAGGCTCTTTGCACGCTTTGTATTTGGTGAGATTGGCTCCAGGAGTGAAAATGAGAACCTTAGTACCTACGATATATTCTGGGGCGAGGGCTTTGAGAAAACCCTTCAGTCCTGGGAGAAGTCTGAGGTTACCTTCGCCCAGAGATTTGCGCTTGGACTACTCACAGTCGGAGCATCGGAAATATACTTTACTGCCAAGGATGGCACAGTTGAGTGGCTGAGGGCTGTCAAGAACTATGCAGACACAGCAGCCGATACCGATAATGCCCTTAAGAACTTCACTGTAGGAGCAGCAGAGGGCGGCTGGATCATGCTTAAGAACTACGTCTCAGGAAAAGTGGTTCAGCATGTCGTTGTGCCCACTGCGCAATTCGGTATCATGGTTGTAAAGGAAAATGCCAAGGAGGCTTTAAAGCTTGCCAGCAAAGGCGTAACTAAGCTTGGAAGAGTATACAACCGAATCACATATGGAACAAGACTTCAGAGAACCGGTAAACTTCTTTCAGATATGGAGAAGAAGGCCGCCAAGAATGCAGCTGAGCGTCTTGAAAAGGGTTCAAAGATTGTACAAAAAAACGAGAATCTCCTTATGAGAGGAAAAGAGTACCAGGCTTACCGCGAGGAAGGAAAGAAGCTGGTTGAGGATTATGCTAAATCCTTAAAGGACCCCAACATTACAGAGGAAGCTCAGACCCTTCTCATGGAAAAGATACAGTGCCACAAGGGCGCTATGAACCACCTGAATTCCAAGGAGGTTTCCAATGCTGTAAGAGCCAGATTTAACCTGGATCAGGGCATATTAAAGGAGAGAACTCTTTTGGATGTTCAGAATCAGCTGGCTAAGGAGTATAACACCGCTCCTTCAACATTTAAGACCTTTAAGGCAACCTCTAACAGCAAGGCGGGTCAGATGCTGGGTAAATCCTCCAGTATGGACCACGATTTCACCTTCACGGATATACGAACCGGACAGGACGTTCCAAGCAATATAACCAAGAAGATGTATGCTGACAGCTACTACAAGAGGGTATTTGGCAAGGAAGCTCCTAGCCAGAAGGTTGCTCAGGAGTTTATGGAGCAGGCCGATCAGACTGCTGTGCACAGCCTTGACAGAGAGTCTTACGGAAAAGACATCAAGCAGCTGATGAACAAAGACCTGGCCGGCAAGCCATACGAAGATATTGCCCGTGCAAAGGATACCACCATATTCAAGACAGATGAGTGGGTAGATAAGGGAATGGCTACAGGTGGCGGAGATGGCCTCGGAAAGATCCACGAAGGCGGAAGACAGCTTGGTAAGAGCAACAAGCGTATGGTTCTTGATAAGGTACAAAAGATCCTGGAGGAAGGCAAGATTTCAGAGAAAGACCTGCCGATGAAGGAAGTACAGGACCTTATGGAAACCAGCCAGATGGTTAAACAGTCCTTTGATTATAAGGGCGGAAAGATGGGATCCTTAGTGGAACTGGAGACCGCACTGGCAAGTGAAGGTTCATCTCTAAAGCTTGAGATTAGAAAAACTGCAGATCTGATGCAGAAGATCCAGGATATACAGCTTAACTACAGATCCACTTCTGAAACTGTTGCAGCTGAAATAGAGAATCTTTCAAAGAGTGTTGATCTTGTTGCCGATAACTTAAGTGAAACCATAAAGAGCCTGCCTCCGGGAGCGGCAAGAAAAGAAGCAGAGGATTCGCTTAAGGAACTCATGGATATCAAAAAATACGGTGAGGAGCAAAAGAATAAGCCCCGTGATCCTGCCGTGGACAAATTCTATGAGAATGAAAATCTTGAAGGCGAAAAGGTTGCAGAGTGGCTGGGAAGAGAAAACCGCGTGAACCTTTCAAAGGTTGAAGTTGTTTATGCAAAGGGCAACAGCACGAAGCTGCCTCCTCAGGAAAAAATTGACAGAGTTCTTGCTACTGATGAGCTGATAAATGACATCTTTGAAGGTAAGGACGGAAGTGATATGGGTGACGTTGTTGAATTCATGGCAGCTCTTGCAGGTGAAGGACAGACAATGATGGAAGCTATGGAAGAGAGCGTATCTGTTCGCACCGCCATAAACGCAGCCCTTGGAGATGAAGAGGAAGAATGAAAGGAGCATGGAGATGGAAAGTATACAAGGCCAGAAGATTACTGAAAACATCTATTTATGTCCCGACGGAAAGTACAGGTGGGTATATGAGCTCAACATGATAAAGAATCCGGTGATTCTTTTGACCATCTGGAAGATCTTTGGAATTCTGATCCTTATACAGATTGCGATCACGTTCATTCTGGCAGTTTTTGATGGAGATGTCCCGGGATTTTTTACCGGATATCTGTTTACGCCGGGAGTACTGATCATTCCGGGAATATTCTTTGTTCTGTCTGTCATAGCCTACATAATCGTGGCGTTTGATTATGGCTGGAAATATATTGTTCTCTTTGAGATGGATGAAAAAGGAGTTGTCCACAATCAGATGCCAAAGCAGTTTGAGAAGTCCCAGGGACTTAGCTGGCTCGCAACCATGGCCGGGGCCCTGGCAGGCAGCTACACCACAATGGGGGCAGGGCTCCTTGCTTCTTCCAAGAGCTGCTCAAGCTCTGACTTTGACAAAGTCAGGAAGGTGGTGATAAGCAGAGGCCTTAACGTGATCAAGGTAAATGAACTCTTGGAAAAGAATCAGGTTTATGCCGATAAGGCGGATTTTGACTTTGTCTGCAACTTCATTGTTCAGCATTGTTCCGGTGCAAAAATAAAAGGAAACTGAAAGGAGAGAAGCAATGTTTTGTCCAAATTGCGGAGCTAATATCCCGGATGACTCGGAATTTTGCGAGGTCTGCGGAGCAAAGGTGAATGAAGAACCGGTTCAGGAGTCTTCGGGTTTTGAGGCACAGTCAGGGTGGGACCGGCAAAGTGCTCCGGCGAAAAAGTCATCCTCGTCCGGAATCGCCGGAAATAGCGTTAAATATATAATTACAGCAGTGATAGCGGTGGTGGTGGTTGCCCTTGGGATTTTCGTTGTTTATGCCATGAAGCATAAAGATGAAGAGGACGTGCCTTTGCCGGGAGAGCAGCCTTATAATTGGATCAACTCAGGGCCTTCGGATGAGTCCGATATCATTGCTGATGGAAGCGTAGCTAGCGATGATGTAAAGACGGACACTGCACAGGCCGATAAAGAAGAGGCAAAAGATGCCGCTGCTTCAAATGTTTCAAATGCTTCAACTGAGAAAGAAGCGTCTGGCTCAGAAGCTACGGCTGTAAGTGAAAAGGATAGTCAGGCTTCGCAGCCTGCAGAGACTTCTGAGGCAACTACCGCATCTTCAGAAGTCACTACCGCGTCTTCTGATGCTGTGGATTTGGGTTCCAGCAGTGCAGCTCCCATAACAGCGCCAACGGAAGATGTAACTCTTTCGACATTTGACTGGTTCTACAACGAGGGTTTCCCCGAGGACGGAACACCGCTTTCCACTCTTAAGGAAATATGCGGCACATGGAATTGTATGATGACTGTCACATCCATGGTGAGTGATGGCGAGCAGACCAGAATCCTTTTGACTAAGGGGCAGCTCTCTGCTTCAGATGATAGTGTTAAGCTCGTAATGACCCTTGAGGAGAAGATTGATTACTATACTGACAAACCAAATGATAAGAACTCTGAGAAGCCGGAGAAAGAAGTACTGCTTACCTATAACGGTAGCTGGGATGAGCTTATGGGCTATGTAAATCTCACCAGTCAAAACAGTGATCTTGGGATTCAGCTCAGGGACTACGTTGAAGTATCCGGTAAGCAATATGCTGTCGGCAAGGTGTACAACGGCGACATAGAAATAGGGGACTTTGTGATGGTCAGGTAATCATCATAAATACATGAAAGGCAGGTGTACTAGACATGAGGACAGGAAGAATCAGAAAGGCACTTTCATTAACTTTGGTACTTATGACAGCTCTTTTAACAATATCCGGCTGTGGCGGTGGGGGCACTACCGCAAATATGCCATATGAGCCTGACACTCCGGCGCCGCCAAACCACGAAGGAGTCTTTGTTTCTGACCACGGAACAATGAGCTTTAACGGTGACGGACAGACTGTGAAGGTGGATATTGACGACGAACTCGCAGGGCTAATGGGGCTTTCTACGGGAAGCTTTGAAGGAACCTACGTATTCCTCAGCGGAAATCTCCCTCCTGTTGGAAGTGTTGACGTAAGGTACGACGTGGCCCACGAGCTGGAGATCAGAAACGGCGATGAGCGCGTTGTTGTAAATGTCGGACTGGCTTCAGAAGACGGCAAGACAGCATCTGTCGGTACGGGAATAGTCACTGAAAAGTGCATACCACTTTTATTTGATATTGATGATAAGAATGTGACGATACCGTTTAATAAACAGTGAAAGGAGCACAGTCATGTTTTGTCCTAATTGCGGAAAAGAGCTGCCGGATGACAGCGTGTTTTGTGAACATTGCGGAAATAAAATAGATGAAGATCAGGGGAGTGGCATGGCGGATGAGCCGGTAGCGCAGGAGTCCCCTAAGAAGGCAACGCAGAAAGCTTCTTCTGACGGCAACAAGATGCAGCCTGTGATCATTGCTGTTCTTGTGCTCGTAATCGTTGCTCTTTTAGGAGCCGGCTATTACTTTACCAAGGTAAAAAAGGCTAAAAATGCAGATTCCGATCCTGATCAGGTGTCGCTTGATGATGCATTAGCCATGGCGGAAGAGGCAGCAGCTGGGGAACCAACTGGGGAAGTAAAGGAAGAGGCTAAGGAAGAGTCTGCGCAGACACAAAAAGAAGAAAATGCGACCGATAAGGCTGAACAGGCAAAAGCAGATTCTGCAGAGAAAGAAACCGGAACATCCACGGAAAACGCAGAAAAAGTAGAGGACGTTCTCACAGGTGGTACGGATACTGCTGCGACGACAGCGCAAACTACGACAGATCAGACAACTTCAGCGCAGACCACCACAGACACTACTACTATTGGTGCCACCACTAGTACTGATACCACCTCAGATACAGGAATAAATCCCGACTATAATCCTGCCACCTATGCGATTTCCGGCGGAACCTGGAACGTTGAGCAGTCAGGTGAGAGAACTTATACACTCGCCAACGGAAATCCGGTATCCAACTGCTGGGTCGATGAAAAGGGCAAATACTACTACGTGGACTTCTCCGGATGTCTGATGAAGAACAACTATACCGCGGATGGCTTTTATGTAAAAGACGATGGTTCCTGGGACAAATCCGTAAAGCAGCGCCAGGATGACGTGGAGCCAATCAGCGGGCAGTCCTACGGAACAGATCCTGTTATTGTGATAGACATCATAAATTATTCTGACGGCGCTAATTACGCCAAGGCAGTCAGGACCTATAGCTTTGGATACTCTGAGAGCTTCAATGTAATGCCTCTTGGAAACAGCACTTATCTGCTGGAAGGCAAGGATGACTTTAACTCGGGCTTTCTTATGTCTGTATCCGAGGACCAAAAGACCCTTAAAGTATCTGGACTTGGCTCAACAGAGGAGTATAAGGCTCAGTGAAAATATAACGTTTTTCTTAAAAAAAGAGGCTGTGCGTCCGCGCAGTCTCTTTTTTGACATATAATGGTTTTATATATGAATTATTGTTATTTCGTGAGGAACTGAAATGATAGACGTATTTGGAACTCTGGGGCCATCCTGTAGGAACGAGGAAGTTCTTGATGAAATGTTCGGCGAGGGCATGAGCGGTATAAGGATAAACCTCTCACACGTTATGCTTCAGGACTGCCTTGAGGATATCGATAAGATAAAAAGAACTGCTAAAAAGCATGATATAGACCCCAAAATCCTCATCGATATGCAAGGACCGGAGCTACGGGTTGGAAACCTTCAGTCCACCATCAGACTAAAAGAGGGAGATAAACTGACACTGGGAGATGACAAAGTACCATTGGATGCCAGAATACTTGCAGCTCTTGAACAGGATCAGGAAATCCTTTTAGATGATGGCAAAATCGCAGCCAGGATAGAACATGCAGATGGCAAAAGAGCTATAGCCATTATCACCAGAGGCGGACAGCTTAAGGGGAAAAAGAGTATAGCCATCCCGGGAAAAACCATCGACATGCCGGCACTTACGGACAGCGATATGGAGAATATCAAGCTTGCCTGCAAAAACGGCATTTATGGTGTCATGCAGCCTTTTGTACGAAGCGAGAGCGATCTAAAGCAGCTAAGAGATGTACTGGATTCAAACGGCGGAAAAGAGATAAAGATCTATGCCAAGATTGAGAACACCCGCGGAGTAGAAAATCTTGAAAACTTCTTTGGCTTTGCCGATGAGATAATAATCGCCAGAGGTGACCTTGGAAATGCGGTTCCGCTTTGGGAACTTCCCGGGGTTCAGAAAAACATCGCAGAAAGGTGCAATAAAGGGAAAATACCATTTATGGTTGTCACTCAGATGCTGTCATCCATGGAACACAGCAAAGTCCCCACCAGAGCAGAAGTCAGTGATATATATAACGCAGTTCTTGATGGAGCGGGCTCTGTCATGGTAACAGGGGAGACAGCAATAGGCGAATATCCCGTAGATGTTATAAGATTTCTGAGAAAAACAGTACAATCAGCAGTGGATTATGTATTATCCGCATCCGACCGGACTTAGTCAGATAATAAACTGGCGTTATTAGGGAGAACAATATGTCAAAGAGAAAACCAACAGCTCTTTTACTCTCCATAGGACTTAGCATCGTGCTTACTGCATGTTCATCATCTGCCGAAGTTTCCACGGGTGAAAGCGCAAAGCAATTGCTACTGGCAGCCTATGAGCAGACATGGGTGGATTCTGACCTGCAGGGAGTTATTACCGAGGATAAGGATATAAGTCTTAAGGATGACTTTGCAGCGGCGATAAACAGGGACTGGAAGCTGGAAATAGGTGATAAGTATCATGATATTTTTCAGGAGGCTACCGATACTGTACTTGAAAAGCAAAAGGCAGCAGTTCTTGATGAGTCAATTCAGGGGGAAGAAGCGCAGGTGCTGCGGAAATACTATGCACTTTCTTCTGATTGGGACTACAGGAACAGCCAGGGGATTGAACCCCTAAGGCCATATATCAAAGACATTGAGTCCATAAGCAGTATGGATGAACTGGTGGATTTCTTTTGCAACCTGCAACGAAACCCGCTGGCTTTGGCGCCAATAGGAATCAGTGTTCTGGATTATTATCATACAGAGAAATATCCGGATGTTAATCTTACGCTTATAGGAGCACCGGAGCTTTCTCTTACAGATAGCTATGGTTCAACTCTTTACAATCAGCTCAATTCAATTTCGGGTCTAGAGCTTTATGAGAGCGTCGAAAACAGGGCCCATTATATGCTGCAGCAGCTGGGATATTCAAAAAAGGAGGCTGGCGAGCTTATTAGAAAATGCCTTCTATGGGAAAAGAAGGTTGATGAGCTGAATTCAGACTATGAGATAGATGACATCGAAAAAAACGCCATGATGCGGGATGAAGTCGAGGAGATTGCAGGGGAATTTCCATTGAATGCCATTCTGGACTCCTGGGGATTTGGTCAGACCGAGCAGATAGTCATGAGCATCGGGTATGCCAGGAAGCTGTCTTCTCTTTGTTCAAAGAGAAATCTGGATGATATAAAAGCTTTTCTTATAGTCAATTACTGTCTAAAAAGTGCCGACTTCCTGGATAGGGAAACCTATGAGTACATGAGTAGTATTTCCGCTGAATTGCCTGAGAATGAAATGAACTATGGAATGAGTGATGAGCAGGCTGAGGATACGCTCCAGTTCGATTATTACATAGGATCAACTGCCATGCTGGGAGCCATGAATAAAGTCTATGTCGAGAACTATTTCGATGATTCAACAATATCGGAACTGACAAAGATTACTCAGGATCTGATCGATGGTTATAAAGTAATATTTTCAGAAGAGCCATGGCTTTCCGAAGAAGGGAAAGCAGCGTGTCTGGAAAAGCTTTCATACATGAAGATCCACATTGCATATCAGAACTTCGAAGTACTTGATTACAGCAAGACGCCTTTTAAATCAAAGGAAGAGGGCGGAAGCTTTCTTGAAGCCTACTATGCGGCATCCAGATACAGTATATATCATAAGACACTTCGTTCAACCATGAAGTTTGACAGGGATTTTTGGGATCCGCTTGAAGCGATGTTGTCGACGACTGAGAGCAACGCGTTTTATGCCGGATATTTAAATGGTATTTTCATATGCGCTGGAGTATGCGAACCTAACTGCTATTCACCTGATATGACCTATGAAGAGAAGCTGGCAGGAATCTCTACGATAGTCGGTCATGAGATCACCCACGGCTTTGATGCCCAGGGAGCGCAGTACGACAAGGAAGGAATGAGGTTTGACTGGCTGCCGTATGAAGATCAGCAGAGCTTTAATGACAAGACGGAGGAAGTAGCATCCTATTATTCAACACTGATACCGTATCCCGGTGCATCAGACTACAATGGTATGAATCTTAATAAGGAAGCCACTGCCGATATGGGCGGACTTAAGGCTGCTCTTTACCTGGCTTCACTTGTTCCGGATTTTGATTATGACCTGTTTTTCAGATCCTTTGCGAAGGTATGGAGATGCAATATACCTCTGGAAGCAGAACAAGGACGTTTTCACTATGATGAACACCCGCTTTCTTTCTATAGGGTCAATGTAGGAGTTCAGCAGTTTGATGAGTTCTATGACACCTATGGGATAAAGGAAGGCGATGGAATGTACCTGGCACCTGAAAAAAGGATCAAAGTCTGGTGATGTGGAGCTGGTTACCGTTAGCGACCGTATTTTGGTCGGTTACGGTATCCGCATCCGACCGGACTTAGTTAGATAATAAACTGGCGTTATTAGAGGTGGACAGATTATGAGCGAAGCTGTAATAAAACTTGAAAATGTCAATAAATCTTATGGCAAACACGAAGTATTAAAAGATGTAAATATGCAGGTCAACAAGGGGGATATCTACGGACTGATAGGCAGAAACGGCGCCGGCAAGACCACCATTTTTAAGATGATACTGGGACTTTCCCATGTAAACTCCGGAAACGTATCTATCATGGACTCTGCAAGCAAAAAAGAGCTTCTGAAAAACCGCGGCAGGATAGGCTTTTTTGTAGGCTGCAGATTTTACAACTATATGAATGCGGAGAGGAATCTCCTGTATTTTGCAACAGTTAAAGGGATTCCCAGAAAAGAACGCAAACAGGAGATTGCCAGAGTGCTTGATGTGGTGGGCCTTACAGGAATAAAAAAGCCTGTAAAGACCTTCTCGCTTGGCATGCAGCAGCGTCTTGGAATAGCCAATGCCATTTTGGGAAATCCGGAGATTCTTATACTGGATGAGCCCACAAACGGTCTGGATCCCCAGGGAATAGCAGATGTCCGAAACCTGATCAAAAAACTCAGGGATGAGTATGGTAAGACAGTCATAGTTTCTTCGCATATTCTCGGAGAACTCGAACATACAGCTGATCGCTTTGGGATTATCAATGAGGGAGTCGTGATAAAAGAGATTTCCCAGCTTGATCTTCAGAATACTCAGCCTGCAGTTGAGATCGCGGTTGATGATCTGGAGAAAGCAAGGAAGGTATTGGAAGAGAACGGCATTGAAATCGTCAGGGAAGTGGTAGAGAAATCTTCTCTTGAAGATGTCTACTTCAGACTTGTTGGAGGAGCAGGAAAATGAACAGACTGATAAGAGCTGATCTGAGAAGAATACTGCGTAAGCCCGGCCTTTATGTGATACTGCTTTTCATTGTGATCATCATATTGGGACGCTCACCTGCTGAAACATCAGGTGAGGAAATGGAGTTTTACAGAACATTTTTGGGCTTTTGGGCTCTGACTATGATCAGCATACCAATCTATAATGCTGTATACTCTGATGAGCTTAAGAGTGGAATTATGATAAACGTCATCGGAATGGGAATGGATAGGAAAAAGATCGTATTGTCAAAGCTGTGGGACTGCTTTATTTTGCTGCTGGGGTCATATGCTGTTTTGTATGTGGCAGCGCTGATTAGTAATAGTGCTACTGGGCTTGCTGTAACCCAGAAACAGAATACCTTCCTGTTTATATACTGCCTTTTCTGTGTGGTCAGGGGAATAGGTATAATAGCGCTGTCGTCCCTTGTTCTGTTTCTGACGATGAGTGGTGCTGGAGGAATGCTGGTTCTGATCGTGGTGGGGATGGCTGCAGAGATGACCCTTAAGGCGATACAGGAGGTAACTGAGCTTCCGTTCTATGACCTTAGTTATATAGGGCTTCTGAACAGGTCCTATACCCAGTTTCAGAACGGAGACATAGGATTTAGCCTTATACCGGCACTTATCTATCTTTGTGTGGTTATAGCTGTCAATACAATGGCTTTTGACAAGAAGGAGATGAATCTATGAGAAGACTATTGGAAGCCGATCTAAGACGCGTGGCAGGAAAGATTCTTCCGTGGGTTTTGATCGTTCTGTCTCTTATCTGGCTTACTATATCACTGTGGCTTGATATCGATGACAGTGCTGATCGGACTTATTTCTTTCTTGATACAGTTATGACGAAGTATAGCTTTGTATCATTGGTTATAGGCTTTTCTGCTCTTATGGGCATTTATGCTGATGAATTCAAGTCCATGGTAATGATAGGTGTTATTGGACACGGACTATCGAGAGAAAAGTTTGTGCTGGCCAAATTTGTTGACCTGTGTCTGCTCACACTGCAAATGCAGATGCTGGCATTGATATATGTACTGATATTAAAGGCTGCATATGGTATTGACTTTAGCTCAGCACAGACCAAGTTTTTTGTTCTTATGTTTGTTACTGACTATATAAATACTATTGCATTCGTTTCAATTGCCGCTATTTTCTATTTTTTGTCCGAGAATGCTGTTATTGGAATGGTTGCTTTTCTGGCTTTTGAGCTTGTGATACCGCTTACGCTTATCATGTTCGGCTTGTTCAGTAGTTTCGCTGTGAATCATCTTGAAAAGTATTATGTGTCTGGACTGCTCTCATCTGCAGGTTCGGATTTTATTCTTGGTGACTATACATCGGGGATTCTTAATCTGTTATTTACCATAGTCGTATATGTTTTTGGCTCGCTGGCACTGACTATACTGATTTTTAGAAGAAAGGAGCTGGAGTTCTAGGATTTAATGCTCTAATACGTGAAAACTTACGAAATTAAGAGTATAATATGTAGTGCATAAAGAATTCAAAATCGTCTGATTGTTTAGTTCAGTCTTATGTTTTTTTAGCATGCGAGGGGATGAATACGTATGAAAGAGCAAAAAACATGGAAGATTGCTTTATTTGTTGGGATTTGTGTATGCCTGAATTTAGGGGGGAAGTTGCTATCGACATGGCTTGAACTTCCCATATGGGCAGACTCATTTGGCACGGCACTGTGTGCATATGTGGCAGGTCCCTGGTGTGGAGCCATTGTGGGACTTACCGGGAATCTGGCATACTGTGTTATAAACAATATTTCTGCCGCATATTCCATTACCAGTATCGCACTTGGCATAATTGTTGGTTATGCCGCCACACGTAACTGGTTTGATCAGTTCTATGGCTTTATGAAGGCCGCATCTTTAGCTATGCTCACGGCACTGGTGGTTTCCGTGCCCGTGAATCTGATCTTTTCTCATGGATATACAGGAAATAAATGGGGAGATGGTGTCATTAATTATCTTTTGGATAAGGAATGGCCTGTTTTTATATGCTGTCTTTTAGGGCAGCTGGCAATTGAATTTGCTGATAAGGTGCTCACAATTGCATTAGTATATGTGATCATTCTTATGAGAAAGTCCTATAAAACCACCGAGGATGAAAAGAAAAAACTGCAGGGTACAGCCACAGGAGCAGCTCTTTTGCTGTGTGTGACCCTTGGCCTTTCAATGCTGATCCCTATGCCGGTTCAGGCCAGGAACGGAGATGAGACTGAGGACGCAACGATTGACTACAACGATTATGTACAGAGTGTTTATAGCAGTAATAATGGTCTTCCCTGCGGCGAAGCCAATGATATAGCACAGACCAATGACGGTGTGCTCTGGATAGGCACTTATGCCGGTCTGTATCGCTACAATGGCCGTGAATTCAGGTGGGTAGACGATTATGAAACCGTTAAAAACGTCAACTGCCTGTATGTGGATGAAGAGGGACGTCTGTGGATCGGTACCAACGACAACGGACTGGCGATAGTAATTCGCGAAAAGGTTGTTAATGTTCTGGATCAGTCCAGCGGACTTCCATCAAACTCAATTCGAAGCATAGTCCGTGCATCAGACGGATACTACTACGTGGGAACCTCAGGAAGCATGCAGGTTCTTGTTATGAACAACGGACTCAAGGAGGCCAATACTCTTGAGGAAGTAAACTATGCTGACAGCTCCAGCGCGGATGAGTTTGGCCACGTAGCTGTCATAGCATCTGACGGAAGGCTGTTTCTTCTTAAGAGGGGCCGTATCATGTCCTACCTGCAGCTCCCTACGGGAGAAGAAGTGTTTAACAGCTGCACTTTTGCTCCGGACGGAACACTTATGGTGGGATCTTCCACAAACCATATCTATAAATTTGATGTTTCAGAAGACAGTTTCAAGAGGCTTGGAGTAACGACCTGCGCTGACGCAGCCAACATCAACAGCCTGAATTACCTCACCAATGGAACGCTTTTTGTTTCTGCGGACAACGGCGTTGGATATATTGATAAGAGTGGCTACCACAACCTGAACACAAATGATTTCAATAACTCCATCGACAATATGCTCTACGACTACCAGGGTAACCTCTGGTTCACTTCATCAAGACTGGGGCTTCTGAGGCTGGCAAAATCTCCATTCAGGGATATATATGGTGCCATCGGTATGGAGCGCAAGGTTGTAAACGCCATAGTTTCATGGCAGCGCTGCTACTACATCGGAACCGACAATGGATTGGACGTGGTGGACAAGACCTGCCACAACCAGCTTGAAAATGATCTGACAAAAGAGCTTGACGGCACCCGCATACGTTGTATGTATGTGGATGATAACAACCACCTGTGGGTATGCACATACGGAAGAGGCCTTCTGGAGTATGCGCCAAGCGGAGAATCCTGGGAATATAACGCTGATAATGGCAGCTTTGGAAATCGTGCCCGTATCGTCACAGGACTTTCTGACGGAACGATCCTGGCAGCAGGTGATACCGGCGTGAGCTACATAAAGAACCATACAGTCCAGAATACTGTAAATAACGAGGATGGCCTTATCAATTCCATGATATTGACCCTTACAGAGAGGAGCGATGGAACGATCCTGGCAGGTACTGACGGCGATGGAATAGCAGTACTTAAGGACGGAAAAGTGGCCGACATGCTCACCAGAGAAGACGGCCTTAGCAGCGGAGTTATCCTTAGAACTGTCAAGGATCCCAAGTCCGAGGGCGTATTCATAGTAACCAGTAACAGCCTTTGCTACCTGGAGCCTGAAGGAACTATTCGGGTGTTGGATAAGTTCCCTTACTTCAACAACTACGACATCTGGGTTAAGGATGAGGATTCACTCTTTGTTATGTCCAGTGCGGGTATCTACGTAGTAGAAAGAGATGAACTGGTGGCAGGCGGAGAGATTGCCTGGGAGCTTCTGGATGCCAGAAGAGGACTTGGAACATCCCTTACCGCAAACTCCTGGAACTATTACAACGGAAATGGCGAGCTGTTCCTTCCTTGTGATACAGGCGTGTACCTTATAGATGTTGATAAGTATAACAGCGATGTCCGCTCCTACAGAATGCAGCTTGCTTCTGTGAAGCTTGATGGCGTGCAGCAGCCTCTTGACCGCACCGGCAACATAACGGTGGGACAGGGCGTAAGCCGAATCGAGCTGGGACCGGAGATCCTCAACTATACGATCCAGGAACCGAACGTAGGTTACCTCCTCGAAGGATATGATACCCAGTGGACCATAGTGCCACAGAACAGCCTGAATAACATCATTTATGCGAACCTTCCTGCAGGAGATTACAAGTTCCATCTGGCAATCTTTGACAGTGCAGGAGAAAAGGTACTGGAGGAGCGCAAATTCCCTCTGGTAAAGGAGGGCGAATTCTACGAACAGCCCGGCTTTGCAGCATATATGCTCATTTTGATGTCGCTGATACTGATCTGGTTTACATGGCTTATTGTACAAAGACAGTTAAACCAGCAGCAGATAAAGATCAACATGGCCAACGAGACCGTTATGGCCATAGCAAACTCAGTCGATGCCAAGGACGTGCGAACACATCAGCACTCTTTAAGGGTTGCGGAATACTCAGTGCTTATCGCCGAGGAAATGAAGTGCTACAAGCCTTCGCAGAGAACCAGGTTCTTATCTAACCTGAGGAAAGCGGCGCAGATGCATGATATCGGTAAGATCGGTATTCCCGACAGCGTTCTGAACAAAGTCGGACGACTGACTGACGAAGAGTATGCCAAGATGAAATCCCACGTTATCGGAGGTGCAGAGATACTCAAGGATTTCACTCTGGTTGAGCACGTTGTTGACGGAACAAGATATCATCATGAGAGGTACGACGGAAAGGGTTATCCTGACGGACTTAAAGGAGATGAGATACCTCTTTTTGCCAGGATCATCGGTGTGGCTGATGCCTTCGATGCCATGACCAGTAACCGTGTTTACAGAAATCACATGGACACAGATTACGTCATGAATGAAATGAAGCGCGGAAGAGGTACTCAGTTCGATCCTGATGCACTTGACGCATTCCTTCGTCTGGTTGACAAGAAAGTAATCAATCTGGATGAGATCTATGCTCAGAAACGAGCTGAGATACAGAGCGCGGATGAAAAGGCTCAGGAAGAGCTTAAGCGCCGTGTGGAAGAGGACAAAAAGATTCAGGAAGCTGAGATGGAAAGCGAAAAAAAGGACGAAAAAAAGGACGCCCCAACAGATGAGAAAAAGGACGCCTCCACAGACGAGAAAGGAGGTAAGTCATGAAGCGAGTATATACTATAACAGTACTGACATGTCTTGCTCTGCTTGCGTTATTTGTTGGCGGATATAAGATTCTTCATCCATCTTCCAGCAGAGATGTGCTGAAAGTCGGATTTATCTATGACAACGACGAGAGCACGCCTTACACCTACAACTTCTCCCTTGCCAAGGATGCAGTGGAAAAGAAATATGGAGAAAAGGTTGAGACCATGACTGCCAGCAACGTGCTGGATGACAGAATGGAAGAGCCACTTAGATCTATGGTGGCAAGCGGCTGCAACATTATCTTCTTTAACGGATACAGCTCTCAGGTAAAAGAGCTTGCGGCTGAATATCCTGATGTGGAGTTCTGCCAGACCTCTTATATGGACATGAGCAGCAAGCTGGTTACCGACAACTACCATACCTTTAAGGGTGAGGCATATCAGGGACGATATGTCAGCGGAATTGCAGCAGGACTTAAGATCAAGCAGATGATATCCGAGGGGCTCATCACAGAGGATCAGGCAATCCTGGGATTCGTAGCTTCTTATCAGACATCAGAGGTTATTTCGGGCTACACCTCATTCCTTCTTGGAGTTCGTTCGGTAGTACCTACAGCTGTTATGCGGGTATGTTACACGAACACCTGGAGCAGCTTTGCTCATGAAAAGAGTGCAGCTCAGAAGCTGATAAAGGATGGATGCGTAGTCCTGTCACAGTATACCGACACCATAGGCCCTGCAGTTGCCTGTGAGGAAGCAGCTCAGGAGGTTCCGGTTTATTTCGTGGGTTGGAACCAGAGTATGTCAGAGGTAGCGCCTATTTCATCACTTGTAACCACCAGAGTTAACTGGGAACCATATGTGCTTGCTGCTGTGGATGCAGTTATGAACAACAAGAAGATTGAATCCGTGGTAATAGGTAATATCCACGGCACCGATGTATCTGCAGGCTTTGACAAGGGTTGGATAGAAATGACTGACCTTAACATGCATGTGGCAGCTCCCGGAACCCAGGAAGCTATGGCCGGTGTCATTGAGCAGTTCATGCGTGGCCGCGGTGATTTCGTATTTAAAGGTAATTACACCGGAGTTGATCCTAAGAATCCCTCCGATACGATCAACCTTCAAAATGGTTATACAGAGAACGAGAATACTTCATACCCGACGTTCCATTATATTCTTAAGGATGTAATAACCATTCTGGAATAAGAAAATAAGATACAGATAAGCTTAAAAAGGGCAATTGTCTGAGCAATAATCAGGCATTGCCCTTGTTTTTTGAAAATATATACTTTTGGAGGTATAAACGCAGCAATATTTATGATATCGTTTAATATGTGCTGATATACCACCAAATCTTATCAATGTCAGCTGCAGGAAGCAATATCATCTATAACACGGATTTTAAGCCTGGCGACATAATTGTAAAAGGCGGAAAGTAAGGAGGAAAATAGTTATGGGATTTTTTGGGTTTGGAAAAAAGTCAGAAGATGGTGATGAGAAGAAGGCAGGAAAGACCTGTCCGATCTGTCACAAAGCTATAGGCAAGTTTACTTACAATCCGGTTAAGGATGGAGAGCTGTGTGACACCTGCGCTGAAGAAGTCAAGGAATGGTGGGCTAAGCCGCTCACGGATGCGACAGTTGATATGTGCGGCACGATCATTTACAAACGTGATATGTCAGATGAAGAGAAGAGAGCTGAGCTTGATTCTGTAGGCGGAACCAAAGCCTATGCAGACATCTACTCATCAATCGCATTCCGCTATCTTGATGATGACTTCACTGTAAGGACAATGGATGAGTATGGAGATAATGTCCTTCTGGACTGTGTAGTAATGCTGGGAGAATTCAGTGTCGGTGATAAGGTCAAGTTCTACCACGAGGGAGAGCTCTTTGACGGCGAAATCATAGAGTGCACCACTAAGGACTACGACTCCTTTGAGGAGCAATGTGATCTGAAAAAGCTGACCGGCGAAGCTGAAGAAGGACAGCCATGCTGGATTCTTGTGAGGACCAATCCTGCAGATGCCGGGGAGAAGCTTGACTACGATGACAAGGTCTTTATATGAGATGAGAGAAGAAGAGGAAAGAGATAATGAAAAAGTTGTTTGTAATACCTGTAGTGTCGACGTGTCTTTTGGCATTGATGATAAGTGGATGTGGTGATAATGCTAAGCCTTCAGATGCGGTGGAAAGTCCCCAGCCGACTACTGAGACCTCGGACGTGCAAACAGGCACAAAGGAAGCCGGCGAGACTACTGACGCTGCTGCAAATGAGAAATCTGATGTGCAGAAGGAAACGGATGAAAAGAAAGATGGTGATACAGCTAACAGTACTGTCGATCATGAAAGTATCTACGCTCCGATACTTGACGAGGTGGCTGATATTGTAAATAGCGGCTACGACTATGACAAGAGCTATAAATACGCAGGTAATGGTCTGATGGAGAAAGCCATGTATCCCGGGGATAAGCCTCTTGCCGAGACTGTGGGCTACGTGCTGGAAGATATCAGCGGTGATGGTATCCCGGAGCTCATGATCGGATGCGATGAAGATTATAGTGATTTCGGGTCTCAGAGCTATCTTTTCAGTGTCTTTTCCATTAAAGGCAACAAGCCTGTGCAGATTATTGATGGATGGGCACGCAACAGCTATAGATGGATAGGAGATGGCCATTTCTATTATTTTGGTTCAGGCGGCGCGGCTTACTCATATTTTGGAGAATGCCATCTTAGCGAGGATGGGACAAAAGAGCTTTGGGATGACTTCTATCTGACTGATGAGAAGGATGGGGGAAGCATTGGACTTTACCACAATAATACGGGCTCAAGTGAATCTTCGCAATCTGAAGAACTAAGTATTTCCGAGGATGAATTCTGGAACAAGATGGACGAATACGAGGCCAGATGTAAGCTGTTGAACTGGACTCATATTGGTAACAGTGTCAATTATGAAGCTCTTTATGAGCCGGTGTTTACGGAAATCCTTGATGTCATAGACTACGGCTACAACATGGACAGGGAGTACAGCTATGCCACAGGAAATCTTACGGATGTTATTGATTCCGGTGAGAAGAAAAATCCGCTTGATGAGATAGGCTATACTCTGGAGGATATCAGCGGCGATGGTGTGCCGGAGCTTATTGTCGGCTACGATGCGAATTATTCGAATTCCGGCAATAAGAGCTATGTTTCCGGTGTGTACACATTAAAGGATGACAAGCCTGTTGTTACATATGCCGGCTCGGCCAGAAGCACATATCAGCGTGTGGATGATACACATTTCTTCTTCATGACTTCCGGAGGCGTGTCTCTTACAATCATGGGCAATAATCATCTGAGTAAGGATGGCACTGAGATTGTTTGGGATAAATGCTATTTCACAGATGAAAAGAATGATGGAAGCATAGGCTATTACCAAAATACTACCGGTATAGTGGATGCAGGTAAATCCGAGGAAATGGAATCGGGTGAGGATGCTTTTGTCGAGATAATGAGCGACTGCCTGGAATACACCATCCCCATTAACTGGACTCCGATAGGTAAGTGTATCGCAAGGTGAGATGAGAAACAGAACTGAGGGGGATTTACCATGAAAATAAAAAGTATTATTACGGCTGGTTCAGTGGGTCTTTTTGGCTGCCTGCTTCTTGCGGGATGTCAAAGTCAGCAGGAGAGTAAGAGTGTAGAGCTGGGCAGCCTTGTAAGCTTTAGCTACAGCCCCGGCTATGGTGATATGGACGGAGAATATCACTATAGCAGCCTTAAGAAGAATGAAAACGGGGATTGGATCATCGAAAGCTCCAATCGAAAGAACCTTGAAGAGCCTACAACTGTTACCACTTATGCGGTATCTTCAGATAAAGTGGCAGCGTTTGAGACCTTCATAAAAGAAAAAAATGTTGTTTCACTGAAGGATAGAAAAGACAGCGAAGATTTTATCACTGATTACAGTCCATGGGGCTACAGCATTGAATTTGACAATTCCTCTGTCGGTGGAAGTAAATGGGATTACTACAATATAGGTCAGTATAAACAATACTCTAAAAGCGATGTGGAGCTAATGGATGAACTGGATAAACGCTTCGACGCTCTCTTTGGCGAAGTGTTATCCGAGGAAGTGGAGAAGGGTGAATCCGATTTCGCTTTACCTATCGGCTACAGTTATCAGAGTCATCCCTGTACGCTGGTTGATCCGGCCAGCGGCGCGGAGCTCATTACAGGTAATTACTATGACGTGACACTGGATGAGGTCACTAAGGAGCAGTATCCGGAGCTTAGTAAGGCGCTGGATGATTTTAATTTACGTGAGGAAGAGGGCATCAGGGAGGAAATGGCCACCTATCAGAAGGACGCCCTTAATCTTAAGATAGAAGGAGTTGACTGGAGCTTCCAGCTGGAAGAGGATTTCATTCCTCAGAGGGCTGACGACCGAGTTCTTTCCTTTGCAGTGATGAAGTTTACATACCTTGGCGGTGTTCATGGAGTAGTATCGTACTATACTCGTAATCTGGATCCGTTAACCGGAGAAGCTATAAAACTCTCGGATGTGGTAAAAGACATTGACAGCCTGCCGGATACCATTACTGATGAACTGGAAAAGCAGAAGAGCGACATTAAAAAGTATTTTGAAGATCTGCCTACAGACAGGCAGAACCTTATTGATTATATCACCGAAATGCTTAAAGATGATGCTAAGGGACTGGCATGGACCCTGGACTACGACGGGATAACAGTCTATTTCCAGGACTACACCATGGGCAGCTATGCGGCAGGATCTCAGAGAGCTACGGTGGCTTTCGAAGACTTCCCTGATCTGTTTACTGACACATACGTTAATTACAAAGATGGAACCAAGCCTGATATAGCAGGACTGGCAACGAACGAAAATGACGCTGAGAAAAAGACCATAGACGCCACTGAATCCATGTGGGATTAATGAATAAAGCAGCCCGTTTTAGCCAACGGGCTGCTTTTTATGTGCGCCTAGCGGCGCACGTTTCTAACGGGTTAAAGTCCCGAATCCGCCCGGTAGTGGGAAGGATATAGCCGAAAGCAAGGGTGTCTATCGCGAGGTGGAATCTGAAGGAAGCTGGATGTGGGG